>Ga0310691_10000595_pt1 | contig 65038 bp, 89 predicted proteins | sample 176DNAGHGlowgp2_FD_203887 | JGI IMG/M metagenome (GOLD analysis project Ga0310691, IMG submission 203887) | Sheep rumen microbial communities from Palmerston North, Manawatu-Wanganui, New Zealand - 1766 DNA GHGlow gp2 (v2) (version 2) | ecosystem: Host-associated > Mammals > Digestive system >...
TCCAGGGGGTATTTTTGCGGGTTCTCTAGTATAATTTTCATCATATACAGAGAGTCCTTGCCGCCAGACACGGAGGCATAGTGGATAGGCCGCAGTGCAATTTCATTGGTTTTCATTAGGGGGGGGGTCCTCCAGTTAGATAGGTTGATATTGAAAAATATAATTATTTCAACGCTGGGTCAGCATCGTGTATTGCCTGGAGGTCCGGGCCAACAACAAGTTGGACCCTATCCAGGGACCCGTTCCTGAGGCCGGGGCAGTCAAAGCCTCCGCACCACTCCGGGGAGGTCGGGGACAAGTCCCGCCAGCCCGCCTTGGTCCACCAATAGTTCAATATCAGGTCACGGCGGTCCCGGACATATCCAGGGACCAGGTCAACAACGCTTACCCGGTCCTGGCCAGGGCTGTATTTTACCTTGGCCCCTCCCCCGTTGAAGATAATTTCAGAGGGCAGGTTGATATAGCCCATCATAAAGTAGATAAACAGACGGGTCAGCCGCCAGTAGCCCCTCCGCTCCGGGTCCTTTTCTACGAGGCCCCAAAAGCGGCAGAAATTAAAGTCAGTGGCGTGGAGGTCAGTGAACTCCGACACATGGCAGTAGTGCCCCGGAGTCCCCTGGGACTTATCCAGGAGCCGGGTGAGCGGGGTCAGCAGCCGCCAGGTGAGGCGGCGGTGGGTAGGCTTGGCCACCCGCTGGGCCATAATAATGTCCAGGAGGTCATTCAGCACGCTGTTCGTAAGTTCCCCGGCTGCATGGATTGTCGCCACCTTTAGGGCCTTTTTTCGCAGGTCCGGGTAGAGGTCCAGGGCGGTTCGGATTTTCTTGTTGAGGGCGTTCAGCGGCTCCCTCTCATTAGGTTGTTCCATCAGGCTCATTGTTTCTTGCTCCGGGTAAAGGGGAATGGGACAGACTCAATGCAGGTAGGCTTGGTGGGGTTTTTCCACGGCCCCGCTGCGGGAACATTAAACGGCCCCAGCGTCATCACACATCCGTTTTTATCCACATACTGGGTGGCCTTGTCTAGCACTCCCTGATAGAGGTTCAGGACCATATGCATGATAAATTCTTTAAGGCCTCCGCAAAAGTAGTCCGTGTCACGCATGGTGACCTGCTGCTTTGCCCGGAACTGAATCACCTTTTGGCGGGGCAGGGGTTCCCCATGGGGTGCCATAAATTCCGGGGCGATGCTCAACACGGCCTCTATATTGGCGGCCCTCCCAGAAAACTCTGCCCGGAGTTTTACCCCTTCGGACTCCATGCGGCCCTGCAGCTGGCCCAGGATATAGGCAATGTCTTCACGCCACTGGATGGTGGGGTAGCAGTCCGGGCAGGCATTGTAATACCCGGCCCGGCGTTTAGACTCCCCGCAGATAGGGCAGCACTTGGAGGGCTTTTTGGGCTTGTATCCGTGTTCCTTGAAAAAGCGGTTGCGGAGTTTACGCTTGATGCGGGCCAGCCTCCTGACCCCTGCCTCAGTGCGGTGGCTTACGCTGCCCCCGGAGTCCTTAAAGTCCTGGAGGTCTGCCAGCCCTGAGAATGTTTTGTAGGTGAGTCTTTTTATCATATGTTGCTTTTTCCTTTTCGGAATTATACCCGGCTGGCCTGGGCTACAAAGTCCCGGAGGTCCGCAAGCCTAGTTTCGGACCCGTCCCGCCTAACTGGCATCACGAGGGCCAGGATGTTGTTTTCACACCATACCCTCCCGGTGGTGAGGTTCTTTGCGTCCCCTATCATCCGGGGGCAAATTCCCGTCCCAATTTCAGGGTCACCATATATGGCCCGGATTGCGTTCACAGCCTTGTCCACCTTGGACCCCAGGGAGGCGTCAAACGGGGCAAGGCCCTCCGGGGTAAGATAGCCCGTGGGAATTAGGGCGGGCCAGTAGGGGACCGGGGCCGGGTTGGCTCCCCAGCAGCCTGAGTCAGACTCCCAGCGGGGGCCGCCAAATAGGTAGGCCTCACCCTTTACCAGGACATTGCCTGGGAACACTCCCCTGGCCCATACCAGGCGACACTTATTGGCCAGGGCAGCCGGGCCACCTTCGGAGTCCATGAACTGGGCCTGGCCATCGGTAAGTTTGACGGCAACGAGGCAGTGCGAGTCAGTCCCAACGAGGTAGCCCCCGCCAGGGTATCGGGTATATGTGACGCAGTTCGTCATGGGCCTTCGGTCATCCGGGTCCTCAGACATATGCGTGAGTGGATAGAGGGCTTTTACAATCTTGACGAGGTCCTTGAGGGTCCCCTCTTCGCAAGGCCCAGCGGGTTGCTTCGGAGCCACTACCGGGTCCAACTTGAACAGCATACCCATAGCCTAGCACCCCCGTTCAATATAGCCGCATACGGCATAGGCGGCCACCAGCAAGAGGCAGGCAGCCCAGGCCTTGAGGCGTTCCTTCAGTTCTTGACGGCGGCGGTATCTAACCCAGCCACCCCTGGGAGTGTATTCATTGACTTCAAACATGGTTGGCTCCATAAAAGATGAGGTAAATTGTATGGTAGATGATTTCAGGGGCATAGGGTAGGGAGGCCCCATTGCCCATTCTTACGGATGCCCTGCGGAAACACTTTTGGGCCTCCTGGGATAGTTCCCGGACCTTTTCAGCAGGGACACCGGGCTCAATTAGGATACAGACACTGCGGTCAGTCCCCAGAGTTCCCCAGCGGGTCCCGTGGACCGGGATGCCCCTGGACTCTGCCAGGCCCTTTAGACGGGTCACGCACTTGGTCTCATAGGCCCGGCGGGTATTTACTTTCACGGCCATCCGGGTCCCTCCCTAGTCAAACAGACCTGCGGCCTGGATAGAATCCATCACGAGTTTGACCTGGTAGGCATAGTTGTAGCCCTGGAGGCAGTTCACGGCCCCGCCCGTGGGCCCGGTCTTAACTTCAATGCAGAGGTTGCGGCATTCCCGGAACAACTTGAACTGGTCGGGGTTCCAGTTCATGCGGGTGATGAGGTCCGCAAGGAAAATAGCAATGGGGAGTTCCCGGAGGTCTTCAGCCGGGGCAATCTTGGCGAGGTTTTCAGAAATAGGCATGATTGGTTCCTTGGTTAGGGTTAAGAGGTAAAGGGGGCAGGGCGGTTCCCCGCCCCCGGTTGTCGGACTAGATTTATTTGGTGAGCGACAGCCTGATGTGAGGCTTGTTAGCAAGTTCTATTACATAGGTGTTTTGACCATTCCACTTTTCCACATAGTAACCCAGGATGTCCTTTTTGGGCATTGTCTTGTAGCCGTTGGTTTTACGGGTGATTTTGAAGCAGGCAGCAATAGCCTTTTCGGAGTGGTTCAGGGGGCCATCAGGGTTGTAGCGGTTCTCATGGCGGCTGAGGTTCTTTTTGTAGGCCTCTTCAGCCGCAGCCTTATCCGCAGTAAAGTAGCAGCGGCGTTCATCCCCCATAGCATAAAAGGTGGTTTTTTCGGAGTTGCGCAATTCAGAAATCCAGAGGGTGTCGCCCGGTCTAAAACCTTCAGCCGCCTCCCCAAACTCAACCACGCAGGTGTCCGGGCTGCTCATAGAGTATTTAACCGCATGGGCAACCAGCATAAAGTAGCGATTGTTCTTGGTGAAGGCCACCTTGCCAATTTCGCCCTGATGACCACGCATACCCTCAAGAAAAAGGGAGTAACCCTGGGCAAGCAGTTCGGCGGTCTTTTCGTCAAACATTTTGGTGATAGCGGTGATGTTCTTCATGGTTCTAGTCCTTTGGGCCGGAGGCCCGGTTGTTTTGTCCTTTAACGCTTATAAATATAACTCTTTTTTCGTGAAAAGGGTAGGGGTCCGGGCCATTATTTTTAGTAAAATTTTATTTACTTTTAACCTCTCATCAGTTCCGCCATTAGTTCCTGGGCCTCAGCCGGGGTCAGGTCCCCGGGGTCCCTGGGTTCCCCCTTCGGATTTTTCCCCAGGTCGGCACGGGCCACCCACACCTTATTCCCGCAGGAGGCTATATCACGGGCGGCAGCCCTGGCGTGCTCCTGGGCCTCGTCTTCAGGGTCAAACAGAAATACAACCTCTGACCAGCGGGTCAGGAGGCTGACCTGCTCACGGGTCATAGAGGTCCCAAAGGTAGCCACAGAGCCGGGACCCATACGCCATTGGTCAAAAACCCCCTCCACTACCACAATGCGGTCTAGGTCCCTGGCGAGGTGGGCCCCATACAATAGGTGCTTATGGTGGGCCCCGGCCTCAGCCACGGGGCATCCCTTGTATCGCAGGTCTTGTTTCCCGGTAATGTCCCGGCCCTGAAAATTTACGAGGTTCCCGTCTAGGTCATAAATTGGGATGATTATGCGGAGCCTGAAGTCACTCCCCTTCCATATAGAGGTGGGCCCGGTTCCCTTTATCCCATACCGCTCCACAAGTTGCTGGGCCCTGAAATTACGCTTGTGCAGGTAGTCAATATGGGGCTGCTCTAGGGCACCGCCTGGGATGCCCTCCAGGATTTTCCCGGTGGCTGTCTTTCGCTCCGGGGCAGATGTATGAACGGACCCGGTGGTGTAGTCCCTAATCAGCCGCTGGGCCTCTGCTAGGGGTAGGCGGGCGGCTAGGGACAAGGCCCGTGTAGGGCTACAGCCGGGGCAACGCCAACATTGATAGTCCCCATTGTCTATGCCAAAGGACCCGTGGTTGGAATGGTCCCCGCACAATGGGCACTGGATATTTACCCGGCCCGGCGTGCAGTTCTTGCCACTGGTCCAGTTAGGCACCCGGAGGCTATCAAGTAGGCGGGCCCAATCAACCATTAGGGACCTCAGAACCTGCCAGCCCCCACTTCAATACCTTTTCCCAGGCAACGGCACGGGCCTCTGCCATTTCCTCTTCAGTAGGGGTCCGGGTATCTAGTCCCCGGTCACGGACTACCTGGGCCAGGGCAACCTGGTATCTTTCACTTTCAGTCATCTTTAGCCTCGTCAGTTTCATCCGGGAGCGGGAGCGGCCTGGCTGTCTCATTGAACAACCTGCCCTCCCCAATAAGCAGCGGGTGGATGGCCCAGACCTTGGTCTGATACAACACCCCGGCCTCACGGAGTTTCTGAACATCGTTGCGCACGGCGGGTTCACTCCTGCCCATAGCCTTGGCGAGTTCGCTGATGGTCAGGGTAGGGTTGAGGGCTATCCACTGAAGGACCCGGCCCCGGCTGCTTGAGAGGGTCCTGGATTGTATCTGGGGGCGGTGGCAGAACTTAACACCCGGAGCCACGACAATGCGGGGCGGGTATTTGCCTGAGTAGTGCTTCCACACTTCGGAGTTCGGCCAGAGCCTCCGCACATGCTTATACGGGTTGTAGTGGTCCGGGGTCCAGTCCGTGGTATTTATCGGGGCACCCTTGAACGCCGTCAAGAATGCCTTCAGGCGTTCAGTCCGGGCCTGGGCTGCGGCCTTTTCCCCTGGGACATTATATTTTTTCATCATTCATCCTTTGGGCGGTCATTATCGGCTGCCCGCTTTTCGTGGTAGTTATACCCATGATATATGGCCCATGCTCCTATAACATAGGGGAGGGAGAACAGAGCGGTCAAGGCCCCTACAATAAGGGCGGGGGCCGCAATAGCCCCCACCACTAGGTAGCCAGCGAGGTCCCGGACTCTAGGCATCAGAGGCCTCCGGGTCACGGGCCTCTACAATGGACTTGCGCCACTTCATGCCCACCTTAAATTCCCGGTCAGGAATTATACCAGTGTCGCTTACATCGGCCACCATTACCACCTGGATACCAAGGCGGCGGCTGATAGCCTTTAGCATGTCCCCCAGGCGTTGCCTTGCCCGGCCACGGATAAACTTGAAGGGCTCATCCAGGAGCAGGACACGGGCGTTGGTAGAGAGCGTGAGGCAGCAGATGCGGAGGGCCAGGGATATAACATCCACGACACCTCCCCCGTTGGAGTCCAGCGGGTCCATCCGGGTCCCGTCCTTATCCAGCCACATGTCCACTTCGGTCCTGCCCCTGCGGGGAGTGAATTCAACCTTGAAGGTGTAGGAGCCGGGGAACACTACATCAAGGGCGGTCTGGGTAATGTCCTCAAGCCTGACCCTCAGCTGGTCCTGGGTAGCGGCGGCCACGCCCTGGATAATAGCCACGGCGGCGTCAATGTCCTTTTTCCGCTGGGTCAGGCGGTCCACTTCGGAGCGGGCCTGGTCCCGTTGGGCAATCCGGGCCTGGCGTATGCCCTGGAGCCTTGCGGCTGCAGTAGATACCCCGGCGGCGTTCATCGCACGGCCTCCGCAGAGGCAATAAGGCGTTCAGCCTCTGCCATCTGCTCATCATACTCCTTTTGGAGGGCATCCAGTTCGGACTCTGTCTGGGCCTTAATCTTTTCAATTTCATCCGGGGAGTCCACGCCAAAATCTGCCTTCCACTGGGCCTTGATATTGTCAATGGTCCCCTGGGCACGGGCACGGCGTTCCTTTTGTTCATCTAGTCGGCGGCTGAGAGTTGCTACATCAGGCATTACACGGCCCCCAGGCTTTCAAGTTTTTTCAATACGGACTCTGCCGCCTCCACATCACCTTCGCAGTAGTGCTTGATGCGGTCCTTGTCCCCGGCCCTGAAGAGGTCCCACACCTGGTCCCCGTGTTCGTGTTCCTTCGGGTCCGGGAGGTTGAGCAGGAGGCAAGCGGAGCGGAGCGACATGGGGGCATAGCCGCCAAATTTCATCAGTTCCATCGTGTCCTGGTGCTGGATGTCCCAGGGCTTTTTCCCGGCGGTCTTGAGGGAGTTCGGGAGCGGGAGGGCCTGGGCCATATAGCGTTTAGCCAGGAACGGGATGTCAAAGCCCTTGATGTTATGGCCAATAAGGACCACGCCCGGCTGGTCCAGCCAGGAGCCCAGGGCATACAACATTTCCTTTTCCTCACCTGCGAGGGCGGCACGGGAAAAGGCCATATTGTCGGCACCATATTCCTTGAGGCAGACGCAGCAGGTCATCCCAAATTCCGGGTAAAGTCCTGCGAGGTGTTCCAGTTCCTCCGGGGCCTTGTCGGGGTTCTTTTCCCCGGCCCACTGCTGGAACCAGGTATTCATAATGCCCGGACGGGGCACTGTTTCAATGTCAAGCACGAGTCTTTTCATAGTTGCTTTTCCTTATTGATGGGTGTAGATAAATGTGGGGTGTTTACGGGTTGCCTCAAACTGGTCTGCGGTCCGTTGGGTATTATATGAGAACCACTCATTGGCCTCCTCATCGGACATTCCCTGCTGAACAAGGCAGTCCAAGACCTTGTCGTGGTCATACACGGCCCGGATTGTATCGGAGCCGTCAAGGGCCTGGTCCCAGATGTAGCCCACCAGGGCGGGTTCCAGGTTGGGAAAAATAATCACCTCCAGGCAGTGGTCCTGGGCGAGGTCTTGAAGTTCTGCGTGGGTCATCGTCTATCCTTATTGAGGTGGTCAAGCACCTCGTTTATTATACCCTTGACGCCGGGGGCGGTTCCAGGTTCCTCTGCCGCAGCCTTCAGGTTGTCGGTAAAGGATAGGGTCACGGAGGCAGCTGCCGTTGCGACCTCCAGGCACTTATCCATCCGCTCATCCCGCTCCTTTTCGGCAGCCAGGTAGTCCGTGACCACATCGGCAGAATTGAGGGGGAGGTAGTGAGGCGTGACCTGGGCCGTGCCGGTGTCCCAGATATATACACGGGGCTTGTAGTCATCCATGTCTGCGGCCTGGATATTAAGGCAGCCCGGAGTAATTACCCGGCGGCCATCTGCCCCAGTGTAGACATAGCCCCGGTGATAGTCCCCCGTGACCACTACCTGAACGCCCGGAGCCTCGTCAAGGAGGTCCTGGGCTATCTTACCCCCGGCCATAGGGGGCTTGGTCTCAGCGTTCTCAAAGGTCAGCTGGTGAGTGGCCCATACATCGGTATGGGGGTCAACCGGGTCCAGGCCAAACGGGGCGGCGGTAAGAGTGAACCCCCTAGAGTCCTCACGGGTGCGGAGTTCGGGGAATGACTTGAGGACAATCCCAAGGCTGCTCTGCTCCAGGTTCCCATAGTCATGATAGGGGAGGTCATGGTTGCCCGGCAGGATATAGACCGGGCAGACCTCCCGGAGGTTCTTGAGGCCTACCAGGACCATATTGACGGCCTCTGTGGCTGCACGGGGCTGGTGGAACAAATCACCTAGCACCCACGCCTCGTCAACCTTTTCCCGGCGGACTATATCTACCACGGCCTGAATGTCCTGACGCTGGGACTCAATCCAGTCCTCATCAATACGGCAGCGGGGGCGGTCCCCCCGGATGTGCCAGTCAGCAGTTAAAAGAATTTTCATTGGGCATCCTCCTCATCCTCATCCTCATCCTCATCCGGGCCGTCAGTCAAGTCCGTAAGCAGCAGGATACAGCCGACAAGGACTGTCCAGGCCCAGGACCCTATAATGGAACAGACGATGCTCACGCCCATGCCCCAGTGGAGCAGGACAAATGGCAGGACTACCATTGCGGCTGTAAATACAATGGCGGCCAACACCGCCATAATTGTCTTGAAATAGGTCATGTTGCTTTTCCTTTTCGGAGTTATACCCGGCCCGCCTCTAGGTTGAACTGATGAGGGAATAGGGCGGGCAAAATTCCCCCGTTAATTTCTGAGGGCAGGACCTCACACCCGCAGTTGGCATAGTGGTAGCCATCTGCCTCGTGCCAGGCCCTGAACACCTGTTCCTGGACCGGGACCCAACGCCCGCCATTGTTAGGCTCTAGGGCTTGGGACAGAAAAACATCCACTGTTATGTCCCCCTTGTAGGGTATAAGGTCCTGGATGTGCTCTACAATAGCCCGGTCCAGCTGGGCCCATTCCGTTGCGTCCACCCATCCTAGAGTGTAGGTTGCGGAGGTCGGCACCCGTTGTTCCGGGAGTGGGTAGACAATGGTGGCCCGGTATTTAAGGCGGCCCACTACATTAGGCATATTCATCCTCCAGTGAGAGTTCGTCACGACATTCCGGGCAAATCCATTCCCCAGGACTATCCGGGGAGGGCACCCAGCACTTGCAGTTAAGGCGGTGGACCATATTCTTGATGGTTAGGAATGGCGGCAGCCCGGAATCCCGCCCACACTTTGAGCACTCAACCTTTTCGGGACCCCTGGGGCTGGTTTTCGGCACATATGCTGGTGGTCTAGGCATTTTCTTTTTCCCAGGGTAGTAGGTAGTCAACCGGGGTGATAGTCAGCCTAAAACTGCCGGGAATAAGCCCGGCAACCTTTTCCTGGGCCCACTTCAGGACCGGGGCGAGGTTCCCACGCTTATATTCAACCTTGTCCTGGACCAACAATGCTGCCCGGTAAACTATGGGCGAGTTGTTCAATGGTTTTCTGTTGTTCATCCGTCAATTCCTCCGCAGTCTTTAGCGTGTATTTGGTAGCCATTAAGGCCTCCAGGTTGTTCGCAATCTTTTCAAGGGCATCCGCAATCCGGGGGAGGCTAAAGGCCAGGGCGTTTGCTGCCTCAAGTTCGGCACGGGTCAGCATGCTCCCTCCAGTTCCATGAATTCATCCAGGTCCAGGCCATAGCGGTAAAGGTTCAGGTGTTTTACGAGGTCTGCCCAGGCCGCCTGGGTCCTGGCCCAGGTCCATCCCAGGTTGCGGAAAAGTCGGTGGTATGCTCCCCAGGCCGTCAGCTGGGTCCCCTTGCGGACCTTGGATGCGGCGGGCGGGTCTAACTTACCCTGAAAATAGAGGTCCACCACGGCACGGGCATCGGGACCCATGGCCAGGTAGTAGTCCTCACCCTCCCCGTGGTCATCCCATTCCCCGCAGAGGTTCAGGGCCTCATCCTGGTCCCCGGTTTCGGGGTCGGTAAGTTTCGTGACCTCCCCGGCGTGGCGGGCACTAGAGCGGATGAAGTGGGTGAGGGCCTTCAGCTGGTTATAGAGGTGGGAGGTGAAGGTGGTCCCCTTTTCCGGGTCATAGTTCTCTGCGGCCCGGCAGAAAATAAGGGCGGCCTCAGCGTTCAGTTCCTCTGCGTCCACGGCAGGGCAGATGAGGGCATAGTGGTTGACCATCTTGTTGATAATTCCGGCACATTCCTGGTAGAGTTCGGCGGTTGCTTTCATGGCAGGTTCCTCTGGGCTAAAGATAATTAAACTTGCTGCGTGAGTTGCTTGGGGTCATTGGTCAGGTGGCTAGTCGGGAAAATAACATCAGCCAGGGAGGCAGCTGCCTCCATAGCCTCCTTGAGGCCAAATCCGGGGTCCTGGGCCTCAGAGTTCTCATCAGCCGGGAACAATATACCCGCCTTTTCATAGAACTTGTAGTCATAGGCCTCCCGGCGGGCCTGGGCCTCCTGCTTTATCTTTTTCTGGAGGGCGGCCAGTTCCCGGCGGTATATCTTGAGGAGGTTCTGAGCAATGGGTCACAGGTGGGTATATTCATCGTCAGTCAGGTCTATCTGAAGGGAACGGCTGTATGGGGAGGCCTTGCCCTTTTCGTAATACAGACCAATGTGATGAGGTTCCGACATAAGCGGCTCCCGGTCAAACTGCTTGCGGAAAAACTGCGAGAGCATGGCCCGTTCATCCATGGTAAGTTTTTCAAACTCCCGGCGGGTCCTTACAATGATGAGGTCATCCAGGGACAATCCCAGGCGGGCCAGGAGGCGGTCACGGAGTCGGATGGCGTTCTCACGCTCCGGGTCTGACTCCGGGGTGGTGTTAATTCTGTATTGGAGGTCTTGGAGAATTTTGCGAGCATCCATGATTAAGCCTCCAGGCCTTTAGTGTAGGTGCTGGGATATTCCGGCTGCTGCGTTTCCCAGGCGGCCTTTACTTCATCCGTCAAGCAGTCCATGGCCTCTTCATAAAAGTCCCTATCCCAGCAGCCGCCCTGAGTTTCATCCACGGACTTATTCAGGTTGCTCACGAGGCTCTTGAGGGTCTTAATTTCATCAGCGGTCTTGATTTTGTGATTCCAGGAGTTCCCGCATTCAAGCGTGTAGGAAAAGGCGTCAGTCATCTGAGCCAGGGTGCCGACCCAGAGAGTGCGGCGGTCATGATGGGTCTTGATGAGGGCGATGAGTTTGATGGTCTGCTTTTTCATGGTTCTAGTCCTTTGCCCCGGAGGGGCGGTTGAGTTGTTCCTTTAACGCTTATAAATATAACTCTTTTTCATTCCCCCGTAAAGGGGTCTGAACCATTATTTTTAGTAAAATTTTATTTACGAAAAAGCCCCCGGCAGTAGAAAAATTTTCAACCCTTAAAAAGTGAAACTGCCGGGGGCCCATTATCTAATGGGAATTATTGTGTATTTGGATAGGCCGCCCGCATACCGGGCAAATTGCCCCATCTAGGGCCTGGGAGGTCTCAGAAATTATCCGGGAGGCATCTGCCGCAATTTCTGTGGAGCAAGTGAACCTCCTCAACTCATTCAGCCGGGCCTCCCTGAACCTTTTAGCCTCGTCAATCTTACGGGACAACCGGGTGGCCCGGTTGATGGCTATCTGGGCCCCCTCTAGGTCTAGGCCCGCCAGGGTCCGGGAGTCCTTCAACTCTTCCAGGTCCTTTATCAGGTCCCCTACCTTTTGGCGGTCCCTACCAATCCGGGCCTCAAGGCTCCGGGCCTTTTCTAGTAGGTCCCCGGCCCCGTCTAACAGGCCCGCAAGGGCCTCTACATCGGGCTGGGACCTATACTGCCGGAGGGAGGCCACGAGGCGGTTGTATTTTCCGCTGGCTGTCCCTATATCCACCCCAGTGCGGCTGGCCTTTTCTAGGGCACTCCCTGCTTGTTCTAGCCCGCCCAGGGCCTCATAGGTAGTCTGGGCAGCCATGTAGTTGTATAGGCTTGCCTGGAGGTCCCGGACCTTCTGGCGGCCCTCGTTTATGCGGGCCTCAAGCCCTGCCAAGTTTTCGGCCAGTTCCTGGAGGCGGTCCACCCACTCCATGCCCTTTACCAGGTCATCAGCCTTTTCCAGGTTAGCAGTGGCTGCCCGGAGGTCTGCGGAGCACGAGCGGCCCAGGGAGTTGATTTCAGTCTGTGCCTCGTCAATATCCGTAAGATTGACCAGCTGGTTGATGAACCGGGCGGCCTCCCCCGGAGTGGACGCAATCAAAAATGGTGGGTCCATCTGACGCTGGATATTTACCGGGCCAACATTGAAGCACTGGGACACCTCCCTGGGGACATCCGTGCGGAGGGCCTCAAACTGGGTATTGTCGGACCCGTCAAAAACCTCATACCCGTTAAACTCCGGGGACCTCTTACGGACCACACTGAACTTGCCCCGGTCCTTTTGAGGGTTGGTATCAATTGCCACATAGGTAGCGGCCCCGGCCATCTGCTTGCCCTTCGGGGTCTTGGTCCAGTCACTTACATAGGCATCACCCTGCGGGCTGTTCGTGATAGCCCAGAGGATAGCACGCATGACCGCAGACTTGCCGCAGTCGGAGTCACCCACCAGCGTGTTAATTCCCGGCGAGAGGTCCAGCTGGGAATTTTCGTGGCTCTGAAAATTATGAATTTGAATTGTTTGAAGCATTACAACTAGCCTTGATTGCTTTTAGATTTTTCTCAATGTTAGATAATACCGCTAACGCCGGGGCTGGCCATAGGTGAAGGGTAGCGGCAGCCCGGATGCAGTAGACCTCCGGGGCGTTCATTGCCCTGCCGTCCAGGTAGCGTTCAGTGCGTTCGGACAGCTGCGCCACTTCGGGGTCATCCGGCGGCACGCCTACATCGTCTGCGGGGTATTCCAAGCCCTTGAGTGTGGATACAATATCAAGGGCCTCGTCAATAAGTTTCGGGCCATTCCCCGGCAACACATACTGCTCCACGCAGTAGATAATGCGGCCTTGGGCATAGGGCATCTTGGTTTCAAAGAGGTATTGTGCGAGCGGGTATTGCTTTTTCATTTTTCAATCCGTATCTTTCTGAGTTCAATCCGGGGAATGCCCCGGAGCCAGTCCCAGACCTTCAGCCATAGGAGGCCCAGGCAAAGAATGAACGCCACCGCATAGTTGGCGTAAATTGGCCAGTGCGTCACCCCGGCCAGTAGGTCGGCGTGGATTAGGTAGGCGGCTGAAAAAACATTCCCGCCTATTCCCATAAACACAAAGCCCCAGGACACCCCGGAGGCGTGCCCCTCTTTTATACATTTGGCTATCTGCGGGAGGGAGCAGAGGGCAAAACAAGCCGCCCCCAACACTCCGAAAAAGTTGAACAGCCCGGTCATCCTTGTCTCACGCCTCCCTCCGGGTTGGGGGCCTTATTAGCCTGGGACAATTTTTCATATAAGTCATTTGCGCACTTATTGCAGTGGGGCAATACACTACCATTAGGCATCTTAATACGGACCGGGTCAAGGGTCTTGCGACCGCATATGCAGCAGGTGGTCACTAGGCTCTCAGCCTTTTCCTGGGCTTTCATCTGAGCCGTGTCCGCAATATAGGCGGTAATGGCTTGCTGGGCCAGGTCCATTACAGTGTTAGCCTCAAAGCGGTCCCGGTTCTTTAGGGCCCAGGCCGCCATCAGCAAAAACTCTTCTGGGTCTTTAGCCGGGGCAGAGGGAATATAGTGAATTTCAGGCATGCTTTCCCTCCGGGTCTTTAGGTTTCAGCAAGTCCCCGTGAGTGCTTCCAAGCGGGCAGGGCCGTTCTTGTAATTGGTGGATAGCCTTCCACTGATTATCGGAGTTCTGGTTGATTCCCGCAATAAGGGCCTGGATAAATTTAAACTCATTGAGGGCCCACTTAAATAGGACAATCAAGAGCATCAAGCAGATAAGGGCGAGGCCAATGGCTATTCCGTTGTTCATAGACCCTCCCGGCGGGCCCATTCTGCGATGAGCAGGGCATCCGCATCCTTGTGCTTGCCAATAATCTTTTCCCGGTTGGGGAAAAGTCGGCAACCAATATCCGCACTGGCGTGCTTGAGTTCGGGTCCTTTACACCCGTGGGGCAGGAGGGCCTTTTGCCATTGGCGGCTATCCACATACATACGGGGAATGCCCAGGGACTCAATCGCAATAAGGGTAGCCTCAAGGCTCCGGGCGGCACTTACAGAGGCCTGGAACCTCATGGGGTTAATCATCGGGCGTTCAATGACCACTAGGGCCTCTGACGGGCTGTCCAGGCCACGGATGACTGCCTTCAGCCAGTTTACCACCTCCGGGTAATCTATCCGGGTGATGTTCTTTTTTTCCTTGGTATAGGATTGCTCAGACTTGACCGGGGTTTCAATCATGTCCGCAGCGACACCCTCACCCATCCAGGCAATGGTCCCGGTCACGCCGTTGTCAATTCCTATATAGATTTTATGGCTCATAGTTTAGTCCTTTTGCTTATCCAGCACGGGTTTAAATACCTTTTTGAAACATTCCTCGCAGAGGTCATATTGGGTGCCCTGGCTCCTGGGCTTGTCATAGTAGGTGTCTTTCACCTTAATCTGCCGCCGGGGCCTCTGCTTGCGGCAAATATCGCATACAATCATAGGTCTGTCCTATCCTTTGTCATGGCTCCGGGCCTCTGCTAGGGCCAACGGATACATGGCGGTTGTGGCCACTATAAAGGCCAGTTCATCTGCAGAAAATTCCCCGTTCAAAATCATGGTGAGGGCGGTCTGGACGGCGTTGGGGCCGGGGACTTTTCGCAGTTTATTCCAGATGGCCATTGCCGCCTCGTCACGCTGGGACACGCTAGGCATACTTGCCTGCCCGCTTGGTCTTGATTTCATCCTCATGGGCCTCCCACTTGGCCTGGACCTTCTTGGTGAGGGCCGCAGCCATAGCCTTGTCCCGGTCGCAGAGGTCAATGAGTTCCTCACGGGTATAGGTCACGCCAAAGGTCTTGTTGAAGAGTTCGGAGCGGGCCGGGTCTTCAGCAGCCCAGTCGGTAATCCACTGGACAGATAGGGTGGAACCCTTGCCAGCTGCCTTTTTAGCCGCCCGGCAGTCATCCGTGAGGTTGTTGTCCTTTAGCCACTGGGTGAGGGTTTCAAGGTTTTTAGCGGCCTTGCCGTCCCAGGGAATGTTATCAGCGGCCTTGGTGAGGTCCCCCTTGTCATCCCGGAGGTTGTAGAGGTAGTCAAGATTGGAGCCAATGTTGTCTATCCCATAATCAAAATACACAGTGTATCGCACCTTGCGATAGGGGCGGGGGGTCTTGGACTTAATGCACGATGCCTCAACATAGGCACCCACGATGTCCCCGCCTCGTTTAATCTGCTTGATGGTCCTGAGGAAAATCCGGGTGTGGGAGTAAAATTCAAGGGCCTTGCCGCAGGACACTTCCCAGTTCGGTCCATAGCCCGTGCCGCCAAACTTATCACGGATTTGGGAAACAATGATGAGGGAGCAGTTGGCCTTTTCCAACTTGGCATGCTTGGTTCGGAAAAACTGCTGGCTGAGGAACTTGGCTATCTGGGCCCCATAGTCACCGGGGTCCTTCACCTCCAGGTTCTGCTTGGCCTGGTTAAGCCGCTTGGACTCCATATCCAACCGGGACGCATCTGCAAGGCCGTCAAGGGAGTCCACCGCATAGATGCCCAGCGTGCCGGGCATAAGGTTCTCAAGGAACATAGACACATGGGCATCCATCTGTTCTATGGTTTCGGAGTCCTGAACAACCTTGTTCCCTATCTTCTGGTCAGCCGGGTGGATGTTTACGCCATAAAGATACGAGGTGTCAAAGGTGTCCCCGGACTCTGTGTCATCAGAGAACCAGGCCACGCCCTCGTGGTGCTTATGGTAGGCTGCCGCAATAATTTCATTTTTCAGAAAAGTCTTGCCTGCGGACTTGTCGCCAATAATGTTAAGCACCATTCCATAGGGCATTCCCAGCACGCCCTTGTCCCCGCCCACGGCAAGGTCTAGGAGGTCGCAGCCCATCAGCATACGGGGGCCGCCTTTGTCGGGGAGGTAGGCGTTGATTTTAGCAGGAGCCATGAGCATATTCCTTATTTGTTGAATGTTATTAGTCATTTTACTTGTAGATTATACCTAAAAGGCCGGGACCTTAATGGCCCCGGCCCTTAACCCAATCAAGTGAGTCTATGGCAAATTGTTCCCGGTTAAGGTGCCCTGGGCCAATTCCAGGGGTTGCCCAGTAGGTCCTAATGTTGGCTCATGGTCCTACTGAGGAGGCCCCGCCGGGTCCACTGTCCTATTTTGCCAACTTTTACTGGCAGTGGGGCGTCACCTCATCCGGGTAATTTTTAGCGGCGGCGGGAACCTGCTGCCCGGCACTTGTCATAGATAGCATCCGGGCAAGTTCCGCAGGCATTGTGGCGGTCGCAATCCGTTCCCCAGTTCAGGCCGTGCGGGCACTGCGTGCTCTGGCGGGGGACCTCCTCACGGGGAGGTTCCGGGCGGCGGCGTTCCTGGCGGGGAGCCTCCTCAGCCTCGTCAAACGGCATGGATGGGGCATTCTCTTCAGGCCTCATAGAGGGCTGCGGCGGCCACGGGTCACGGGACTCTTCTGCAACCTCCGGGCGGCGGCGTTCACGCTGCGGGGCTTCATCCTCATAAGACGGGCGGCGGCGTTCCCTGGGCGGTTCGGGTTCATATTCCGGCTCAGGTTCCGGGTCACGGCGGCGGGCCGGGCGGTCATCCTCATAGGAGTCACGGCGGTTGTATTCCTGCGTGTCCTGCTCCTGGTCCTGGGCAACGGCCTCATCCTCATCGTTGCCATACATAGCATCCAAAATCTGCTTGGAGGTCGGGACAATAAGGTGTTCGTCAAGGCTCACGCACTGCTCCAGGACATCATCGGACACTTCCTCATCCCGGTCCAGGAACTGGAATGACTTGGCCTCGCAGAACTTATTGGGGCCCAGGGTCTTTTCGCTTACACGGAACGACACCACCTTGCCATCCGGGCCAATGGACGCAAACGGGATAGGCACGGGGCCTTTAGAGGATGCCCCGGCCTCCTCAATCAATTCCTTATTGAAGCACTGATGGGAGGTCGCAAAAATCATCGGGGCATCTTCGGGTCCGTTGCGACCAATCAACTGAACATTGTAGATAGCACGGCGGGAGGGGGTAAAGGCCTTGGCCTCCTCATCACGGCCCTCATCATAAAGTTTCTGACGCTCTTCGCAAGCCGGGCATGCCTTGCCGTAGGTAGCCTTGGGGCACAGCATATCCTTCTTGTTCGGGCCCAGGTTGCGGTGAACCCAGACATCCAGGAGGTAGTCCCACTGGCCTACCTTGCGGCGGCCCGCAACAACCTCCGGGTGCTTCGGGGACTTGATTTGGTAGGGCAGGATGTTGAGGTTCACCCGGTCCATTTCCTTTTTCATTGTAAAGAATTTGAGTTTGACCCCCGCCCAATTCATAAAGGACTGGCGGGCCTCCCCGTAAGAGTCAGAGTTGGCTGCCTGCTGCGCATAGCGGGAGCCCAGGTCAATAGAACTGCGATTGAATGCCATAGTGGGTTTCCTTATTGGTTAAGATAATCACGGACCGCATCGGCAGAGGCATCACCATAGGCCCCGCCCTGGAGGGTCGGGTCATTAGCCTTTGATGCAGCATACTTTTCAGAGAGAGTCAGGCGGGACACAATCTCAATCATGGACTTCTTATGGTCCAGGGCCTTGAGCATAGAATCCAGGGTGATATAGTCCGCATTAGCCCTGACCACAGCCGCCTTGAGTTCCACCAGTTCCGGGTCAGCATCCAGCTGGGCCTGAATAGTCCCTTCAGTGGGTTTCTTGCCGTTGTCAGCAGCCTCCTTGCGGAACTGCAAGTTGAGTTCGGCAGACCTCTGGGTGAGGCGGTTCACGGCGGTGTCCCGGTCACTGCGGGCCTTCACAGCCTGGTCGGCATAGTAACCATAGAGAGATGCCTGGCGGGCAGCCTCCCCAATAAGGTCGCTGCGGTCCAGTTCCAGGTCATTGTTAGAGTTGATAGTTGGTTCCATTGTAAATTCCTTTTTCGGTTCCTTTGCTTTATACCTTCAGGGCCGGGAGTCTAGGACCTACCCATGGGGCTGCGAGCGGAGGGCCGCCAGGACAATAGCCGGGAACCCGTTGTCATAGGTATTTTCACTGAAGGCCTCCAACGCCAGGGCCGCAACCGGGTCAAACCTTTTAAGCAGGACTGCCGTCATGTAGCCCGTCACGGCCCTTCGGATTGTTTCGGGGTCCTGGGCGGTTTTCAACTTGGCCAGGACTCCGGCAATGGTCCCCCAGGGGGCACGCTTGAGGATAGCCTGGCAGAGTTCACGGGTGTCCGGGTCATCTTCAAGGCCTCCCTTCAACACGGCCAGCTGCTGCTCCCGGTCAGTTATCGGCATCACCTTTTCAAGGGCCACGAGGGCCGCACGGGGGGAGCCGTCAGCGGCGGCCACGATAGCCTCAAGCAGTTCCTGGTCCACCTCATAATTTTCGGAGGCGGCCACGCCCTTCACCAACTTGACAACCTGGCGGGGAGTAAGCGGGGCAACCTCCCATTGGGTGCAGCGGGTGTTAATGGCCTTGCCCTCGTCACCCTTCAGGAGTTGTTTGAGGTTAGTAGTGCAGAGGAAAAAGAAAACACGCTTGGGGCAGTCTTCAAGGGGCTTGAGCAATGCCCTCTTTGCGTCAGTAGATAGGCCGTGAGCCTCGTCAATGATATAGACCACGGACTTGCCGCCAATAGGCGGGTATTTCAGCTGCTCAATAATTTCACGGATGGTGTCAATGCCTCTGTTATCGGCGGTGTTGATTTCATGAATAGTCATATCCGTGGCCCCCAGGATAGAGCGGGCAACGGCACGGGCCAGGGTAGTCTTGCCGCAGCCGCTGTCGCCATAGATAATATGGGCGTGGGATACACGGGTGGGCTCCTGGGCAAAGTGGGCCCGGAGGCCTTCAACAGTGGCCTCATTACCTATGACTTCATCAAGGGTAGCCGGGCGGTGGGATTGGTAAAGGGACATGTTAGATAATTCCTTTGGAAATGTTGTATTTTTCAGTTAAGAGTTGAGTGATGTCTTCAGCCAGGGCATCAACCTCCCCGGCAGAGGGCTTTTGCCCGGAGTAGTTTTCAAGCAGGGCAGCTGCTGCCGTTTTCACGCAGCCCAATTCAGCCTGGGCTGCCTTGAGTTCGTCCAGTTCGTTTTCGTAGGCATCCCGTTCTGTCTGAATAGTCGCAAGCACCTGGTCAGTTTCAGACTTGATATAAAACAAGTTGTCATCCAAGTGAAGGTCGGTTATGTCGCCAGCCTTCCGCTCAACTTGTTCCACCGCCCAGTAGATGCGGTCACTGGTAAAAATCTTCAGTTCACTCATTGGTGGCCTCCCTACCTACTGACGCCGTGGTCAGCAAGGGCCTTGGCTGCCTGCTTGTGCTGGTAGGGCTTTTTGTGGCGGAGTCCCCTGGCCCGGTCCATTGGGTTCCAGGAGGTGGGAACACCCTGGGGCATAACATAGCCCCGTTCCAGGAGGCGGCGGGTGCGGCGGTTCGGTTTTGCGTCTTGGGTCATAGTCTTTTCCTTTGGGTTGAGTTCGTCAATGATAAATATCATACTAAAGTTATACCCCCAGACCCGGTTGTTTGTGAGGGGAGGTGTCCGGGTCCAGGGGCATATAGGGTTCCCGGATTTTCTCAGAGTTTTTGAGAGGGTCTTCAGACAAAATCCGGGGCAAAAGTAATAGACCCTTTTTCAAATTCAAACTTGGTATGGGCGGGGACATCAAGCCATCGTTTCAGCCCTGGTCCCCGCCCTGGATGTTGGCCACCATCGTTAGCCACCAGCACTTTATGGCTCATGCTGGTATGCCCCCGGTATTCACCGGGCTTGGCCGTTATTTGTTCGGTCAAACAGAACCTTGTTCACGCACAATTTTCGTCAGGCGGTTTTATCCGTTCCCCCTCGGTTCTGAAAGCGTCCATTCTGCTATGGATAGCGGGTTTGGTCGGTTGACCTATTGCCTCAGCGGGACTTGAACCCGCATACTCCACCTTCGGAGGGTGGCACCTTATCCAGTTAGGCCATGAGACATTGGGTAAGCGGCCCGGCGTTGTTAAAGGACTCAGGGGTGGGACTAGACACCACTGCGGGCCGCTTACATTCTGTTTATACCTGGGTGGCCGGGGGGTCCTAGCCTAGTGCCCCAATCTCCTTCATTTCAGCCCAGGTCCCACCCACTTCGGAGGCCTCCCCCTCAATTACAAGGGGCACGCAAATCCACGGGAATACCTGGGACACCCGCTGGACTCCGTTTTTGTAGATAGTCCCACGGACCTTTTCGGACTCGTTTTCAGCCTCCAGGACCACGAGGGCATCGTGAATTTGGCCCACTATTACAGAGGCCAGGCCCAGGTCCTCAAAGTCTGCGACATTCCAGATTAAGGCCCGGAGCAGGATGTGGAACGCACTGCCCTGAATACAGCGGTTGGTTGCTTCGGTATATCCCATGGGGCCAAAGCACCTGAACCCGGTATATGACTGAACATATCCATAGTCCTGGTAGCGTTGCCACTCTTTTCGCCGCCATCGGTTATATACAGCAAAACGCTTATTCCAAAAAATATCGTCTGCCTTTTTAACATGGTTCATGAATTGGTCTAGGGTCCTGATGCCCTTTTTCGCTAGCCAGTCTTTAGCAGTCTGGGGCATATTGTTCCACATTCCTACTGCGCACGAGCGGTAAGATGCCCCATAAAAACTGCTGAAGACATACCCGGACTTGATTGAACTGCGTTCCTCCTTGGTAATGTCCTCCGGGCGTTTCATATACATGTCCGCTGCCGTGTCCCGGTGCATATCTGACTCCGGGTTCTGGAGGTAGTGAATCATTTGCGGGTCATGGTGGTAGGAGGCTGAGACCATCACCTCAAGGCTCTTGTAGTCATATTCTGCGAACCTAAAACCGGGCGGGGCCACGAAAAGGCTGCGGAGCAACTTTTTCATTTCCTTGTCCCGCTTGGGAATGTTCTGAAAATTCGGGGAGTCTGCTGAACTGCGGTATGTCTTGGGCCCGGCATCGCCATCCCCTCCTGCCCCGGCGGCGAGGTTGAAGAACGGCCTGATGAGCCACTGGCCCGTAGGTTCGTCAAAAACTGCCTCCCGGATATAGCCGTCAAGGAATGTATCACGCATCTTGGACCAGTGACGCATATCTAGTATGGCCTGGCAAAATTCCCCGCCTATCTTGGACAGCGTTGCTTCACGGGCATCCCGGCCATCCTTGTCGGAGTATTTCAAAATGTCGTAAAGCAGGGTGACCAGCTGCTTGTTAGAGTCCGGGTTGAGGCTCATACCCTTTGCCTTTTCGTAGGCAGCCGCCTCCCTAGAGTCCATCACCCTTTTCCGGGCGGCCTCATACTTTTCGGTCATCATAGCCTTGAGGCCGTTGACCTTATTCATATCAATCGGGAGTCCGTTTGACTGGACCTTTGCGAGGGCCAACATGCCCTCCATAAAAAACTCAAAAGCCCTCATCTGGTCCGGGGACAGCATAGGCTCCTGGCGGTCCCGGAGGTAGATGGTGTAAAGGCTATCCAGGCCGCAGTAGTAGGCTATTTCACCCCAGGGGACCCCTACACGGGACTTGAGGAGGTTAAACGCATTGCAGGAGTCAGGATTTTCACCCGGCATAAAACTACTCAGCCAGCGGTCAGCGGCGGCATCATACCCAAGCACGCCCAGTTCGCAGTAGGTGTGGAACTTTAGGCCCACCTTTTGGTTGTTGTCTATTACATGAGCAGCCAGGCAGGTGTCCCAGGACCAGTTCGTGGGCCAGGGGGAGCGGGTAGAGCCCAAGCCAGAGCGGAACCGGGACCAACACGCCTCAAAATCAGCCTTGTGGGCAATAAGTCCAGGGCCATTATACAAGACCCTCTTCCAGGCCTCTATCAGTTCCGGGCAGTCCGGGTCCCACTTAAACCCAATGGCCTTGTATTCCCCTTTAGACCTCCAAGCAAGGGAGGCCGCCACGATGCGGTGGCCGTCACGATGGGGCTTGAGGCCCGTTGTCTCATAGTCAATAGCAACATCCGGGGCAGATGCTCCGGGAGCGGGTTCAGCCTCCCTCAAGGCCTCGTCAATTAAGCGGGCCGCCTCACGGGGGTCCGTGGTAGTCTTTACCTGGTCGGGAATTTTCGGGAGGGGGACCCCCACGAGGCTCATGGCCCTTCGGAGGTGCTGCTTGAAATACATTTCCGGGCAGCCGTCATCCTTCTGCCATGATAAAAAGTCCACCCCATAGGTCGGGCAAATCCAGCAATTGTAGGTTCGGTCAGGAATACACTTGCCAATAAAATCCGTTGCTTTTATGTTGGTTATACGGCCAGCGAGGCGGTCCCAGATTAGGGCCTGGGTAGATACCGGGCCAAGACAAATAATGACCTTCGGGGCCATTTCCTTGATGAGGGCATCCAGGCGGGCCTTACAGCAGAGGCTCCGGGCGGTCCCGGCATCCTTATCCGGGCACGGGCACTGGACGGCATAGCCAAAGGCAGCGGCCTTTTTCCAATCACGGGGCAGCCCACGGGTCCCCTCAGTGTCCCAAAAATGATGATATGCGGCCCCGGTAAAGATTTCAGAACTGGTTTCACGGGCGGCAGGGTAGTCCCCCAGGATAAGCACCCCGGATTTTAGGTTGCCCTTAAAGGCGGCAGTTTGCCCGGAGCGGTCCAGGCCGCAAGCATCGCACCCGCTCAGTTTAGTCGGGGCCTTGCGTTTTTCGGTGACGGGCATCGGGCCCAAGTTGAAAAAACCCATAGAAAATTCCTTGAAAAATAAAAAAAGTCCCCGGCCCAGGGACAATGGCTAGTAAACCCAGGCCGGGAACCCCCTGATGGAAACAACTACTCAATCACATCGGTAGATACCAGCTGGGCAAACCCTTCGGAGGTAAACACCATGGTATCAGTTTCAGAGCCTTCAGCGTGGACCAACTTGAAGTCCATAGCCTTGCGGCCCGCCTCCATAAGGAACGAGGTGTCAACCCAGACAACCCGGTTCAGGTCCGTTTCCAGCGGGGTGTCCCACGGGACAAGTTCGGAGGCGTCACCAGTGTCCTTCTTGGCATAGAGTTCCAGGCCATCCTTCTTGAAGGTCAAGCGGACAAGGGAGGCACTGCTGCCGTCAATACCGCTGGCCATAGTAGCCACACGGCCCGTTGCTTCCAGGAGGTCCTTGGGGAGGCGGCCTGCAAGGATAGCCGGGGCACCCTGGGCCTCAGTGACTGCGGTGTTAAACATCGTGACCGGGAACTGGGCGCAGTCCTTCAACTTGCAGCTGAAGATGGTCCCGTCAGCATACTTGAGGTGGAGCCACGGGCCGCCCATTGCGTAATCAGTCGGGTCACCCAATTTCATGAGGTCATTCACCACCGGGTCATCAATCCAAAGCGGGTCCATGCTGCCCTGGAGGGCACCAACGGAAATGCGGGACTGGTCGGTGGACATCACCTGGGCGTTCTGACCATCCGGGGAGGCCGCAACGGCAATACCACGGAGCGGGGACGGGTTGCACGAGAGTTTACAGAGTTTGACGGCATCCATAAAGCCACCCGGCAACTTTTTCCACTCTGCTGCGTCCAGGCCCAGGGTGTTAATGTATTCACGGACCCTCGTGGCGTCAATCATCGTCATGCGGGCGTGGGTGCGACCACCGCTGAGGTTCACCTCCGGGCCGTTCACCTCAATGCTAATCATCGGGGCGTTAATCTTGGTGACCAACTTGAAGAGGTCGGCGGCCTTGACAGCACCTTCAAGACCTTCAGCAGCCAGCGGGGTAGATACCGCAATGGTGTCGTTGTAGGTGTGGAGGTAGCCCGGAGTGAAGAGGAATGCGTCAGCACCCACGATGAGGCTGGACCCGGTTTCAACGCCGGGCATACACTTTTTCATGGCGTCCTGGAGGGTTGTTTTGGCGAGAGTAATCATTGATTATTCCTTTGTAGTTGGGACATTGAGTTTAAATGCCGGGCACAACTTGTCCTTGAATTGTTCCAGGCCGGGGCAGTCTAGGCAGCCCCCATCGTTAATAAATTTGAATGCAGACTGGGTTATGTAGTCCCAGGTAAACATCCGACAGAGTTCAGAGAGTCCGGGGAGGCCCGGCGACACCAGGCAGTAGCGGTAATTTATCCAGCATCCTATGCCGGAGTCAATGACACTCACCCCCATGGGCTTGCCCTTCACTAAAAGGGTCATGCGGGAGGCGAGGCCCTGGGGGAGTTCCCCCAATACTGCTTCCACCAATCGGTCCGGGTCAAATACCCCGTCCCCCTTTTTCCCGGCCCAGTCTGCTAGGTAGTCCTGCGTGGCCTTTTCGTCACGGGACTTTTCCCACGGGACCAGCTGGCAGTTTTCCAGGCGGGCATTAAGGTTTCGGAGGGCAAGCGACAAGGCCTTGCGGCGGCCACGGAACTGGCCACCCTGCCACCCGTCTAGGATGCGGCTGGGCCTATATACATATTGCTTGTCCCAGAGGCTAGGAACACCACTTTCAGTGGCAAACCCGGCCTCAAATTTTTCATCGGCAAGGGAATAGTCATCCAGGCAGATACCCGGCAGGACAAGTTGCCCATCCTCTGGGTCCCGGACCTCTATTGACTCCCTGCCGTAAGAATTGCGGCGGCGTGACACTAGATACCCGCATGCCCGGAGCCAGTAGGGGGACATCAGAAAGTTCGGAGCCTCCCCCAGATACTTATGGCAGTGGGCAGCTGCGGCCTTTAGGTAGGTATCAGCATCAAGTCTTTTCATCTAGCCATTCCCCGGCTGAACAAGGCCCAGGCCAAAGGCATTAACCTTCGGGGCCTTTTTAGTGGTCGGGGCCTTTTTAGCAGTAGCCTGGAGGGACCCGCCCGCCTTGATGCGGTCAATGAGGGCCTTGGACACATTCCCGGTCTTGCGGCTTTTTCCACCCATGTTAGTTACCTCCTTCAGGAACCTGAATCACATCATCCGGGTCCTCTGCCGTTTCCTGCGTCACCCCGGAGGCGGCATCAGTAATGTAGCCCAGTTCATCGTAAACACAAGCAGCAATCACGCCCACCATGACCCCTTCGGAGTCCTTAAAGGCCAGCCAGTTCTTACCCGGCTGCGGATAGAGCGTGAGGGTGTTCGTGAATGAGAACAGAGCCTTGAGGTCAGCCGTGCGGAGGCCAATGGGCTTGAACCCGGCGGGGAGGGCGTTCAACTTGATGAGGCCCTTGGACTCTGCCGCCCCAATAATCTCAATGCGGCCACCCGTGTAGATGTTCTTTTGCATCAGCATCAGGGACCCGTTCTTGCTGTGGAGTTCCACATGGCTGAGGTCATCACTGAGGAGGGTCAGGATGTCCTTATTGAGGACAACCGGGGTGGACTGGTCAAAGTCCTTAAACTTGGAATAGATGTCACGGACCTCGTTGAAGGTAGTCTTGGGGCAGCCGCAAGTCTTTTTCTGCTTATAGGCCCCGTGGGTGGTAATAAAGCAGACTTGGCCGCCCTCCACCTCAATGTTCGGGGACTCGTAATCATTGGCGAAAAAGTCCAGGGCCGCCGGGAACACCATATCAGGAGTAAAACTGATGATGATAGTGTTATCCATGTTGGCCACATAGAGTTCGGAGCCGTTGCCATGAATATGGGATTTCATACGGCCATTCTGTGCGAGGGCCACGGCCTGGGCCATCATCAGTTCGGTTCTTTTGGTGATTTGAATTTTCATAGTTGTTTTCCTTTTCAGTTCTTTTGCTTTTATACCTTCGGGGCCGGGAGGCCTCCAAACACATCACGGAACAGCTGGACCCTGAAATCATCCTTGCCCTGGTAGTTCCACACGAGGCCATCCTCATTGTTTCCAATCGCAATCACACCCTGGCCCCAGTCAATCGGCCAGGCCTTGTCGCCTTCAGCGTTCCAGAGGGTCTTGACTTCTTTTCGGAGGTTCGTGGACAGCCAGCCACCTTTAGAGAGCACCCAGTTTTCAAAGTCCCTCCAGGTAGTCGGGGCAGTCCCCCGGCTCTGAATAAAGCGGATAGCCATGACACCGCAGCCCCAGTTGAACCCGGTGAAAAAGTCGCCCACCGAACAACAGACCCAGTCATCATTTTCCGGGGCATTGCCCTGGTCAAAGGTGGAGCACTTGAGGCCGTTCTGCCTAAAGTATCGCATAAACTTGCCCAACATAAGGCTGGAGAGGCCCTGGGAGTCTGAGGAGGTCAAGAACATTCTGTCCCAGTCCAGGCCCATCTTCTGAAAGTTCGTTGCGAGGCCACGGGAGTTCGCTGAGTAGGAGTAGGAGTCAAAGGTGAGGTGGGTCACTCCGGCCTCCTTAATCCAGCCAATGTATTCATCCACCTTGTCCTTGGAGTCATTGATAAACATCATCCAGGGCTCAATGCGGGCTACAACCCGGACCCCGGCCTGGGTCAGGCGGCGGCCAGCCTCAAGGCGGGCGTGGAACCCAGGGGCACCCGGCTCCATTCTCTTCAAAAATTCCTCGTCAGAACTAATCAGCGTGAAGTGGATGGCAGCCTTGCCCTTGTTTTCCGACAAGGCCTTGAGGTAGCGGTCATCACTGCCGGGAATAGGGCTTTTGGTGTTAATCATCGTGGGGTAGCCCCAGTCACGGAGGTGTTCAAGCACCGCCAGGCTAATGCCGTGCTTGCGTTCGGCATTGTGAAAGTCCTCAAAGCGGATGCCAAAGCGGATAGGGATGCCCAAACGGACAGCGTTCAGGACCTCATTTTCACCGCTCACCTTTTCGCCCTTATGTCCCAGGAGTTTGTCCAATTCCTTGTTTACCACAGCCGGGTCGCAGTGACGCAACTTGAGGTTTTTCCCGTTGTCAAAAAACGAGGTATAGAGGGAACTGCGGAAATAATCAGCAAAGCAATAGCGGCAGCCCATCGGGCAACGCAGCCCATCCCAGGTGTCCAGGTTAAGGGGCATCGGGCAGGACTGGGCCCGGAGGCTGACCTCAATGAAGGACTGAAGGCCCTCCGTGGACAAGATGCGTTCCAACTTGTCCATTTCCCCGGTCGCCAGGTTAAACTGATGATAGTTAGACTTGCGGCCCTTCTGCTTCTGCTTGTAGAGGTCGCCAGGGGAATTATTGAGCGTGGTCTGCCGGGGCACGGCGGTGGCGATATACCTGCGTGCCTCCCAGTAGTCCATAGAGTTGATTTCATCAAGGGTCATAGCAGTTTTCCTCTTTTGAGTTTGGGGCGGTTTGCCCCGTTGAGTTCCTTTTCTAGGTCTGTTATACTAAACACTTCGGGCCTTTGCCCGGATAGGATGGCACGGGCCTCATCTAGGTCCCCCACCCCATCCCAGGTCTGGGCAATAATGTCGTCAATGTCCCGGACCCCGGCCAGCCATAGCCTCTTCCATTCCATCACTGTAAAGGTGGAGGGGTTGGGCACCGACATGCCGCAGCAAGTGTTTGCTGCCTGGATGTATTCCCGGCTGGTTAAAAAGTCGGGGCACCCCAGGGCCACCTCTTCTGCCTTGGCAATCTCAATAAGTTCCCGGTGGATAGGTCCCCAGGTCCCATCCTGGGTCCCCTTCCATATTGCCTCAATATCTACCCCGGCGGCGTTCATCGCCTTCAGGTTGTAGTCGTTGATATGCATAAAATATGTGTTGTAGGTGTGGACCCCCACGGACTTAACTGCCTGGAGGGCGGCCCGGAACTGGGCAGTGGTATGAAGGCCGGGGACAAAGGGCTCACCATTAAACGCAACCGGGACCCTAGCCCGCATAAGTTCAGCGGCGGCATCCAATCGGACCTTCGGGTGGTCTGTGAGTTTACCCTCTAGGTGTTCCCAGTCCCATTCTAGGCCGGGGGACATCTCAATCATTACAGTGGCCTTGCCCCTAGAGTCCTTGAGCATATCCAGGTCCCGGCCTACCAATAAAGACGGGAATTTTGTCTGGACTACATAGGACCAGTCAAGGGTATTAAACACTGAGAGTATCTGGCGGGACACCCCTGTGACCTTTTCAATAGGCTGGTAGGGGTCTGCCTTATTGCCAAAGCGGATTGTCTTTTTTGCCTTGATAGCCCTCCCCAGGGGAGTCTTGGGGGCCGGGTTCTTTAGGCCGTTTTCAAGTTCTTTTCGGATTGTTTCGGGGTTTGCTACCTTCTGGGCCATTCCCCAGGTGCGGTTCATCCTCCGTAAGTAGCACATAGGACACCCCACGCACTGCCAATAGGCATCTACCTGGAGTGATAGGGGGCACCAGTAGTGGTCCCCCCGCAAAGATACTGGTGACTTGAATTCATCCATATTCAGATTATACCGGGGTTGCCGGGGCTATTCCCCTATGTTCCACATGACTATTTCACCCACGAGGCTGTCCCGGTTCTCCATAATCCACTTCCAGGCCTTGCGGTCATAGTAGGGGTTACAAGGGAACGACACCGGGGTGTCTACCCGGTCCGCATAGGCATAGCCCTCGTCAATTAGTTCTACACTAGAGTTGATAAAGTCCTGCGGGACCTCCTTGCTGGCCATATACCGCAGGACCTGCTCGTGGCTCCGGGAATAGCCCAAGTGGACAATTAGCCTAGTCTGCGGGCGGTTAAGCCGGGACAGCCCAAGGGCCACCCCGGATGCCAATGTAGCACTTGAGGCACTCACTACTACATTGACGGGCCCAATAATGTATTCTGGCCATGTTTCTGTCAGTTCCTGGGCGGTTGCTTCCACGCTGGCGGTAAACTTTAGGCCGTTGGGGGCCATAGCCCCTCCGTGCTCCACGCAATCCTTCTTTGCGATGTTCCAGAGAACCGCAGACATGAGGTTGCCCCGGAGCGGGACCAGCGTGGCCCCAAGTTCCTGGGCGTGGGCCTGTGACTCCCGGAGGTCCCCCGGCTTGTCATCCTTGAATACTGGGTAATAGACCCGGACCGGGAACCCATAATCAGGGGCAAGGTAGGACACCCCCCACCCGGCCTTGGAGTGACGGGTATCAAGGACCCCAACGCAGGTCGGGGGAATGAGTTGGGCCCGGAGTCCCTTCAGCCAGGATGTTAGGCCCCGGACCTTGCTGAAAGAGGGTCCGGGCGGCGGGCAGGATAGGTCCTCACGCTTGACCCAGATGCCCAGGTGCCGCTGCCAGGGGGTATGCGTTGAAATTTTCATCGGCTCCCCCTCCTGCCCCGTCTGGGCGGCGGGTTGTCCTCATATTCCTCATCGTCCATATTCACTGCCACCTCGTGGAGCATCCGGGCCTCTAGGAACGGGCGGCCAATAGCCAGGCAGGAGGTGCAGACAACCTGCTCCATGACGGCGGCCCCCTCACGCTGGGTCTTACAACTCACTCTGTAAATTCCCCGCTCCTTTTCCTCTTCAGTCTGGTTAAGGACTATCAACTTGGTCACATGGCCTAACTTGCGGATGTCTTCGGATAGGTCGGCATCACCTGCGTCACGGGTCCCGCCCACTGTCTGGCGGCCCGTATGCGATGCCGTAATGATAGCACCCTTGCGTTCAGATGCCAGGCCCCTCAACGCCATCCAGGTCGCATTAAGGCGGTGGCGTTCATCTAGGTTGTTCCTGCCGTGGTCCATATTATCTGCAGCGTCAAGCACGATAACATCCGGGACAAACTTGTCATACACCTCCATAGACTTTAGTTCAGCCCGGAGTCCGGCAACGCTCAGGGAGTTCGTTGGCCAGGTCCTTATTTCCAGGCGGCCTCCCCGGTTATACATGGCGAGGCGGTCCTGGACAGCCTTAATGCCTGCCGGGGTGCTATCTACACGGGTGGTCTGAAATTCCCTATCCTCAAGGGCCCACTGGTCTGGCCCGGCCTCTACAAATTGAGGGCACGGGGCCTTTTCCCCATATCGGGAACAACCTGAAAGATACTGCCAAAAACGGCGTATCACCTGCGGCTCCGACATTTCCAGCGAACAGAAAAGGACCTGCTTGCCTTGAAGATAGGCGGTGATGGCAGTAGCCATAAGCCACCATGACTTGCCCCTTTTCGGAGGGGCAGCAAAGGCAACAAAGTCTTCACGGATAAACGGCCCAATGACCCGGCCCAGGACCTTCGGGAACTTAAACAACTCCTCATCCTCGTCATTAAAGGCCCTGAACACCGCATTGGAGTCCGTGGCGATATTTACGGCATGGGCGTTCCTAACAGTGGGCTGGACAAACTCAGCAATAAGCCGCTCCGCATGCGAGGTATCATTGGATTTCACGGCCCGCTCTAGGTCCTCAGTGAGCATCTTCACGGCCCGCTGCTTGAAATAGCCCATAGCCATATCCACGGCAAGGGCGTTGTTGGTCGGGGTCCACTCGTCACTCATGGTGGACAAAAAGTCATAGACCAGTTCGGCATCTGCCTGCTGGAGTTCCCCCGCCCTCTGTCGGTAAATATCACTGATGGCTTTTCCGGGGGCCTCCCCACGGCGGTCAAAATACTCCCAGACCCAGGAGGCCACTGCCCGGCTGGGCCCGGACTCAAACAATTTAGGGTCCCCGGCGGTCCGGCAACGGGCCAGTAGTTCGGTGGACATAATCAGGTTAGACAACACCCGGCGTTCAATAGATAGGTCAATTGGTTCTTTGGTAAGCATGATGGGTTATACCTTAAACAATAGGGGTTCACCTGCCCCGGCGGGCTAGGATTTCAGTGAGTAGGTCCATATCAACCGGGGCCTTGCCGTCCATTACCCCGTCCAACATTTTAGCACGCTGGTCCAGGACCTCTATTGCGTCCATATCAATCGTGCCCTTGGCCACGAGGTAGTAGGAATTGACCGGGACTCCCTGGCCACCTCTATGAAGGCGGTCCTCAGCCTGGCGGTGGTCATTAGGGGTATGGCTAAATTCAAGGAACACGCAGTGGCTGCATACCTTCTGGAACCCGTCAATGCCCACGCCCCCGGCCTGGATATTAGCGACCATTACCCGGCACTTTTCATCATTGACAAATTTCTGAACGGCCTTGTCCCGGTCCCCAGTAGACATTCCCCCGTATAACTTGGCGGCGTGATATTCCTTCATCTCAGCCGTCACGAGGTCCACCACATCCCGGTGCCAGGCGAAAATAAGCAACTTGTTGTCGGTGTCCTCCAAAAAATTCCTTATCCACTCCATGGCGGGTTTTTCCTTCACGGAGTAGGCTGACCGCAGGAGGCCCGCAATGCGTTCCCTCAGTTCAGCCTTTGTAGCATTGTCCTGGCTAAAGGCCTCATGTTCAGCGGCCTGATACTCTGCCAGTGCCTTCTGGTCGGGTTCTAGGGGTATCACATCCACTGTCTTGGGCGGGAGGTCCTTCATGACCTGGGCCTTGGTTCGCCTCACCATTACATCTACCAGGAGGCGGTGGAGTTCCTGGATGTGGGAGGCACCATTGTAGGTCATCCCAAACCCATTAGACTTCGGGCCGCAATAGCGGTTGAGGTAGTGGTAATAGTTGGGGAATTTATCAGGCGAGAGGATATTGAGCAGCGGCCAGAACTGGGCGGGCTTGGACCGGGCGGGCGTTCCGCTCATCCCAATCAGTCCTGGGATGACCTTGGACAATGCCCTAAAGGCCTTGGACCTCTTGGAGGTCGGGTTGCCTATGGCCTGGCACTCATCGCCAATAAGCAGCTGGAACCCAAACTTGGCCAGCGGCCCATCAGTAATAAAGGCCCCGTTGCCAGCAATATGCCCGGCCCAGTCTGCTAGAATATCCCAGTTGATAATGTAACTCACGCCCGGCTCCATCGGAAATGGCTTGCGGCCAGACAGCACCCCAATCCGCTTAAACATAGGGCTGACTGCGTGGACTTTTCCCAGCCAGTCCTTAAAGGCACGGGCCCACTGCAGTTTAGTCGGGGCGTTCACTACAATCAACGCCGGGAATGCCCCAGAGTAGGCAAGCCACGCAAGGGCCTGCACTGTTTTTCCCGTCCCCATATCATCGCCAAGTGCGGCCCGGCCCTTGCGGAGGGACATGAAACGGACAAAATCAACCTGATAGGGGTAAAGGCCTGGGATGAGCGGGCGGCATTCCTCTAGCCTCACGGCCTTAATCTTTTTTGCCTGCTCTTCAGTCGGGTCCGGGGGCGGCGGCAGAGGGGCTGCCGGGGCCGTTTCAACTTGCTCCGGGGGAATAGTCCACCCGGATGCTATCAGCCACGCTACATAGGCGGGCTTGTCCGGGACATCCCAGAGTTTAGTTGCCGGGTTAAACGAGCGGGCCGGGAGGGTCCTGACCCTCTCAAGCACTACCCTCCACTGGTCCTTGTCCCTGCTAGCCCACGAGAGGATGAGGCGGCCCTTGTCGTCACCCTGGCCCCTTGCACAGGTGTAGGTCACGCCCTTTACCGGGCCAAGCGGGGCTGGGAGTCCCGTGGGGCTTAACAACTTACTAGACTGGATGGCAGCCTGAACCCTTTTGTCCGGCATCGGGACCGGGGCCAGGGGCTGGTAGCGGGGGCCACTAGTCAATGGGGTTTTATATAAATTAACTTTTCCGGATGGGCCGTTGGTGGGTTCGCTTGGCGGTGGCGGATAATTACTCACTTGAAAAACCTCCTGGGAACAGATACGCCCCGCTCACGGGACAGCCACCCCATAAAGTCCACCCAGGCCGGGGAGGTCGGGCAGATAAATCCAAAGGGGACAAAGCCCCCTGCCTTTGCGTAATCTAGGATGCGCAAGAAAAAGGCTGACCCGGAACCGAACACCAGCCGGGCCTCCGGGCAAATTCCTACTAGGTCCGCACCCCTAGCAAGCCACCACTGGTAGGCCTCACGGGCACCCTTCCAGAACATTAGTTCCTGGGCCTGGCCCCAGCGGGCTGGCTGCTTGCCCATAGCCTCGCAAAGAATATCGGAGGCGACATTGCAGACCTTATGGGGCACCTGCTCCTTTAGTGCGGCTATCTGTTCACGGGGAGGCAACGCCCGGTCCTGCCTCCATAGGATGGCTACAAATGGGCTGTATGCCCCAGAGTTAGGGGGAGTGGTCACAATGAAGTCCACCAGGGACACCTTCTGACGCCTCCCGGCCTTCATAGGTGGGTAGGGGTAGCCCTCCGGGACAAGGGCCTCAAGGCGGCCAAGGGCCGTGTCTAGGCAGTCAATAAGTTGGTCCAGGTCTGACGGGACCCTGGGCATGATAAATTCCCCGGAGGGGCTGTTGGACTTGACCCAGGCGGCTCCCCACTGGTAGGCTGCCTGGAATGTCCCCAGGAGCAGCTGCGAGAGAACCAGCTGGAGGCGGCTGCCTACCTTTGACAGGTTGTCCGGGTCCAGTTTTGTCTGGGATATAAGGGCCTTGTGTCGGGACATCAGGTCAGAGAGTCCCCGGAACTGGTCTGCCGTAAACTTGAAGGCTTCGTGCCTCCCAGCGGGAATTATCCTGCCCTTAATGCGGACTGGGTGGACCTTCGGCAATACCTGGACCTTTACCACAAAGGCCTCCGGGCGGTCCATCCCAGCCGGGACAAATGCCTCATTAGGGTCTAGCACTTCGGCAGTCACTTGGCCCCTGCCTTGTTCGGGTGCTTACTTATCCAGCGGGCAATAAAGGCCCGGCACCCTTCTATGGTGTCCGGGTAGGCCTCTAAAAATTCTGCCCTCATCTGCGATGCCGTTACATTCTCAACCCGGACCAGGCGGGCCTTCATGGGCTCTAGGTTCTTGCCCCTATACTCAGGCCTAAACCATTGGACACTGGGGGAATAGCCCCGGCCCGTCATCTCAAGCAGGACCTGGGAATGATACCACACCAGGGTAGGCTGGGGGAGGTTCCACAGCCACTGGAGGCGGCGGCCCTTGCCCCATGACTTGCCCCTAAAGCGGCAGCAGTCCCTATGGAGGGCACACAGCATCCGGGGAGGGAGGGTTGAAAGTAGTTCTGGGTGAATTATACGCATACAAAGTCCTTGAAAAGGTCTTGCGGTATTATACCCTGGGGGCCGGGGGCCATCGTAAATAAAATTTTACTGAAACCGCCTAGAAAAGGCCCGGCGAAAAAAGTATAATTTACCTGGGCCCGGCAAAACGGGTTCAGCGGTCACGGGGTAACCAGCCCCCGGAGGCGGTCAGCCCGGAGGGTAAAAGCCGGGCGAACTGGGACAAGAGCAACCTGGTAATAGAGCCAGTAAGAGTCCCGCCACTAGCGGCGTCAGCGAACAAGGTTGAGTGGTGTATAGAGGTAGAGAACAAGAGGCCTTGCAACCTCCTGGAGCCTATCTTCAAACAGAGTCCCGGCCCACAAAAGGTTGTGCCTATTCCATAGTAAGATATTTTGGCGGCGGGGCCTCCCCTCAAGCATTTTCGCAGGGCAGGTCCAGCAGTCTTGTGTTCGCCAGCCCTGGTCGCTATGGGTGGATATTCAGCCGGGACATTTCCCGCCATGACTTTTTAGTCGCAGTGTAGCGTGAGCAGACCCCTGACAGGATGACCTGGGGGTTGGGAGCAATCCCAGTAGCGTGTCGCCCGTGAAATCCGGGCTTGGTGATAGTCCATACTTTGATGGGGTATTTAGCCAAATTGCTCCCGTTTCCGGGGGCAGTTTGGCTCCTGAACCTCCATTTCCGGGGTAAGCCTTCGGCAAGGCATTAGGACCATAAAGGGTCTAGGCCTAGACCATGAATGCCTCATGAGGTATGGCGTGAGCCACGAGTCATAGGGCATAAGGCCTCAGTAAAAGGTTTAATTTAGGCCCATACTATGTCAAAACCTCAATTTTTCGGCACACTAGATGGATACATCAGGGGTCACGGGCTGACCTTCGGACACCTCCATGTGGTCCGGGAGGCTCCCCACTACCCTCCCCCTCCAATAGGTCAGCAGCCGGGTCCCCCGGCGGCTCCGGGCCGTCACTCCACTCCCCGTGAGTGGTGGGAGGCCCAGGCAGAGTTCTACGGGTGCCCGGTCCCTCCCTATCCAGGGGACTAGCCACCCAAAAGCCCACTTTTAAGGCTGGATTGGGGTTGAGGGGTCCATCTATACACCCCCTATCAGAAAAAGGTGGCCTAGCAGCCACCCTTCTTTTGTTTACCATTTCCTTGAGATGTCCCAGGGCCTCCTGCCCCTGCGGGGTTCCTCCCGGTTCCGGGAGTCCGCAGCAGCCCTGATGGCCAGTTCCAGGTCCTCTATTGCGTCCCTTGCGGAGTAGTCCCAGCGGAGGGCGTTGCGGCACGGGGCCGCACCCCTAGACATTAGGCCTCCCCCTTAACCGGGAACACATTTACACGGATGTGCCAGCAGACAATGTTATAGCCAGCCACGCCCTTGCTCACTACCTCGCAGCGGCCCTTCTCACCAATCACGATGCCGTTCAGCACAGAGTAGCCGTGGGTGCCGTGGGTGATAGAGAGGCCAGAGCAGTCCGTGGCCGTGCCCACATAGCGTTCTACACGCTGGGCCAGGTCCTGGACGAGGGTGGCGGCATCTTCGGCGGCTCCCTTCTCAATCTGGGCATCCGTCAGGGCAGCCATGCGTTTCAGTTTTTCCTGCTCGTCACGGGCGGCCTCAATGCGGCAGAACCTGGTCCAGGCATCCGAACCATGCCCGGCCTTGTAGGCCTCACGGCGGGCATCATAGTAGTCATCCACTGAATACCACTCCCCGTTGTCCTTGCGTTCGGCAATGTCGTTCTGGGCAAAGGTCCTGCGGAACTTCCTATCAATGATGAGGCTGCGTTCAAGTTCACCCTGGTAGACCTTAATGGCCTTGGGGATAGCGTTGACCTTGGCCTCAGACTCAGCCAGTTCCTTGTTAAGGCGGTCCAGGTCCATCCTGCGGCCAAAGATTTCAGACTTGCGGCGTTCAATCCCCTCACGGGCCTGGTCTGCGGTGTAGGCCGGGGTCCAGAGTCCGTTGGTCACGCAGTTCTTGGTGTCGTTCCCGTCACCCTTGAACTCATACCCGGCCTTGGCCAACTTGGCGATGGCGTTGTTCATACGGGTCTCAAGGCGGGGCAGGGCCTCCTCAGCCTTGCGGATAGCGGCCTGGGCCCTCTCAATATCCTTCTTGATGGTTTCAATCTTGCGCATTTTTCTAGTCCTTTGCCCCGGAGGGGCGGTTGATTTTGTCCTTTAACGCTTATAAATATAACTCTTTTTTCGTGAAAAGGGTAGTGGTTCAGGCAACTTTTTTCGTAAAATTTTATTTACTAAAAATAGGCCCTCCGGGGAGTGCCCCAGGGAGCCTTCAGCGGCCTATCCTTTACGGCGTTTTTGTAGTTCCTCTGGGGTAGCCTCCCGGCCCTTTAGACTGGCCCGGTGGATAATGCGGAGGCACCTTTTACAAAAGTAGCAGTATGCACCGCCCCAGAGGACAAACAGAGCCTTGCCCCTGGGGACTACCTCCCGGTGCCCCTGGCAGAACACCATGCGGTTATGGTCTTGCGCACTCATCGGCGTTCACCCCTTTAGCCAGGCAGCCCGGTCCCTAACACTGTGGGTCCCGTCCCCAAAGGCCCAGACGAATTTCATGAACAACGCCATGGCGGCCTCCCTCGTTTCTATGCCTCCCTTGACGGCCTCCACGCCATCCTCCCCGTGGTAGTATACATAGAACTTGTTGCCGTCAGCGTTTAGGCTAACCCACTGGCCACTGTGTGTTTCCTCAACCCTCATGATTTGGTAGTTCATACAGCCCCCTCCCTAGAGTTCCACCTTAATGTTACGGACAAAGGCCCACTCAGTGATGTCGGTCTTTACATAGTCCGCATCCGGGCTGCGGTCAATGTGTTCCTTTTCATCCCTGGCCACCTTAATGGCCGCCTCAAGGCTGTTCCTATACTTGGGGGGAGTTGTTGCCCACCTGCCCGTTCATACTGACCTGCGGGTTCCTATACCTGAAAAATGTTACTACTCTGTATTTCATTGCTATGCCTCCTGGTATGCATAAAGCGTATCTGCCTTGCAACGCTTATCATAGGTGTTGCCGTCCCCGCACTTAACGAAAAGATGGACCATTGTCTTTCCACATGGGGTAACCTCCATAACCTCTTGCGTTGACCCTCCCGTGCAAATCATAATATCCCCGGCCCTGAAGTCCCTTGCAGGCTTTGCAGGCCTCCAGCCGCAGCACGGCACTAAAATTTCCCCGTCATGGCGGTGAAAGTAGGCATCAAGTTTTTCAATAGGGGTCATGGTTCTAGTCCTTTGGGGTCCTGGACCCCGGTTGATTTTGTCCTTTAACGCTTATAAATATAACTCTTTACGCATGAAAAGGGTAGGGGTAGAATAGTAAAATTTTATTTACTTTTCCCCATAAAAATCTTACTTTTTACTTACGGCACAGAAAATAGGCTATATTTAGGGGTATGAATACCCGTCAGAAATACAACTCCACCATTCCAAAGGTAAAGCGGGGGCCAGAGCCTATGACCCACCGCCGCCCCACGGATAATAGCCCCGCAGAGGCAGGCACCATTGCCTATGTCCCGCCCCGCACCTCCGGGGCTAAAAAGGACCCCACTGCCCTATTCCCGGACTGGAAGGCATCCGGGGCCTCCCTTGAGGAGGTCATATTTGCGGCTGAGTATCTTCAGAGCCGCTTTGACGCCGGGGCTGCTTACCGGGCAACCAACCCCAAGACCTCCCCCCGGAACGACAGTGCCCACGGCATGGCTATGTTAAGGCGGCCCGCTGTCCAGGCCCTATTGACGGACTACACCAGCAGCTGGCTCCGGGGACGGGCGGCCCAACTAGAGTATGAGTTGTTCAGCACCCTCCACGCCCTCGCATTCTATGACCCCGGCCAGCTGGTCAACCCGGACGGCACTGCTGCCTTTAGTTCCTGGGATGAACTGCCCGTTGAAATTCGCCGCTGCGTCACGGCCATTGATGTCAAGTTCTACGGCAAGGATGCTAACCGGGAGGCCGTCACCATTACCCTAGCCAATAGGGCTGATGCCCTAAAGGCCATTGCTGGCTACCTCGCCACTATCAAGAATGGGATGAACGCCCAGATGAACGATGCTATGAGGGTATCTGCCGACACTGAACTGCTCCTGGGCTCTATTATGTCCGGGGGACGCCCGGTTGACCGCCGCTCCCCCGCCCAGCGGAGGGCTGACGCCATCCAGGCTGACCGGGCCTCCGAAGGTCCTGCCGAAGGGTATGAGGCCCCACCAGTTATCAGGGGGCTGGCCTAATGTTTACCTGGTGTCCCGACTATCTAGCCCGCATCAGGGACTGGCCTCACCTTATGGGTCATATGGTAGGTAAGAACCTGCTGACCCCGCTCCACTCCGACTGGTGCAAGATGATTTGGGATGCTCCCGGCGGCCAGCACTGCTCCCTTATGGCCCATCGTGGAGCCTACAAGACAACGGCCATCACTGAAATTGGCATCCTTTACTACCTTCTATTTCACCCCAATGACCGCATTGCCCTCATCCGTGAAACCTGGACAGAGTCCGTAAAGACCCTGGAAACCATCAAGAACTACATGAAGACAGAGGCCATCCAGAGCCTCTTTGCCTATGCTCACGGCAAGCCGCCCATCCCAGTAAAGTCCCCCGCCGGGTCCGTCACCTACTCCTTCAAGAGGTCCATCACTAAAGAAGGGAGCATTGACGCATACGGCATTAACCAGGTCCCGACTGGCTCCCACTATGACCGCATAATCTGCGATGATATTGTCACGATAAACTCCCGACTATCTAGGGCCAAGCGGGAGGCCGTCAAGCAGGGCGTGCTTGAAATCATGACCAATATTGTGGACCCCGGCAAGTCCTGCTTTTTCGTGGGGACTCCGTGGCACTATGATGATGCCTGGGCCATGAAGAATGAGGATGGTGAGTTGATTATCCCGGAGGCCTGGAAATACAGACCCCAGGACACCCACATTCTTACCCCGGCCCAGCTGGAGGCCAAACGCAAGACCACCACGGCCTCGCTGTTCGCTATCAACTACATGCTAGACACGAGCGTGCGTGACGAGGGCCAGATATTTGATGAGCCCCACTATGCGGACTGGGACCACTCCCTGCTCCCCACCCGTGTCCACTCCCATGTGGATGCCGCCTGGGACGGGGCCTGCACCAACGCCCTAACTATCATGGCCAAGAACCCTATCACGGGACGCATCCACGCCTATGGCAAGATGTATCCGGGGAACATCCAGGACTGCCTCACTGATGTAGTCCAGACCTGCGGGGCCTACAAGTCCAGGGACCTCCGATTGGAGGACAACGCCGACAAGAAGATGCTGGCCAAGGAATTTATGAAGGTGCCGGGTGCTCCCCGTGTATCCTCTTACCACGAGGCCATGAACAAGGACATTAAAATTGCCTGCTACCTCAAGAAGTATTGGAACGACATTGATTGGGACCCCCGGACTGACCCCAATTACATGATGCAGGTGCTAGACTACAGACCCGGCCAGGACCCACGTGACTGCGCAGACTCTGCCGCCTCCCTACTCCGTGAGGTGTTCTACAAGACTGACTCAGCCAAGGGCCACGGGTCCTTATACGATTAACAATCAATGGAGGGACAACCCTAATGACTACACTCACCAAAAACCTTTTCCGCTTGGACGGATGGAAAAACCTCTTGAGCGGCCTGGGTGGCCGCCGGGACAAGACCCGCTACACCAAGCCCTCCCCGGTCACACGGCTCTCTGACATAGAACTGGCTGCCCTCTATTACGGGGACCCTATTGCAGCAGATGCCGTGGACTACCTGCCTGAGGACATGACCAAGGCGGGCTTTGAGGTCAACGAGGATAATGGGGAACTGGAGCAGGCATTCAATGAACTCCACGGCCCCGAAAAGTTCAAGGAGGCCCTGGCCTACACAGAACTTTATGGTGGGGCAATTATCCTTATGGACATTGAGGGGTCCGGGACCTATGACCAGCCCTATGACCCCGCCAAGGGCAAGAAGGTCCGGGCACTCCGGGTCTACCCCCGGACCCGGATTGACCTGGGCCTTATGAAGCAGGTGGTCCTGCCTGAAAGCCCCTATTTTGAGGACTATGAACAATTTGTCATCCGTAAGATAGACGGGGCTACATTCAAGGCCCACGCCTCCCGCTGCCTCATCTTCAGGTCCCCGATTAAGGTGGACCCGACCATGGCGGGATTTGTAGAGCATGAACGCTACTGGGGACTGCCCGCAGTCTTGCGGTATTATGATGCCGTGGCGGCCTATGGGACCCTCATCCAGGGTCTCACGCACCTCTCGCAGGAACTCGCAGTGGGCAAGTATAAGTTGGCCAACCTGGAGCAGCTGGTGGCTGAGGGTGATTATAGGTCTATCAACCGCCGCATGGACGCAATAGACACGCAGAAGTCCCTTGTGAATGGGGTGTTCCTTGGGGAGGGTGAAGACTATACGAGGGAGCAGCTGACCTTGTCCGGGGTGGATGCCCTAACGGACCGCTTTATGATGCATGTCGCAGCGGCTACCCGCTATTCAGTCACCCGGCTCTTTGGCCGCTCCGCTGCGGGGCTGAACGCCACGGGCAAGGGGGACCAGGACAACTACTATGACCGGGTGAAGTCTGCCCAGACCAACCGCATGACCCCGCCGCTGATTAGGCTCCTAGAGGTCCTGAACAACTCCCTCAAGGTCCTGCCGAAGGGCGAAAAGATTGCCGTGACCTACAATCCGCTCTATCCCATGGACTCCACCCAGGAGGCTGATGTGCGGTATAAGATTGCCCAGGCTGATGCCGTGTATATTGACCGGGGCGTGTTGTCTCAAGATGAGGTCCGGGCCAATAGGTTCCTGGGCGGCTACAAGTTGGACACCTCTGTTGATACCGATGCCGCCCCGGACCTCGTGCCCCCTAACTCCACCCCGGCGGTATAGCCCATGCGCAAGTCCACTACATTTGCCCGGCTATTCCGGGAGCAGGGCAGCCGCAAGTCCGTCAAGTTGATGTCCCGGAGGCAGTGGAAATATCCTGCTGCCCTAGAACACCAATATGCCCGGTCCATCAAGTTCTACCTGGACAAGAGTTGGAAGGGCTACGCCCAGACCCTTATTGACTCCTATGTTCCCGCCAGGATGGATGCCCTGGAGGACATCTGGCCTGAGGACCCGACCCGTGGCCCGGTCCTGGGGGCCATTGTTACGATTGCTGAGAACATGGAAAAGTTCAACCAGCGGGAGTGGGATGCCTTCAAGAAAATTGCCGTGGGGGCGGCCTTTAGTGAGGAGGATGCCTGGACCCAGGCCGTGGTGGATGAATGGGCCCGGACCCAGGTGGCCCTAATCACCAAGGCCTCTAATGACATGCGGGACGCAGTTGCTCGCCGGGTCCGCAAGGGTGTTGCCGAAGGTCAGAACAACGATGAAATCAAGGCCCTAATCATGAGGGACCTGCCGGGAATATCTACCCGGCGGGCTGCTATTATCGCAAGGGACCAGACTGCTAAACTGAATGCCGACCTATCCCAGGGCCGCATGGAGCAGGCAGGCATTGAGACATATATCTGGTCCACCTCTATGGATGAGCGGGTCAGGGGACTCCCCGGTGGTAAATATGCGGACTCCAGGACCTCCCACTATGTGATGGAGGGGCTGATTTGCCGTTGGGATGACCCGACTAAATACCGCAACGCCTCCGGGGAATGGGTGGCCCGGCCTATGGGTGCCCCGCTGCTCCACCCCGGTCAGGACATCATGTGTCGCTGTGTGGCCCTACCTAACTGGGGGGAGTTAGACGAACTGACTGACGCTACCCCTGAGGAACGGGCCCAGACAGAATTGGAGGCCGCCCAGGATGCCCTCGCAAGGGCTACCACAGCAGCCTCCTACATAGACCCCTCCAACCCGGCCCGTGATACCTTTATCAAGGAGCAGGAGCGGGCCCAGGCCATCATAGACAAGTTGTTGGTAAAGGCTGCCCCGCCCCCGGCGGCATCCGCTGCTAAAGTAGTGACGGATGTGGCTGCTGTCAAGAAAATAATTGGTGAGACCTCTATGGCTGTTACTGCCGGGACCACCAGTGACGAAACATTGGCTGCCTTTGGTCAGTTGTTAGATACGATGGACCCGGAGCAACGGGCAGCCTATGAGCGGGTGTTCCAGGACTGGGTTTGGGGCATTGGTAAGTTTCCCCGTGATAAGGGTCCTTGCTACTACCAGGACCGCCTTATTCACATATGGGATGTGGCTGGACAGACCCACAAGTATAATGCCACTACAATGGTTCATGAGATTGCCCACGCCATTGATGAGTTCCGGGGCTGGTCAATGAAGGGTGTCCGGGCTATGGCCGGGACCTATTCAGTGGCATGGGAAAAAGGATTTTATAAGGCCCTAGAACCTGCCGTGAAGGACCTGATGGACAATCTATCCACAGCCTTTTCCGGGGCAGTAAAGGATGCCCTGGCCTCGTTTGACCCGGCGGCTATCCGGGCAGCTGCCCAGTTGTCCCGGACTAGCATTGACCCGTTCAGCAATCCATTCTACCTAGCCTGGCGGGACAAGACCACGGCAGACTTTGTGGCCATAAAATACTCCACCCGTTACCTGATGAACTTTAGGGACTGGGATGAGATTATTGCTGCGTCAGACGATAAAATCAAGGATGTATTTGCGGGTATAGTGGAGCGGTGCACCCGGTCTGATGTAGTGGGCCAGCGTCACTGGCGTGAAGTGCTGTTGTCCTCAGAAAAGTCCCCATTGTATAAGTTTTCGCAGATGACCGACCCCACAATGCGGTCTAGGTCCCTGGGGGTCATATCCGACATGCTGGATGGTCATACTATGGGCAAGGTGAGTCTGGGTGAGAGCCACGGCCCCTCCTATTGGAAAAAGTTTGAGCGGGCCGGGGCACCACGAGGCTTTGCGGCTACCCTAGAGGGCTGGGCTGAGACCAACGAACTGATGGCCCTGGGCCAGGATGCAAAGTGGGTTTTAGACGAACTTTTGCCCGGAGTGGAAGGCAAGGCCCGTGAAATTTACACAGATATTGCTAAACAATTTGGAGGCACCCCGTGACCTTTGATGAAATCATAAATACCCCGGCGGCTCTATCCTACATGGAAATGACCCGGACCGGGCTGACCTACAACCCTTGGGACAACTCTATCCACGCCCAGACTGCTGACGGGCTAGAGTATATGGTGAAGGGGTCCGAAGTGGCCGTGCTTGACGCTATCCAGGTGTCAGTAGGCTCCGGCCAGGACCTCCTGAAGCAGTTGTTTGTCCCCCTAGATGAGCCCACCGATGATGAAGGCAATCCGGGCATTCTCTAGCCAGTTAGATGGGATAGCCCTATAATTTATCAGCCGGGCAATAAAACGGCCTAGAACTGGCCATTGCGGTCAATTATCAGCCACTTTAGACCCCGGACTAATAAAAAATTTTTGAAACGGCATCCCTTTTCTTAAATTTTTATTATATTTTTCTTACTGGAGCGACTTATGGACCCCAAAATTGACGCAAAACAGACCCGCACCGACTGGTATGACAATTTTATGGATGCTACCCGCCCGGTGGAAAAGACCCCGGAGGGCTTTGCCAAGGCCACAGTGGCCGTTACATCCATTGGTGTCTTTACCTATCGCAACCCGGATGGGACCACCCGGCGGGAATTGCGGTTGCCTGAGGAGGTGTTCAAGCAGGACTCTATGGACACCCTGGCCCTCAAGCCCATGACCCTGCTCCACCCGACTAAAGACCAGACCCCTGAAAGTTTATTGAACCCGGAAACAGTGCAGGCCCTCTCTTGCGGCTCTGTCGGTGTCCCCTTTGCGGACTCTTACCGGGTATTTACTGAGATTATGGTGACCCGTGCGGATGCTATTGAGAGCGTGCTGACCGGGCAGACACTGGGACTCTCTTGCGGATATACCTGCGACATTGAATGGACCTCCGGGAACTGGCTTGGCCAGGACTACGATTGCATTCAACGCAATATCCGATATAATCATGTTGCCCTGGTCCCCCGACCCAGGGCGGGCGATGACGCAACAATCCGCCTTGACGCTGCCGGGGCACCGGGACCCGTGCCCAGTGAGTATTTAACAACCGAAAAGGAGCCCAATATGGACTACAAAAAAGTGAACCTTGACGGGGTGGAATACCAGGCTGAGGCCCAGGTCATCACCGCCCTCACCAAGGCCCAGGAACAAGTGGCCGCCCTTAACTCCCAGGTGGACCAGCTGCGCACGGATGCTGCTGACTCCGCAAAGAAGGTGTCCACGCTTGAAGGTGAACGGGACAGCCTCAAGGAACGCCTTGACGCTGCCGAAAAGGAAATGCCGGGCAAGATTGCTAAAGCAGTCCAGTCCCAGATTGAACTCATGGACAAGGCCCGTGCAGCGGGTTGCGAGGTCCGTGCCGACATGTCCGAAAAGGACCTCAAGACGGCAGTCATCCTCAAGAAGTTCCCCAAGGCTAACCTGGACGGCAAGGATGACAACTATCTCCAGGCCCGGTTTGATGCGGCTTGCGAGGCTATTGCCGAAGATGCCGAAAACCAGAGCCGCCAGGATGCGGCTGACATCAACCCCAAAGACTCTACCAAAAAGGACCCGCTGGCTGAATCCATGAAACGCTACAACGCCCGGATGGACAACGCCTGGTCTGACTCTAACCCGAACAAGGAGGCCTAACAATGGCTGCTTATGGTAACATGGAAAAGGCTGTGCCCGGCCTCTTGGATGGGCTTAACCACCAGATTGACTCCCGCCTTGCCGATGGAGCAATTGACTTTGGTGATGTCGTCTGCGGCAAGGATGGCGACCAGGTGACCCTGGGTGGCGATGTCCCGCTGGGCATTGTAGCCCGGACCGCCCTGGATGCCCCGAACTACCCGAACAAGGCTGCTGTCAATGTCTGCCGCACGGGCAAGGTTTGGGCCAACGCCTCCGAAGCAGTCACAGCTGACTCCGAAGTGAGCGTGAACGCCTCCACTGGTAAGATTATCGCAAAGACCTCCGCAGCTGCCGGAGCCAAGCGTGTTGTGACCATCACTGTGGCCAACGCATCGGCTGAAGGTAAGAAGGTGACTGTTGTCGTGGGTGACAAGAAATTTGAACTCACTACCACCGCCACTGTTAAGGCCGCCAATGATGTGGCTGCTGCTATTAAGGCGGGCTTGGAAGGTCTGGACATTCCGTTTGTCCCCACTGTTTCCTCTGCGGTTGTTACGCTTACGGCCAAGGCCAAGGGCGTGAATGACACTGCGGTCACGGCTGCCACCACCGACTCCACCCAGACCCTCACTGTGGCCCAGACCCAGGCTGGCTCTGATGTTGTCGCCAATCCGGGCTGGTTTGCCCGTTCCACCATTGACGCTCCGGGCATTGTGCTCGTGGACATGAACTAAAGGGAGGTAAAAGATGAACCCGACCGAAAAGAACGCTGCCCGGCTTGACCAGGGCGAACAGGTGTTTTTTGACGAGCAGCTGACTCTCGTCAAGGCCCGCACCTATGATGTCATTCACAAGGACCTCAAGGCCCTCACCCTCCTGCCCGTCAGCACGGAGCAGGATGACGCTGCGGAGCACATTGAATATCGCTCCTATGACCAGGTGGGCATGGCCAAGATTGTGTCCGACTACGCCAACGATTTTCCCCGTGTGGATACGCTGGGCACGAAAAAGTCTGTTCAGGTTCATAGCCTGGGCGACTCCTATGGCTACAGCATCCAGGAAATTCGCCGGGCGGCCCGGGCTAACTTCAACCTGGACGCACGCCGTGCTATGGCTGCCCGCCGGGGTATTGAGGAAAAGCAGGACCACATTGCCTGGTTTGGCGACCAGAAGGCTGGCCTGAATGGCTTCATCAACGCCGAAGGCATCACTGAATATGTGGCTGCCAATGGCGCAGGTGGCGGCAAGGCTTGGAGCGGCAAGACCGCTGATGAAATCCTTGCGGATGTTGTCGGCATCATTACCGCTGCCCCGGAGTCTACCAACGGCAAGGAGGTGCCTGACACACTCATTCTCCCGCTGGCCCTCTACAACAAGTTGGCCTACACCCCGTATGGCGACAACCGGGACAAGACCCTCTTGACCTTTATCCGGGACAACTACCCGACCCTGACCCGCATTGAATGGGTCCAGGACCTCGTGGGAGCCGGGGCAGGCAAGACCAACCGGGTGATGGCCTACACTCGTGACCCGATGAAGGTTGAGGTCCAAATTCCGCTCCGCTTGGAACAGCTGCCCCCGGAACGCAAGGGCATGGAATACTCTGTGATTTGCCACCAGAGAACTGCTGGCACCATCGTGTATTACCCCATGTCTGTCGTGTTCTGCGATGGCCTTTAATTCCTGATGGGAAGACACCCTGCCGCTGGGGATAAATAGGCGGCAAACTGCCGGGCTGGGTTCCGTTGCTTTTGCTCGGCTCCGGCAGTTTTTCTTTTTTTTCAAAAGCAGCAAACTTTTTCATCAGGAAGGTTTAATCATGATTATCAATTTTCGCAAGGCCCGTTGCCTCGTTGCCGCCCGCAAGTCCAAAGGCTCCCTGACTATTGTTCCGGGTGTCAATATCCTGGACGATAAGGACTGGGATGACATCAAGGACTCCCTCAAGGACCGCACGGGTGAAGGCAAGGACATTACCACTGTCGTCAAGGTGTCTAAAGGACCCGGCGGCAAGGATGTCACCAGCCCGGTAAAGCCCAGTGAACTGGACCCGGCCCAGGCTGAAACCCTTATCAAGTCTGTGGACTCCCTGGATGTTATCAAGAAGTGGCTGAGCATGGAGTCCCGTGACGGGGTCCGGGCTCAACTCTTTAACCGCCAGGCTGAAATTCTTGAGGTCACCAAGCCTGAAAAAAAGGAATAGCCCCAGATGAAACCAGCCGCCCTCTCTGTTGAACAATACTTGCGTGCCCTTGCTCCTCAGTGTATTGCTGACGGGGGCTATGAGGTATTTATCAACATGGCAGAGCAGCGGACCAACCGCCAATTTTACGGACTAAAGGCAAACCAGGCAGTGGCTTTACTCGCAGCCCACATCTGGTTCCTTTTAGGCTCCGGGAATGGCGGGGCAGGTAGTGGGAACGCTGAAGGCGGGGTCACTGGTTCTATTGCCTCCAAGCGGGAGGGCGATTTGGCTATTGGGTATGGCTCCGGGGCTGCCTCCGGGTCCAGTTCCCCGTCTGACGCTGAATTGGCTCTTACCCGGTGGGGGCTTATGCTCTTGAACCTCCGAAAAGGTTGCAAGCCCTTCATTGGGGTCTGCGGGGAGGGAGTATGCCCAAGCCTGCATCCGTGACATTTGAGAGCAAAGACCTCGGCAAGTCCAAGATAAAAAAGGACCTCCGGGGCCTTAATTCCTATGCTGCCATGGTGGGCATACCCTCTACAGCCCCCCGGCCCGTTGACAAAAAGACGAAAAAGCCACTGGCCATCAACATGGCCTCCCTTGCCCTTATCCATGAGCGTGGTTCAGCCGCCAATAACATTCCCGCCCGGCCCTTTATGAAGCAGACCCGCCAGAGGGCTGAGGGCCGTTTTGCCCGACTCCTGCGGAGGCTCTACAAGCAGGTGGTTAATGGCAAGGTGAACCCGATTAACGGCCTATCCAAGTTGGGTGTAGCCTATGAGGGTGAGATGAAAAACACATTCCTAGTGGGCCAGTTTACACCCAATAAGCCAGCGACTATCAAACGCAAGGGGAGTTCCAGGCCCCTTATTGATACTGGTCACCTGCGCCAATCTATCATTAGCAAGGTGGTAAAGGTATGAGCACGCTGTTTCCCCATACCATCGTTGTTCGCCACCGCTCCGGGACCCTTGTGAAGGGTGTCTGGACTCCTGGCCCAGTTGAGGCTGGGACTTTTGTTGGTTCTGTTCAGCCCGTAAAGGGCAAGGACCTAGACTTGCTGCCGATTGGCCGCCGGGACACGGGGTCAGTGAAGGTATATTCTAACACACCCCTGGCAGTATCTGTTGAGGGCGGGAACACTCCGGGTGATATTGTAGTGTGGCAGGGCCGTCAGTGGGAGGTAGTTGCTGAACTCCCCTACCAAAATGACCTCATCCCCCACTACAAGTATTTGGCTACGGATATTGGGGAGGCGTGACGATGGACGCAACCCAACTTTATGAATTTTTGTATGACTGGGCCTCCGGGGTTTTGCCCGGTGTAGTGGTTCGGCAGTCCCATCAGGACTACCCGACCCCGAAGCACGGCCCGTTCATTGTCCTATCTTATGCGGGGGACTGGGTAAACAGAGGGGCTGCCCCGTCTAGGATGATTTGGGACCGCCCGGACCTCCCGTCACCGAAGGTCTATCAGTGGCGGGGCCAACTCACTATTTACGAGGTTGACGGGAACGGGGAATTGCTTCACCGCCTGGTGGAGTCCCTAGATGATACTGCCATCAAGAATGACTTTGGTGATGCCGGGGTGTCGGTGCTCCGCTCTATTGGTCCCCAGATGCAACCCGACCTCCAGGACAGCAATTGGAGGCGTGAGGCTATCCTGATTTTGGAATTGTCCTGGGCCCGTGCTCTTGCTGGTAGCCTTGAGGTCATTGAAAAGGTTGAAATCACCCAGGTGGAAAAGACCGCCGCCGTGGACTCTGACAACATCCTAATATCTGGCGGGACTGATAATGGGGTTGTTATTGCTGAGGAAACAAAAAATTCATTTATTATTCCATAGTTATTTTGTGAATAAAAAGGTATATTTAACTTGAGTGCAATCTAAAACTGGAGGCCTTGAATGGCATATAAAGACATAGTTCAAATCAACATTACCCGGCAGACTACCTCTGTGGCCGTGGCAGCCTTCAATGTGGCCCTGGTCCTCTCGCAGTTTGCTACCTCTAAAACTAGACCTGACTTCAGCCGTGCCCGCTCTTACGGGGATTTGAAGGCCCTCGCAGACGATGGCTGGACAGAAGGTGACGCTGTGTATAAGATGGCCCAGGCTATCTTTATGCAGAACCCCTGCGTGTCCCGGATTGTCGTGGGCCGCATTGACTCGCAGGATGCGGACCTGGCAGCCTCTATGGCGGCAATTCAGGCTGAAGACAATTCCTGGTATGGCGTTGCCCTGGACCAGGCCCTGGCTAGTTCCCAGCAGGCACTGGCGGCCTGGACTGAGGCCAACAAGCGGTTCTCTATTATGTGGACCACGAACCCCGACACTTACGATGCCGCCAAGGACACTGACCTGGCCTCTGTCCTCAAGGGTAAATATGACCGCACGGCTGTGATTTTCAATGAAGCCCCGGCGGATGGCGATGACTACCCGGACGCAGCGTGGATGGGTGAAGGGTTCCCGTATGACCCCGGCAGTTCTACCTGGGCCTACAAGACCCTCAAGGGGGTGACCAAGAGCAATATCACCCCGGCCAAAGAAACAGTGCTCCAGTCCAAGAATTGCAACTATTACTCCGAAGTGGGTGGCGTGAATGTTACCCAGGAAGGCAAGGTTGCATCCGGGGAATGGATTGATATCATCATTGGGACAGACTGGCTTGAGGCCCGCCTCCGTGAGGCCGTGTTCTCTGCGTTTGTGAACAACCGCAAGGTGCCCTATGACGATGATGGTATCACCACTGTGGAAGGTATTGTGCGTGGGGTTCTCGTTCAGGCCGCCTCCGCAGGCATCCTCCAGAAGGACTCCATTGAGGTGACTGTCCCCAAATACAAGGACATTCCCCAGGCAGACCGGGCAAACCGCCTCCTGCCGGACATCAAATTCACGGCCCTTTATCAGGGGGCTATCCACAAGACTAAAATTGACGGCACCATTTCCGTTTAAGGAGGTATCACAATGCCCGTTACTAATCCACTTGTAAAGACATATGACCCGAAGATGGTGTCAGTGTCCTGGGGTGCCTTGACCTTTAGCGGCTATGCTGACGGCACCTTCATCAATGCCACCCGTTCCGGGGAGGCCTTCACCAAGCGTAAAGGAGCCGGGGGTGATGTAGAACGCACCAACAAGAATGCGTTTGACTACACCATTGAACTCACGCTGCTCCAGACCAGTTCCACTAACACGGCGTTGTCGGCTGCGTTGGCAGCGGACCAGGCTGGAAATGTTGGGGTGTTCCCGTTCATCATCAAGGACCTCCTTGGTCAGACCCTCCTCACGGCTCCCCAGGCCTGGATTGCCCAGGACCCGGCTATTGAGGAAGGTGATGAGACCACCAACCGCACCTGGACATTCCACACTGGCCCTGCGTCCTCTGTCGTTGGAGGTAACTAATCATGCTCACCCCGGCTACAAAAACCTTTGACGGCGTTCAGGTCACCTTCATTCCGCTCCCTCTCTTGGATGCCTCGTCTATTGACGCCCGTGTGGCGGCCCTTGTTTTGCCGCTCCTGGAACTCCTTGAGACCACGGACTTGTCCACTATGGATGTAAACCTCAAGGCCCTGGGCACTATCATGTCCCGGAGCCTCGCCACCCTCTCTAGGCAAGCCCAGCAGGAACTCATTGTGGACTCCCTCCGGGGCTGCACCATCCAGGTTCCGGGCAAGGCCCCGGCAGAAATTACGGATGCCGCCACCCTTAACAAGACCCTGGAAGGGGTTGGCCTTGATGTCCTCTATCAGATTGTGTTTGAGGCCTGGAGGTTCAACAAGTTGTCCCCTTTTGTCCTGGCGGCCCGTATTGGGTTGAAAACTCTGCCAATCCCTACCTTCATGGGGCCCAAAGCAGAAGCAACGGGACATGGAATAAAATTGGCAAGGTAGGACAGCTGCGGTCCGACCTAGACGGGGAATGGCCTATTTGGCGGATTGTAATTGAGGCCCACCAGCCTTTATCCGAAGTGCTACGCTGGGACCTTGAAGATGTCCGCAAGGTCAATTCCCTCCTAGATATGCGGGCGGCCCACTCTGCGGCCTATACTGAGTATAACACCCGGAACCTAGAAAAGGACATGGCAAAGAAAAATGGTCATTGAGGAACTTACAACCCGGCTTGGATTTCAGGTGGACCCGAACGGCCTGGACAAGGGCAAGCAAGCCCTTGGCGGGTTCAAGAAGTGGGCTGCCGGGATAGGTATTGCTGCGGGAGCGGCTTTTGCCTACCTCGCCAAGACTGGGGTGGATGCTGCCATGACCATGGAGTCTATCACGGCCCAGTTTACAGTCATGACCGGGTCTGCCGACCGGGCTGCCTCCCTCATTAAGGAAATTGCCGATTTTGCCGCCCATACCCCGTTCACCAAGTTGGGATTGTCTGAAGCAGGCAAGACCCTTATGGCGTTTGGGATGGATGCTGAAAAGGTAGTCCCGACCCTTAAAATGCTTGGCGATGTAGCTGGGGCAGACCAGAACCGCCTCAACTCCCTCGCCCTAGTGTTTGGCCAAATTCAGTCCACGGGTAAGTTGATGGGGCAGGACCTCCTACAACTTATCAACCAGGGGTTCAACCCCCTGACTGTAATGGCCGAAAAGTCCGGCAAGTCCGTGGCAGAACTCAAGGACCTAATGGCCCAGGGTGCTATATCCGCAGATGATGTGACGAGGGCTTTTCAGATAGCCACCAGTGAGGGCGGCCTATTCTTTGGCAACCTAGAGGCCCAGAGCCAGACACTGGCTGGTAAGTTGTCCACCCTAAAGGACAATTTTGAAACGGCCCTTCAGAACATGGCTGAGGCCTTTTTCCCGTTGATGAAGCAGATGGCAGATTTTGCTATTGCTATTGACTGGACCCCGATTGTAAACGGGGCACAGAAAGTGGCTGCTATGATTGGGGACTTGTCCGGGTTGGTAGATACTCTGACCACCTGGCTCAAAAGGCTCTCGCCACTGTTTCTGATGATTTTTGGCCCACGCCTCCGGGTGATGCTAACTTCAGCCATCACTCAGACACGGGCATATGCTGCTGCCACCCTTTTCCTTCAGCGGGCTCACCTTGCCGCCGGGGCCGCTGCTAACTACCAGTTGACCGCCACGGGACTACTCAAGGCAGGCATGTTCTCTGCTACCCAGGCCGCTAAAGGCTTTGGGGCAGGAATGAAGGCCGCATTCACCGGGGTCCTGGGTTCCCTTAACATCTTGTTGGCAGGATTGGCAGCGGTCAAGGAGTTGTATGACTACTTTGTAATTGAGGCCCCCAAGCAGCTGGGTAAAGAATTTGAGGCCCAGACCATTGAAGACTTCAAGAAGGGTGAGGGGGCCTATTCCATGATGGGCGGTCCCGAAGGTTATATGCAATTTTGGCAGCGTGTATATAAGGACTCAGAAAAGAAACTCAAGGACCTCGTGAACCAGCCCGGAGCATCCCAGGCCGCAATTGATAAGGCCTCCCAGGACTATAAGGATGCCCAGAAGATGTATGAGGAGGGGGCTGCCCTATACAAGAAGGTGCGTGGGATTGAGTGGTCCACTGCTAGGGCCAAGGGGGCTGCCTCGCAGGGGGTCCAGCAGACCATCACGGAGTCTAACAAGACAGTCAAGATTGATAACAAGTTTGACTTTGAGATTGCCGCCCCGGCTGATAAGAACACCCAGACCGGGCTGACTGCCGCTGATGTAGCCCAGCTGGCCAACCAGGCTATTGACGCAGCCTTCAATATCCGTTTGAAATCCTTAATTGTGGGGGCCATGTGATAAGTGTTCTTCAGGCAATTGACCAGGCTATTAGTGGCCGATTTGAGCCCACTGTCCCGGTGAGTCTGTTTTACCGGGCAGACGGGTGGAGCGTGGGTGAAATTAGTTTAGACTTAATCTTGACTGAAACTCATGCCCTCAATGCTGCTGTAACCCAGCACCCGGTTCAAGATGGGTCCACGATTAGTGACCACATCACTATCCTGCCCCGCTCCGGGACTATGAGAGCATTAGTGTCTAACTTTTCGCTGTCCACTGCTGAAGGGGACGCCAAAGCAGCCTGGGAGGAAATTTATGCCCAGGGGCAGGAGGCCCGCAAGACCCTCCCCAACCGGGCAGCAGATGCCTGGGAAAAACTCAAGGACCTCGTTAAAAAGAGGGAACTGGTGAAGGTTGTCACCTCACTAGAGGTCTATGAGGATATGGCCCTGACTAGGGTTGAGACAGTCAGGGACGGGGACACGGGCGATGCCCTTGAGATTGATATTGACTATGAGCAGGTGACCAAGGTAAAGTTGCGGGAAACAAAGGTCACGGCTCAGGTCCAACCCCGTGATATGAAATCTACTATCAATCAAAAGTCTGCGGTCCAGGTGAACTCCGGGCAGAAGGTAGGAACGGGGGCCACTGCTCAAGAGGAGGCCCAGCTGACCTTTGGGGAGGTGGCTGTCCCATGATGAAAATTCCTTTTGACCCGACTATTTCTGCGGACCAGCAATTTCAGGTGCTTATACCTGAGCGGGCTGTGATTATGCTCACGCTGCGGTGGAACACCCGGAGCGGCTTTTGGTATGCTGATATTGAGTCCGGGGGAAAAGTCCTGAACGGCCTCAAGGTAGTTCCCCGCTGGCCTATCTTACGGGAGCACCAGGCCCTCTCGCCTATTGACGGGGACCTTATTGCCCTGCCGTTGTCCGGGAATGCCCCGGACCCGATACCCTATGAAGGCCTGGGGGACTCTTGGGGGCTGTTCTGGCTTGCCCCTGAGGATGTAAAGAAATGGGAGGCTGCCCATGGCCTGGGATAGGATTTGCCGTGTAGTAGTTCGGACCCCCACTGGACCCGGCAGGGGCAGTTATACCGAAGTGGAACTCACCAGCCTCCATGTGGACTTTAACATCACCCGGTCCCGTGTCTTTAATGACAACGAGGCCAAGTTGAATATCTACAATGCAGCTCCCGACTTTATCCGAAGGGTGCTGCAGCGGGGGTCTAACCTCCTAGTGTATGCTGGGTATAAGGATGAGGGTGAGGGCCTTATTTACCAGGGCAATATTGTGGGCGTGACCTCCGTGAGGACAGGGGCAGACATAGTGACCTCTGTTATGGCTATGTCCTTGCGGTCCCTTGACAAGCCCTTTACATCTACCCCGGTGGTGCTAAATTTTGCTCCCGGAGCCACGGCTGACGAGGTTGTAGTTGAGATTGGGGCACGGCTGGGCCTAGTCCCGATTGGGGCAGAAAATGCAAAGGGCATTACATTCCCGCAGGGCTGGGCGTTTGTAGGCCCGGTTGGCCTTGCTATTGAACGGATAGGCCGGGACCTTATGGCGCATGGGTATGGGCTGTATATTGACCTGGCTGAATTAGTTGTCTATTCCACCCAGGCAGATAGCACCTACACGCTGGCATACCTCCATTATGGGGCGGGCCTCCTATCTATCAAGGACACCACGGACTATATCGCAGCGGCCCGTGGTAGGATTGATGAGATGGGCCAGACGAAAAGGACCACCACGGGTAAAGGCAAGAACAAAAAGGTCATCATCACCACGGAGGCCTCAAAGAATGTATATGAGGAATTGGAAAAGGTTTTCACATCCCTTAAAAAGACCCTGAGTGCCCAGACCTTAATGATGCCGAAAGTTCGCCCCAATAGCCTAGTCCAGGTAGATACCCCGGAACACTCCGGGCTGTTTGTGGTGGACCATATGACCATCCGGGGTGGTAATTATGAGGGCGTGACCTTTGTAATGGGCCTAGAATTGGTGGAGGCTTAAAACTATGTCACTAGCATCTGCTTTGTCTGCTTATATGGCTAGCACGCTGGGCGTGGTCCACACGGCTATGCCCGCCAAGATAGTGTCTTATGACCCCAAGACCCACCTGGCTGAGGTAGTCCCCACTGTCCGTATGGCGATGGACAACGGGGTGGAGTTGGAACTGCCTAAACTCAAGCGGGTCCCGGTCATTTTCCCCTCCACCACGGCGTTTGATATTGAGTTCCCGGTTGCCCCGGATGATGAAGTGCTTTTAATCTTTTCTGAGGCTGATTTGTCAGCCTGGATTGAGAGTAAAGGCACCGATGTAGTCAGCCCCGGAACGCCTAGCCGCTTTGGTCTAAATTCTGCCATTGCTATTCCGGGCCTCAGGCCTACCCGCAAGGAGGGTTCTGCCCGTATGGCCGTGGATGATAAGGGCACGATGACTATCACCGCCCCCAAGATTGTCCTGAACGGCCAGGTGGTAGTTGAAAAGGATATGCTGGTGCGGGATGATGTCTATGTAGGCCCCAAGCCCGCTGGCCCCGGCGTGTCGCTTAAAAATCATGTTCACCCGACTGCGGTTGGCCCGACCTCCCCGGCCACCCCGGCCCCTATTCCCCCGGAGGTTCAGTGATATGGCCCTTAACTTGACAAAATTTAAATCAGACCTAAAGACTGCCCTGCTGAAGGCTCAGGCCAAGAACCAGGTTGACAACCTCACAGAGGACCCGAAGGATGCCCCGGAGGCTGCTATGGGCAACCTGGCAGATGAACTAGCAGCAGTGATTGATGCCTATATCAAGACCGCCACTGTTAGCACCACTGTTAGCACTACAGTGACGGGGACTTGCGCAACTCCCGCCGGGGGCGGGGCAGGGACTATTGCTGGAACCGGGTCTGGCTCCGGCACGGGGTCCTTATCATGAGGAATAGGGCCGCCGGGGTGAGGGCCAGACTGGTTTGGAGGCCACCCCGCCCGGCCCGTTAAAACGAGGTAATTTATGCAACTTGCTTTAGACACTAACACCTGGGACATTTTCTTGGACTCCACTGGGAATATAGCCCGCCGGGATGACTTCACAAAGGACCGCCTGGGGGACCTTATCTGCCAGCGGGTCCGGCACCGCCTTCAGACATTCCAGGGGGAGTGCTACCTGGACCGCTCTGTGGGTGTCCCGTATTTTGCCGAAGTCCTAAAGAAAAACCCGGACCTGCGGAGGGTCAAGGCATTGTTAGTTGCTACTATCCAGGGAGTTGAGGGGGTGAAGAAAATTATTGACTTTTCAGTAGATTTTTCAACCCGTTCCCGTGAATATAAAGTTATATTTAAGGCAGAGGCCGATGACGGCACTATTGTTGAAGGGAGTATCTGATTTATGGGCACCTATGTCACCCCGGCGGGCCTGAAACGCAAGACACTTCAGGAAATAAGGCTTGAGATAGAGCAAGCCCTAAAGCAGGCATTTGGCCCGTCTTTTGAAACCTCCGTGGACTCCCCCAACGGACTCCTCATCAGCCAGCTGTCCCTCGCCCTATCTAGCAACTGGGAACTGGCCCAGGAGGTGTTTGTGAGCCGGGACCCGGCCCAGGCTACGGGTATGGCCCTTGATTGGGCGGCAGTATTGTCTAACATCAGCCGCAAGTCAGCCACGGCTTGTCAGGTCCGGGCTATGCTATACACGGACCAGGCCACTGCATCTATTCCAGCGGGCTCATCCGCAATGAGGCCCCGTGGCAACCTAGAGTTTGACCTGGATGAAGGGGTGACGATTGACCGCACGGCTTGCGGTGAACTTTTGATTATTGACGATGGGTCGCAGAAAAATACAGACTATGTTTTTCACTTTACCTTTGGCGATGTAACCCTCAATAACTCCACGGACCAGTCCAACTTGGCCCGTCTGTATACGCTGGTGACTGCGGCGGGAGGTTCTGCGGAACTTACCCCCAGGGGCCTCCGGGTGTTTAAGGCTGACGGGTCATCCGTGGGCATTACCGGGACCCTCCCGGATGATTTTGATATTTGGGCCGGGGCTGAGGGCGACTTTACTGCCGTGTCCACCGGGACCCAGACCTGCGAGGTGGGTGAACTCACTGCTATTCCCGATGCCGTAAGTGGCTGGGTTGCGGTGTATAACTACACTGCGGGAACACCTGGGACCGATATTGAGAGTGACTATGAATTGAGGCTCCGCAGGGCCATCGCAGTCCGGGCTATCCGGGCCAGGGGAACTGACCCGGCTATTGCCTCCCATATTGTTGAGGAGGTTCCGGGAGTTATTACGGCAGTGGTAAAGAGTAACCGCACTATGACCACTGACCCGGCCACTGGCCGCCCTCCGAAGTCTTTTGAGAGCCTAGTGGTTGGCGGCAGTGATGAGGCCGTGGCCCAGTGTATCTATGAGAACCAGCCCAGCGGCATCCAATCTTACGGGAACACCGAAGTGACGATTGTTGACAATGCCGGCGATGAGCAGGTGATAGCCTTTAGCCGCCCCCAGGCCCGGTATCTTTGGGTGAAGGTCACCTACAGCCTTTACAATGAGGAACTGGCCCCGACTGACGATGAAATCAAGGCGGCCCTCTTGAACTGGGCTGAAAATGAGTATTCTATGGGCAAGGATGTCATCCCAGACCGCATCAAGGGCGGCCTTTACGATGGCACCACGGGCATTGGCCCGTCTACCATCCTTGTTGCTATTACGGACACGGCAGAGGGCACCCCCTCTTACGGGTCCGCAGTTATACCGATTGCCCCGGCTGATTATGCTACCCTGGCTGCGGCCCGGATTGCTTTGGTGAGGACTACCTAATGGCTGAGTTGGTCCCCATAAGTTCCTACCATGACTATTGCGACCCCTATGTATTAGAACAATACAAGGGTTCCACGAGGCTCCGGGCATTGATTGATGTCTGCCTGAAGCAGTGTGACGACATAGAGCAGGCATGGTTTGAAATCCGGGGAGCCTTGAACCTTGAGGAGGCAGTAGGCCCGGCCCTTGATTACATTGGTGCCCTGGTAGGGGTTGAGCGGGTTCCGGGGCAGACTGATGAGGCCTACCTGGTCCGCATACTCCAGGGCAACTACTCCGAAGGGCTACCCACCTATGAGGCCCTGCGGCGGGTCCTTCAGCTGGAATTTAGCCAGACTGAAATTGGCCTTTATCCTTGCTGGCCAGCTGGTCTTTACTTTGTGCTATATGAGCACTCCGAACAAGACCTGCCAGGAGGCCTGAGTGATTACTATACCAGTGGCGTTGATGCCGCTCCGGGCACCTTCCTCTCTTGCGAGGACGGGGAGCCCTGGGGGCTCATAGTCCTGGAGGATAACGGGCAGCCGATTGTCGTGGACCAGCGATGGCCGGATACCGAGTACGCTATGGTGGACGATGAAGGCTACCTAATTGTGGACGATGCGGACAACGTGGTGGTCGGGATTGACTATTTAACAACGAACGAAAGTTTTGAAACAAATTAAACGGAGGGCAAAAATTATGTTATTCAAAAGGATTAAGGACTGGGCGACAAGCATCACCGCTTTTCGCACTGGCGACGTGATACCCGTGGACGGACCCAGCGGGACAGCGAAGATGAGCAAGGACGACCTGCTGGAGGTGACGGCGCAGAATGCACTTGCCGGAAACGTTGCAAAAGCGTTCAACACTAGCGATGATTTTGAAGAAGGTGAACTTGTCGTATATGAGGGAAAGACTTACCGCTTCAAGGTAGGCCATTCTGCGGGTGCATGGAACGCTTCGGAAGTAGAGCGGACTTCTCTCACGGACAAACTATACGGATATGACAACAGCACAAGCCACAGCGTAACAGAAAGCGTGACTTTTAGCACCTCGCAATCTTCGTACACGTACACGCTCGTTGACCCAATCCCTGCGGGAACTAGAGTAAAGGTTACTGCGGGAGACTTTGGAAGCATCACGGGAAACCTCTCCGTTTCGGTAAGGTTCAGGGACTCCAATGGCGACATAATCGGAAACACGCAGTCCATATTCCCGAATGGGGAAGTGATTTATCCGCTTGACAAGGAGGCGGTATCCTTCGGTCTATACCGCAACAAGGATGACATCGTGCAGGGCGGGACTGTGGACTTTGTCCTTGACTACGAGACGGGTGCGAGTTTTTTAGGCGACATTGAAGCCCTTGATGAGAAGACGGGAGAACTTGAAGAGCAGGCGACCGAGATGTTCGGGAAGCCCGCAGTCATTGAAAAGGAAGAGCATTCGTTTGTGATGAGTTCTTCATCTAGTAACTACATTGTAAACCTTGACACTCCTATCCCTGCGGGAAAGACCATCACGCTATCCATTGACGATTATAGCGCATTGATTAGTGGTGTTCATAGTATAAATTGGAGGCTGCGTGACGTAGATAACAACATTGTATGGCAGCAGAGTGTATACAATGGAGAGGTTGAAATTCCTCCACAAACGAAAGATATTTACTCTGTATACGGCTATATCAACAAGACGTACATTTCTACAAGCGGGAAGGCCGAGTGGTCTATTTCTTGGGAGAAAGTTGCCGAGCAGAAAGGTATTCTTACAGAATCCGTCAAAAAGGTAGACTACCTCTACGGAACGGAAAGTAAGCCCGTGACTGAAAGCCTTGAATTTGTCACCAAGACAGATGGAGTGGATTATCAAGTTATGCTTGAGCAGCCCATCCCTGCGGGTAAGGTGTTCACGATAACGTGCGGTGATATAACTGGAGTTGTCCAAAGTGGGCACGGGTTCGGGTATCGCCCAGCGTTTGCGGATAATTCATACGAGGACTCAAAGTACCTTATTTCCGGTGAATCTGTTGCCTTCGGTCCTTACGACAAACCCGTTGTCTCCATCCGTGCTTACCTCAGTACATCTTATGTTATTGCAGTAGGTTCTGCTCCATTCAGCGTTAATTTTGATGAAGGCGAATATGGAGAAGTTCGTGAAGTTAGGGAAATTGCCGAAAGTGGCAAAAGATACGGAGGTGATGTTCTCCGTGCAAATCACTCTGACGAAACATTCGCTTCAATGGCTTCCACCTTCACCGAGAGCCTCTTCAACTTTGGCGCAGTAAACAGCGGGAAGCGCATAGAACTGCGTAGGGTATTAAAGGGAGTGATGAACGGCTCGCAGGGCGCAGGTTGTACAAGTGACGGCCTCTGTGTTGTGATGAGTGACTCACAGTACCACAAGCAACTCGCCTTCATTGATATGAACCATTTTAAGGTTCTCCAGTCTGGCAAGTTTGACCAGAACAACGTAAACTACCATAACAACTCGCTATTCTTCGGTACTGAAAAGTACGATGTGGACGACCCGTATCCGTTGCTTTACGCATCGCAGGGAAAGAACACGGAGCATTGCGTTCTCGTCTACCGCATACTTGTCAATGACGGAGTCTATTCTCTTGACCTCGTGCAGACCATAACACTCCCTGCGGTATCTTCCGACTACAAGTTGAGTGCTGGCGATTCGTTCCTTGGCAACGATGGCTATCTGTGGGTTGTCGGCCTTGACAGAACCGACCCCGATAACGTGACGGAGTACGTCATCGCAAAGTTTACGATGCCGACCTTGTCGCAGGGAGATGTGTCGCTCACGGAAAACGATGCGCTTGACTACTACACGTTGCCGTATGTCGCTACGGCTCAAGGCGGGTGCATAGGTGCGAACGGCTACCTCTACAAGATGCGTTCCAGTGGCATCATCGTGATAGACCTCCAGAACCATCTGCAACTTGACGCCCAGTCTATGTATATGCAGGGTTATGAAATTGAGTCTTGTTTCTTCCACAACGGCACCATGTACATCAATGCGATTGAAGATGCCAGTTTGACCGAAAGTGGACTGGATGAGACAGATATTTGGCAAGTAAAATTTATTAAAGGCTGACCAATAAATGTCCGAACAATTCTTGCGGCAATAATTCAAACAAAGGAGTGAACCATGCCCACCGAATCCTCCCAATGGCGAAAACTGCACTGACCTATCATCCGGAAAATTGAATGGAACTATCACTTTGGAATAAACTAAACCTTTACGGATAACTTAAACGGAGGAACTCCCCTATGCCTTACAACAGACAAATACCCGATGCGCCGATTGCCTTGTCTATGCTACCCAGGCTCACGGACTTGCAGGACACCGACCTCATTTACATAGTGCGCCCCACCAACCCGCTGGGGCAGCGTTCAAGGGCTGCGGAAATGGGGCTGCTTGCCGGAAAGTTCTTGAAGGCTTCCACGGGCTGGGTTAGCATAGAAAACCGCTCGCTGGTTGGAAATGAAGGCTTGGTAAAACTTGCTGTCCCGAAGGGATATGGTGGCAGGTTTGATTTTAGGTTTGACCTGACCTACTCGGACAGCGGCACGCTTCTTCCTGGCTATGTGCAGGACTTGGTAGTTATGGCTTATGACATAGACAAAGGCACTGACTCGGTCTATGGTCATTTCCAGCGAATTTTCCACGATGCCGCTGGCGCAATTACCGGGTCCAACGCAGTAATCCCTACACACTGGTCTGGTTCGGTTGATGTGCCGGGCAGCACCAGGTCGCCTTTGCCGGATGTCCGAGACATCCATCTGCAAATCGTTCTTCCCTATGCGGACACAATTATTTGGGCTTTATCCTCTATAAAGGTGAAGGCCGAGTTGTGGGCGGAGCAGGCTTCGGATGCGATGACAGTCATAGGGTCGTAAAATGGATATTACGGGCATTGACATAGCGGCTTGCGGCACGATGATAGGCACCATCATTACCTCTATTGGGGCCGTCATGAAGGCTAACAAGACTGAGGCCCTGGCCAAACATCAGAAGGCTGCCTATGAACAAGAATTGGCGGACCTCCGGGAACGCCTTGCTGTTCAAGAAAAGCAGGGGGCCGTGTTTGAGAAGAGGCTTGACGAGGGCAGCCGGGACTTTGAGCGGATTGATAACAAGTTGGACAAGACCAATGACCTGCTCCATACCCTTATTGGGATTGTTCAGGGGGCCAAGGGACTCCCTGCCGGGGCTGAAGGAGGCTTGGGCCTATGAAACGCAATAAAGTGACTGTTGAAAAAGTGAATGTGGGCCCGCTGCTAGTTAGCGGGGCGGGGCCTTTTACCTTTAACGCCGGGGGCCACATTATCCTCACGATAGCCCGGACCCTGGTGGACGGGACTATTTGGCGGGGCTACCTATCCATCAGCCTTTTCCCCGGATACAAGACTGACGGGGCCTCTGTCCCGTGGCCCTTTTCCTACCTAGTCCCGAAGTGGCGCAGAGGTGACGATGAATACAACGCTGCCCCCACGGCCCACGATGTCCTTTACCTACTCCGGGGCCGGGTCCCCATTATTGGTTCGGACCAGATGATGAACTTGTCCCGTGAGGAGGTTGACGACATCCTGCGGGGTATCTGGAGGTGCTGGGGCATGTCCCGGTTCCTGGCAGGTGCTGCCGACAAGGCCGTTGAGATTTTTGCGGGCGGTGACGAACATTGGGGCGGGGACTCTTACGGGGTCCGGGACCTCGTGAGTGTTCATTGGTCCCCTATGGAGGCAGCCTGATGGACCTGGTTGAATATGCAAAGTGCTTTATTGGGCGGCCCTACATCTGGGGCGGCAACGGCTCCGGGAAAAACGCCGGTGGGTTTGACTGCTCCGGGCTAGTGGTTGAGTGCCTTCAGGCCGTTGGGGTCCTGGCTAATGGGTCAGACTACTCCGCAAAGACACTCTACAAGCACCTTTTAGCCCACGGGTGGGTAAAGGTCCCACGGGGCTTTGAAACGGCCTCTGACCTGTGTTTCTGGGGCAAGTCTGAGGCCTCTATCACCCATGTGAGTATTGCGGTGGGCCCCCGTCAGCACCTAGAGGCCGGGGGCGGCGGCTCCGGGTCTAAAACGGCTGCGACCTCCACTGGGATGGTTCGGGTGCGGCCCCTATCCTCACGGGCGGACCTTTTTGCCACTTTACGCATGCCCTAGCAAATGATTGAGGCCGGGGCTGTATAACTTTACCCCTGAAATAGGCTTGGGCCTTAAAGGTGGGTTTTTGGGTGGGTATTTTGTCGCCGGGGAGTGACAAAAGGCCTCCAGGATAATTCCTGGGGGCCGCTTTTGTTTAGGACTAGAATTTTTTGGTGGGTTAGCAGATGGCCGGGAGGGAGTTAAGGGCCTTCATTGGGTCCGTTCCCGGAGGGTTCTGGGCGGCTTGTTCTGCCTCCCATTCCTCTTCAGTCTTGACCACCACGGGCTTAATGCTGCAGCGGGTGAGGGTTGTTTCATTTAGGCCCTCCCGCTCCTGATGTCCTTTTACCCGGCCCTTTAGGATGACCCGGAGGCCGTGCAGGACCTCCTTCATGTGGCTGTTGTTATACCCCCACGGGGTCCCGGTGGCTAGGTGGAACAGCTGCAGGTCCTGGTTGCTCTCAGTTATCCATACAAAGTGGTGACCCTCCCCGTCTGTCATCTTGTAGCCGTGCTTGGTTACATCGTGGCCCATCCAGTCCGTGGAGTCAAAGGAGAATGTGTGTTCCAGGGTGACCTCTAGGTTGACCTTGTCCCCCACAGACCCATAGAACTCCGAAGTGGTTGCGAGGTTCCCGGCCTTGCGGCGGGCAGCCCAGATGTCATCCGTGACAAACTTAAAGGTGCCATTTTCATCCGGGTCCCGGTCCCACTTGAGTTCCTTTTTCTTATAGTCCTTGACCAGGATGCCCTTGGGGTCATATTCCTCCGTGTCCCAGGCCGCATCCGGGTGGTCCAGATACCACCAGCTGCCGTTGTAGCGGCCCCCGGCTGCCTTGAGTTCGTCTGTTTTCCCGAAGGTCTTGGCCATCACGATATAGCAGAGGCCGTTTTCAGCCAGGCCCAGTTCCTTGCGATATTCCGCAATGTTCTCTTCAAACTTGGCCTTGTCCCGCTCTGCCTTGAGCCTCCTGCGTTCATCCAACTTGGCTTGATATTCCGGGGTGTAGACCTTCCAGGAGGTCTGCCCATACCCGGAGCCGCCGCACTGGTAGCAGATGCCCCCGTCATGGTAGGCATAGCACTCAATATACCCGGTCCCGCCGCACTTGGGGCAGCGGTCATCCACCCAATACTGGGTCCCGTTTTTGTCAGTTCTAACAAGTCTTTGTCCCATGGTTCTACCCCCTAACCTGAATCAGTTTGCCATCTTCCACTTCAGCGTTGAAGAGGTCCGTGGCGGAAAATTCAAACCCGTCCCGCTGGTCCCTAGCAATGGGGGCCAGTTCCCTAATCCACTGGGCCTTGGTCTTTACCTCCCCGGACTCCGTGTGGCGGTATTTGATAGCCGGGCGGCGGGTCTTTTTCGGGGCCATATGATTGAGTATCGTCTTGAACTTCATTTTAGGCCTCCTTGCAAGCCTTGCCAGTGAATGCCGCATAGGTATCATTGAGAAAATCACCCATTACGCCGGCATAGTAGTGGTCCTGGGGAATGGTATCACGGAACTTGACCACGGCCTTGCGGGCACTCTCTTTGGCACTGTCACTCCAGTGGAACTTAACGGCCACGGCTATCATTCTCCAGGCATCCGTGGCGAGGCGGGCGGCCTGAGCAGCATCATACTTTACGAACAGCCCGCAGTTTTCAATCATCTGTTCCAGGTGGTGGCAGAAGGCGATGGTGTCGTTGGTAGTGATAGATTTTTTCATGGTTCTAGTCCTTTGGGCCTGAGGCCCGGTTGATTTTGTCCTTTAACGCTTATAAATATAACTCTTTACGCATGAAAAGGGTAGGGGTAGAATAGTAAAATTTTATTTACGAAAAAGCCCCCGGCGTTCAGCCGGAGGCTCACGGAGGCACAACAAGTCCTTATTTGTCTGGCGGGACCTCCTGGCGGGCCCACACGGCAAACTTGAATTTGAATTCCTCTAGGCCAGCCCCTTGTTCGGCAAAGTCTAGCCGCTTGCGCCAAATTCCTTCGGCCCGTCTTTTTAGTCCTGCCGCATCATAGTCTGTTTTCCAGGACCGCTTGAATTTTTGTTCATACTCCTCCACGCACTTGATAAACTTTTCCCAGCGGTCCGGGAAATGTTTGGCCATATAGGCAATTTCCATTGTGGATAGGAACGGGCAGAAGCAGCAGCCCTGCCGCCTGAAAACCTTATACCAGTCACCGAACATTGGTTGGGTCCGGGCCCACTCCAATATAGTGTCCTCTACAATTCCCTCCTCAGCCAGGGGGTAGCAGACATCTTGATTTTCTTCAGGGTTCCAGGTCCCTACCTTATACTTGAACCGCTTGACCTCATCTGCACAAAATCCTATATATGCGACCGGGCGGCATGACTGCCCTTTTATCCATTCCTCTAGTTGGGCCTTGCAATCTAGTTTGTAGTGCCTATTACACCACCTCACCTTGCGGTTAGGCATGCCCCACTTTTGATATAGTTCATCCCAGGATTTTCGGGGCCGGATAGATTTGAACGGGATGCCCAGGGCCTCGCACATATTACGGATAGCCTTGACGCTGTCATATACAAAGGGCCATTCTATTTCCAGTTCAAAGTTTACCACCATGTCCAGGGGGTATTTTTGCGGGTTCTCTAGTATAATTTTCATCATATACAGAGAGTCCTTGCCGCCAGACACGGAGGCATAGTGGATAGGCCGCAGTGCAATTTCATTGGTTTTCATTAGGGGGGGGGGTCCTCCAGTTAGATAGGTTGATATTGAAAAATATAATTATTTCAACGCTGGGTCA
>Ga0310691_10000597_pt1 | contig 64959 bp, 56 predicted proteins | sample 176DNAGHGlowgp2_FD_203887 | JGI IMG/M metagenome (GOLD analysis project Ga0310691, IMG submission 203887) | Sheep rumen microbial communities from Palmerston North, Manawatu-Wanganui, New Zealand - 1766 DNA GHGlow gp2 (v2) (version 2) | ecosystem: Host-associated > Mammals > Digestive system >...
CAGAGATATGCGTAAAATGGAATAATTCGATTCTATAGCGTCACTCCGTGCCGTTTGAAGCGGAACAGCATGCCGTTCTATCGGAATCGGCATGCTGTTTTAGCGGAATTTGCATTTCTGCTGAACGTGCTTTCTGAGATTGCCCTAAGCACAACATCCTGACATACCTTTGCTTCTGCATTACCATCTACATATCCATCTGCTTTAGCCTGTCGGATCATCTCTTTTATTGTTGCCATTAGAACACCTCCAGTTCAAGCGCGTCACTGATCATTTTACTTCGCGGAAAACTCTCCGCATAACCCTGTATACGCTCGATATCCAGATTATAGATAAGATTCCTGTAATTACCGATGATCTCCTTGTAATAGTCAAAAGGGAATTTATTCTTAAATCGAAGCAGTTCTATCAGCATCCTTTCTTTATCATAAATCCTGATAGTCGCATCTCTTCTCTTCATGGTCGTAACACCGATATTTAATAAATCGGAAAGAACGTAATACTGATGAACACGCTTATCATTAATGTAAATAGCGTGTTTATCAGTTGCGATATGGAATTCATCCGGAATGACATCTGTAAGACCATGATAGTAAAATGCGCTGTCCATGGTTACTATTCCTTTGGGGTATTTAAAGGCGATGATGGCCAACGCAGAAATATCGGGAATGTCAGAATAGACCCCCCTCTCAATCTGATATAGCTTACCTTCTGATATTTGCTTTTTAATCTGATAATCTGACTGCCATTTTTGAAGGCAATCCGGATAGGATAATAACATTGTATGCCCCTTTCATTAAATATAGGCTTTTACTCTGTTACAGCCTATATTCACTATAACGATAAAACTATTCTTCTCATTGTAGTAATTATAGGCTTAAAATATATCAAAGCCTATAATTACTATAGTCATTTTATAGAATTACTTCTCTCTTGTCAACTGAAGTGACCTCCAAAGTTGGGCAACAAAACTTTTCTGGGATGGTCCTTTAATGAGAAAGCTATTCGTACCAATCCGCCTGCAACAGTGCTACAGACTTAGCATGAGCAGAAAGAAATCAGGAACGAAAAAGCCCGGGCATTGCTGCTCGGGTTTTCGTTTAAGGGGGTTATATGAGGTTCGGGGGTGTTGCTGTTTGGATTGCTTGAGTGACCTCAATGCATGATCAAATAAAGGAATCTTCCGAAGTTGGTTCCTAATTCGTACACGGCGTTGCAGGTTGCAACCGTAACGAGAATGAGGATCAGGGCTTTCAGCAGCTTATGATTGTTCAGGAATTCCATCGCTTCCTTAATGTGTGTGTTCCATGTTTTGTTTGTGAGTGCTGTGTTCATTGTCGTTTCCTCCGTGGGTTCCTTGTTTATGTCTCTATCTTACCGATGAAAAGTAAAGGCATCGTCAAAGAGGGGTAAAGAAATGGTTAAGTTTTTGTGGGTGCGCTGTCCCGGGGCGCGTAGTGAAGTGAAATCGTGCGGATGGGGCTTGTTTCGGCAGGAATCTGCCATTCTGGTCAGATTGTGGACAGATAGAGGGGGGCGGATTAGACCACTATCAGACCTGGTCAGATGATGGACAAACTGAGGGGGGCTGATTAGACCAAGATCAGACCTGGTCAGATGATGGACAAATTGAGGGGGTGTGATTAGACCAAGATTAGACCTGGTCAGATGATGGACAGATTAAGGGGGGCTGATTAGACCATTATCTGTCCCAGTCTGCGCAGCGTCTGTTCGGTGGTACTGAACAGACAGCAAACGGGGTGAGTCTGTATTGCGTCTGTTCAAGGGAGCTGAACAGACAGAAAACAGGGTGAGTCTGCGCTGCGTCTGTTCGGGGGTGCTGAATAGACGCAAAACAGACGGAGGGAAAGAGATAAAGGGAGCGCTCCGCTCGGGGGCGCTCCCTTTCTTGTCTGCCAAGAGAGGGTTCGGTCTTCACTTCCCTCTCGACTGCCGGGAATCAGGTTAGATCTCCTCTTCCCTTCTTGTCTGCCCGGCTTCGGGTCAGTTCTCCTTTTCCTTGTCTTTCTTCTGCAAGAGCAGGACGGCGGCGAAGAAGATGAGCGTCATGATTCCGCCGATGATGGCCAGAGTGCTGACTGCTTCACCTGTTTTCACAACACGGCCGGATGAATTGACCGATGCTTTTGTCGTGGAATCGGCGGCGGACGAGGAAGTGGTTGTAGAGGTCTCGGACGGAGCGGAGGTCTCGTCGGGAACCTGGGTGGATTCGGACGGAGCGGAGGTCTCGTCGGGAGCCTGGGTGGATTCGGACGGAGCGGAGGTCTCATCGGGAGCCTGGGTGGACTCGGCCGGAGCTTCGGCGCTCTCGCTGGGATCCTTGGTGGTTTCTTCCTTTTGTTCCTCTGGAATAATGGTAAACTTAATCGGTTCAGCCAATCCGTCATCAAACAAAGCAATTATCGTATGTTCACCCACAGAAGCATTACTGAAAACACCGGCATGGATCATGATCTTTATACTTCCGGCCTCAGTATCATAGCAGTTGTCCGACATCATTTCATCGTCAAATTTAAGGCCCACAAAGTGTTTATAGGTTTCCTTATCATCATAATTACGCGAAAGAGTAAATTCCAACCTATCATCTGCGCTTATCTTAAGCTCCTGGTCTTTATCGATTCGACTATATATTATTTTGACGATATCAAACCCGACAACTTCACTTACAGCCCCGACATAATTATCTGTATCATCTATAACCGCTTTTACATAGTAGTGGCCTTCTTTAGTCGGAATATCAGGAGTAAATTCACCATCCTGTTCTGTTCCGTATAAGAGGTAAACCTTATCCGAACCAAATGCTGCTTCAATTGTCGGCTTAGACGGTTCTTTACCTTCTACCCAATACGGCATTGATAACTTGACCGAATTATTAAGTGCCTTTTCAACCACTAGTCTTCCCGGAAGAATTTCGATCTCATAACTATCAGAAGATAATCCGCCCGGTATAATATCATACACACCGATATTATCCATTTTCGAATAATTAAAGCTATATGAGAGCGTACCTTCCAGTACTTCTTCGTTATCATCATCCACGAAGCCACTATACTCCACTCCTGCTCCCGAAGGTTCATCACCGTAGGTAATAGTATTATCTTGCGCTTTAATGGTAAGAGGTGCTTTATATATCACTATATCCTTGCTTCCGCTGATCGTCGACGGCTCATAATTGGCTGACTCTATATAGTAATATACTGTAGTAATTCCACCATCTGTGCGGGATGGATTATCAGTACTTCCGTCGGTCTTATAATTTTCTTCCGTAAGTTCTTTCTCTGTACTGTAATATATCACTGCATCAGGAGCACCGACTTCAACCGATATACTATGCGGCTGTTTATCATATGTACCTGAATAACCCGTTGCTGTTGCATCAATTGGGAGTTTTGTTATGGTATAAGTACCGTTCACTAAAGTTATATTATAATTCGGATATTCACCACGAACGGTAACATCAATCACATATTTACCCGCCGGAGCTCCACGATCGGCCTCAGTATGAGTTATAAGATCAATATAATCACCTTCTACGGCCCCGCTGATTGTCCATGAAAGGAACTGTATTCTTTCACCAACCTGAGTGGTATGATCATCTGCCGTAATAGTCATATCAGCTTTCTTTATCGTAAATGTTTTGCTTCCGTTTACTTCATAATTGCCGCCGGCTCTGTCAGTAACGGTTACCGTAGCGGTTCCCGCATTTACATTATCTGAGTATGACACATCATATTCGGATTCAGGTATAACCGTATTTCCGTCTTTTACCGTAACTTCCGGTACATGCGGCTTTCCGTTATACACAAAATCATTACCGTTAAGAATAATATCCGGCTCGGTAACCGACTTAATTGAAATTGTAAATGTTCCGGTCTCATATGATACATTATAATTACCCTGCACGGATTCTCCGCTTGGAGTAATTATATATTTTCCGATCCCATTTCCTTTTTCCCGATTAAGTGAATACTTTAATACATTTTCGCTATCGGATTCCTGAAGTCCCGTAATCTCTGCTGTTAATGACGGATCCTCATCACAAAACGACTTAGACTTATCGTCAGCCTTCACAGTCACATCGGCTCTGTCTATTTTAATTACCTCAGATCCCGTAACATCCAGATATCCATCGGCCGAAACCTTGTAATATACGGTATATTCACCGGCATCCTTGTATTCAAGGCTGTTCTTGTCATATACACCCTCTGCCGTACCATATTTAATCTCATATCCTGTATCAGGTTTTGTGACTGAAACATTGATACCATGTGCCTTTCCGTCATATATCCCGGTATATCCTGCAGATTCTACTTTAACCTTCTCATCAAATATCGCTTTTACTTCAACATCGGCAGTTCCCATCGTAAATGAAGTTTCCGGACTATTTGGATCTTTGATATTTATACCACCGGATACTACTTCCCAATTCTTGAATATATATCCTTCTGCCGCTTCAACTTTCATAGTCACATCAGTTCCCATGGTAGCTGATGAAGCACTGAAGCTTATCGTTCCCTTTCCTTCCGTATCGGAATGAGAGACCTTATATTGAGTCGGCTCCCACTGCGCATATAAGGTCGTATCTCCCCAGAAAGTTGCCGTATCCTGACTGCCATATGCATCACCCGATCCGTCCTCAGCGGTATTAAATCCGACAAAATCGTATCCTTCTCTAACAAATGTATTTTCATTGATACAAATAGGAATTCCGATCATCGCAGTCAATGGATTTATGGTTCCCTTTCCTCCGTTTGGATCGTATGATATGGTGCAGTTTTTCGAAATGATCACACTTTTGGCAACCTGTTCAACGGAAGCATCAGAAGTATCAAAAGGCGCCTTTATATGATAATCACCATTATATTCTATTATTTCATATTTCGAAGGTTCCAGAATATCCAATCCATCTTCACAAAATATTTCATCTTTTGCTCCTATGGCCGCCTCTTCTCCCTGTGCCGTTACTACAGAATCACCTCCTACCGTAACTGCTTTCTCCGAAAGAATACCGTAGTTATTAGTTGATTTCGAATTCACAATACTATCATATATAGATATATTACCTAAGGAATATGTTGCTTTTTCACTTGCTCTTACGTCTATTTCACTGTTCTCAATTCTAATATCCCCTGCTGCGCTTATTCCATCCAGCATTGAAAAGCCCGAAAAATAACTGTTTTTTATACTAAGAGCTTCATCTGAAACTACCAATCCGTAATATACATCATCCTCTGTCACTCTGATATTGCTATCAGAGATTTCTACACCGTCACCTTCAATAGCCGTACACGACCTTATATCATTTTCTGCTTTGGTCAGTGTAACATCAGCGTTCTTAATTGTAATACTTCCATAGTCTGATATTATTATTTTTCTATCGGTTGATTCAATATTCAATGTGCTTCCCGGCTCTCCATCTATTTCAATATTCACATTTCTGGAGTAAATGCCCTTCATAAAGCTTTCGCCATTATAACGCAGCGTATTATCACCAATCAATTTTATATACAATATAAAATCGTTATAACTATCTAATATTTCAATTATTGAAATAACCGAGCCGCCCTCAATAGTTGCATTATCCAACGTGAGCATACGATCTTTTTTACTATAGGTGACTTTTCCGCTTTTAATGCCCGGTCCTGAGACGTTTTTCGTATCATTTTGTACCAGTGTACCGGCTACCAAAATCATATCATGCGCTCCATATGCAGAAACCGTTCTTTCAGGCAAAAAGCCCGCAAAATCAGTCAATGCGAGGGCAACAGAAATAATAAGAGATGTAATTAGTTTTCTGACTTTTTTCATAGATCAATCCCTCCAAAAGAATATATATGCAAACCCCATTTATATTATATAACATCCATATATTTTTCGCATTAAATATGAGTGTGTGAAAAGTTTTCTGTAAACAAGATTTGCAAATTAAGAAAAGCTTATTTTCATTTCAGTTCGAAAATCACGATTTTAACGCCCCGAATCCTTGATATTGGGATTCGGAGCGTTGAGACTCTCAATAGCATGAGTGGTAAAAATTGCAGTTCTCACCTCTGAGGAGAACTTGAAAATTGGACAATTAGCATCCCAGTTGTCATACCAGTGTTTCATGGCACGTGGATATCAAGACTCCCAAACTCTTGGATCCGCATCTTTCTTGTCAGACAAGAGAAGGTTAGGTTTTCTCTTCCCTTCTTGTCTGCCCGGCTTCGGGTCAGTTCTTCTCTTCCTTGTCTTTCTTCTGCAGGAGCAGGACAGCGGCGAAGGAGATGAGCGTCATGATTCCGCCGAGGATGGCCAGAGTGCTGACTGCTTCACCCGTTTTCACAACACGGCCGGATGAATTGACCGATGTGTCAGACGAGGAAGTGGTTGTAGAGGACTCGGAAGGAGTGGTTGCTGCGTCGTCCTGGTCTTTGCCTCTGCCCTGGGCCTGTATGTCGTTCGAGGTTTCGGCCGGAGCGGTCGGGTCCTCACCTACCGAAGGCGTGGAGCTTTCGGAGGGCTCGACGGAATCGGCAAGCTCGGGTGATTCTGTGGGCTCGGTTGAATCGGTAGGCTCAGTGGATTCAGTGGATTCGGTAGGATCCGTGGGATCTGTCGGATCGGTAGAGTCCGTGCTATTTGTAGGATCTGTCGGCTCTGTAGGATCCGTGGAGTCTGTCGGATCCGTGAGTTCGGTAGGCTCGGTGGCCTCGGTCGGTTCGGTCGGTTCCGTGATTTCTTCCTCTGCGTTGGCCACGTACAGATCGTAGGAGGCGCGGTTGAAAGCAATCACCAGGACCGGGTACTCGTTCTCGCCATATACGATGGGGGATGGGTAGACCGAGGAGGCGGTCTCGGCGAAGACTACGAAGAAGGGTGTGTCGTCGAGTTCGTATCCATCCGGAGCTTCGACCTCGATGAAACGGTAGATCGTACCACGAGACAACGAATCAAAAGTGATTTTGCCGGAAGAAGAGGACTCCTTCGAGTCGATCGGAGTCGTCGAAGTGACTTTACCTTCTTTTACTTCTACGGACGTGATGGAGAATACCGCACCGGAGAGGACCTGCGTGGCCGACTCCTCGTCGTGTTTGATGATGGTGAATGTACCGTAGCCGATGCTCGAAGAGGAGCTGGCGGACATTCTGTACACTTTCGAGTGGAGCTCCGCCTTGTTGTCCTGGCCGTTGGTGACCACTCCTACGAGTTCACAGGTATTCACGGAATTGTCGGCATTCAGCGCATCCGGATCTTCGTCCGGCGCCAGATTGATGCGGGCCTTGTAGGTGATCACGTAGCGGGTCGCATCCTGAAGTTTGAGCGTGAACGTGCGCTCCGAAGGCGAAAAGCCGACCTTCTCGCTTGGCACCTCTTCCCCATCGATGCGGATGGATTCCAGCACCAGATCGAGTGCGGAGCCCATGGTGTCTGAGAACGTCAGTTCCGAACTGTTCGGATCCAGGTCCATCGCCATCGGATTGACTACGACCGTGTACTCCGCATACGGCGCACGGCGGGCATCGTAGAGAACCGTTTTACTCAGTTCGTCCGGCTTCGTCATGTTATAGCGGGCGGCACGATTGTCCCACTTCTCACCGTTATAGTAGAGCGTCGCTTCATTTCTATATTCTTTCTTCGTTTCGGTCTGCTTGTCCACATGGGTGCGGTACTCGATGTAAAGGCCCTCGGTCTGGGTCTTCAGCTTCGCAATCAGGTCACTGTTAAACGTGAATTTGACGGTGCCGCTTTCCTTATCGTAGTCATAGGTCAGATAGTCATCGAAGGAGAGCGGATTCCAGCGGGAGTCGTGGAAGATGATGCTGCCTTCATCAAGTGAACTGTTTTCCGGGAGGGTGTCGAGAATGTATCCTTCCGTGATCACCTGATCTTCCTTCTCCTTGATGGGATTGACGACGAGCTGCCAGCGGATATAGCCCAGCTCGTCCTCGCTGATACCGGTAGTCTGATCGATCTCCGGCACTGCATTCCACTTGATCAGGTTATAGCCGGAGCCGATGATATCGGTGGTCTTGATGACCGGCTGTTTTACCTGGTCGCTCGTGAGGGTAACGCGGTTCGGGATCACGCCCGGGTAGCCGTCGTCATAATAGTTCCCCTCACCGGTCCATCCGTGCTCTTCGACCCACTTCTGGCCTTTCTGCGCGTCGAACATGTCGTCGACGACCTTGACGCGGTAGAAAAGGTAGACGGTCTGTCCGTCGGCGAGATGGTAGATCGTTCCGGTGAATGTGCGGTGGTCTTCGCCACCGTCGTGGGCAAATGCACTGCAGTCGGTAAAGGGTGTGTTGTTTTCATCGTCGGTGTATTGGGAATAGAGAGCCGGGGCGGCGCCGTAAAGGTCCATGCCCGGCCACATGGTATCGGTGACCACGAGATTGGTCTGGTTACCGGTGGCGGTAATGGGAATGAGACAGGTGTAGATGTGTTCATCGGGATCTTCTACGTGGAACACTTTATCCACAGTGATGGAAGCTTCCGTCGGCAGTGCTTTTACAAGAAGAGACAGATCACTTCTGCCCGTAAACGAAATCTTGATCTCATCCGGATCGACGTTCGGATTCGGGTCAGATTCGACGGAGCCATAGAAGGAAAGGTTACCGATACGTTTGGTATTCGCGCAGAACTGCTCGTCCGTATAGGTGATCGTGATCAGGTTGCCGCGGATGGTGTAGGTGCCGACTTGTTTGTTTTCGTCGTTTAAGATCGAATCGGAGTCCTCGTCGAAATTGAGGTTCCCGGGGAGTGTGTATGTGAGTGAATCGCCCGGGTTAAGCTGGAACAGATCGTTATCGGGAAGGGCCCATTCCAGTGAACAGACGAGCGTGTCGCCGTAGTTGATGGTATCGCCGTCAGTAAGCGTCTTGCCGTTACACATGAGCGTTACGCTCAGGCTGCCATTGGGGCCTTTCTGTGTCGCTTCGTAAAGATCCGTGGTCGTCGCATCGGCCGCGCGGAGTGCTTCTCCGGTATTTCTTCCGAGAAGCGGAAGTGCTGTGGCGGCAAGGATAATGGACGTAAATAGAGCCAGAAGTCTACGATACATAAAGTCTGTTCCTCCGATGAAATTTCAACTGATAAAAAATCTATGTCAATATTATTAGATACCGAACCCAGGCACAAAGATACCAGAAGCAAGGGTATTTGTAAAGAAAGATGGCAAAAAACTGGTATAATTGAGTAGAAAAACGAAACGAAAGAGATTCTCCGAATTGTTAAGTCCTTGGGTCAAAAACGAAGAAAAGTATTCTCACGTGGTGTCAGCCATGTTGACATTCACACTTTGCGTGTTTGTTGTCATTGTGTTCTTCACCGTTTGTTTTATTCATGATCGGATCGAAGAAAGAAAAGCGGCTTTCACGCTCACGTTTGCTGCGGATCTCGACAAGCTCCAGGACGGGAAAACGATCCGGATCGATGACTATACCGTGCTGGGGACGTGGGACCAGACGGGCGCTGTTTCTTCGGGCACGGAGGGCGAGTACTGCGTGATCGGTGTCCTGGGAAACGAGGACACGGAAGTCCGGTATATCGTTCTGACCGACATACCTTTCTCCACATTAGAGGTGGCGAACATTAACCGGCATGACCCGATCGTCGGGACACCATTGACTCTATATCATATGCCGGTGCAGGGGGTTCTGGAAGATGCGCCGGCTCTGGATGAGGAGCTTCGCGCGTCTCTGCTTTCGTGTCTTCGTGACGGAAAGCTCTCTGAGGCGGAACCGGACGGGAAGCTTCTTCCCTACAACCTGACCGGCACGAAGATGATCAAGCGGAAATATTTAATGATGCGGCACATAGATCAAAAGGGGCTTGTGTGGACGCTGGTCATATTCACCGTGCTGGCATTGATAAGTCTTGTGGCTGTTCTGAACATGAGAAAGAAAATGCGTACTTTACATCAATACTATATGGAGACGAGTGGAAAATGAGCACACATCAGACGCTTTCATACCGCTGGACAAGAAGTCATCTTATTGAAGCCATCGGTTTCGTGATTACGAGTATCTTCGCACTCATCGCTTTCACGTATCTTTACATCGATGCAGGAAAGAAATACGATGCGACGGCCTTTACGCTTACGCCTACGGTTTCGGTCAGCGAGCTTCATGACGATCAGAAAGTGCAGCTGGATGAATATATGGTGCTGTGTGAATTCGAATCTCTGACCGATGTCAAGACCGGAGAGAAGACGAAGAACTGTGCGGTCGCCATCGTGGACAGGGAATCGGAAAAAGCCGTATATATCCTTGCTGTGGAGGCAGAGTTAAGTAAAATCAGGGCAGCCTCCATATATCCGCCAGAGCCGATTGGTGATGGCAATATCAGTTTGTATCGGGTGCCGATCGAAGGATTTCTGGATTCCGGTTCTTCCGCGGCCGACCAAACTATGCGGGATATGCGCTATCTCGTGACATCGCAAGGGATGAGCCAGGAAGATTACGACGAGATGTGCCTTCCCTATCGTCTTACTGATGCGAAGCTGGGCGCGCACACGAGCGAATCTCGGGAATCCGATTCCCGAATATACTATCTCGGCGGTATCCTCCTCTTCTCTATGGCTATCTTCCTGGGTGTGATCATGGCCATATTCCTGCACAAGAGACTTAAGACGTATTGATTCTTTTCGCTTGGAAGACGATTGCGAACGGGCGGGTCGTGGTTGTATACTAGAATGTGTATCAAGGGGTTGTTGATCTGTCGCATTATTCTCGGTATACGGAGGGTTAGATCATGGCGTCAAAGAATAATCCGAATCGTCTTTCCGGATCCGGGCTTTACCCGAGCCGGGGCAAATTCGGCAAAACCAATTTGAATCTCTCGAAGTCGACGCAGCTTGTGACGAAGATGGAGATGCCTGAGCCCAGGAAGCGTGTGAACCAGCCGCGGGATTACCATTCGAGCAGGCCGACGACGCTTCTTCGAGGGGTGCATCACGATTATATGTACTATCCGGTCGACTGGATCGAGCGGGGTACGGGTAAGGCGTATAAGAAGGGCTACTATGACGAGCTCGGGACGTACTACGAGAACGTGGTCATCCGGAACGGCAAGCACTTCGAGACGCGGCTGATGTGTGCGTTCTGCGGGACGGAGATCAAGCTGGTCTGGGATGAGGGGGCTCTTCCCTCCTGTCCGAATTGCGGTGCGGCGATGCGTGAGGATTTCGGCTCGGCGGTCTTCGAGGATGAGATCCAGCCGGTCGCGCGGACGATCCGTGTGGCCAACGAGCCGGAGAAGATCCGTACCTATTATTCCAATTATTCTTCGGAGAAATCCTGGTGGGAGGCCTGGGGCAAGTATGCGTTCATCGGGCTTTCCGGCGTGGCGGTGCTCTGCCTGATTATCGGACTCATCATGTTTGAGGTGCCGAGCAAGAAAAAGAATAAAACTTCGTATTCGCCTGCGGGTGTCACGGGTACGTATTCGCAGGGAGGCGTTGCGGCGTCGCATGAGACGACGGAGCCTCCGACACCGACGCCGACTCCGACTCCCGTGTACTACCAGAAGGTCAAGATCGTGGAAAATCTGGAGGATACGCATTACTTCTCCGATCTGGGCAAAGAGTGCCAGCGGGATTCTTCGGGACGATATCGTGACGATGATTCGGGATGCTATTTCCGGCTCAATACCGATAAGGATCTTCCGGTGTGGCAATACTGGTATGACGGGATCTCGTCGGAGTTCGAGAAGTACGGCTGGATGGAATACAACTATTCTGAGGGAATCTGGTATATCGAGGCCAATAACAACAACTGGATCCCGCTTCCCGATAAGTACGATGCTTCGGGACTTTGGCATATGTCGAAGTCAAACGATGGCAGGTATCGCGCTTCCGATAAGATCTATGTACACGAGCTCGCGAGGAATTGTTCTTTTAACTCTGTGGAGCATAACTACTACGATCGGGAAACGAAATGCCATTTCTACTATGATACTCTCTCCGGCGACGGGTACTGGGTGTACTTCTTCGAGGACCTTTACAAAAGGACGGGGATCGCATGGTTGAAGTATGACAAGGATGAGATGTGCTGGTACGCCGAGACACAGGGAAGGTGGAACAAGCTGGACGGGTACAATATGGACGGCGTCTGGCATATTGAGACGAACCCGTCGTGATGGAGCCTGACGGTAAGGCGGATCAGGACGGCCGTGTTATTCGGCAAAATCAGTTTTTGCTGTTATCTTTTTTCTTGTTCTTCGCTACTGCGGCGAGGACACCTGCGACGATGGCGATCAGGGCGACGGCGCCGCCGGCGATGAAGATCCAGGTGCGGGAACCGATCCCGGAAGAAGACTCCGCACGATCGGCCGCCTTCACAGTGCTTCTGGCAGCGGAGGAGGAGTCGGTATTGTCGGATACCGCAGAAGCCTCGGTCTTATTGCTGAGCTCCTGGACGGATCCCTGCTCACCGGCTGTCTCGGGCGCGGCTGTCACCTCGGGCGGATTCTCGGCCTCGATCTTCGCGCGGACCTCTTCGAGGATCTTCTCGTACTCGTCTTTCGGGAGAGCGGGATCATCATTCTGACCACCGGGAATCGTGTCCATCGGGTCATTCCTCGTTCTGTGGTACAGTGCGAAAATGTCGTCCTCACGGCCTGTGAAATCGAGATCCTCCGGCCAGTTCCAATCATCGACTTTGGTCGGCTTCATGTACCAGTCCCGCCAAAAGTCTTTATTCACCTCTGCATCCGGATTATCCGGATCATCTATATCACTCCACATCGGCTCCAGGCCATACCAGGTCCCGTCGACGTAGACCTCGTTCCATGCATGCGCACCCGGAGGAGATCCATAGGGATCCACGGCATATCCGAGGATCAGATAGGCATCTATTCCGACATACTTGAGAAGCGTGTACTCAATCGTGGCGTAGTCCTGGCACACACCTGTTCCGAAGAAGAAGCAGGCATCCAGCGTCGTACCGGCAAAATTGCTCACATCAGTCTCCCGGCATGTCATGTGGCGCTGCACATATTCCGTTACTTTCTCGATCTTATCCCAATCCGAATCTGCATCCGTGATGCCCATTTCCTCCACGGCGGCGTCTGCTTTCGCACGGATCTCGCGGTCGTAATCCGTATAACTGATGCCGTGGCTGTCGAAGTAATCGGTCAGCTGCTTATCCACGAAGAGCTCCGTATAGCCTTCAAAAGATACGCATTCGATGTCCGGTATCTCATAGAGTACGCTGAGGTCATTGACGCCCAGTGGGAGATCGAGGATCTTCAGGTTCTTCAGGTCTTTGACGAAAGAAATGTCATCTACCAATGTGCCATACAGACACAGTTCTGTGAGATTCTGAAGGTAGGCCACCATGTACGGTGTGTCCTTGTCCTGTAGGTTACAACCATGGAGGCTCAATCCGGTGAGATTTCTTACTTTACTGAAGAAGTCTTTATAATCATCTATACGCATGGCATCCAATGCCAGATACTCCAAATTCGGCATCTGGGAGTAATCCACCTGGCAAAAGCCGGTCATCGCTTCGATCGTCAGGGACTGAAGATTCGTAAAACCAACGATATCCTCGAAGTGCTCCACTACATTCTCCATAAAGTAGAGTTTTGTCACGCACCGATTCTTCACACCTTCCAGATCGATGTCACAGATCGGCATGGAGATGGCCAGGTCAGGAGATGTTGTGGAAATGGAATTGAAGAATTCTTTGTCCAGCTTCAGTCCCGGCAGACAGATGTATAGGTAACTGATGTTCGGACATTTCGCTATGATCTTGAGTTTCTCATCGATCTCCGGGGTGTACTCGTAGTTGTATTCTTCCGGAATGAGATCCACTTCCAGTACCTGCGCAAGTGCTGTCGGATCATCTTTGATCTCGTAGAGTGTGTCCAGCTTTACGCAGCGTAAATCCTGATCCGCTCTGACCCGGATCTTCTGTCCGCTCATCGCAAAACCCAGAAATATCAGAAATGCCAAACCAAGTGACAGTGCTTTTCTCATCGTATCCACCTCTTTCTTCCCTTGCAGGATCGCCTGCCTGGAACGTGTCTTCAAACATTAGACAATCGGATACGGTGTTTTTTTCATGTTGGGAAAATTTTTTCGGAATGCAGGAATGGATTCTTTCTCTGCATAGATGATCTGCTTCTTTGCCGCTTCAAATATATGGTGTCCCCGGTCCCGCCCTCGTCCGACAGTCAATAACAGGTTGTACGTAGTCTCTATATATCTGGTTACAGGTGTGTGATTACGGGCCGTACATGGTAATGTGGGGATTTGAACCCCGTGCCGGCCTGGCACGCCTACCGGGAGGCAATTCATTCTCAATTGCCAGAGATGTTACTCGCCCTGTCGAACTACCAACTTCAGTGGATGCTATGCTATCGGAGCATGCATCCGCTGTTTGCAGATACGCGGGCGCCCGGCATGGGAAGATCCGAGGTGCCGCGTCTGCAGTTTTTCTTAAATCAGTTCAGTGGTCCAGTTCAGTTCCTGGATCGTTTCTTCTGTCTTTCGCAGTTCTTCTGAATATTTATCGAGCTGTTTCTGGAGCTTGGCAACAGCGACCGTGCTCTCGATCTTGATCTCGGTCTTCGTGTAGCGGTCCACTCGGGCGCTGGCATTGTCGAGGAACTGGCGGAGCGTCGTGATTCGCATTTTCTGGCAGTCTCTTCTTGCCAGGAGCTCGGTGAGCGTGACACCGTCTTTTACCGTGGCGTTATTGGTGAGGTTGATCTTGGCGATCAGTTCCTGGAGTCTTGCGATATCGCGGTCCAGTTCCTTGAGGAGCTCGGCCGGATCTTCCGCAGGGGTATCCCCTTCCATCACCTTCGCGTTATGATTCAGTCTGTTTCCCAGTTCTATGATTCTTCTTTGCAGATCCGATCTTTCGGTCAATGCGGTAGCCAGTTTCATATATGCACCTCCATACGTGTTCTCAGATGGGCGGATGGGGCTTCCATCCAAACTTTGAGTTAAGTTTTTTCGGTAGTATAATTATATCACTGGTTGGGATCGCTGACGGTCATGTGCAGCGTCAATCAGTGACTCCAAAGAAAGATTGCATCCGCTTACCGGCCGGGGGGTCAAACTACTTGATTATGAAAAAACAAATATTCTCTAAAGTCAGTGCCAAGACATCTATATTTTTTTCTTTTGTTTGTATTGCTGTTCTGATCGTGCTGACTGTCGCGACCGTGCTCTGGATTCGAAGCAGCATCTGATTTCTTCGAGTAAGCGACGCAATCCAAAAAAACGTTATATCTGAAGAATCACGTTTATACTCATGTCTGAAATCTCGTTGTTCCACTGGCCTATCCCGAAATGTTTACGGACAGTTTACAAAGAACTAATACGCTTACTATGGATGAACTGTATGATTAAGCTAACTACTAAATAGCAGCATATTGAAAGCTTTACGAGAGCACGTTCACCAAATTTAGCTATCTGAATTTAATTCTGAATAATTGAAAGGAGGGCGCCTATGATATGTCCTAATTGCCAATCTCAAGTTTATCCGGGCAAGAATTTCTGTGGTCGTTGCGGAACGCGAATTAATTTCGCAGCAAATCAGACTGCATCACCATATCCTCAATACCCTTCTCAGCAGCCGTATTATCAGCCACAATACTACTCAGTAGCACCTGTTGAAAGAACAAGCAATTCTGGTGTCATCTTAGCATTTATGATTCTTTCTTGTATCGTAATGGGGTTTGGTTTAATTCCACTTGCCTGGTGTATTCCCATGACAGTGCATGCAAGCGATTGTATGAAAAGAGGCGAAAAAATGTCAACAGGATTCAAAGTTTGCGTCCTTCTCTTTGAAAACCTAATTGCCGGAATTATAATGCTTTGTGATCACAAGTGCTAAAAACCATTTAGTTCGATATTCCTTCTCATAAAGGCTCCTTGGCAGATGGACTATGGCGCTATGGCTGGGGTGTGGTTTTCTTAAGGTATTCTACGAGTTCGATAAGTTTGTCCCTAGCCGGAGTCTGGGGGAACACCTCAAGATCCTTCTTTAAGACATTGGCATAGTTTTGGATTTTATTATAGGTGTATTCAAAACCTCCAGCATCACGAATCAGTTTACACATCGTTGCTGAATCAAAGTGATCTTTGCATCCTTGTCTGCATTTTCCCGCCAAAGACCTAAGTTCATTTCCTTTTTCCGGATCTTGGAAGCAGACAATTGCTGGAAGTGTATAGTAACCCGAACGGAAATCACTTTGTACTGACTTTTTTGATTCTTCGGTACAAGACAAGAAATCCATGAGATCATCTCGCAATTGGAAGAAAAGACCAAAATCACGTGAGAAATCGCGCATCATTTGAATCTGACGGTCTGTACACTTTCCTTCGTAACAGCCGGATACGCAAGCTATAGTAAACATCGAAGAAGTCTTACCTATTACGTTTTGAATGTATTGGTCTTCAGTGATAAAAGTATCGTATTGGTGATCAAACTGAGACAGCTCTCCTTCACACATAACTTCCAGGTTAGAAAACATATCCCTATACCAAGGTTTTAGTCGAAGATCGGTTCGTCCCAAAGTTGCGAATATCATAAAATCACCAGCATAAACAGCCATCTCACGCCCGAATTTTCTCTGAACAGACAATTGACCACGTCTTTCATCTGCATCATCAATCACATCATCATGAACAAGAGAAGCTGTATGACAGATTTCTATAATAGCTGCCATCTCCGTTACATCCACATGGTTTTTATTCAATCGGGAACAAAGAAGAACCAGAAGCGGTCGAATCTGCTTTCCACGAGAAGCTAAGATCCACTGCATCACGGCATTCATCGATTCATTGCGCGTAAAAAGGAGACGATTTATGTGTTGATTGACCTCGGCAAGTTCCTCCGAAATACCTTCAACGTCTGAAAAATCAATCATATTCCGTCCCCCTACGTAAGAATACAGATAAACAAGTTAATACATGTCATTTTTAGAGTATACATCTTCATACGTTTTGTAGGCAAGCATGGTTAAGCTATATGGAAAAGTAGACGGTTGATAAAACTACTCTTCTTAATCACAAAATCTATAGTTTATAGAAGGTCTCATGAAGATTCTTCGTCTTCTGTGTCGTCGCGGTTGAAAATGAGGTGGTACTGGAGGAAGGTGTAGTCCTCGATGACCTTACGGATGTCCTGCGGGACGTCGGCCTCGTTCACCCACGCATCACCAAAACGATCATAGACGGCCAGTGCATTGATCGCGCCGATCTTCGAATCGAGATAGCGCAGGCAGGCGCGCTCGTCCGGGGACGGGATGCCGCTCATGTCGAGGATGTTCTGGCCCAGGAAATTCGGACTCTTCACGCCGCCGTTACCACAGCGGATGTCGTAGTTCGCCCAGACGAAGTACGGGGTCTGGTAAAGAGGCAGCGATTCCTGCGCCGTGATCGTATTCAGCTCGGTACCCAGTATGGTGTCGTAGAAGTCGTTGTCGAGCGTCGGATAGTGGTCGCCGAAGAAGACGATGATTGTCGGCTCGTCCACGTTCTCGAAGTACTCGATCAGGTACTTAAGGGCATCGTCGGATTCACGGAGAAGGGACAGGTACTGTTCGGTGTACGGGAACTCTTCTTCCATGTCCTGGAGATGAATGTCATAGGCCATGTTGTCGTACTCCTGGGAGTAGTCGGCATGGTTCTGCATGGTCACGCAGAATTCGAAGATCGGTGTGCCTTCTTCTTTATTCTCGTATTCGCTGACGATACGCTCGAATGCGGATCGGTCGCTGATGTATCTTCTTACGATCTGCGGGTCTTCGAAGTCCTCGTCGCTGATGAAGCGGTCGAAGCCCAGAAGCGGATAGGCGGCGTCACGATCCCACCATTCTTTATCAAAAGGATGGATCGCCACGGTCTCGTAGCCGTTCTCCTTATAGATGTACGGGAGAGCCCACTGCATCTCATCTTCGACATAGAACGTGTAGACCGAGGAGCCGGCAAGAAGCCCGGCGACGGAGCAGCCGGTCAGAAATTCGAACTCGGTGTTACAGGTGCCTCCGGCGAATATGGACACGCATAGTTTGCCGTGGATCGTGTTCTTCAGAAGAGAATCGTAGAACGGCATGACCGGTTCGGAGGTCTCGATATCGCGGATGTTCCGAAGATCTCCGTAAGATTCGCTCATGATTGCGATCACATTCGGATGGTCGACGGTATTTCTCCAGCGTGTGTCCTGGCGCACCTCGGAAAGCAGTTCCACATAGTGGTTCTGAATATCCATCGCCACCTCCGGTGTGTTGTCGTCTCCACCCTTGGCGCCGTGGAAGGAAAGGTTATTGAGATTCACGACGAAGGCCGTGAGGGTGCCGTTGGCGTTATAGGATTCCAGCGGCGGATAAAGTGCATAGGAGACATTCAATTTCTTGAGTAATTTCTTGTTAAAGAGCATGCCGGCCGAGATGGCGCTTCCGGCAAGGATCGCGGCGCCGATCATGGCGAAGCGGTATTTCTTCTGCTTCTGTGGGGGTGTAACGGTCAGGCGGATCAGCATGAAAATGGCCAGAAGATACAAGATCCCCTCGATGAACTGAATCGTGATGCGGAAATAGTATTTCGAGCCGATGGAGGCAGCCATGCCGGCGGCGTAGATGTCCCATGGGACGAATGCATCTCCGCGCATGACGATCTTAACGTGGGATGTGATGGCAATGGCGCCGACGATGGCGGTAACGATCAGCATGGACAGCCATCCTCTTCCGGTTATGCCGTAGAAAAGGAGGTACAGGACCTGCACGATGAGGAAGGCGCACAGAAGACAGAAATAGTGTTTCCAAGAGAACGGCAGAAGGAACTGCATGCCGTCCCATCTGGCCACATTCAGGATCTCCGTAAAGAGGTACAGCACAAGAGGAATATAGAAGATACGGATCAGTGCTTTTGCCAACGGAGTGTCTGTATACTTCCTAAAGAGCAGAAGGACGATGCCGATGAGCGAGATAACCAGGTGGGAGATCAGGCTCAGGTAGGAGATATTGGCGTACTGGTAGGTGACATTCGGTACGTAGGAGTAGCCTACGGGGATGTCTGCCTGCATGTCTTCGCCGGCCAGCTGGGAGAAGGAGTTCACGTTGTGCATCTTCATGTACAGGATCGTGTCGGGCGAGATATCGCTCAGGCGGAACTCGAGGAAGTAGAGCTCGCCGGTGCCGAGGGAGAGATTCGAGCAGTCGACGTCGATGGTGTCGTGGGTCGGGCTGTAGATGTAGACATCTTTAGTGAAGATCGGATTCTCCGTGTCGGTCTTCTCGTAGATCGAGATCGTGGCGCGGTCCGAGGTCTTCAGGTGGCTGGCGCTCTTCGAAAGCTCAAGCTGGATCTTCGAAAGAAGCGCATCCTGCGACTCGAAAGTGAATTGCAAGGGCCGGCTGGCGTCGACTCTTCGGGAGAAGTAATCGCCGTTGATGTCGAAATTTCTGCGGATTTTACGTGTGTAGAAATGCTTGTAGGAAAGGACAAACGTCAGAAGGAGCACGGCGATGACAAAGAAGATGTAGATCCTGTGTTTCATACAGAATGCATCTGCTTTCTTGATCGATGTGCCGATTTTTATGAAGGTGCGCTTCAGTTTATTGTCTTTCTGTTTCTTCTCTTCCATAGTGTTCTCGTGGGCCGCGCGGGCGGCCTCTACCGTGATCTGTTTTGTTTTTGTTGTGTCCGGCGCGGCGCTGACCGAAGTGCAGCGGCGTGGGCGCGGGAGCGAGCGGCGCGGGGCGTCAGGCTCCTTCTCTTCTTCTGATCTCGGAGGCCATCCAGCCGGTCATGCCGTCCGGAAGGCGCGGATCCATGGGGGTGCCGTCGTCGAAGAGAAGATTGGCCTGGATGCCGTTCATGAGGCAGTGCTGGCCCATCTCGAATCCGAAGTTGATGGAGGCGATCCCTTTATCTCCGTTATACACCCATTCGGGCGTGAAGACAAAGCTGTGCTGCATCTTCTCCATGCGGGGTCTTCGGCTCTCGATGACTTCGTGGTCCGTGATCTCGTCGCGAAGCCCGTCCGCGAAGAAAAGCGTCACGCCGCACCGGTCCCATTCATCGATCACGGAATCGTCCGGAATATCGGATGTGCCCACCGGGATCAGCACGTCAAAGGCTTCCGGGGCATGGGCGCCGAGATGAAGCGTGAATCGTGCGCCGGCGGAGTTTCCGAGGAGGAAACGCACACCGACACCCGGCGTTCTGTCCTTGATGAATGCATCGATGAGCTGCATGACGGGCTCGGTATAGGATGCGTCCCAGCTGCCGTCATAGCCGCCGTCTTCGGTGCGGTATTCATTGGCAACCGGGATCAGGATATAGGCGCCGCCCAGATCCTTCTGGTACTTCTCCGACGCATACATCTCTGCACCCGTGTAGTTGATGCACAGATCACCTACCAGTGCATTCGAACCGCCGTGCAGGAAGATAAGGAGCGGATAGCTGTCCTTCTTCGGGTATCCGTGTTCGGTCGGATCGTAGAAATAATACTTCAGGCCGAAGGCCTCGTCTCTTCCGAACAGATGCTGGTACTTCCCTGTCGGATATGTAGGTTCTGTGGTGATATATGCGCCCTCGGGGATCTGGTCCGCCCAGGGTGGTGTCGGAGTAGCCATAGAATAGTATTCCCTTTCACTTCTTGCTTGTTCGTCTTCTTTACGAAGTATACATATGTTATCACATTCACGCAAAAAAATGCTATTCTATTCGTATTGGGGAAGTTTTCCAGCTGCCGGGAGATTCCGGTGGCGGCGGAGGTATGTATGAAACGGCATGTATCTTTATTTCTTGCGTTGAGTTTTCTATTCTCATGCGCGGCGTGTAAGAAGTCTGATCCGGACGAAACGAATAAGTCGGACCCGACGGCGCCTACTGAGCAGACGGAAAAGAACGGTTCGGATCCCGGAACGGAGGATTCCGGCGATGCACACACGACCGACGCTTCTTCCGATCCCGCAACGGAATCTACGGCGGAGACTTCTGCTGCGCCGGAAGATCCTCTGGTTTTTCATGATCTGACTTACCTTCCCGTTACGATCGAGAATGATTACGACTATTTCATAACCGGACCGGTCACCTATATCGCACATGATGAATTTAATTATGATGAAACGTGGAAAGCCACCGATTATCCAAGCACGACGATCTCCTGCGATTCTCTATCTTTCGAAGGGACGGAATATGCGGATATGGAAGAGAAAGTGAATGGCATTCTTCTTTCGAACCGGCAGAAAATGGAAGAGGAATATTCTCAGTATAAGGAGAAACTCAGGTCGAGGGATATGGAATTCGATGAGTATAACTCCTTCGACGCCAGTCAGAAACTCTGTCTTTTCCGGGCGGACTCGGAGATTCTGTCCTTTTACGAGAGACGCACCTATTACTATCCCGACGGCGATTATTCTTCGGTTTATGAGGAGGATGCGTATTCTTTCTATTCGGACTCTCTCGAGCCGGTGCGTCTGGACGATGTGGTCACAGACAGGGGCGCGCTGGCCGAACTGATCAAGAAGTATCTTCAGGATAATCCTGATATGATTTTAGGTTTGATCGAGCCGGAGTGGGTCGGGTCTCAGATCACCGACGGCACGATTCCTTTCGCGATCGGGTATGACGGGATCTACCTTTTCCCGGATCCGATCAATTGCGGCGAGATCAAGGTGTCGGCATTTGCCCATCCGGAGCTTTTCGAGATGGAGTTTTTCGAGCATACACCCAAGCACTTCTCGCTTTTTGATTATGAGAAGAATGAGCAGTCGAACAATTTCATCGCGTACAACGAATTTAATATAGATGAAGGGATATACTGGGATTTCAACGGAGACGGCGTGGTGGATGTTTTACGTTCAATCGTGACGGATTCCGATTCGAAGCTGGTCCTTGGGGATCATGAGGTCTCCTTCGGGAACGGGTTGGACATCTATCTTCAGATGGTGTTCGTCGAGACGGATGCCGGTCAATTCGTCTATATCGGTTTAGCAGATCCGAATATGGAATGCTTCCGGATCGAGAAAGACCTGACCATTACACGGTTGACAATTGAAAGCGGACTTAACCTGAACCCCAGTTCCTTTTCCCGTTGCCGTATGATCGATCCGGATCGGTTTACGAACTATGAAGATTTATTTTTCCATAGCGATGAGAATTCCACAATAAGCAGCTGGGGCGCAAATGCATACTGTCAGGCATCGATCGGCGCAGATGGGATCGTTTCCAAGGACGAAGGGTTCTATCGCCCATTGTACTATAACTGTATTATCGAAGATGAGATCTCCGGCAAAGAGTACGATATAGAAACAGGGAACGCCGGAAATACAGTCACAGTCAGCGCGGGCGATTATGTGGCAATAGAGTGGTTCGATGCAGTGAACGGTAAACTGCTTCTTCGTGTATTCACGATCGATGCAGATGCGCGCAGGTATGTACTTGTAGAAAACGTCGACACTTTTGAATACTGAGTTAAACAGCATCTCGAAAAAGTTCTATATAGAACCTTGACGCAATTTAGTTCTATATGGTACTATTTTCCTGTAAAACGTTTTATGTTTTTCCGGGAGGTGGGAATCGGAATCTGCGCCGTCCCGGGAAAGGAGATCTCTATGCAGACCAGAACGGGATTTCTCATATCCCAGATCAAGCAGGTGCAGGCCCGCGTCTTTCAGAAGCTTCTTTCGGAGAGCGGGGTCGAGGAATTTAATGGACCACAGGGGCGCATCTTGTATGTGCTTTGGCAGTCGGACGGAGTGCCTATCGTGGAACTGTCGAAGAAGACGGGACTTGCGAAGAATACCTTGACCGCGATGCTGGGGCGCCTTGAGGATTCGGGGCTGATCGCCAAGAAAGCCAATGCATCGGATAAGCGCCAGTCATTGATCGTGCTGACGAAGAAGGCGCGGGGCTTGAAGGGCAAGTACGATGAGGTTTCTGACCGGATGAATGAGATCTTCTATGAGGGGTTCACGGAGAAAGAGGCACTTCAGATGGACGCCTATCTTGATCGGATCCTTATGAATCTCGAGAGATCCGAAAGCCAGAAGAAATGAATCGAAGGAGTGATGAAAAATGACGAAGAAAGCTACTGATATCGGAAACAGTTTCTGCCCGCAGGCGCTGTTCCTCTACGGGACGAAGAAAGAGGACGGAACACCTGATTTCGGGCTGTTCTGCTGGTTCAGCTACATCAATACCATGACGGAGAAGGGTCCGGGTATGGGCGTGATGTGCTGTATCGGTGAGGATAAGCTGACGAAGGACCTGATCCGGAAGAACGGGGTCTTCTCGGCGAACCTGGTGACCGAGGATCTTCTTCCCCTTGCCGACTATTACGGGAATGTCAGTGGACGCGAGAATCCGGATAAGATGCGCCATATGCCGACGGTGGAGGATGGACTGGTCCTGGATGTGCCGACGATTGCCGAAAGCCCGGTGAGCATGGAGCTCCGGGTGCAGAAAGAGATCCATATGACGGAAGGCAGCGATGTGTTCCTCTGTGAGATCGCGGGCGTGTCCATGAAGGAGGAGCTTATGAATCAGGCGGTCCCCTTCATCGACAGATATCTGTCCGTCATGCCGGTGCTCGCCGGCGGAGAATTCCGCTATGTGACGGCGGATGGAAGAGATTTAGGACTTTGGGGCGAACCCATGCAGGAACTTGCGGAGAAGTAAGCTGGTCTATGTAATGGTCAATGTTGAAACGTTCTACATGGACCACTACTTGGAATATTGGCGAAAGACTATGTAATGGTCAATGTTGAAACGCTCTACATGGACCACTACTTGGAATATTGGCGAAAGTCTATGTATTGGTCAATGTTGAAACGTTTTACATGGACCACTACATAGACAAATGAAGGCACCTCGTGATTGCGAGATGCCTTCTGTTCTTTCGAAACTGCTTCTTTTTTCTTATGGTCTGATCCACAACTTCGGATCGATGCGGATCTTGTCGTCTGCGCGGGTGTAGCGGAATACGTCCTGCGTGTATAGAAGGAACGGGCTTTCTTTACGGTTCCGGATGAAGATCTCTTCCGCAGCCTTGATCAGCTTCTTGACCAGTTTCTTATCGCCGGCTTTCGTGAAGATGATCATATCCTTCGTGGGGGCGCAGATAATGAGGTCGTCATCGAGCCGCTTGGCCTGCTGTCCCCAGATGCCGCCCAGCACGAGGCTCTCCGCTTCGAAGTCACCGCCGCAGGCAACGCCGTAGAGTCCGGGAACTTTCATCTCGCAGATCTCGAAATGGATGTCGCGGATAATGTTTTCAAAAGCGGCGTCGTAAAGCTGTTCGGTGGTCATTCCCTCCGGCATCATAGGGTATCGGATGTAGGTGAAGCCCCGTCCCAGATCCTGCACATAAAGGAGAATATACTTATCCAGGACCCGCTGCATGACCATGTCGTCCGGCCAGTCCGGAGATTGTGCAAAGGGCGCCAGGAGCGACACTTCGTTGAGCGGATCTTTCGCCCAGTTCTTCTTGAGTCTCGGGAAGATCTTGGCTTTGTCGAAGACGAAGTCATCGCTGAATCCGTCGTCGAAAGGACCGTCCTGCTCGTCGTGGGTCCATTCCACGTCGCACGGGTCGCCGTTCTCTTTTACGAAGTTCCGGATCCTTTCAAAGAAGTCCAGGCAGTAGCGGCTGTAGGAATACTTTGCAAGGAAACGCACGACGGGGCGTTTGCCGGGGTTGGCCTGTTCTGCCTGCCCGCTGGTAATATAAGCCCAGTAGTCGCTGAATTTCTCGTTGAGCATCTTGGCATGGAGCTGCCGGTCCAGGAACTCCCACTGCATATCGTCGAGGATGATCAGGATATACTTGTTTTCTTCTACACAGGTCAGATCGATGACATTTCTATCTCTAAATGTGGACATATTGTAACTCCGCCTCCCTTCGCTTCCCCGTAACCATAGTAACAGATTCTTCCGCACGCAACAACGAAAGATCTATGATTCGGGACAAAAGCCTCGATGTGAAGATCTATGATTCGAGGTCATCTTCGATGATTATGTCTCGGGATCTTCTTCGATTGTGAAGCCATCTTCTTTGAAATAGTATTCCTCCACATCTTCGCGTCTTTCCTTGAGGCCTTTGAGTATCACTTCGAGAGTTCCTATACACATTTTTACGGAGAGCTTTCTGTTCTTGTCTTCCTGTGAGTCCGAAGTTTCCTGAGGTTCTTCCGGTAAGTCTTCGGACTTCTCTTCATCCACCTCTGCTTCTTTGCAGATATCGTCCCTAAATTTCAGGTCTAGACGATTCAAGAACCCTCTTTTGGCTGCCATTTGGAAGAGTGCCGTATCTCTATCTTCTGCCTCTTCTTCCTCTTCTTCTGCCTGATCATCAATGGATATACCTTCTTGGAGATAGTACTCGTCGAAATGCTCGCACCTATCGGTAATCCCTTCGATCAAAGCATCCAGTAAGTGTTCGGCAAACAGGATCCTCGCAACTTTTGCTCTCTCTTCCTCACTGCTATCGTCCTCATCGTTCTCGGAAGAGAGTGGTTTGTTTATGAGGGCGTCAAGCATGTCGAGACAGAGCATCCGTGCCTGCAGATCTATGAGTTCCTTATCGATTCTCTCTAGCGTTTCCTCGGTGACTTCCTCGGCTTTGTCATCCGTGATCCATCGGTTCAGTTTTTCTTTCAACAGTTCCAGTTCATAATGCTGTCTACGCTCAAATTCTTCCATACGCATTCCCTCCTGTTTGTAGTGTATCGGGTTCGTCATTTCTGTTCAAGTCTTGAAGCGACAGTCAAAGACTCATAACGTGACTAACTTTTCACGCGAATCAGAGCGCGCGTCGCAGAAACGTCGCTGAAATGTCAAAAACTGCGACGAATTTGCGACGGCAGTGCTTTTGCGGAGGAAAAATGAGCGCGCGTCGCAGAAACGTCGCTGAAATGTCAAAAACTGCGACGGCAGTGCTTTTGCGGAGGAAAAATGAGCGCGCGTCGCAGAAACGTCGCTGAAATGTCAAAAACTGCGACGATTTTGCGACGGCAGGATACCGCGAATCATCGCACGCCGTATTCCGACAGGATTCATCGCTCGCCGTATTCCAGCTCGTAATGCTCGTCGCCGATGCGGTAGCGGAGGATGTTTCTGTCCTTGTCGATGCTCTCGTAGTAGGCGAAGTTGTGAAGCGGGGCGAAAGTCCGATCGTCGGCACGGAACCGCCCGAGGTCGTAGTCACTCGTATAGGGCCAGAGCAGGTCAACTTCGAACTTGTCCTGATCGAAACCATCGTTGATGCGCTCTTCCTCTGTCTGCATGAAGTACTGAAGCGATAGCGCCGTGTCCCGGCCGTCGCCGTAGAGTGCCCAGGTGGCGTCAACGAAATACCCTACGCCACTTATCTCGACATAGGTCCAGTCGTGATAGCCCGCAGAGCCTTCTCCGCCGTATGGTGTGGCTTCCACGCCCACCTGCAGGAGAAGGAAGGTCAGCGCCCCCGCGACCTCGCAGCAGATCCCCTGCTTCGTCATAAGGCAGGCATAGTTGCTGAATTCGTCCGGGCCGTTGCCGTCGATGGGACTGTAATCGTAAGAGAAATGCTCGCCGATATAGGCATAGATGCCAAGGAGTTTCTCGAAGTCGGAGTCTTCCGGATCGGCGGCTTCGTTAAGGATCCGAACCACTTCTTCTTCAAAAGCACTTTCTCTTTCGAGGAAGGCTTCTTTTCCGATTTTGTAACGGATCTTGCCGACTCCGTCTTCGTAACCGGCGCCTTCTACAGTCTCGCAGCTGGCCGGCAGGAAGTTGGACAGTGTACAGGAGTCGGTGCACCACTTGTACGACTCTTCGCTGGTGCAGGTAAATGTATCTTCTCCGGCGCGGATGGCGTCGATCAGTCTGTAGAGGTCTGCCCACATCTCATCTGTTACGAGCTCGGAAAGGAGCCCAGTGCGTGGGTGCGGGTTGAAGGTAAAGAGCGTCTCGGGCTTCTCCTCTTCTGATGCAGAAGACGCCTGCTGCGAGGACGTTTCCGAGGCCGAATCCGATCCGGATTTCTGTGAAAGATCTTCTGAAACGAGCTCAGACGCATCCGCCGATGCGGCATCAGCAATCTTATCTTCCGTCGTCTCCGACACGGAATCGATCGTGTCCTCGGATACGCTTCCCCGAGAATCTTTAGAAGCGGTTCCCCGTGCTTCGTCCGAAGGATCGGATGATGGCGAACACGCTGTGAGAGCGAGCGATGCAGCCAGACACACGCCTAGAATTTTTTCTTTCGCTATAGAATAAACGATCTTTTCTTTTGCCATTTTTCGTTTCCCCAATTGACTCGATTTTAAACTGGGATAGTATCACAGAAAATGCCGGGGCAATCTTACAGTCTAGTCACTTGCGGTGCAAGTATGAGGAATATACTGGTCTTGTAATGAAATCTAAAAGTAGGAGGTTTTCAACATGAGAACAAGAAGCAAACGATTTGTGTCGATCGTCAGTGTGCTGGCTGTGCTGGTGTGTCTTGTATCCGGGTTCGCCGTAGCGAAACCGGTGAGTGCAGCTTCAGTAGGCGGCGGGATCAGGCCGCCGTACAATCCACCGCCGCCGAAGCCGCCGTTTGATCTCAGCCTTATCATTTTCCAGAATGTCGGCATCAGCTCGTCTTTCCCGCAGGGAACGAACGCGACGGTGAACGGCAGTGTGATCCTGGTCAGTTCCTCGGTGCAGCTGAAGGTCACGCTGAAGAAGTACTACAACAGCTATTCCGCGTACACGGTCGGAACGTATTCGCAGACGATCCCGTATAGTGGAAGTTCCATCACGCTGCAGAATACTTCGGTCATTCAGAATTCGCTGAATCTGAAGTCCCGTCCGGCAGGGCATTATCAGCTCGTGATCGAGGCAACGGAGAGCGGAAAAACGATTTCCACCACGTTGAATTTCTACATCACGTGATTCGCCTTCCAGCCAATGCAATGAATGGAAAGAACAGCTCCGGGAATCTCGGAGCTGTTTTTTATATCTGTCACACCTCTAAAAAAAGCGGAGACAGATGATTTTCCGGAGCTTCTTATTCCCTTCTACATTACGAAGAATGAGGCGGAAGACATCCTCGGCAAGTGGTGCAAGAGCCATTCCGGGAAGGCGGAAGCGAAGATCTTGAAGGATCATCTTTCTGAAATGACCGGCGTGTATCTTCTCTCCTGTTTCCATGCTTACTTTCTCTTCACCGTTCCGTTATCGATAAAGGCTGCCTGGCGGATCTTCTTTAGGCTTTCTTCCTCTTTCAGGAAGCGGTGCATCATGGGATGCGTGAAGAAATTCATGGGGCGGACCAGCGTCGGATCGGCAACACTCCACAGACGGGCTGTGGCAAGGCGCTCGAGCGTTTCCAGTGCTTTTGCATCCTGATGGAGATACAGATACCGGATCATGGCATATTCGTGGTTCATCTCCGACAAGAGTTCGTCCTTGATCTCTTCGTACACTTCCACGGCATCCTCCGGAAGGCCCTTCATGCAGAGCACGTTGTAGAGCTTGATCTTGTCCTTGGGCGTGGCCGTCTTCAGTTTCATCGACGAAATCAGCTCGGCTTTCGGCTTGGCGTCGGAAGGGACGGAGTACTCCAGCTCCTCTTTCGTCTTCGGCATGATCCCGGTCTCCAGGTAATCGAGCATGATCCTGCAATAGTTGTAGCGCGGGTGCCTGCCACTCTCGCACTTTTCCGGATCGTCGGCGAGAAGTCTCTCCTGCTCCGCCTGGATGGCCGTTCTTGCACGGGCCTCCTGACCTAGCTCTCGCGCGGCAAATGCAATGGCCGCCATATATTCTTTATAGGCATTGGAATAGTACCATTCATCCCAATACGGCATGATCTCTTCCACCAGGCCGATCGCCTTCTCGTAGTCTTTATCAAAGAATGCCACCGCCGCCCGAACGGCCATTACCTGATGCGGATATTCCGGGAATGCGTCCAGTTTTTCCAGGCTCGCATAGGAGCCGTCCATGATCTCATAGCATACGGTTCTGAACTTTTTCGAAACTTGTATGACTTCCATCTCAACCTCCTGATGCGCATGCGGTCTGTCGGGGGGGGGAGTTCTTATCTGTTTTCGATTATAACAAAAAACAGCTCTGAAAACCTCAAAGCTGTTTTTTGAAGTTGAGTTTTGTCAGGCATCAGCAGAGTGCGGGCATGAACTTGGCAAAGAGGTAAAGTCCTTCATTTCCTGCGTGCACTTCGTGATGCACCTTCGCCGGCATGATCGAGATCACGCCCGGGAAATACTCGATCACGTGACCGTCGTTCACGCATGTCCCCCGCCCGGCGATGACTTCGTGTGTCTCCAGCTGCGGATCGTGAATATGGTCCAGAATGCTCTTACCGGGAGCGATCCTGACAAGATGGTAGCTATACGCTCCGCCAGTAACCTTCGAGGTTACGATGTGCTTCAGCTCCACTCCCTCGAATGTCGGATGCTTCGACCAGGGAATGTCCCGGAACATGACCGTTCCTTCCGGGAGCGAAAGCTTTCCTTCGTTAAATGCTTCAAATACTGTGTTTTCCATTATGATCATCCTTCCTTTTTTCTTTGATGGTTTGATCATAACAGGATCGGATCAGTCCGCATTGGATAAAATTGCGGATCGAATCATTCCACCTTGGATTTAATCGCGAATCGGATAAACTGTTCCGGTGAAATGCCGACTTGCTTCTTAAATACTCTGTCCAGGTGGCTCTGATCACAGAAGCCCACCATATGTGCCACGTCCACCACCTTGTACCCCTGACGCAGAAGCTGCTGGGCTTTCCGTATACGGCACTGCATCTGGAACTTATGGGGTGTCAGGCCGTTCTCGGAAGTGAATTTGCGGATCATGTGGTACGAGCTGATGTTCACCTTCTCGGACATCTGATCGATGCTCAGGTCCAGCTCCGGATTACCAAGGATCTCGCGCTTGATGACGTCCAGTTCTTTTGACGCATCATCATCTCTCGGGATGCATGTCGTGATCATGGAATACTGTTCGGATCGCGGTTCGATCGAATGCTGCACATCCGGAAGAACGGAGAAGCACTCCCCTTCCGAGCATGTGAACGCCTGATCGCCGACGCGGATCAGGATCGAGCCTTCCGTCACGATGCCGAACACATAATGCCCCACATGGGTGTGCGGCGGGTAGGAGATGCTGACGTGCTCCAGACTCACGGTCTCGATCCCGGTGGAGTTATCTTCTATGTATTGAAGTTTTTCTGCTGCCACTTTCCTTTACTTCCTTCACGCCGCACCTTTATTAACGGATCGGCTTTCCGCGATAGGCGGCAGCATCTTTGAAAACAACGATCCGATCGCCAACCTGTGCTTCATAGTAGTCATTATCATTCGCACGGACTGTGCAAAGCGTTTTCTCCATGCCATCCACGGATATGACGAACCAGTTATAATGTGTCCTCGTATGATTATGGATCGTACCTGTTCCATAACTGTCCTTCTTTAGCAGGACTCCGGTCGCAACACGTTTCGGCGCTTTTCCTTTGCCTCTCATCGCGATCCCGAATCCCAGAGGCAAGAGTCCGAACAGGATCAGCCCGATGCCTCCGAGCGACTGAAAGAGGATCAGTATTCCCAGAACGATCATGACCGCCCCGATGATGATCAACGTCTTCGCATTACTGTCACTGGTATTGGCAAGCGAAGCAGCCGCCATACGCTCTGACTCATCTGCCGGCTGGCGGAAGGGCAGCTGCTCCGGCTGGATCACCCCATACGTCCTGTATTCATCACTTAATCCGGCATACATATCGAAAACCATAGTTCAAGACCTCCTCATAATGTCATATGCCTGTATTTTACTACTTCGACTTGAATACAGACACGACGAGAAATTCCGGAATAAGCCATTATATTCCATGATCTGCATAAGATTAGCAGTGGTTTTGGCTTATCATCGCGCACATCGCGCCCGCGCCTTTATTCGTCGTCACTCGGATAGATCCAATCCAATTCATTCAGCACTTCATAATCAGGTTCCAGTACTTCCCGAACGTGAGCGAGGAGTTCCCGGCCCAAAGGCTTGTCGCGCAGTATTCCGGCATGAACCTGATTATGTATTTTGCCATTTGTCTTCCCACTCCTCTTTTATTCTTTCCATTTGTTCAGGCTTTCCATTCCTCTTTCAGAATAGAGAACACTCTTCTTCCTTCGTAGTGATCAGATCTCCAGAAGAAATCGCGGAAGACGCCCTCATATGTGAGGCCGCACTTCTCGATCACTTTCCGGGAGGCTTCGTTCTCTGTCCGGCAATCGATCTCGATCCGGTGGAAGTTGACCTTCTCGAAGCCATATGCAATGACGGCTTTGGTCATCTCGGTGGCATATCCCCGTCCCTGAAATGCGGGACCGATCACGTACTCGATCTCGCCATGCCGGTTCTTGGTATCCACCGTAAAATAGGCGATCTGCCCGATGCATTCGCCGGATTGTTTCTCGATCACGGCCCACCGGTAGTAGTCTTCTCTGGCGTAGGAGGCGATGTACTTCGTGTCCAGAAGCTCGCGGACCGCCTCAGGCGTGGTGTAGCACGTCTCGCCGTAGTCCCACTGCGTCTTCTCGTCCGCGATCCAGTTGCGGAGCATGGAATCAATATCCGAATACTCGAAGCAGCGAAGGATCAGCCGTTCTGTCTCAATTGTCCGGGTTCCTGTATGTGTAAGCATATGAACTCCTTTCACGCATTCTTCCTTTATCGTAATGATTCTCCGAGGATCTGTCAAAAGACCGGAAGTATAATTGAAAGGCGCGGAACAATTCCCGCAGTTGCAAACACCGACAGTCTGCATTCGCGCCGCGCATATGCTCGAAAAGCACTGTTACCAGTGCTTTTGCATAAGTATTCAGGGATTTGAATGAGATTGGAAGGGTCCATGGACTGGGCGGAGGGGGCTGACACATTAAACCGCCAGAACGGAAGATTTAATGTGTATTTGGGGCATGGTTTTAGGGGGGCTGACACATTAAATCTTGCAGATCGCCCGTTTAATGTGTAAAAAGCACTATTCACTCTGCCTCCAGGGCGTGATTTTACTCATTGAAACCACTCGAACCCTTGGTTTAATGTGTCAGGTGCTCCGGAGCGTACTCATTAAATCGATCAAATCAGAAGTTTAATGTGTTGGGCTGACAAGCATTATGTTCCACGCACTTTATCGTGTATATACGACAAAATAAACCATAATTATCGTGCATACAAGACAAAATACATCGAAACTGGAACCCCTTGGTATTACTACATAAAAAGACTCTCCATGAAATAACATGAAGAGTCTCAACTTGGTGCAGGCGACAGGACTCGAACCTGCATGCTCTCGCACTGGAACCTAAATCCAGCGTGTCTGCCAATTTCACCACGCCTGCGGCTATAAAAATCACAAATGAGATGGTAACATTTTTTGCTGAAATGGTCAATCTGCGCCCTCGCCTCCCCTCGAACATTGTATAATAGTAAAAGATGCGCGCGGCGACGTGAGAAGCACTGGCGCGGGACGCGACGACTTTATGGGGAGATTGGACAGAAGATGCAGTCAGACACACAAATGAAAAGGGCCGTGTGGTACGCCGCCGCTATGTCGGTGCTGGGATCTGCGATCGCACTTATCGCCCTACACAAACTCCCCCTGGCGGTCGTGCTCTTTACAATGGAACTTATACTGCTGAATGCATCGTATTTCATGGAGCGGAAGAACCATCTCATCTCAGTCCTGATCCTGGCGCTGGAAGTGGCGGCAGTCGTCCTCGGCGCGCGCTGGTATCTGGGCGTTCTGGCCCTGCCGGTCCTCACGCTTCCGTTCTTTTCCGAAAGGAGGCTTCTGCGCCTTTTCGGACTGCTTCTTACGGCGGGCGCGCTGGTCCTTCACCTTCTTTCGGCGCGGCCGGACTTCATTACCGGGCTTCTTTTTAGCGGCGCGGCGATCCTTTCGTATGCGCTTTGGGAGGGTCTGCTGGCGCTTCTTGTGCACCTTAACGCGACGCAGGAGAAACTGAATCTGGCGCTGACGGCAGCGGCGGTGGACGCGATGGAGCAGCGCACGCTTCGCGAGGAGATCGCGAAGAACCAGATGGTCAATGAGAATAACGCCAGGCTGGAGGAGCGGGAGCGGATCTCGCGGGATATCCATAACTACGTGGGACATACGCTGTCGGCGGCGACGGTGACGCTGGATGCGGCAACGGTCCTGGTTCCCAGTGATCAGGCAAAAGCACTGGAGAAGATCGATGTGGCGAATTCCCGGGTGCATGAGGCGATCTCCAATGTGCGGAGTGTCGTACGGACTTTAGACGCGGAGGATGACCGGATCGCGCTGGATGATTATCTTCTGTCTCTGGAGAAGCGTGTCGATGAATTCCGGATGGATACGTCCATCAAGGTATACCATAATTTTTCACAGGTAAAATCGCAGGAGCGCATCCCGATCCGGATGGCGTCGTTTCTGAGTTCGACGCTGTCGGAGCTTCTGACCAACGGAGTGAAGCACGGGCATGCGGATCTTTTCGTGATCACGTTCGTGTTCGATGGAGGGCATGTGCGGCTGAAGGTGCAGGATAACGGCTGCGGCTGGGGGAAGATCTCGCTTAATGAGAAGAAACTGCGGCTGGCCAATGGTTTCGGGCTTCGGAAGATCCGGGACTATGCACAGAGCAGTGGCGGAAGCTTCGAGATCGAGAGCGAAGATGGCTTTACGGTGAGCCTGTCGCTGCCGTTCGAGCGTGATGCCGGCGCGGGTGCCGGCGACATGGGCGCGGACACCGATATGGTTACAGGAGCCGGCGCGGGCGGCGCGGATTCTGAGGAGGAAAAAGCATGACGAAGATACTTCTTGTTGACGACGAACCTTTACTTCTGGATAGCCTGGAGATCATTCTCACCTACTCCGGCGGATACGAGATAACCGGCAAGGCCGGAAACGGGATCGAAGCACTGTCTCTTCTTTCGAAGGATGTGCCGGATGTAATGCTGGTCGATCTGAATATGCCCGGGATGGGCGGGATCGAGCTGATTCCGAAGGTCCATGCCGAGTTCCCCGATATCAAGATCATCGTGCTGACGACGTTCTACGATGAGCGCTCGATCGCACATGCCATTGCAGGCGGGGCCTGCGGGTATCTTCTCAAGGATTCCGGAAAGGATGCGATACTGAGCGCGATCTCCCAGGCTTTGAGTGGCAGAAGCGTACTGGACCAGAAGGTCATGCAGAAGCTGAATGCGATGCTAGCCGCCGGGGCAAGTGATGCCGGAGCCGGTGACGCAGCCGCAAATGGCACAGGGACAGGATCCGGCAGCGCAGCCGGAGCGGCAGGAAATGGTTCTTCCGGGCGCGATACGTCAGACTCTTCTTCGCCAGCGGGTGCAGCCACATCTTCGGACGCCTCTTCCGGAGTGCGCATCAACCTCGACGACTACGGCATGACCGAGCGCGAGAAGGAGATCTGCCGCCTCATTTCCGAGGGCTGCACGAATTCGCAGATCGCGTCGATCCTTTTCATCAGCGAAGGTACGGTCAAGAACTACGTGTCGACGATCTACGATAAGCTCGGCGAACACGACCGTACGAAAGTCGTCCTGATGCTCACCCGCATGGTGTAAGATTGCACGAGGCGCGGCATGCATCCGCGCCGGCCACATAAAGAAAGCTCATCCGAAAGACTCGGGCATAAAGAAAGACTGCCTCGAGAATCTCGAGACAGTCTTTGTTAAATCAGATCAATTAGAGTCGATCGAAATCGGAAAGGAAGGATTAATCCTCGTCCTCGTCCTCATCCTCGTCCTCGTCTTCGTCCTCATCCTCATCTTCGTCCTCATCGTCTTCAGCGCCAAGGAGTTCTTCGAAATCCTGGAACTTACCTTCGTTCATGAAGTCAATGAATTCTTCGAGGAGGTCAGCATCCGGAGCACCACTGTACATAGCAACGATCACGATCTTGCCATCGCGCTGGATGAGCATATCGGAAGCCATGTTATAGTCCTCAGAATATACAGCAAGAGCGTACTTGTTGTCATCTTCATCATCGATACCATACTGAAGGTCAGAGTTCTTCGCAGCAGACTTCAGGGACTTCTCGTCCATATCTTCGGTCATTTCCATGAAACCATCGAACAGATCCTCTGCTACATCCTCGTCAGCAGCCTCGAGTACGAGAGCCATGAAACCGGACTTGCTGTCTTCAGACTTGATTACGACTGTAGCATTCTTAATGTCTTCGCCTTCGATCTCGGCATCGCCCATCTCGAAGCTGAAGTCCTCGAGGTCATCCTTAGCAAACTTCAGGTAGCAGCCATCCTCGAAAATATCATCTGTAGGAGTAAAGTCACCCTTAACGATAGCCTTCTTCTGCTTCTTATCTGCTTCCTGTGCGTCGCAGACCTTCTCCGCTGCCTTTACCAGTTTATCCGATGTCTTCTTGAACTTGCTTCCGCCGAGAAGAGAGCAACCGGAAAGACCGACGATCATAACAACAGCCATAGCTGCAGCCAATTTCTTTTTCATATCCTTTACCTCCGAAATAATTAGAAATTACCGAATTTCCGCCTTATTATATCACAAAGTTTTTAGTTTCACCACTTTGTGAAAGAATCATAGCCTAAAAAACGACGAAAAAAGCGCCGTCTATTTATGAAAATTAACAAAGTCTTAGTACATCCGATCGTGCTTTGGTATAAAATGGTCGGAGATCAAGCTCTGCGAGAATGCTGATTCTATTTAAGAAGCACCTGTGCCCGTAGCCTTTGCGCCGGGTCCCCCTTTTTCTCGCGGATCCGAAGGAGAAAGAAAATGAACCAGGAAGAGAATAATGCGCTTACCGAAGCGCTGGAAAATACACTGTCCACCGTACAGGATGATTTCGTCCGCGAGAGCCTCATGTCCGATTCGTTCCTCGACTTCGTCGAGCAGAACACCAAACCGATCGACCAGATGTTTGCCTATTACCGCTGCGCGATCTTAGAGGTGGAGACGAAGTTTAACGTCCTCGACGAGTCGCTGTCTGTCCAGCTGGAGAGAAACCCGATCGAGAGCATCAAGAGCCGCGTCAAGTCAGTCGAGAGCCTGCTTAGAAAGATGCGAAGGAAGAATGTCCCGCTGAATCTCAGCGCCATCGAAGAGAACATCCACGACATCGCCGGTGTCCGCGTGATCTGTTCTTTTCCGGATGACATCTACGAACTGGCCGATGCTTTTCTCGCACAGGATGACATCACCCTCATTAAGCGGAAGGACTACATCAAGAACCCGAAGCCGAGCGGATATCGAAGCCTTCACCTCATCGTGGAGATCCCGATCTTCCTTAAGGACGGTAAGCGCAACATGAAGGTCGAGGTACAGTTCCGCACGATCGCGATGGACTTCTGGGCAAGCCTCGAGCATAAGCTCCACTATAAGCACGACCTCCCACCGGAGCGCGCGAAGGTCCTAGCCGACGAGCTCCGTAACTGCGCCGAACAGATCGAACTTCTGGATCTTCGGATGCAGGCGGTACGAAACGAGATCGTGACCTATAACGAAGAAAACCCCAAGGACGCGTCGTTCCCGGGGTTCCCGATGTTTGACGAATAAAGAGGAAACCGTCAGTCTTCGTCGAGACGCAGTACGCTCATGAAGGCTTCCTGCGGCACTTCGATGGAGCCGACCTGACGCATACGTTTCTTACCTTCCTTCTGCTTCTCCAGAAGTTTCTTCTTACGCGTGATATCACCACCGTAGCACTTCGCCAGTACGTCCTTACGGAAAGCACGGATCGTCTCACGGGCGATGACTTTACCGCCGATCGCGGCCTGCACCGGTACCTCGAACTGCTGTCTCGGAATGTTCTCCTTCAGTTTCTCCGTCATGCGGCGTCCGCGCGCATAGGCCTTATCCTTATGCACGATGAAAGACAGCGCATCGACGATATCGCCATTCAGGAGGATATCGAGCTTCACGAGGTCGCTTCTCTGGTATCCGTCCATCTCGTAGTCAAGGGATCCGTAGCCGCGGGTCCTGGACTTCAGCGCATCGAAGAAATCGTAGATGATCTCATTTAAGGGCATCTTATAGTGAAGCATGACACGGATATCGTCCATATACTCCATGTTGATATATTCGCCACGTCTGTCCTGACAGAGTTCCATAAGATTGCCGACGTATTCCTTCGGCGTCATGATGGTGCACCGTACGATGGGCTCCTCGATGAAGTCGATCTCCGCCGGATCCGGCATATTCGTCGGGTTATCCATACGGATGCACTCCCCTGCCGTCGTATATACCTTATACACAACAGACGGCGCCGTGGAGATCAGGTCGAGGTTAAATTCTCTCTCCAGACGTTCCTGAATGACTTCGTAGTGCAGAAGGCCTAAGAAACCACAGCGGAAGCCGAAGCCCAGTGCGGCCGATGTTTCCGCTTCGAAAGAAAGAGCCGCGTCATTAAGCTGGAGTTTCTCCAGGGCATCTCTCAGGTCCGGATACTTCGCACCGTCGACAGGATACAGTCCGCAGAATACCATCTGCTGGATGGGCTTATATCCGGTGAGCGGCTCGTCGGCGGGGTTATCGGCCAGCGTGACCGTGTCGCCCGGAGCCGTGTCCCGGACGTTCTTGATCGACGCACAGATGTAACCGACTTCGCCGGTCAGAAGAGATCTGGACGGGACGAATTCGCCCGGGTGGAAGTAGCCGAGTTCGGTTACGGTGAACTCCGCACCGGTGTTCATCATGCGGATCTTATCGCCTAAGTTCACCGAGCCTTCCTTGATGCGGACGTTCACGATAACGCCCTTATAGGAATCGTATTTCGAGTCGAAGATCAGCGCACGCAGCGGCTTATTCTCGTCACCATGCGGCGGCGGGAGAAACTTCACGATGCCCTCCAGCACCTCATCGATGCCGACGTTATTCTTCGCCGAGATGAGCGGCGCCTCGGACGCATCGATACCGATGACATCCTCGATCTCCTTCTTCACTTCCTCCGGCTGGGCCGACGGAAGGTCGATCTTATTAATGACCGGCAGGATCTCCAGATTCGCATCCACCGCCAGATACGCATTCGCCAGCGTCTGCGCCTCGATACCCTGGGCCGCGTCCACGATCAGGATCGCCCCGTCGCAGGCCGCAAGAGAACGGCTCACTTCGTAGTTAAAGTCCACATGACCGGGCGTGTCGATGAGGTTGAGGATATACTCCTCCCCGTCTTTCGCCTTATAAAGAAGACGCGTCGACTGCGACTTGATCGTGATGCCACGCTCACGCTCGATATCCATGTTATCGAGAATCTGGTTCTGCATCTCCCGCGACTCGACCACACCCGTATTCTCGATCAGACGATCGGCCAGAGTGCTTTTGCCATGGTCAATGTGGGCAACGATACAGAAATTACGAATTTTGTCCTGTCTATCCATGTTGGTCAATATCACCTATCAGAAAAATCTCATTTTATTGAAGGGGTAGATGCGCGCGAGGACTTTCGCGTCGATCTGACTTTTCTTGAAGGGGCCCATGCGCCGGCTGTCGTTACTGCCGCCGCGGTTGTCGCCCATGCAATAGTACTCGTCTGGCCCCAGAGTGATCTCCTGGTAGCCACGGGCCTGGCCCTCCGCACCGACGAATGTCTTCGTGCCGGCCGGCAGATACGCAGACTCATCGAGGAGCACGCCGTTGATGTAGACGTTACCTTCATCGATCTTGATGGTCTCGCCCGGAAGGCCGATGATACGCTTGATGAGGTTCTCCTCGTGCGTATAGCCGTCCATGCCCTTGGCGTCGATCGTGACGATGTCGCCGCGGTCGAAGTTACCGGTGTAGACGGAGATCATCTCGACGAAAACAGCGTCGCCGGTGTGGAGCGTGGGCTCCATCGAGCTGCCGTAGACGTCATTACGCTGGATAACGAAGACCACCAGCAGGATGCCGATGAGAAGTCCGATGGCCACGAACTTGACGGTGTCAAGGAACATGTATAGCGCGCTTTTTTCTTTCGCGTTTTCTTCTTCGTGTTTTTTCTCGTCGCCGGTCTCGGCTTCTTCTTCGGGGTCAAGCGTTTCCTCCGATTCGGCTTTCTCAGCCGCCTCTTCCGATTCGGTTTTCTCGGATGCAGTCTCTGCCGCGCCCTCATCGGAAGTATCTTTCTCTGAAGCCTCGTCTGCAGTCTTATCTTCTTTATTCTTCGCGAGAAGCACTACCTCCTCGGCCTGTTCGTTCTTCTCTTTCCCGTCGGCTGCCTCTGCCGCCTCGGCGGGTTCCTCACTTGCCGCAGCCGCGTCGGACGCTACCGCTTCCACGGCCTCGGTTTCCACGTCAGCCGCCACGGCCTCGGTTTCCACGTCAGCCGCCGATTCCTCTTCCACCGCAGTTTCTTCGGCGGGTGCTTCTTCAGCCACTGTCTCTTCGAACGCAGGTTCTTCGTCCGATGCCTCTTCGATCTCAGCCTCTTCGACCTTAATCTCCGGCCTCGGCTCGGCCAATGCACTAGCGAGTTCTGCCGGAAGTCCGTCTGCTGCTTTCACTTCAGATGCCTTCACGTTCTCCTGTGCCACCGAATTGACGAGGGAAGCCACATCCACATCGGCGTCTTCCGCCGCTGCATCGATATCCAGATCGACGGTTTCTGCTGCTTCTTTCGCAGTTTCCGCGGTCTTAGCCGCTGTCTCTTCCGCCGCCTCGCCAGCAGCTTCCGCCGCCTCAGCAGCCTCCGCCACAGACTCCAGTGCTTTTGCCTCAGAATCGGAAACCGGCTTTTTCACCTCAAGATTATTCTTCTGTCCGTTACGATCATGCTTCTTCATAGAATCACGCCTCCCAGGAGCGGATCGCGTCGGCGACCGCCGTGAGTTCTACCTCTTTCTCTGTGCCGTCGGCCATGGCCTTCAGCTTGGCGCGGCCGGATGCGATCTCGTCGCCGCCGAGCACCAGCAGGAACGGGATGCCCGTCTTGCCCGCGTACTTCATCTGCGCGCGGAAAGAGCGGTTCATCAGGTCGATCTCGCAGCCGATGCCCTGCTTACGAAGGGAGAACGCCAGTTTCTGCGCCTCGATCTGTGTCTCCGGCGAAAGGTTCGCGATATAGAGTTTCACGGGCTGATCCTTCTCGATCTCGATGCCCTGCGCATCCATTTCCAGGAGGAAACGCTCGGCGCCCATGGCGAATCCGATGCCCGGTGTCGGCTGTCCGCCGATCTCCGAGACGAGTCCGTCGTAGCGTCCGCCGCCGCAGATCGTGCCCTGGGAGCCGACGTTCTCGGATTTAAACTCGAACACGGTCCGGGTGTAGTAATCCAGGCCGCGGACGATGCCGGAATCGATGGTATAGGCGATACCCAGCGCCTCGAGGTTGCTCTTGAGTCCCTCAAAATGCGCTTTACAGTCGTCGCACAGGTAGTCGATGAGTCGCGGTGCGCCGGCTGCGATGGCTCCGCACTTCTCTTCCTTACAGTCGATCATGCGCAACGGATTCTTCTCGAATCTCGACTGGCAGTCTTCGCAGAGCTCGCTAAGGTGCGGGCGGAAGTAATCCTTCAGGATCTTGTTATACTCCGCGCGGCAGGTCGGGCAGCCGATGCTGTTGATGCACAGCTTCGTCTTCTTCAATCCCATCTTCTCGAAGAATGCGACGAGGATGCTGATGATCTCGGCGTCGATCGCCGGTCCTTCCGCACCGAATGCCTCCACGCCGAACTGGTGGAATTCTCTGTATCGGCCCTTCTGCATCTTCTCGTAGCGGAAGGCCGTGATGTTATAGAACAGGCGGACCGGGCTCGGCAGCGAGGCCATGCCGTTCTCGACGAAGGAACGGACCACGCCCGCGGTCCCCTCCGGTCTCAGCGTGATGGAGCGCCCGCCCTTATCCTCGAAGGTGTACATTTCCTTCTGTACGACATCGGTCGTGTCGCCGACAGATCTCAGGAACAGGTCGGTCTGCTCGAACGTCGGGATCCGGATCTCTTTATATCCGTATTGCCCGCATACCTCTGCAAAAGCACTTTCTGCTTTTTGCCATTTATAGATTTCTTCAGGCAGAATGTCCTTCGTGCCTTTCTGACAACTGTATTTCATAGTTCTCTTCTCTCTCCTATAAACTAAACAATTTATTATACACTAATTTCGCTATCTTCGATAGTCCGCGCGCGTTACTCCAGCTCGCTTCGGAACACAAGCATCGCCAGCACCGCCGGCGCCGCCGTCTCCGTCCGAAGGATCCGCTTCCCCAGCGTCACCAGCTTCGCCCCCATACTCTCGGCCAGCTTCGCCTCCTCCTCGGAGATCCCGCCTTCCGGTCCGATGAAGACCGCGATCCTCGGGCATGCGCCGAAATCCACATTCTCCAGCACCTCCCCGAGCTTGCCGTCCTTTTCTTCCTCCCATGGAAGAAGAACCACGTCATGCTCCGCCTGCGCCTCTTTCAACGCATCGGCGAAACTCATCGGCGCGTCCACCTTCGGGACGATGCCGCGGCCGCACTGCCTTGCCGCCTCCAGCGCGATGGTCTGCCAGCGGTCGCGTTTCCCGTCTTTCCCGTCCTTGATCTTCACGATCGAACGGCTGCAGGCCGTCGGCACATATCTCGTCATGCCCAGTTCCACGCACTTCTGGATCGACAGGTCCATCCGCTCGCCCTTGGCCAGACCCTGATAGACCGTCGCGATAAACTTCGGCTCATTGCCGTTCGGATGTCGGTCACGGATCGACACGGCCACCAGTGCTTTTGCCACGGAAACGATCTCACAGACGTGATCGATGCGGGCGCTGTCGCAGAGCACCAGCTCCTCGCCCGGCCGCATCCGCAGCACGTCCGCGAGGTAGCGCGCCTCGTCGCCCGTGATCTCCCACGAACTCGTCGTTTCCTCAATTCTGCCATCGATAAAAAGCCTGGTCATTGCCGTCTCCCTGCATTTCTTCGTCATGTTCTGCGGCGCGTTGCCGCTGGTCGCCTTCGCGGCCCCTTCTCTGCGGCGCCGCCACGGATCCGCTTCGCCGGGCACTTCCCCGGCCGATCGGGCCATCGCCGCTTCCCTTATTATACCGAACCGCGCGCGAAGAAGAAATACACCCGCAGTATTCTCCGCCCCCGCCGGGTTCCATTTTCCCAACGCCCTGCCGCCCCCCACTTTTCCATTATCCCAACCCTCAGCCGCCCCCACACGTTCCGTCTCCCCGCGCACAGAAAAAGGGCCGCCCATTCGGACAGCCCTCTCGTTTTCGGATTTTTAGCTTGTAGCTTATCTGCTGGTAGGCAGTCTCGTCGCGATAATACCCGCCACAGCGCTGATCGGCATGGTCTGGATCCATACACGGCCGGGGCCGGTAACCTTCGTATTGAAGAGGCCTTCGCCGCCGAGGAAGATGTTCTTCACACCCTTAACCATCTCGATGTCCATCTGCACCGTCTCGTCCATCATGGCGAGATATCCGGTATCGAGCAGCATCGTCTGGCCGGCTGCCAGCTGATATTCAACAAGAGAACCGTCGATCTCGACGAATGCCGTACCGGAACCGGACAGTTTCTGCATGATGAAGCCTTCACCGCCGAAGAAGCCCGCGCCGAGTTTCTTCTTGAAATGGATGCTCAGCTCGACGCCCGGCTCTGCCGCGAGAAAAGCACTTTTCTGGGCGATGATGCTATTTCCGGGTGCGATCTGCAGCGCGCGGATCTCGCCCGGGAAAGAGGATGCGAAAGCGATCAGGCCCTGGGAGCCTTCCGCTGTGTACTTGTTCTGGAAAATGGACTCACCGGAGAACATACGGCCGATCGCCTTACCGACGCCACCCGCCTGGGTCTCCATTCTCATGTTGGATGTCATCCAGCTCATCGCGCCACGCTCCGTGATCATCGACTCGCCCGGATTCAGTGTGCAGACGACAACCGGAAGCTGATCGCCTTTGATTTCATATTGCATACATATACCCTCCCTTAGTTAGGATTTTTATGATTATATTTTAGCATTTGCCCACCCGAAGCACAACGATTTTTGAGGATTTCCATTCCTCACCATCGCGTATTTCTTCTTCAAAAGCGCTGTCGACGCATATTCCTTCTTCAGAAGCGCGGCCGCCGCATATTTCATCTTCAGAAGCGCTTCCGTCGCAAATTCGTCGCAGTTTTTGACATTTCGGCGACGTTTCTGCGACGCGCGCCCAATTTTCCTCTCTAGAAGCACTTCCGTCGCAATTTCGTCGCAATTTTTGACATTTCGGCGACGATTCTGCGACGCGCGCCCAATTTTCCTCTCTAGAAGCGCTCCCGTCGCAAATCCGTCGCAATTTTTAACATTTCGGCGACGTTTCTGCGACGCGCGCCCAATTTTCCTTTCTAGAAGCGCTTCCGTCGCAAATCCGTCGCAGTTTTTGACATTTCGGCGACGATTCTGCGACGCGCTTCCCCGGCCCCGCCCCCACACGCAAGAAGGACTGCCTTCCGGCAGTCCTTCTCGATCTTCCCTGTTTCCCAAAGGGGGAACTCCCCTTCAGTGCTTTTCAATTAATAAGCCTTACAGTTCCCAAATAAGTCTTACCGCGCTAAAACAGCCTTACAGCTCCGCCAGACGCTTGAAGTTACCGGCCATCGGCGCGTACAGATCCTTATACAGCTGATAGAAAGGCTCATACTGCGCATGCACATCTGCTCTTGCATCCATGGAGGAAGCGGAGAAGATCGTCGCACCACAGGCTTCCTGGATCGTCGGATACACGTCCGCAGCCACGGATGCGAGAAGTGCGGCACCCAGCGCACCACCTTGGTCGGAAGCGCATGTATTTACTGTGCAGTCGAAAACATCCGCCAGCATCTGTCTCCAGAACTTACTCTTGGAGCCACCGCCGCAGGCATACATGGAATCGATCTTCACGCCGAGGTTATTGAAGATGTCGATGGAATCACGGAGTGCGTAAACAACACCCTCCATTACCGCGCGGAGCATATCCTTTCTCTCGTGCATCGCGGAAAGTCCGAAGAATACGCCACGGGCATTCGGATCGAGGTGCGGGGTTCTCTCACCCATCAGGTACGGCAGGTAAAGCAGACGGTTCGCACCGATCGGCACTTCCTGCGCGATCTCGTCAAGGAGCTGATATACATCGATACCACGCTTATCGGCCTCGATCACCTCTGCATCACAGCAGGTGTTCTTGAACCACTTCAGGGACAGGCAGGCAGCCTGATGAACGCCCATTACGTGCCAGCAGCCCGGAACCGCGGAGCAGAATGTATGAACACGGCCCTTCGGGTCGACCTGCATATCGTCAGTATGGGCAAATACTACGCCGGATGTACCGAGGGTAACAAAGGCAGTACCTTCTTTTACGACACCGCAGCCAATGGCGGCAGCAGCGTTATCACCGGCACCGGCCGCAACCGGGATACCCGCCGGAAGACCTGTCTCGGCAGCAATCTCTTCTGTAACGCGGCCACTTACCTCAACAGACTCGTACACCTTCGCGAGCCATTCCTTCTTGATGTCGAGGATCTCGAGCACCTCATCGGACCAGTTACGGTTCTTGATGTCGAGGAGCTGCATACCGGAAGCATCGGAAACATCTGTTGCGAATTCGCCGGTCAGTCTATAACGCACATAGTCCTTCGGCAGCAGGATATGCGCACACTGCGCATAGATCTCCGGCTCATTGTTTCTGACCCAGAGGATCTTCGAAGCGGTAAAACCTGTGAGCGCCGGGGATGCCGTAATCGCCATGAGCTTCTCAAGACCGACCTTCTCGGTCATCTCTTCGCACTCTTTTGCAGTTCTCTGGTCGCACCAGATGATCGACTTACGAAGGACCTTGCCGTCCTTGTCGAGCATGACCAGACCATGCATCTGACCGGAAAGTCCGATACCCGCGATGTCATCCTTATTCACGCCACTATCCGCAACGACTTTCTTCAGGCCAGTGAGCGCCGCATTCCACCAATCGTCCGGCTCCTGCTCCGCATAGCCGTTCTGCGGCTGATACAGAGGATACTCCACTGTATGCGCCGCGACGAGCTTCCCGTCCTGGGAAAACAGCGCGGTCTTGGTGCCGGATGTTCCGATGTCGATACCGATAAGATATTTCATAATTCAAATCTCCTTATGTTGTTTATTTTCCAGGGCTCCCTGCCCTTATTCACAAAACCACGTCCACCTTCAGAAACGGCGCCGCGCCAAGCTTCTGCGACAGCTCGTCCGGCTGGGACGTACCGGCATAGATCGTAAACTCCGACCCGCCGGAAACGATCTCGCCCTCCTCATTGACTACTTCAAAAGCACTGTCATCGAGCTTAATCGTGATGTTCTCTTCTCCGCCTGCCGCGATCGCCACACGTGCAAACCCGCACAGCTTCGGGAACGGCGTCGCATCCGGAGAGGTATTGCTTCGGATATAGATCTCCACCACATCCTCGCAGGTCACGTCACCCTGATTCTCCACCGAAACCGTCAGCGTTCCGGATCCTGCATCGTAGACCGCATCCGTCACCACGATCTTACCATAACTCAGGCCGAAACCGAACGGATAGAGGATATTCTCACGCGTATAGCGGTAGGTACGGTCCTTCATGGAATAGTCGGAAAAATCCGGGATCTTGTCGATGCTCTCATAGAACGTCAGCGGGAGCTTACCGGACGGCGACACCTTACCGAAGAGGATATTGGCCAGCGCCACACCACCGAGCTCGCCCGGATACCACGCCTGGATCAGCGCATCCGCCTGGTCGCACAGAGGATTCAGCGACGAACCCGCCGCGAGAACGACCACCGTCGGCTTCCCAAGCGACAGTACCTTCTCCACCAGAACACGCTGTCCCTCCGGCAGCAGAAGATCTCTCTTATCTCCGGAATCGAAGGCATTACCCGTATCGCCCTGTTCGCCTTCGAGCGTGGCGTCCAGTCCTACACAGAGTACGATGGCGTCGGCCATCTCGCCGAGGATCAGCGCCTCGGCGATCCCGTCGCCCGCCTTCGCCAGCGGCTGGATCCGGTCTTTATCCAGAGAAGCGCCCTCCGCATAGTACACGCGGATACCACTTCCCGCCGCCTCGTCACGGATCCCCTCGAGGAACGTCTTCGGTCCCGCGGAAGTTCCGTAGTAATTGCCGCGAAGGGCATCGATACTGTCACTGTTCGGTCCGATGACCGCGATGGACTTGATCTCATCCTTCTTAAGCGGCAGCATCCCGTTATTCTTCAGGAGCACCATCGACTTCTCGGCGCACTCCAGCGACACCTTGCGGTGTTCATCGCAGGCCACCACATCGTACGGGATCTCGTCCAGCTCCGTCTTGTCGAAGAGACCCAGACGCATTCTCGTCCGCATCAGGCGGACCACCGCATCGCGGATGGTCTTTCTCGAGACGAGCCCCTCCTGCTCCGCCTGCAGCATGTAGAGGTACGTATGCCCGCAGTTGAGGTCGCAGCCCGCATTGATCGCCATCGCCGCCGACTCGGTCGGCGTCTTCGTCACGTGATGGGATTCATGGAAGTCGCGGATCGCCCAGCAGTCGGAAACGAAATATCCGTCGAATCCCCAATCCTTCAATTTATCCATGAGAAAAGCACTGGCGCATGTCGGTTCGCCGTTGAGCCGGGTGTATGCGCCCATGACGCCCTCCACCTTCGCCTCTTTGACCAGCGCCTCGAATGCCGGAAGATAGGTCTCAGAAAGATCCTTCTTCGACGCCACGGTATTAAATTCATGTCTTAGGGCCTCCGGACCGCTGTGTGCCGCGAAATGCTTCGCACAGCCTGCCGCCAGCATATACTTGCCATCACCCTGCAGTCCTTTTACGAAAGAAACGCCCAGTTTCGTGGTAAGGAACGGATCCTCGCCGTAGGTCTCGTGGCCGCGCCCCCATCTGGGATCACGGAAGATATTGATGTTCGGGCTCCACAGCGTCATGCCCTTATAGATGTCGCGGTCGCCCTTCTTCGAAGAAGCGTTATACTTCGCACGGGCTTCGGTGCCGATGATCTTCGCCACCTTACCGAGGAGCTTACTGTCGAACATCGCCGCCAGGCCGATCGCCTGCGGGAACATCGTTGCCGTACCCGAGCGGGCCACGCCATGCAGGCCCTCATTCCACCAGTTATAAGCCGGAACGCCCAGGCGCTCCACTGCCGAAGCCTCGTAGCGCAGCTGCTCGGCCTGTTCTTCAAATGTCATTCTGTCGGTAAGATCTTCTGCTCTCTCCTGGAAAGAAAGATCCGGATCCTGATACTTCTCCATGTCTGTCACCTCACTTTATGTCCCGGCAGCTCTCCCCGCAGATCAGCTGCGGCTTAAGCGATACCGTCTTCGGTACGTCTTCTTCACCCGCGATCTGCGAAAGCAGGTTCTTCGCCGCTGCTTCGCCGATCGCCTTCGTATCCTGACGGATCGTCGTCAGGCTCGGGGTCGTTCTCTGCGTGATCTCGATCCCGTCGAAACCCACGATGGAAATATCCTCCGGCACAGAAAGTCCCGCCGCACGGACCGCTTCGATCACACCGATGGCCGTATAATCATCGCTGGCGATCACCGCCGTCGGACGGTCGTCCTTCGTCGCGGAAAGGAGTTTCTTCATGGAATCGAATCCGCCTTCGATCGAGTAATATTTCGATGGGAAAAGCCTCAGGTTCACACTCTTATCAGAAGACTCGACGGCCGCCTTCTCCAGCGCCGCGATACGCTCTTCCGTGATGTACTTGCCGCGTTCACCGTGCAGGTACACGATATTCCTGTGCCCGAGGTCATAAAGATGCGTAAAGAGCATCCGCATGCTTTCTTCCGGATCGGTCTTGACGCATCCGATCTTCTCGTTTTCGAAATCGATGGCGATCTTCGGAAGGTTACTCTCCATTAGTTCCCTGGCATCGGTCTGGGCATGGTCGGTATTCACGATGAATACGCCGTCCACCCGACGGTACCGGCAGTGTCCGAGATACGACAGCCCCATGTTTCCGACTTTATTGGAGATGAACACGATGTCATAGCCGTGCTGCTCCACGTAGTCCTTGAAGCTCTCGATGACCTGTGCGAAAAGATAGTGCCAAAGCCCCATCTGCGAGGTGTCCTGGCACAGTACGCCGATCGACCATGTACGGCTCTGGGAGAGCGCACGTGCGCCGGCATTCGGAACATAGTCCAGTTCATGCGCGATCCGGCGGACACGCTCACGCGTCGCCGCACTCACATCACTCGCATTGGACAGTGCTTTTGAAACGGTGGCAGGAGAAAGCCCGCAGGCCTTCGCAATGTCATAGATCGTCGCCATGGCTACCTATCTGGTCCTTCCTAAAACGATTTTACATACAATTCCGCCGGAACCCGATGCTTCCGAGTCCCGGCGGAACGAATCACTTACTTATTGGCAACAGCCTTGCAGGTATTGACCACGTTCTCTACGGTAAATCCGAACTTCTCCATCAGCATGGACGGCTTACCGCTGGCGCCGAATGTATCCATCGTGACGTAGCCGCCGTCGATACCGGCGAGCTTGCCCCAGGAGTAGGAAGAACCTGCTTCGATCGCTACACGTGCGGTCACATCCGGCAGGAGGATCGAATCACGGTATGCCTTATCCTGCTTGAGGAATACGTCGAGGCACGGAACACTGACGACACGGGCGTCGATGTTCTCCTTCGCCAGTTCGTCCTTCGCCTTGATACCCAGCTCGACTTCGGAACCGGAAGCCATGATGATCACGTCCGGCTTGTCCTTCGTCTCTTTGGCTACGATATAAGCACCCTTCAGGGCTTCCTTGGAGGAAGTCGTCAGAGGCATGAGGTTCTGTCTCGAGAGTACCAGCGCAGAAGGTGTCTTCTCAGAAGAAATCGCCGCTACCCAGGAAGCAACCGTCTCGGTCGCATCGCACGGACGCCATACATTGAAGTTCGGCATGGAGCGGAGCATGGTCAGCTGTTCGACCGGCTCATGTGTCGGGCCGTCTTCGCCAACACCGATGCTATCGTGTGTGAACATGAAGATCTGCGGGATGTTCATGAGAGCGGACAGACGGGCCATCGGCTTGGTGTAGTCGGAGAATACGAAGAATGTCGCGCAGTAAGAACGAAGTCCTCCGTGGAGCAGCATACCGTTAGAGATACCTGCCATCGCCAGCTCACGTACACCGAAGTGCATGTTTCTGCCGGATCTGTCTGTCTTGCTGAAGTCGCCCTTGCCGTTCATGTAGGACTTGTTGGACGGAGCCAGGTCGGCAGAACCACCGATGAGGTTCGGGATACGGTCCGCGAGCTTGTTTAATACCTTACCGCCGAGAGCACGGGAAGCCTGCGGCTTATCGTCTACTGTCCAGAGGTCTTCGTCGTCAAGAAGTGCGGAATAGTCATTGCAGAAGAACTTGTCCCAGAGAGCTTTCAGATCCGGATAGGAAGCGCTCCACTTCGCGAAGAGCTCGTCCCACTCCGCATGAGCCTTGGTGCCCTTGGCGCCGAGCTCGGCATAGTAGTCATATACATCCTGCGGTACGACGAAGGGCTCTGCGCACGGCCACTCAAGGGTCTCACGCAGCTTCGCCACATTCTCTTCGCCCAGCGGCTCGCCGTGCGCAGCCGGTGTGCCCTGCTTCGCTTCGCAGCCGTAGCCGATGATGGTCTTGAACTCGATGAAGGAAGGTCTTGTCTTCTCGGCCTTCGCCAGTTCGATCGCCTTCTGGATCTCGTCGAGGTTGTTGCCGTCCTTGACAAGGATCGTCTGGAAACCGTAGGAAGCCATACGGGCTCTTACATCCTCGGTAAAAGCGATGTCCGTGGAACCTTCGATACTGATGTTGTTGGAGTCATAAAGAACGATGAGCTTCTCGAGGCCCAGTGTTCCGGCCAGAGAGAGAGCTTCTTCGGAGATACCCTCCATGAGGCATCCGTCGCCGCACTCTACGAATGTGTAGTGGTCGATGACCGGGAAGTTCGGCTTATTAAATGTCTCGGCCAGGTGTGCCTCGGCGATCGCCATACCGACTGCCATGGAAAGACCTGCGCCCAGCGGACCGGTCGTCGCGTCGATACCGGCGGTGTGGCCGTATTCCGGGTGACCCGGTGTCTTACTGTCCATCTGACGGAACTGCTTGAGATCCTCAATAGACAGGCCGCCTACACCGAACAGGTGCAGAAGCGAATAGTAGAGTGCGGAACCATGACCGCCGGAAAGAACGAAACGGTCTCTGTTGATCCACTTCGGATCCTTCGGGTCAAAGGCCATTTCCTTACCCCATACTGTGTAGGCAACCGAAGCGGCACCAAGCGGGAGACCCGGGTGACCGGAGTTAGCCTTCTGAATCATATCCGCAGAAAGAACACGGATGGCGGAGATTGCATTTTTTTCGATTTGTGTACTCATACGTTCCATACACTCCTTTATGAAAATGATATGTGATACGCGCCCTCGTTGTCCGACCCCGGTTTCCCACCTTCCGAAAGCTGTCCCCCTTCCGGTGGTTTCCCACCTTCCGAAGGGGTCCCCCATCCGATGGTTTCCCACTTTCTGAATGGCTTTCTTCTTCCGATGGCCCCGGCTCCGGGCTTCCCCAGACGCAGTATTGACGAAGGTAAGTGACCCGTGCCTCCATTCTTTTTAATGAGGAGAATGGATCCCTTTCGAAATCGCTTTCGAAAGAGGGGCAAAAAAATGGGAGCACGAGCTCACTTGCCTTTTAAGTTTACTTTCTTGAAGGGAAAGTGTCAATAAAAAACCGTCCCAACAATAATTCATTCTTTATTCACAAAGCCCCCGTTGCCAACCGCCGTAAATATGGTATCTTTATATAGGAATTGTTCATTCGGGGGACAGCAGTTGAAACTACGTATCAAGCGCGACAAACTATTCGAACGGCTTTCTTCGTCCGTTCTCGACACAGGCCTTCTCGACCAGCTGAAAGCATATAAGCAGCATGGTTCGAGCACCTGTTATGATCACAGTATTTCTGTTGCCAAGGCCGCGCTCTACATGGCGATGTTCCTCCCGTTCCGCTTCAAGCACGAGCAGCTCGTGCGCGGCGCCCTGCTTCACGACTATTTTCTCTATGACTGGCACGTGACCCGTCCGGAGAAGCTTCACGGTTTCTCCCATCCGTTCACGGCACTCACGAATGCCAAGCGTGATTTTTCCGACATCACTCCGCTTGAGGAGAACATCATCAAGCGTCACATGTTCCCTCTGACACCGGTTCCGCCCCGCTACCGCGAGAGCCTTCTGGTGTCCCTGGCCGATAAATACTGTGCGACCAAGGAAGTCTTCGTGGCGATCCGCAATAAGATCGGATCTACCGCGTTTCCGCGTTATTCCCGCGCAGTGGCACGTGCGCTTCCCCATACGCTGGCCTATCTCTTCGCTATGACGATCGCCTTCCTGCCATGGACGTAACTCCGCTTCTTCAGTGGTTCTGGGACAACCACCGCATTCTTCCCTGGCGGAAAGACCGTACCCCTTACTCCACCTGGATCTCCGAAGCCATGCTCCAGCAGACCCGCGTCACCACCGTTCTCGATTACTATCCGCGATTTCTGAAGCGCTTCCCGACCCCTTCCGACCTGGCCTCTGCCACCGAAGACGAAGTCTTTAAACTCTGGGAAGGCTTAGGCTACTATTCCCGCGCGAGGAATCTCATGCGCGGCGCCGCCTATATCTGCGAGCACTTCGACGGGAATCTCCCCTCCGATCCGGACCTTCTTCTCGAGATTCCCGGCATCGGTCCCTACATGGCCGGCGCCATCGCCTCCCTGGCCTTCGACCGCGCGGTACCTGCCGTCGACGGCAACTGTATCCGCATCTACAGCCGCATATTCGCCCTGCCTCTGGTTCCTTCTGAGAGAAGCACATATAACGAGATCTATTCCCGCGTCCTGAGTGACATCCCTTCCGAGAACCCCGGCGACTTTAACGAAGCGCTCATGGACCTCGGTTCCCTGATCTGCACGCCGAAATCTCCCCGCTGCAGTATCTGTCCTTTCGCCTCTACCTGCAGTGCCTGTCTTCTCGGCAAACAGGAAGACTTCCCTCTCAAGAAGCCTAAGAAAGAAACACCCGTCGAGGACCATACGATCCTGAAGATCTATGTCGGCGACCGCATTCTAGTCAGGAAGCGTCCGGCAAAAGGACTTCTCGCGGGGCTTTTCGAGCTGATCGACCTTCCCGGGGTCCTCACCGTCTCCGACGTCGCCGCCTGGCTTAGCGAGAATCTCCTCGACGAGAACCTCCTGGACTCTTCTTCCCCTTTGGGCACTACATCCGCCCCGGACATCCGCCCCCTCGGCGGTTCCCATCACGTCTTCTCGCATCTCCGCTGGAACATGCTCGGCTACGAGATCCATCTCCCTGAAGTTTCCGCCAAGGCAGACAAGAAAAACCAAGCTGCCAAGTCTGCCCTCGTCGCCCGCGCCGAATCCCTCGGCAGACTCGTCACCCCCGAAGAATACGACCAGCTCGCCTTCGCCTCCGCGATCCGCGCCTACCGATAAGCTCACCGGCGCCCATTACGTGCGAAATCCCGGTTTTTGAAAATCCACACGTAATTCCAGACCCCCTCCCAAGGAAACTTACGTGTGAAATCTCGATTTTCGAGAATCCACACGTAAATCTCAGCAGCCAAATCGAAGACATTACGTGTGGAATCACGATTTTTGAGAATCCACACGTAATCCCGTACTGCCTGTCGAACAAACATTACGTGTGAAATCTCGATTTCTGGGAATCCACACGTAATCTCAGACTCCCTCCCAAGAAAACTTACGTGTGAAATCTCGATTTTCGAGAATCCACACGTAATTCCAGGGAACCCACAAAAAATAATTACGTGTGAAATTCCACTTTGGGAGATTCCACACGTAATGACCTTCATACAACAAGATACCGCTTTTCAGAGCATCCCTTCTCAGCGCCCGTCTTTCGTTTCTTCTCGAAATGCACTAGCCCCGCTACTCCGTACCTGCTCCGATCTTGCCATCTGCGCCCGGCACTTCGATCTTCTCGAATTCCCCGGTCTCTGTATCGATCACGATCATCGCCGACTCTCCGATCTGCCGGCCGTCGCTGTATGTAGAGAAAACATCCGTCGAGATGACGCCGTGCTCCTCGTAGATCTTCTCGACCGGCGTATGCCCGACCACCTGCTTATACTCTTTCGTCCGGAACATCTTCACTTTATCGTATTGCGGACGGAACCACAGAGGCGAGTCATTCCTCCACAGATCATTTCGGGACGCCTGGTTCACCATCTCCACCACTTCATCGATATCCGCTTTCATGAACTTCTCGTCCTGCCAGCGCACGAACAGCTGAGACAGGCCGCCGTGCATGAAGAGCACCTTACCGATCCGATGGATCATGGCAAGCTGACTTTCATCCGGTAGCGCATCCCGGAGCTCGCGAAGCTTCATGACCACCACGACCTCCGCGTACCTCGAATACCCGGTTTCATCTTTCATCCATGGATAACTGACATCGTGATTCCCATAGCACCAGAGCGTATCCGGATGTGCTTTTGCCCAGGCGATCGCGCGATCGAATGTCTTCTCATAGAGCCCCAGATTCTTCTCCTGTCCCCAATCATCGGGAATATCCATGAGACACACGGCACGCTCCGCCTTCCCCGCCGCCATAATGTCCTCAGCGCGGTCGAAGATCCATGGTTTCAGATGAATATCCGGTATCACTAATACCTTCATTGGAATCACTCACTTCTCGAAAACAACCAGTCCGACCTGTGTCGGGTGGTCCATAAGGATCGTATCTTTTCCCTTCGTCTTGTACCGGATCAGCATGCTGGTAATGAGGATATCTCCCGCACCACCCATGGTCTGCGTCACGCCGATCGCGAGCAATAAGATATTTCCGACGAAAATCGAGATCACACCCAAGCCGATCCCCAGGATCGTCATCGGCATCAGGGACCCGAAGATATACATCGGCTTACTTAGCGGCGAGAGGCAAGTGCAGTAGGGCGTCAGTTTCTCTTTGATGAACCCGTACTCGATGTCTTTTCTTCCGTTTTCCGTCGCGAAACTCCAGCATGTGCCGTGGATCCACTCGTGCACGACGGCCAGCGGCACGAACGATACCATCAAGAGGACTAGATAGATGAAATACAGCGCCAGGTTTTCATCCAGAAGTTTACTGATTCCGAATCCGTCATTTCTGAAATAATACCCGACTGCCATGGCCACAATAAAAGGCACTGTCAGCAAGGTTCCTACCAGATTGGCCTTGGCGATAGAGATCGTCAGATCCTTACGCGTATAACCCTTCTCCAGGATCGCCGCCTCTTTCACCTTGAAATTCTCGGCTCTTCTGAGTTCCGCCTCCGTCAGCTGATGCTCTTCCTTCGTTACCTTATCTTTCTTCTGTCCCATTTTCTGTCAACCTCGTTTCCTTGTATTGTTTTTGTCTTGTTGTTCCGTCTTCTGTTCTCGAAATGCACTTTTTCCAGAAGTGTCGCTCACGCCTTCTCTAACAGTGCTTTTACCACCTTGATCAACTCATCGACCGGCTCCATGCAGTCGAGCGTGGCCTTGATCGTATCCGGATCCTCGATCTCCGAATCCTCCGGATCGTAGTGATCCTTCGACCCGCCGATCTGTCCCGGCTTCGGTGCCATGCTCACGATGATCTTCTTCGGCTGAGCGTCCACATAGATGTAGTTTGTCGTATGCGCCTTGTTATACACGATAACTTCTCTTTCTTTTCCAAATGCCCGGATCCAGCCCATTTTCGGCGTGCCGAAGTCCGTCTCGACGCCCTTTAGAAGCTCGAGCATCTTCGCGTTATCCCAGCCGGGTTTATTCTTAAATGATTTATATCCGTAGGACGTATCCTCGCCCGAACTCAGGAAATCAAAAAATCCCATATCCAACCTCGCATCTCCGCCCGGTATCCCCCGAACCTCTCTTGTTTCACTTCCGATATTATACCCTATTTTACGAAAGCGATCTTCGCGAAGTTATAGATTCCCAGATACCAGATATCGAAGTCATGCCCGCCGGATCTCTCCTGCCAGGTGAAGTTCACGTCCGGGATCATCAGGTCACAATCCTCCGCCAGTGTTTTTGCCGCGGCAGATGCGCTCCAATAGGCCACATCGTCTTCTGTTCCGCAGAGGTTATAGAAATAGTCGATGGCGAACTGTGCATTCTTGATCGTCTCCGCTGTTGTGGCCGAAGGGTTCGATGTCGGTGCCGCGGAAAAAGCACCGAACCACGAGAATGCGTCGAGGCATTCGCCGATGCCGATGTTAATCGTCTGCATGCCGCCCATCGAAAGACCGGCCATCGCGCGGTGTTCCCGCGCCTTGGAAAGGTCGTAGCCGTGATCCGAATACTCCGCATAGGTCGAGTAATGCGAATCGATATAGGGGATCAGGTCTCTCCGGAGCTCATACCCGAAGTTATAGAAAGAATCGAAATCCTGATCATGCTTACAGCCCAGTGCCTTACCATTCGGGGTGACAAGGATAAAAGGCTCCACATCGCCGTTTCCGATCAGGTGGTCGAGGATATTCTTCAGCGTCGAGTTGGTTGAATTCAGCCCCCACTCGTTCTCGCTGCCGCCGATACCGTGCATGAGGAAAATGACATTATACTGCTTGTCCGTCGAATACCCCGCCGGCAGATACACATACGCGTTCTTGTCGCAGCCCGATCCGCCGCCGATGTAGTCCTTCGCGAGGTATGTGATCTTCTCGACCGTTCCGGCCTCGCCCTCTTCGTACTTCGTCTTATAGTCTGCCGGCACTTCATCCTCATAACGGATGACCGGCTCCTTCGCCTTGGTCGTCTCCTCCGTGGTCACTTCCGTCGTGGAAGACGAAGCCTCTTCCGTCGTCACAGAGCTGTCTGCGCCCGACTCTTGTTTCGTCGCATCCGACTTACTGCACCCTCCCAACATCGATAGACTGATTCCGATTGCCAGCAATCCGGCCATACACTTCTTCATACGATACCTTCCTTATCTGTTTCCTGATCGTCCCCCCTTTTCCTTCTGCAAAAGAACTGTCCTTCTGGGGATCTTCATGGCAGAAGCAAATTCCCTTACGGGGAAACATGGTTAATTCTACTCTTTCCGCCCCCTCGGCGATACCGAGAAAACCTAGTAAAACACCTCACGAAATGATGGAGTTCGTATGCTTCGATCGAAGATATGCCCTAGCATCGATTGACACTGAGCTCGTATAGCCGGCAAATTCTCATCTACTAATCAAGCAGAAGCATCTTCATCGAATCTGAGCTTTGAGAAATCAAACAGATCACCCAGCGTAACGGTTGCATTTTCGTCCTTGTATTCGTGGCTCGCCTTCACCGTCTTCTGGAATTCCTCCGGATCCGACATCTCGATAAAGAGCTTACTTGTATTCCTCGCATCGTCCAGAGCATCATGCATCTTCCCGTCGAAATCCGAACCGATCGAAGCCAGTGCCCTATGAAGTGCTGTCGGCCTGGTATTGCCAACGGCTTCGTCATACTCCAGCTGCAGATCCTTCCACACACGAATCACCATCTCCAAAGCCTCACCAGGCGTCAGGTTCTTCAGCTCGTATTCCTTCAGGATCTGGTTCAGATCACTTTCACTCCAGGCATACACTATCACATCCTCGCCCTCGGACAGGCACCACTTCGCGAATGCCTCCAGTTCTTCCTCGATTCCCTTGCAGCCACTCAGGAAGTAATCATCGATACCGGTCAGGTTATAGATGGCTGTATTAATATGTCTGGCATATTCCGGCTTCACATACCTCTTGAAAGAGGAGATCTCAACAAACGATTCGTCCAGCATGACCGCTCCGATCTCAACGATCTCCATACACCACACCTTGCGCTGCTCAGGAAATGCCTTCCCGATCTTCGACATTTCAAAATCGACAAATACATACTTCATCCTGCTCACCTCCATGTAATCGTCTCTATCAGCCCCCGCATCTCATGCGAACGATAGGTGCTGAAAGAATTGCCGGTTTGTTTAACCAGCTTCATTATCCGAAATCCATGGGGTAATTATTTGGACAGCTGTGGTCAACAGAAGGGCTTTTTTGCTTGCATCTTTGGAATGAGAAATGCATAAAAGCAGGGTTAGAACATGGTACTTGTTCTACTCTTCCATTACTTGTTCTTCGTTCTCATACTCCTTCAGGAACTTTTCCAGGAACGCGTGACGTGCTTCGCCGATCCTCTTTGCCTCTTCCGTATTCAGTCCGTCTTTAAGAAGGAGGAGTTTGTCATGGAAATGCTCGATGGACGATTCCATTGACCGCCCGCTCTTCCCGCCATAGGCGAAGGTTCGGGCGATACCGATCGCGCCCATTGCATCGAGCCGGTCCGCATCCTGAACGATCTTGCCTTCGAGGGTGTCTGGTCTTCTTCCTTTGTTCTTACTGAACGACACCGAATTGATGATGGCACAGATCTCATCGATCCGCGCCTCCTCGACATTCTGTCCATGGAGAAAATACCGCGCATTGGCATTGTTCTCCGTATGGAAAAGCTTCGCGTCGTCCACATCGTGAAGCAGCGCAGCCAGTGACACCAGTTCCAAATCACACTCCGGATAGTGTTCCGCGATATGCACGGCATTCCGGTACACCCGCATCGTATGCCCCACATCATGCCCGTCCGCATGATTTCCGAAAAGCATCTGTATATAGTTCTTCGCTCGTTCTACGGAGTTATTTTTCATGTTTCTATCCACCATATATAAAACTGTTGGAGTATTGATCAAGCAGTTTACTCTTCCACCCATCAGAGAGGCCAAGTGCAGAAGGTTTTATGATCGTCCTATATTCATCAAGCAAATCCTCAAAGTCTGCTACAAAACTCTCCCAATCACCATACTCGTAGCAGAGATACCGCATACAGCACAGTATTCTGAACAGTCTATTATTATCTGCAATATCAGAATCCTCAGGTATAAATACTTTAGGACGCATAATCATATTCTTCTGATATAGCCGTCCATGATGAGCACAGATATTTCTCACATATGCACTGCACCTAGCTTTCATCCAAATGGCATGATCTCTAATTGCTCTCTTTGATTTCTCCCAACAAAAATCACATCTGTTATCAGCACTCTATGATCAATATCATTAATCCAAAAATACACATAAAAGGTCTTACTCTGAATCTGTGAATTCCATAACTCCTCCAAGGCTCCTCTGGCGCAAGTGGAATTCGAGAGGGCATGAGACTCAGAGACTCCATTTCTCTCCGAATTACTGCCATTGTATTTTCAGCAGCTTTGGGAGCATGGAGTTCGTTCAAGATATAAAGTGCTATATTTCGCAAAGACTCCTTAGCATGCGAAGTAATTCTAACCTCATACTTTTGCATCCTTTATCTCTCCAACGATGTCATCAAACACCTCATCTATGGGAGAGGACTCATTCGTTTTTGCCTGTGCAAGCCCGATTGCCATCCTTGTATCAAACTCTTCTTTGGTCAGTTCATCATATGCTCTAATCTGCACAGAAGGCATGGATGGTCTGAATGGCAGTCCCTTCCATAGGATTATTTCTCTATACAACATATTGATTGCCGTGGATACGGGAATTCCAATCTGCGAAAGGATCTCCTCAGCTTGTTCTTTCACTTCCGGTTCTACCCGAGCCATAACATTTGCTGATTTATTCGCCATAATAACACCTCCTCGATTACATCTTTATTGTAAGCATTTGTATAGCATTTTACAATACAAATGCGGAGGTATATTGAAGAACCTCACTTAAAAATCCACTAACAGGATCTCGATATTGATCACCCGGAATGTGCCTTTCGGCTCGATATTCTTGATGCGCCCGCAGAGGAGCTTGCCTGCATCCATGAGGCGGGCGAAGATGAGATTATCGTTCTCCGGGATATAGCCGAGTTTCGCTTTCCCTTCGGTCATCACAAGGATGGCGTTATTATCGAATTTATTCTCCTCCCGCTGGAGAAGAAGCTTGTCTCCACGCTTAAGTCCCTCAAACACGGATGCATCCTTGATGAACATCGTCCCAGAGACATATGTGTCGAAGAGGTGGATCTCACGGCTCAGCGGCTTGATCACCTCGCCCAGGCTTCCTGTGTCGACAATCGTCGCAAGGGCATCTTTCCCGCCCAGAACCAGTTCCCGATTCTCTTTCGTCATAGGTCTTCCCTCCTTCGCATGTTTCTTCCCAATTCGTAATCGTCTGTTCTCGTTCGTCCCGGATCCGCTCAATCCTGGATCCAGACAAATTCTGCACCGCCTTCGCACAGCAGGTCCCGAAGTACATCGGAGAGTTCCTTGCTGTACGCCCGGTACTCTTCGATCTCCTTATGGAACTCTTCTTCCTTCCGTTCCACCTGCTCCGGGTCCTCGAGCTTCTCGGCATAGATGTACGGTGCCGTCGTGAGGATCTCGTTGATTTCTCCTTCCAGCCGCTCGATACGCTCTTCCAGATCCGAGATATCGGTCACCGCCATCTTCACGCCCTGTTCGCGCAGGACGCGGCGCACCAGGATCTCAAGATTCTCCAGTTCCTCGTCGTCGTTCACGTGATACGCGATCACGATGCGTGTCCAGAGCTCTGCGACCTCAGGAATCGCCGCCGTCTCCGGATGAATATCGGGGTGCAGTGCTTTTGCCAGACGGTGATAGATCCTCTTAGATCTCTCGATCTGAAAGTCCGGAGACCTCTTCGCACCTTCCGCCCTCTTCTTATTGCCCAGCATCTCCTGAAGTTCCAGGTTATAGAGCGCCATTGCCTTCTGGATATATGCCTTCATCTCAGCAAGGTCGATCGGCATCGCACGGTTGAGCGCCGCCTGACAGAAACCGATCATCTTTTTCTTCTTGATGCACTCGACCTTCAGCTCGAAGTCCTCAAGGATGAGCTCGCCGAACTTCTTGATATAAGCGGTATGGATCGAGCCTGCTTCCTTCTGCAGCTGGTCGCGCCGGAGCAGAAGCTCTTCGTACTTCTTGTACTGGTCCTGGTCTTTCCTAATCAGTTCGTCCATCGCACACCTCCATGTCATAGAATTCATCGTACAAATATACGATTTTCTTTCCGTCGATCTGCGCCTTCTCGAAGAAGTCACGCGGATCCTTATACCACTTGTTCTCCACTCTCAGCGCATCCCCATCTTCGCCCGGCTCGATGTCGATGATGAAGCGTCTGTCGTCATACAGCATCACGACCCGGCTCGCTTCCCTCGCCATCCAGAAAAGGTCGTAGATGTCGGGTCTTCTGTCCGCCTTACCTTCCAGTTCGTGCATCAGTGTGACGACCTCGTCCATCAGCTCGATGTTGCCCCACCAGTTCGGATTATCCCTTATATCCTCGCACAGGCGCCGTCTGGCATTCTTCAGAAGCTTTACCGCCTCTGAAGTTTCACCCTGCTCTGCGCGGATCCCAGAAAGCCGGTAGGCAATATCCGGAAAAGATGGATAGTTGAACCCGCACAGCGATCCCATCCGCTCCGGATCATGGATCCTCTTGTAGATCGATTCCATCATGCTCCTGTACTTCTCTTCGTCCTTCTCGACGTAGTAGCCGTTATGGTACATATCCGCAAGCTTGTATTCGCAGTAGCTGGCGCTGATGTCGTTTCCACATTCCACACCCTTACTGAAGTACTCGAAAGCCTTCTTGTAGTCCACGGTTCCGGTCTGGCCGTAATACCAGATATACCCCAGTTCCTCAATAGCCGGAACATATCCGTATTCTGCCGCCATCTCCAGGTACCTGACCTCGAGATCGAACCGGCGTTCTTCCAGATAGAACCACGCCAGATTATGCATGTCACTCGGGTTGTGAAACGTATGGATGAGGAAGAGCTGCGCTTCCACGAACAGGAACTTGTCCTCCTCAGTCGGGTTGTCGTTATAGTAGTAATCCGTAATAAGATTCACGGCTTCCTGTCTTGTCATGCCGGCTCCTCCTTCCTGCATGTAATCGTTGTTAGCTACCTCGGGCACGCTATCTGGCGTTCCACCGATACGGGTTTCTGATCTCACATCTCGTCCAGCTGTGCGTAGTCGTAGAGCGTGATCAGATACAGCCTGTACTCCGCGTCATTGGCGAATCCGAAACGGCTGCGCTTCTTCTGCCTGGTGAGGACGTCGTACTGCGCACGGTTGACGATCAGATCCACATCGTCCACATACTTGTAATCATCCTCCGGACACTCAATACGGCCATCCCCCTTGTAGTAGGCGATCTCCTCCTTCGTCAGGCGCTTGCGGTTCTGCACCTCCTCCGGGTACTCGAAACGGATCTCCACATCTTCATCGAGTTCCTCGAGGCACCTTACATATTCGGCCAGACCGGACACATACTCCGCGAAACGCTTGTCCTCATTCATGTACTTGTAGTTTCCGGTGCGGAAAGAAGCCAGTGCCATATTGAAGAGGTCTTCCCACATTTCCATCTCCAGATCCGGCAGCGCCTCCATCTTACCGTCTACCACCTTCCAGCACTTGATGTGCACATCCTCCGGCGGCGTGTACTCCCACTCATCCTCATCCTCGCAGCCTTCCCAATCGGTTCAGCTGATCTCCTCGAACTCCACTTCGTCGAGGGAATTCCATTCTTCGTCTCTGCTGATCTTTGCCATCTGTATCGCCCTCCTTCATTTCCGGCGTCTCTTTTACATCTCCCGAGGTTCTCTCGGTCTTCATCTTGACTAGATTATCTCAAGAGAACTGTCCAAATATCTCCACAGGACAAAAAAGGCAAAAAAAAAAAATAAAAGGGCAAGAAAAAGCATCCTGCTAACGTTTTTTACAGGATGCTTTGAATAAGTATGTTTGTTCTCGATCTTCTACAAGAAGTGTTTGTTATCCTACAAGCTCGCAGTCCGAGAGTTCCCCGTCCGCTTCCACTGAAACCTGGATTGCATGGCCACCGAACATGTCACCGTCGCCATACATAAACTCGGCACTGCCATCGTTATGCACAACGAGTTCATTTGGCGAATCCATGTTCTCCTTGAACTGCTCCGGTGTGATGTCCGGATCGTCCTCGTTCTCTTTCCACTCGTTCGCACTGTCGAGCATTCTCTCCACGCAGAAGTCCTTCATCTGCCGATCCAGATTCTCGATATCCTTAAGGAAAATCTCAAATCTGGCAGCGGCGTCCTTCGCCTCGACCTTTGTTTGTTCATCGAGGTCCAGATATACGAGGCAGGAGCCGCCGAGAATCTCAACATTTCCCTCATACCAACCGAATTTACGGTTCAAGACAAACTCGTTTCCACAAACATCCATGATCACGGGTTTTTCATACTCGGCACGGAAAGCTTCAAGTTCGGGACTTTCAACATTTGCCGCAATGACCTTCTTCAGATGATAACGGTTATTCATGGATGCCATTATTCCCGGACCAAGCTCCTTCTCGATACACTTTGAGACCAGAAGCCGATAAATGCACTTATTCTCAAAGTGGTAATACTGATCCGCCTTATAGTCCTCAGACTTTATCAAATTCTCGATTCGCCCATCCGCTTCGATCATTTTTCCGGTTCGAAGGTCAACCATGGCAGGGAAATAGGATGTGACCTCGTAATGTCCTTCGTACATTACGGCGCCACCCCAGCCATCCGTTATGTAAACCAGGATCTCAAACTCTTCTGTCTGAAAACCTTCCAGATACGTTTCTATCGGACACATTGCTTACCTCCTTGGATATCTTCCACACTACTGTTACCGTATCGGATACTTCGATATCATCCGGTTCTATATTGATCTCATAGCTATCTATACCCTTCGCCATACAGATATTGTCATTCATCAGCATGCGATTCATCGGCTGCACCTCCAGGTTCATCTCTCCCCAGGAGTAATCGATGGTCTGGATTTCCCCGAGGGTCACACGTGATGCTGCGGCCAGCACCTGGGCTTTCGCTGTCGCGTCCTTCACCGCCAGACCGAGAAGTGCATTCTTGAGACCCTCCGGATCTTTCACGGTATAGCTGATCCGAAACTCCGGATGCACGTCGCTATGGGCGAGCGCATAGACGATTTTACCGAGCCGTTCGTTTCCGACGGGAACTCAAGTTTCATCACGTGATAGTACTTATACCCGGCGAAGCGCTGCTTGTACTCGCCCTTGTACTTATAAGACTCGTACTCGGTATTCACACTGAAGTTCAGTGTCTTGAGGTCGGTTCTCTCAAAGCCGAAGGCCATCATCAGGTCCTTCAGCACATCCGTATCCATAGAGGACTGCTGAAGTGTCACGCCATAGTCCTTGTTCATGCCCTCAAGCGTGATCGTAAGCCGCGTCGTATCCGGTCTCATACTCATCTTTCCGGTGCCCTTCACGCGGATTATTCTCTTTTTGCTCATACAAAATCCCTCCTTATCACTAAGATGGTCATCTGCATATCACATCTAGATTCATTATCACACGAACGACCGCAGATTTCTATATTGATGTTTCCGCAAGTCATCTTTCTTCCACAAAAAAAGGGGCTGTCTCAAAACTATGAGCAATGTCATTAAGTTAAGACAGCATTGACTCGATGAGGCTATAAAACAAATCAAAAAGAGACTGGAGAAACGAAAACTTCAGTCTCTTTTCATGTTTTTGGCAGCACAAACAGACAGATAGCATCTGTCTGCATGTTTTATTCTGTTGTCAGTTGTGCTATGCTACGCGGTAGAAGAATCTTTGCAATACTTCACCAAGCACAAACCTGTTTCGTTTACGGTTAGGTCTTATCGGAATTAGACTCTTGGCAATTGCGGATTCTACACAAGGCGGCGCTGTTTGTCCGCGCAGGAACAGTCTGCACACGTGCGTTGCAACTGCAAAGTTGCATTTATAAGTGTACTTTCTTTGTTTCTTAGAAATGGCTACGTGCGAGGTAATCACTTCAACAAAGTTGTACAAAGTAAGCCGTGCGAAGATCTCTTGCCGGATGCACGCCGTCTTTTTTGAATGGTATTTAAGAAGACCTATAGTGTACTTCAAATCTCTGAAAGATGTTTCTATGCCCCATCTGGAAGCATACAGTTCCTTTAGTTTTCCAGGCGGATATTTGTCTGCATCAAGGTTTGTAATCACAGTCTCATATATATTCTCGGAAATCTTAAATCTGACGATTCTAAAACTGAGTGTATAAAAAATAAGAGGGTCAGCTTTTCGGGAATGCTGCGGTAGATAGTCGAATGGACAGCTGCTGGAGATATATTTATAGTGATTTCTGTCTTTGAAAAGTTCTTTTACTTCATTTGTCTGTTTTCTTGTCAGATTCACTACATGTTTCACATCAAAGCAATCCTCATTGGGGAAATCGAAACCGTTCTTTATTCCATAGTCACCGTCCTTTATACGAATAAGGAAATACCAACCTTTTTCCTGAATGTGGGCAAGATTGTTGTAAGACTCATATCCTCTATCGGCGATGACCAGTGCTGTAGGAATATCGGAGCGGTCAACCAACTGCTGCAAAGCTGAACACTCATTTACAAGAGCACCATCCTGAATAATCGCATCTCTATAAAGGTGCCTGTGAAGGTCGTATAACGCATTGATATGCAGGCTGTTGTAAGGGACTTGTGTTCTGGACCCCGGAAGATATGTCAGTTTGTCGTTAGGATTGGTGGGCAGACGGACATCAGAACCATCTACTGCAAGCACTGGCATATCACCGGAATCAACTGCCAATCTGGCGGTGAACTTGTTGAATACTGCCTCGAATGCTTCCGGTTTAAGTTTGTTCCGTTGTTGTATAAATGCAGAAACTGAAGGAATATCCTCATTTCCCTTGAACATATCAATCAGTTCGTTGGGCAGGCTCTTGCACTCCATGTTGATTATTCCGGAAATAAGTGTCTGCAAAGAAATCTTACGAGTTCTAGTAAAGTCACGATCCGGATTAAAACAATATCTTTCGGGTGCGCTTGCAACTTCGGTTATAGCTGACGAAAGCAAGCTTTTTACGTGTTTGGGTTTCATCCAGTGCCTCCTTGAAACTAGGTTTTCCTAATTCCAAGGGCCTCTTTGAATCTTCCATATAAGGATTCAAAGAGGCCGCACACTTATGTGTGCGTGTCAACCCTCTGATGAAAAAAGTTGCAAAAA
>Ga0310691_10000598_pt1 | contig 64954 bp, 51 predicted proteins | sample 176DNAGHGlowgp2_FD_203887 | JGI IMG/M metagenome (GOLD analysis project Ga0310691, IMG submission 203887) | Sheep rumen microbial communities from Palmerston North, Manawatu-Wanganui, New Zealand - 1766 DNA GHGlow gp2 (v2) (version 2) | ecosystem: Host-associated > Mammals > Digestive system >...
AACTGGGAATGCTCACAAAACAGATTGAATCCGCCCAGAAGAAAGTCGAAGGCAATAACTTCGCGGCCCGCCGCCATGTTCTGAGCTACGACGACGTTATGAATATGCAGCGTGAGGTCATTTACGGTCAGCGTAATCAGGTCCTTGACGGACTTGACCTTACGGAAACCATAAACAAGATGATTGACGGTTATTACAGCGACATGGTTGACTTCTACTGTCCGGAATCGAACAACCCCGAAGACTGGAATATTTCCGGTATGGTTTCAAAGTTCGCCTATATTATCGGCAACGATACGCTTGAAAACTTTGACAATCGGAAGACAAAGGAATACCTTATCAATAAAGCTCATAAGATTTATGAAGAGAAGCAGGAAAAATACGGAAAAGAGCTTATGGATGAGCTTCAGAGGAAAATCCTTCTTCAGAATGTTGACCAGCGCTGGATGAATCATATTGACGATATGGAACAGTTAAAGCAGGGAATCATGCTTCGTTCCTACGGTCAGCAGGATCCTATTGTTGCCTTCAGAATGGAAAGCTTCGATATCTTCGACGAGATGACGGACGCAATCCGCGAAGGAACGGTTCACGATTTAATGACCGTACGCATTATGACAGAAGAGGACGTCAAGCGTGAACAGCAGGCCAAAATCACCGCAACAAGCGGAGCCAACGACGGCAGCGAGAAAAAGCAGCCCGTCAGGAAGGGCAAAAAAATCGGCAGAAACGACCCCTGCCCGTGCGGCAGCGGCAAGAAATATAAGCACTGCTGCGGAAAAGATGAATAACATATTTAGATAAAAGATAACGGCTCCCTGACGGGAGCCGTTGTTTTTTTACTTGTTGCTTTCTTCGTACGATTTGAAATCAAATTCGGATATTTTGTCTTTTTTGACCAAAAAGACTCTTTTTGCCAGTTTCATAAGAGGCGCGTCGCTCATGGCGTCAGTATAAAAATCGTCAATCTCGGCACCGGGGAAAAGCTCTTTAAACGCCTTTGCTTTGTTTTCACGGTAATTAACCCTTCCGATTTCACCGGTTTCAAGGTCAACTTCCGTTCCGACTATACGGCTGTCGTCCACGCCCATTCTGTTAAGCATGATTTTCAGCATCGGTTCGGGGCAGGCAGACATGATAATATCGTCGTCTTTTCTGACCTTTTCATAAAACGGCTTGATTTTCTTTTCGTGCTTATCCCAGAATTTTTCAAGCTCGTCCTCAAGGTTTTTAACGTTTGCGAGATACTCCTTAAGCATATAGCCGTACTCGTTTTTTACGTCGTCAATCTGAATTTTATTTCTCTTGTACCTTATAAAGCCCTCCATGAATTTCCCGGCATATTTGAAAACGCCGAGGGGGTCTTTTTTTAAAAAGTACATAAAAATATCAAGACCGCTTTCGCCGTCGTAAATTGTGTTGTCAAAATCGTAAACGTTCATTCTGCCACCTCGATTTTTTCGGATAACTCCACAAGGAGATTATATGCGTTTTTCATAGCGTTTTCAAGTGAAACCGACTCATTTTTTATTTTATACGCCCGTGTGAAGCCTAATTGTTTAAAATCAAAGCCCTCTTCTATGTCGCCGCTGACAAGCACGCACGTTTTATTATGCTTTTTTGAAAGAGAGCTGATTCTCATCGGCAGTTTACCGAACGCGGTCTGGCTGTCGGTTCTGCCTTCTCCGGTGATTATCAAATCCGCTGAAGCGATTTTTTCTTCAAGCGAATACGCCTCGCTTAAAATATCAAATCCGTTTTTTATTTCGCAATCAAAAAATGCGTAAAGACCGCCGCAAAGCCCTCCTGCGGCGCCGCTTCCCCTGACGGACTGAACATTCTTACCCGAATATAACGCAAAAACCTTTTCGATTTTTTCAAGTCCCCTGTCAAGAATCTCGATATCGCTTTCACTCGCGCCCTTTTGCGAAGAAAAAACATAAGCCGCTCCGTTTTTGCCGTAAAACGGGTTTTCCACGTCGCAGGCAAGGGTGAACTTAACATTTTTATATTTTAAATATTCTTGCGTAAATCCGACTGAATCTGCTTTTATCATATTTTCGCCGACGGGCAGAAGAAGGTTTTTATCCTTATCAAAAAAACGCACTCCCAATGCCGAAAGGGCGCCCATTCCGCCGTCGTTTACAGCCGAACCTCCGAGAGCGACGGTAACCTTTTTTGCGCCGTTGCCGACAGCTTTTTTAATAAGAATACCGGTTCCGACAGACGACGCTTTCAACGGATTGAGCCTGTGTTTTTCAACCGTTGTAAGTCCGCTCGCCGAAGCGGTTTCAATAAAAGCCTCCGAGTTTTCAAGCAAAAGATATTTTGCTTTCATTTTTTCAAAGAATATATTCTCGGTTTCGGTTTCGATATATTTTCCGCCGACTGCGTTTTTAAGGCAGTCACCCGTTCCCTCTCCGCCGTCGGCAAGAGGAACTGTAATTATTTCATATCCGGGGCGCGCCTTTTCGATTCCTTTTTTTATTGCGTTCGCCGCCTGAAAAGAGGTCAGACTGCCTTTAAAGGAATCCGTACAGATCAGAATTCTCATTTTTCCGCCTCCTGTGACACAAGCGAAAAAATCTCCTTGAGTGTTTCAAGCGGAGTCTGAGAAGGTTTTTTCTTAACCGAAATGCACGGTTTTCCGCTGAAAACGACATTCACCCTGTTGCGAAGAGAAGCGGAAAGATTAAGCGCGACGGAGGTATCAATTTCCTTCATATACAGCAGCAGCGTTTCGCCTTTCTGCCCGATTTCGTAAATATTCATACGGGACGCAGTATTTCTCAGAAGCGAAACATCCATAAGACCCATTACGCTTTCGGGAATTTTTCCGAAACGGTCTTCAAGCTCGTCGATGCAGTCAAGTCTGTCCTCTTCGCTTCTGATATCCGCAATACGTCTGTAAACCGAAAGCCTCTGCGGAATACTCTGAATATAGCTTTCGGGAATGTGAGCGTCAATCTGAAGGTCAATAAGACATTCTTTTTCGTTTCGTTTCTTTTCGCCTTTTTTATCGCCTACCGCTTCATTGAGAAGCTGGATATACATGTCGTATCCGACCGCAGCCATATAGCCGTGCTGCTGGGCGCCGAGGATATTGCCCGCTCCCCTTATTTCAAGGTCGCGCATAGCAATTTTAAAGCCCGAGCCGAACTCGGTAAACTCCCTTATTGCGTTGAGCCGCCTTGAAGCAATTTCGCTCAGCTCCTTTCCCCTTGTGAAGGTAAAGTAAGCAAAAGCTCTTCTTGCGCTTCTTCCGACTCTTCCCCTAATCTGGTGAAGCTGCGCAAGTCCCAGCCTGTCCGCGTCTTCAATTATAAGGGTGTTGACATTCGGAACATCCACGCCGGTTTCGATTATCGTTGTGCAAACAAGAATGTCAATCTCGCCTTCAGTAAGTCTTTTCCAGATTGACGACAGCTTTTCCTCGGTCATTTTGCCGTGAGCGACTTCAATTCTCGCCTCGGGAATTAATTCTTTGATAGAGGCTGCGGTTTTTTCAATCGTTTCAACCCTGTTGTGAAGATAATATACCTGACCGCCTCTGCGAAGCTCTTTTTCCATCGCCTCGCAAAGTATTCCCATATCATGCTCGACAACATAAGTCTGAACCGGACGTCTGTCCTGCGGAGCCTCTTCAATAGTGGACATATCGCGTATTCCCGACATCGCCATATTAAGAGTCCTCGGAATCGGAGTCGCCGAAAGAGTCAGCACGTCAACAGTCGGAAACAGCTCCTTGAGCTTTTCCTTCTGCGCCACACCGAAACGCTGTTCCTCGTCAATTATTACAAGTCCGAGATCTTTGAACTTAACATCATTTGAAATAAGTCTGTGAGTTCCGACAATTATATCAATCGAGCCGTGTTTCAGTCTTTTGATTATTTTTTCCTGCTGAGCGGGAGTCCTGAAACGGGAAAGCATTTCCGCTTCAACGGGAAAAGAGCCGAAGCGGTTAAGGATAGTCTGATAATGCTGAAAAGCAAGAATAGTCGTCGGAACAAGTATCGCGCACTGTTTGCCGTCCGCTACGCATTTGAACGCAGCTCTCAGAGCTACCTCCGTTTTTCCGAAGCCGACATCGCCGCAAAGAAGTCTGTCCATGGGATACGGCTTTTCCATATCCGATTTTATTTCATCGGCAGCGCGAAGCTGATCCTCGGTTTCGTCGTACGGAAAGCGCCTTTCAAAATCGGACTGCATATCAATATCGGGCGAAAATGCGTATCCCGGTTTGTTCATCCGTTCGGCATAAAGCTTTATAAGCTGGTCCGCCATATCCTTAACTGCCTTTGAAACCTTTTTGCGGGTATTCTCCCAGTCACGGCTGCCCATACGGTTAAGCTTTACGGGCTTATCATTTTCACTTTTTGCGTTAATATATTTTGAAACTAAATCCAGCTGTGTAACCGGAACATACAAAACGTCGTTTTTGGCATACAGGATTTTAATATAATCCTTTATAATGTTTCCCATCTGAAGCTTCTGTATACCGTCAAAAATACCTATTCCGTGAGCGGAATGGACAACGTAGTCGCCCTTATGAAGCTCGTCAAGTGAATGAATTCCGTCGGTAAAATGCCTGTTTTTACTTCTTTTCGAAGCTGTGGCAGCCGCTCCTCTTCCGTAAGCGATAAGGTTAAAACGAAGCGACGGAATACTTTCGCCCGAAGAAAAACTACCGGCAATAACGCTCACTGCTCCGGGTGCAAAAACCTCGGGAAGCTTTTTGAACGCGAAAGCGTTTATCCCGTCTTTTTCAAGGTCTTCGGCTATGCTTACGGCCGCCTTATAAGTTCCTGTTGAAACAACGTAAACGCTTTTTTTGTCCAACGTGGACGGAATGTCTTCTTTAAGAACGGAAACAAGACCGTTCCACGGAGCGGACTGAATTGCCGTAACGGTTGTAAGATTCTTTACCGGCGTATCAAAGCTGCCTCTTGCAAAGTTGTCGAAATAAGTCGCACCCATATCCGAGAATTTTTTATAAACCTCTTCATCGGAAAGAGTGAAACAATCCAGTCCTTTGCAAAGAGTTCCGTCCTCGAACCCTGCTTTTATGTCTTCCGCCATAAGCTTATTCGCGTTCTGCGCCCTCTGGGAAACAGCCGCGCTTTCGCTTACAAACAGCATACCGTCGTCCGGCATATAATCAAAAACGGTTGCAAACTCGTCATATATGAGCGGAATATATTTGTCAATCGAAGAAACCTTGACGGAATTTTCAAGCCTTTCTATATCCTTTTCAAGATTCTCCCTCGCCTTAACGCTTCCCCTGCCCTTTACCGTGCTTTTAAGAACCGAAATCATTTCGGCAAAAGAATCGTTTGCATTTATCAACGCTTCGGTAGATGGGGTAAGCCGTACGGATTTTATATTTTCAATTCTTCTCTGGCTTTCAACGTCAAAATAGCAAAGCGTGTCAACCGTATCACCCCAAAGCTCGGCTCTTACGGGATTCGGACTGTCCGTCGGGAAAAAGTCAAGTATTCCGCCCCTTACTGCAAACTGACCGATTCCCTCAACCGAGTCGCTTCGCTCATATCCGCAGGCGGTAAGAATTTTTACGGCGTCGGAAAGTTTCACCGTTGAATCTTTTTTTATAACGAGAGTATTGTTTTTAAGCTCTTTGGGAGGAATTGTTCTCTGAATCGCCGCACCGACGGGACAAACGACGACAGTGAATTTTTTTGACAGCATTTTATTGAGAACTGATATTCTCCTCTGTTCATATTCGTGCGACTGGCCCTGACTCTCGCGGAAAAGAAAATCCCTCGCAGGATAAACAACGGCGTCCGTTCCGAAAGCGTTAATATCAGCCGCGAGCTTTGTCGCAGTCGCTTCATCGGGCACGACTACCAGAGCCTTGCGGGAAAAATAATCGCAAAGAGCAGAAATATAGTGCGCCTTATTAACGTGCGAAAGCCCCAAAACGCCTTGGGGGAGCCTTCCTGACTTAATGCAGGCGCTCACTTCAAGGAATTCAGGGGAGCCCTCAAGCACCTTGGTGAATGCTGTTGACATATATTACCTCAACTGTTAAATTTGTTCATCGCTTCGTCAATTTTGCCGTCGATAATAAGCTCGACAGCCTTTGAGCAGTTTTCAAAAACCGCAAGCAGCTGTTTCTGCTCGTCCCCGGTAAATCTTGAAAGCACCCAATCCGCAAGATCATATTCCGGATTCGGTTTTTTTCCTACTCCGATTTTAATTCTCGGAAAAGAGTCGCTCTGAAGATGATAAATAATGCTTTTAATACCGTTGTGACCGCCGTCGGTGCCCTTGCGCCTGATACGCATTTTCCCGACGTCAAGGGAAATATCGTCAAAAATAACTATAATGTTTTCCGGCTTGATTTTATAGAATTTTGCGGCTTCCATAACGGCAATTCCGCTGTTATTCATATAAGTTGACGGCTTCATAACTATAACGGATTTACCGGATATTACAGTCTGCGCCGTAAGGGATTTAAATTTAAGTCTGTCAACTTTAAATCCTTTTTCCCGGGCGATTTCGTCAACGCACAAAAACCCCGAATTATGTCTTGTCAGGGCGTATTTCCTGTCCGGATTTCCGAGCCCGACAACCAAAAATTCAGGGGAAGAAGTGCAGGTGTTTTTCTTAAACCTGTTGAACATTATTTTCCTCTTATATAAATTATTCTTTATCTCTGTTCTTAAAACGGGCTACCCAGCCCTCTTTATTAATCTGGCGCGCTCTCGCGATTCCCAGAGACGAAGCGGGAACGTCCTCGGTAATTGTCGAGCCTGCCGCAGTATATGAATTATCTCCGACCTTGACGGGCGCAATGAGATTTGTATTGCAGCCGATAAATACATTGTCGCCTATGGTTGTGCGGTATTTCGCCTTGCCGTTATAATTGACGGTAACCGTACCGCAGCCGAAGTTAACGTTTTTACCGACATCCGAGTCGCCGACATAGGTAAGATGCGAAACCTTTGTTCCGTCATCGATTGTTGAATTCTTGACCTCAACGAAGTTACCCAGATGCACTTTATCTTCGATAACCGAATTCGGTCTTATCTGGACAAACGGACCGATTGACGCGTATGCGCCGACCTTTGACTGGCGGCATTTGGTGTTGTCAAGAACGCTTTCGTCGCCGATAACGCTGTCTTCGATATATGAATTCGGACCGATAATACAGTGCCTGCCGATTTTGGTGTTACCGTAAATAATCGTATTCGGCATAATAACCGTATCAAATCCGATTTCAACCGTCGGGTCAATCATAACCCCGTCAAAACAGGGAATCTGAACGCCCATATCAAGAAGATTATTTATTACGTTGATTCTTGCAATCTCGTTGAGAAGACAAACTTCTCTTCTGTTATTGGCGCCGAGTACCACATCCGCATTTGCCGTGGTATAAACACCGGCGTCAAAACCGTTGGCAACCATAAGAGTTACCGCGTCAACAAGGTTGTATGTGCCGTCCGGGCGTACGTCGATATTGTCGAGCGCTTCAAGAAGAATTCCCGACTTGAACCAGAACGTGCCGGAGCTTATCTCGCTAATCTTCTTTGTTTCGCTTTCGGCGTCGCGTTCTTCAACTATTCCGCTGAATTTTCCGTTTCCGTCCCTGAGAATTCTTCCGTATCCGAAGGGATTGTCAACAATCGCGGAAACAGCGGTTACGGCATTGGAGTTCTCCACGTGCATATCGTACGCTTCGTGAATTGTAGCCGGATCCATAAGCGGAACGTCCCCGTTAAGAATAAGAACGTCGCTGTCCGGATATTTCCTGATAAACTCGCTTGCCTGCATAACAGCGTGCGCAGTGCCTTTTTGCTCAAACTGGATTACGCTTTCGGCTCTTCCGGAAACGTAATTTTCAAGCTGTTTTTCGTTTTCTCCGACAACTACGCATATTTTTTCAATACCGCTTTTTTCCGCGGCGCACAGCACCCACTCGATCATATGACGGGAAAGAACCCTCGTCATAACTCTCGGATAAGCGGATTTCATTTTATCCTTTCCGCCTGCAGCAAGTATAACCGCTATACTGTTTTTCATCATATTTCATCTCTCCGTTCCAGAGAATATGTAATAAAAACTTTCTCATTTATCATATTATCATACATTTGTCATTTTTTCAACTTTAATTATAAATTAAAATTCATTCTGTGATGTCTGTCTGAAGAAAGAATATAAAAATAACTTAAAAAATTATTTAATCGGTTGACAAACAATTGTTTTTGTTGTAAATTAATTATGTATAGTTTTGACTATTATTCCAATCAATAAATGAAATTAAGAGGGATAGTTATGGCAAAAAAAGAAAAAACTCCTTTGACGTTTGAAGAACTTGCCCGTAAGAAGGAATGGAAAGAAGCTAAATCCAAGCTTTTTGAAAGATTCTTTTTAAAGAGCTTTGCGCTTTTCACCGCGCTTGCAGTCGTATACTTTGTTGTAACGATAGCTTTCCTTCCCCCTGCTGAAGTTGCACCTGCTCAACAGGCTCAGGAACAGTCTGCGGATGAAAACAAATCCGGCTCAAACAACTCGGGTTCAAACCAGTCTCAGAATAACAGCTCAAATTCCAATTCGGCTACTCCCGCAAGCACGGACAATAATACGGCTTCCGACAGCTCCGATAACAACGGTTCAGCTCCTTCGAGTGATTCAAATTCATCTTCTTCCGATAAACCCGCTTCTTCGGGAATGGATTTTGATCCCGCTTCAACCGATCAGGTAATTGATTATTTCAACAATGCCATCAATAAAGTTAAGCCCGACGCCAAGAAGATTGTTCTTGTTGTCGAAAAGAACACTCAGGCAGGCTCAATCGAAGGTCTTCCCAGCGCGCTTTCAGGTATGGCGAACAACCTTATCAGCGGCAACATGGGCGAAAAGAACCAGAACACGGAAGTCGGCTCAAATGACTTCCCGGTTGAAAACGAAACCTGGTCAAGTAAATTGACCGCAGCCGACGTTAAGAAATGCGACGTTCAGGCAAACGACCAGTATTATCAGATTACAATCGAAACACTTGACGACGACCCCAGCGAGCAGACTGCTCACGGCTACGGTCATAACGGCAAGGTATTCTCCGTAATCAGTCCGTCAATCGTTACCGATAACGCAGGTCCTGCCGCAAGCATCATAAAGTCGGTTAAGACAGGTCATAAGAACGGAAGAATCGTAGCTCTTGTTGAAAGAAGCACGGGCAACGTTACGCGTATCGACTACTACTTCGAGTGGACTCTTTCGGTTAACGCTATGGGAATGAATGTTACGGTTCCGTTCGGTCTCGAAAAAGAGTATCAGATTTCTTATTGATAATCCCGTTTTTTACAGGTCAGTCCATAACGGACTGACCTGTTTTTATTTTGTTTTTATTGTTGACTTTAAACGGCTGTTTAATATATAATTGTTGTTGAACCAAAAAATAACTCTATCAGAGGTGAAATGAAATGGCAGATAAGAAAACAGTAATGCTTACAGGTGCTTCCGGCAACATGGGGTTTGCGGGGTTTAAAGAGCTGTATGCAAAAAAAGACAAGTTCAACATCGTCATTCTCCTTCGTGACAGCGCAAAAAACCGCGAAAAGTTTGAAGGCTTTGCGACAGACAGTTCGGTAAAAATTGTCTGGGGCGACCTTACAAAATACGAAAGCGTTCTTGAAGCTGTTACCGGCGCCGACTATGTTCTTCACGTCGGCGGAATGGTTTCCCCCGCTGCCGACTGGAAGCCCTACAGGACCCAGAAGACCAATATCGGCGCTGCGGAAAACATCTGCAAAGCAGTTCTCGCACAACCCAACGCAGACGACATAAAAGTCTGCTACATAGGCACTGTTGCACAGACCGGCGACAGAAACTATCCCATTCACTGGGGACGTTGCGGCGACCCGCTTAAGGTTTCCGTTTATGACCATTATGCAGTTTCAAAATGCCGCGCTGAAGCAGTTTTTGTCGAAAGCGGAATAAAGCACTGGGTTTCGATGCGTCAGTCCGGTATTCTTTATCCCAACATCCTTAAGAATATGGACCCGATTATGTTCCACGTTCCCATTAACGGCGTTCTTGAATGGTGCACCGTTGAGGATTCGGGCAGACTTCTTGCAAACCTTTGCGAAGAGGATATGAAGGGCAATCTCGGCGACGATTTCTGGAACCATTTCTATAATATCGGTTCGGGTAAAGAATACAGAATTTCAAACTATGAGTTTGAATGTCTGCTTCTGGGCACGCTCGGTCTTGCCGGTCCCGAAAAGCTTTTCGAGCCGCACTGGTTCATAACAAAGAACTTCCACGGTCAGTTCTACGCAGACTCCGACAAGCTTGAAGAATTTCTTCATTTCAGAGAAAATCTTCCTGTTCAGGAATATTTTGACAGACTTGCTTCACAGGTTGAATTCTACTTCAGAATTCCCAGGCATCTGCCCAAGGGAATTGTTGCGGCAGCTGCGAAGCCCTTTATGAAAAAGCTGGCAAAGACTCCCGATTTCGGAACAATCGACTGGGTTGAAAAGAACAACCAGAACCGCCTGAGCGCATACTACGGTTCAAAAGAAGAATACGAAAAGATTCCGAAGAAATGGGAAGACTTTGAAATTCAGAAGTTTGACAAGGACACATCTGCTGCAGAGCAGTTCAAGCTTGACCACGGCTATGACGAAACAAAGCCCGAAAGCGAGCTTGATATAGAAGATATGAAGCAGGCTGCAAAATTCCGCGGCGGCGAATGTCTTTCAGAGACAATGAAGAAGGGCGACCTTGCAACAAAACTCAAATGGAAATGCGGCCACTGCGGCGCTGAATTTGAAGCAAGCCCGGCTCTTATTCTCCTCGGCGGTCACTGGTGTCCGGAGTGCTTCATTCCGCATAAGGCATGGGATTACGACTCAATAGCAAAGGACAATCCGTTCTTCGCTCAGGTATGGTATCCGAACCATAAGAAGGACGAAAAGAATAAGTATCCCTTTGACGAGCTGTTCCACATCAACGGCAAACCGTGGGATGACATCAAGAGATAAAAGATTATATCAAAATATAACAACGCCTCCCTTGTTAAAAGGGAGGCGTTTGTAATTGTTAAATGTTATTTCAACCTTATTCGCCCTTCATATCGAGAAGCTTTACGCTGCCCTCGTACGAAGCGACTGAAACTTTAATGGAATCCGTGATTGCCGAAACAATATCGTCCTCCTCGACGCCGAGATCAAGGCAAGGCTTATTGTCGATAAACAGGTCGATATCCATAATGTAGGGGAGCTGAAGCGGATCCATACCGCTTTCAATTCCTCTTTCCTTATAATCCTTGACAATGCTTCCCATGCCCATTTTCATCATCCACGGAGGTATGCCGACAATCTTTCTGTTATGCATGCCTCTTGCTTCATATACATAGCCGAGGAATTCATCCCACTTCATATTATACATACCTATCGGGATTGCCTCGAAGAAGCGTTTGCCCTGCTTGTTTTCGGCAGCGCCTGCAATTGCCTGACCGACCTGACGGCAGGTAAGCATTGCCGTGCCGCCCTTCGGATAAAGCGTGAAGGGAAGCTTATCCATGCCGGCAATCTGCTCAATAAGGACAGTCCATACAGGCTTTCTGCCGGGCTGAGTTCCGAAGATATAGGGAAGCTCAAGAACTGCTACGCTGAAGTTTTCGTCACATGCGTTCTTGCAGACTTCCTCCTGCTGCATACGGGATTTGAAATACGGGTTATTCTCAACAAGGTTCATATCCGGACGGAGCTTTGAAAGATAAGCAAAGTACGACCCGAGAACAACAGCTCTCTTAACTCCCGCCTTTTTGCAAAGCGGGAAGATTCTTTCAAGCGGAGCGATATTGTATTTGTAATAGTAGTCCATTACGGGATGCGGGAATTCAACTCTTTCGTCAACGCCTGCAGCGAAGATAAAACAGTCAGAGCCTTCCAGCATTTTTTCAATTTCTTCATCCGTTTTCTTGTTGATGTCGCCGAAAACAATTTCCATTTCTTCCGGGATAGGCGCTCCTTCGGGAAGCGGAGGAAGAGCAACGCTTGTTACCTTATGACCTCTTTTAATAAGCGTGGTAGCTGCTTCGCAGCCGAGAAGTCCCGTACCGCCGATCATAAATACCTTCATAGTAAATCTCCTTTAAATATATTTAAACTGTTTGTTTATTCCTTATCCTTGAATACAGGGTCAAAAAGCGGAAGCTTTGACATCTTCATTACCGCGCTGAAAAGTCTTCCGCCCTGAACGGGAGTAAGCCTTCCGAAATAGTTCATGAACGCAGCGTCAAATCCGTGAACGCCGAGAGGACGTTTTGACCTGATATCGCCCATAATCATCTTTACCATTCTCTCGCAGGAAGTGCTGACCATATTAAGCGCTTTCTGCGCCTTGTCGTCAGACTCGCTCTGGTTACGGAAAATATCCGTCTTTGTAAATCCGGGACAGATAATGCCGACATAGCACTTTCCCCTGAGCTCTTCGCGGATTGACTCGGTCATAGCCTTTAATGCAGATTTGCTCGCCGAATAAACGGACGTGCCTGCAAGCGACATAAGCGCCGCCGAAGAGTCAACATTGATAATTGCCGGCGTTTCGGACTCAAGAAGCATCGGAAGAAGCGCGTGCATGGAATAGACGGCGGAATAGAAATTAATATTCATCGCCTTTTCAATGTCCTTCATCTCATAATTCTGGAAGCGGTCGAATTTCGGAAGGATGCCCGCGTTATTGATAAGAACGTCTATCTTCGTGCCGTTTTGTTTAAGCTCCTGAGCAAAATCAAGCCAATTCTGTTCAATAGAAACGTCAAAAAGTCTGTAAGAAAAACGGGAAGCGTTTTCGCCGAGCTCTTCAACAACTTTCTTCATTTTTTCTTCGCTTCTCGCGATACCGATAACGGTGCAATTATGCTCGTTGATGAGTTTCATTGCAATCCCCTTGCCCATACCGCCGGAAGCTCCGGTAATGACAACTGTTTTATTGTTGACCCAGTTTTTATTCATTATATCACCTTTTTTCGGAATATATATGTGATTATTATAAACCAATAATAACGCTTTTTCAATAGTTTAAAAAATTTGGAGTTGCCTATTGTATTTTTTTCTTAATTGTATTATAATGTCAAATAATAATTTTTTCGCTTTAATACGCTAAAAAGTTATTAAAAATTACTATTATGAAAGGACGTGACACCCATGGGCAACTATTTCCAGAAAGAAATCGAATGCGCTTCAAGAGATGAAATTGTCGCCATTCAAAACGAAAAACTTGTCAGCCAGGTTAAAAGAGTTTATGAAAACGTACCCTATTACCGCGCTAAAATGGATGAAAAGGGCGTTAAACCCGAAGATATCAAATCCATTGAAGATTTGCATAAGCTCCCGTTTCTTATGAAAAGCGACCTGCGTGACGCATACCCCTACGGCTTATTGGGAAAACCATTAAGCGAATGTGTAAGAATCCACTCAACAAGCGGAACTACAGGAAGGCGTGTCGTTGCCTTTTATACTCAGCACGATATAGATTTGTGGGACGAATGCTGCGCAAGAGCAATTGTTGCCGCAGGCGGTACGAAGGACGACGTTTGTCAGATTGCGTACGGCTTCGGTCTTTTCACGGGCGGCGCAGGGCTCAACGGCGGTTCGCACAAGCTCGGCTGTCTTACCCTTCCGATGTCTTCAGGCAATACGGAAAGGCAGATTCAGTTTATGACCGACCTTCAGTCAACAATCCTTTGCTGTACGCCGTCTTACGCGGCTTATCTTTCCGAGTCAATCAACGAGATGGGCGTAAAAGACAGGCTTCACCTTAAAGCTGGTATTTTCGGCGCGGAAGCCTGGAGCGAAGAAATGCGCAAAAGCATTGAAGATGGCTTAGGCATTAAAGCGTACGACATTTACGGTCTTACCGAAATTTCCGGTCCCGGAGTTGCTTTTGAATGTGAAGAGCAAAACGGCATGCATATAAACGAAGACCATTTTATCGCTGAAATTATTGACCCGGAAACGGGTGAAGTGCTTCCCGAAGGCAGTTTAGGCGAACTTGTTTTCACCTGTATTGATAAGGAAGCTTTCCCGCTTCTTCGCTACCGCACAAGGGATTTGTGTACGCTTACGCGCGTCCCCTGCTCCTGCGGAAGGACTCACGTTAAAATGGGCAAACTGATGGGCAGAAGCGACGATATGCTCATTATCCGCGGAGTTAACGTATTCCCGTCGCAGATTGAAACCGTACTTATCAAAAACGGTTATGCGGCAAACTATCAGATAGTTGTTGACAGAGTTAATAACTCGGACACACTCGACGTTAATGTTGAAATTACCCCGGATATGCTTTCGGACACTACAATGGGAATTTCCGACAGAGAAAGAAAACTTGTCAGCGACCTTAAGGCTATGCTCGGCATAAAGGCGGCAGTACATATCGTTGAGCCGAAATCAATAGCCAGAAGCGAAGGCAAGGCGGTAAGAATAATCGACAAGCGTAAAATCTGAAAGGCGGTATAAAAATGTTTGTAACTCAGTTATCAATTTTTATTGAAAACCGATTCGGCAGAATTGCGGAACTGACCCGTCTTTTTGCCGACAACGGAATTGACATGAGAACGATTTCAATAGCCGACACAAAGGAATTCGGAATTGTCAGAATAATTGCCGACAAACCCGAAAAAGCTGCCGAAGCGCTTGCTGCCGGCGGATGGATTTTCCAGAAAACCCCCGTAATCGCGGTTGTTATTCCCGACGTGCCCGGCGGAATGGCTGACGTGCTCGACGCATTGACTGAAAAGGAAATCGGCGTTGAATACATCTATGCGGTTATCGCAAAGAAAGCCGAAACAGCCTGCATGATTTTCAGAGTTAAGGATAAAAACGCTCAGGCGGCTATAGACGTTCTTAACGAGAAAGGATACAAAATCCTTTCTCAGGAAGAAGTCAACGAAATATAAAACGGCACAATTAAAACAAACCCCTGCAGACTTTTGCTGCAGGGGTTTTTACTGTTTTTTATTATATTTATTCGTCCGTCGAGAAGAAAGCTTTGTGAACAGCTTCAACGGCTTTGTCAGCGTCGTTTACGTCAATGAGAACCGAAATCTTAATTTCGCTTGTAGCTATCATTTCGATATTAATATTCTGCTCGTACAGAGCCTCAAACATCCTCGAAGCCGTGCCCGGATGAGATTCCATTCCGGCGCCGACAACGGATACCTTGGCAACGTTCATATCACAGGCTATGTTGCTTCCGTCAATATTGAACGTATTTCCTACTGCGTCCATAGCGGACTGAGCGTTATCCTTGGAAACGGTGAAGGTAATATCCTTCGTTCCGTCTCTGCCGACTGACTGAAGAATAATGCCGACATTGATTTTTTTCTGAGCGAGTTTTGAGAAAAGCTTGAAAGCAAATCCCGGAGTATTGGGAACATTTGTAACGGCAATTCTTGCCACGTCCGTATCCTTTGTAACGCCTCTGATGAGCATTTTTTCCATTCTGGTAACCTCCTTGACAACTGTTCCCTGAGCTTTTGTAAGCGAAGAGAGAACCTCTAATTCTACATTATACTTTTTTGCCATTTCAACCGAACGGTTGTTAAGAACCTGAGCGCCGAGCGTCGCAAGCTCAAGCATTTCGTCATAAGTGATTTCCTTAAGTTTTATTGCGTCCTTAATCTTCCTCGGGTCCGCTGTATAAACGCCCTCAACGTCGGTAAAAATCTGGCATCTGTCCGCATGCATGGCGGCGGCAATGGCTACCGCGCTCGTATCGCTTCCGCCCCTGCCGAGCGTTGTGATATCGTCGTATTTATTAAGTCCCTGGAAGCCTGCGACAACAACAATTTTGTTTCTGTCAAGCTCTGCTGTAATGCGTGAAGCGTCAATCTTTTTGATTCTTGCGGTTGAATAAGCTGAATCGGTGGACATACCCGCCTGCCAGCCGAGAAGCGAAACCACGGGACAACCGAGTTTTTCAATCGCCATTGCAAGAAGAGCTATTGAAATCTGCTCGCCCGAAGACAGAAGCATATCCATTTCTCTTTTTGACGCTTTAGGGTTAATTTCCTTTGCTTTTTCAATAAGGTCATCCGTTGTGTCCCCCTGAGCAGAAACGACTACAACTACGTCGTTGCCCTCACGGTAAGTGTTTGTAACAATTGACGCAACATTCATGACCCTCTCGGCGTCCGCAACCGACGAGCCGCCGAATTTCTGAACTATCAATGACATATTCTTTCCCCCGTATATCAATAATCCGTAACAGGAATAACTGACTTAATTTCTATTGAATCAATTGAGGCGAGCCTTTCTTCGAGAATATCCTCCTTCATTTTTTCGGTAACGAAGGCAACCTCGTCGGACGGCTGATTGTTTTTGTCTATAATTTCAACCTCGCCGACCGAATTAATAATCCCGGCAAGCGACTCCTCGGTAACATTATATGCCCGTACGAAGAAACGCGCCGAAGTTTCGCCCTTCGGGGCAACGATTTTTTCTTCGCTCTCTTCCCAGGCAAACAGTTTTGTCCTGCCGATATTCCTTGCGCAGTCGATAACGTCAGCAACGACGGCGCTTGCAGTAGGAAGCTTTCCCGCTCCCCTGCCGTAGAAAACAGCGTCTCCCAGAGCATTGCCGCGAACAAGAATTGCGTTAAACACGCCCGAAGTAGTTGCGAGCTGACTGTTATTAAGAACAACGCCGGGTCTGACCTGAACAAGAATTCTTCCGTCGCCGAGCCTCTTTGCAGAGCCTATGAGCTTAACAACACCGCCGAAATTCCTGACATATTCAACGTCGTCAAGAGTAATATCCTTAATGCCCTTCGTGTAAACAAGGTCCGGACTGATATGTTTTCCGAAAGCAAGGTCTGCAAGAATACAGATTTTTCTTGCCGAATCGATTCCCTCAATATCGTCCGTCGGGTCTTTTTCGGCGTAACCTTTTTGCTGCGCGCGTGAAAGCGCGTCGCCCATGGTCATCCCCCGCTCAATCATTTTGGTAAGGATGTAATTGGTCGTGCCGTTAAGTATGCCGGCAACCTCTGTTATTTCATTAGCGGAAAGGCAGTTGTTAATAGGTCTTATGATCGGGATTCCGCCACCGACGGAAGCTTCAAACATATAGTTGCATTTGTTCTCCGAAGCAAGCTTCAGCAGCTCGCAGCCTTTTTGGGCAACAAGCTCTTTATTGGAAGTTACGACGCTTTTGCCCTTTGCGAGAAGTTGTGAGGTAAACTCATAAGCAGGATGAATTCCGCCCATGGTTTCAACAACAATTCCGACTTCATCGTCATTAAGCAAATCGTTGAAATCCTTTGTAAACTTATCTTTGTTGGGGTCCGAGGGAAATTCTCTTATATCGAGAATGTATTTAAGCTCAAGCTCTTCTATGGAATTGCGTCTGACGATAGTATCGTGGTTTTTATTAAGTACCTCGACAACTCCGCTTCCGACTGTGCCGTAGCCCATAACCGCAACTTTCATTTTTTCACTTCCTTTAACTGCTTTACCGCCGCCTTTTTTGAAAAAGGCATAAAAAAACAAATAGTATAATATCACAAAATCCTGCATATTTAAAGATTTTTTATTAATTTTTTCAATTTTTTTATTATTTTTTTATATATTCGTTGAGAAATCAGAAAAAATAGTATAAAATATGAACTGTATATTTATATTTTATCGACATAGTTCTTTACATTTATCCACGGAGGAAATCATGCACGATACGGAAAGAAAAAGAAAGTTTATAATCGACATACTCTACATTGCGGTACTCATAGCCCTGTTTTACATTTTCATGTATTACGGGTTCGGTCTGTTTTTGCCGTTCATAGTTGCGTTCTTTATTGCGGTATGTCTGCAAAGACCTGTTAACTTCTTTGTAAAGAAAACGCCCCTCAAACGCGGCGCGGTTTCAACCATTCTGGTTTTGCTGCTTGTATTTTTTGTGCTGGCGGTGATTACCCTTATCGGCGCAAAAATTATTTCCGAATTCAAGGGCTTCTTCCAGTACATTATCCACAAATTTGACGACGTTCCCCAGCTCATTGAACAGATTAAGTACTGGTTTTCTCACAATCTTACTTTCCTTCCGGAAAAAATCAGAAACACAATATCAACCTCCATCACGGATTTCCTTCATAATACGTTTGTCGCTTCCGAAGAAACGAAGGCTGCTTCGTCCTCGTTTGATGTTTCAAAGCTCATAAGCCCGATTATGTCAGTGCTTTCAACCGCAAAGCATATTCCGCTGTTCCTTGTCGGAACGCTTGTTTCCATAATCACCTGTTGCTTTATGACGATTGATTACCCGAACATCCGCGACTTTATTCTTCATCAGTTCCCCGAGCAGAAGGCTCAGAAGCTCGCAAGGGCAAAGCATCTTATTTTCTCGTTTTTGGGCAAAATGGGCAAAGCGTACGCTCTGATTCTTTCAATTACTTTTGTTGAGCTTGTAATCGGTCTTTATCTTTTGAAGTTCATGGGAATATACAACAGCAATTATATCGTAATAGTTGCCGTACTTACGGCGATAGTCGATATTCTTCCTGTGCTTGGCACAGGCTCGGTTCTTATTCCCTGGGCTGTTTATTCGATTATCACGGGAAACACGGCGCTCGGAATCGGATTGTTTATTATTTACATCGTTATCACCATTATCCGCCAGGTTATCGAACCCAAGCTCGTTGCAGGTCAGCTCGGGCTTCCGCCGTTCTTAACGCTTATGGCTATGTATATCGGCTCGCAGATTTTCGGATTGTTCGGAATTTTCCTTCTCCCGCTTGCCATTATTACTATCAAAGAGCTCAACGACGACGGCATTATTCATCTTTACAAACCACTTGAAAGGAATACGAATAAATGATTGATATGCACTGCCACATTTTACCGGCTATTGACGACGGCGCTGAGGATATGAACGAATCCTTAACGCTGTGTTCGGTTGCCGAAAAGCAGGGCATAACGGACATTATCACCACTCCGCATTTTGCAGAATATGATGAAGTTTTAAACTTTGCAGAAATAAGAAAAGATAAACTCAATATGCTCAACCGCGCGCTAAGGCAGACGGGAATCGACGTTAATGTAACGGCGGGAAGCGAGCTTTATCTTGACGATATGATTTTTTCGGCGCCGAACCTTGACGCGTTGACGTTAAACGGCAGCAGATATATGCTGTGTGAATTCTCTTTAAAGAACTTTGATCCCGAAGACGCCATGGACTGGATTGACGAAATAATAAAGAGAGATTATGTCCCGATTATTGCCCATCCGGAACGGTATTCCGTTTTTATGAGAGTTCCCGAATACATCAACGAGCTTGCTTCCAAAGATGTTCTCTTCCAGATAAATGCGGATTCCCTGACCGGCGCAAACGGTAAGTCGAGCTTTTATCTTGCGTGCGATATGCTTTCAAGAAATCTTGTCGATTTTATTGCCAGTGACGCTCATTCATCCAAATTCAGACCGAACGACCTTCTCGATAAAACCAAGTTTTTCCCGGAATTTATTACGGTTGAAACACTTGAGCTTCTTCTTGACGAGAATCCGTCGTATGTTCTTAACGACAGGTTAATCACGCCTCCCGAAAGAGGATTGTTATAAAGATTATTAATCATCAATACATAAATTCAGAGGTGTTTTTATGCCAAGCATTGAAATAATTGATATTTCAAAAGGCGTTATGACGGCTGAGGTTTACCCCGGTGACCCTGCGCCGTACCTTAAAAAGGTTAAATCCGTGCGAAATGACGGATACAATCTTTCAAAAATTGAAAGCGGACTTCATAACGGAACCCATATTGACGCTCCGCTTCATTTTTTTGATGACGGATACGCAGTCGACGACCTGAGTCCCGACTGTTTCATAGGTCCGTGCACCGTAATCGAAACTCCGGCAGGCATGCTTACGGGCGCTGATGTTGAAAAGCTCTTCCCCCGTTCCGCCGAAAGAGTGCTTCTTAAAGGAAAGGGAAGAACTTTCATTCATCCGAGCGCAGCAAGCGAAATCGCTTTCCGCGGTTGCAAGCTGCTGGGAATCGATTCCCAGTCAATTGAAAAAGTCGGTTCCGACGGCTCGTCACACAGGACGTTGCTGGGCGAAAATGTCGTTCTTCTTGAAGGTCTTGACCTTTCCGAAGTCCGTGAGGGAGAATATTTTCTGTGCGCTCAGCCCGTTCTGATTGAGGGAGCCGAGGCTGCCCCCTGCAGAGCAATACTAATAAAAGATCATATTTTCTGGAGCGGAAGCAGATAAGAAAAATGACTGTATGTGGGAGTTAATATGAAAAAGAAAAACGAATACAAGGGCTTGTATATTACCGTTTCCACTCTTATTCATCTTGCAATAATAATTGGTATGTACGCCTTTGTCTGGTATAAGTTTTACAGGCGGATTATGGGAGACAATATTTTCAGGGGTCCCGGAAATCTGCTCGTAATTACGGTTTACGCAGCGCTGTATTTTATTCTTCAGAATGTTTACGGCGGATTTAAGATAGGGCACCTTAAGCTTACGGATGTACTTTTTGCGGGGCTGTTATCGAATGTTATCAACACCGCTTTCGCCTACGCTCAGATAAGCCTTATCGCAGGCGCTCTCGTTTCGCCGCTGCCGCTTCTGGTTTTGCTTGTCGCAGACATTTCGGTTCTCGTTCTCTGGGGAATGTTCGCAGACATATTCTTTTACAGGCTTTTCCCTCCGAGGGAGATTCTTCTTATCGTCGGAAACGAGCATTACTACAAGCTGCGAAGCAATTTTGAGTCGCGTTATGAAAAATTCCGTATTGCCGAAGATGTATCAATTACCGACACCGATATTGATACAATAAAGCGAAAAGCTCTTCTTTACGGCTCCGTAATTCTTTACGACATTGCGGCAAAAAACAGAAACAAGCTTCTGAAATTCTGTTTTGAAAATTCCATAAGAGTTTATGTCACGCCCAAAATATCGGATGTAATTATGCGCGGCGGTTCGGTAGTCGACCTTTTCGACACTCCTCTTGTTCTTTGCAGAAATTTCGGACTGACCTTCGGGCAGAGAATTGTCAAAAGAACTATAGATATTATTATTTCATTCATAGGTATTATTATTACGTTGCCGCTTTTTCTGATTATTTCGCTTGCAATAAAGCTCGAAGACGGCGGGCCCGTATTCTTTAAGCAAAAAAGAGCAACGTTTGATAACAATGTTTTCAAAATACTTAAATTCAGAAGTATGATTGTCGATGCTGATAAAACGGGCTTCAGAGGAGCAACCGATCACGACGACAGGATTACAAAAGTCGGCAGAATTATAAGACCGTTCCGTCTTGACGAACTGCCGCAGTTGATAAATGTTCTCAAGGGCGATATGAGCATTGTCGGACCCAGACCCGAAAGAGTCGAACATATGAAAGCCTACACGAAGGAAATTCCGGAATTTCCGTTCAGACTCAAGGTCAAAGGCGGACTCACGGGTTACGCTCAGGTTTACGGAAAATACAATACCACGCCCCTTGATAAATTAAAGCTTGACCTGATTTACATTCAGAATTATTCGCTCAAGCTTGACATTAAGCTGTTATTAATGACGCTTAAAATCATCTTCCAGAAAGAAAGCACGGAAGGCTTTGACGAAAACCAGACCAAAAAGGTGTTTGAGGATTATATCAAAGCGGAAGAGGATTCTTTTGAAGATGAAAAAACGTCGGATGGAGGAGAGAAAGATGAAAAACTTTAAAAAACTTTTATGCGTTCTGTTGGCTGTATGCCTGCTGATTCCGTTTGCTTCCTGTAAAAAGGAAGAAGCAAAAACGGATGATACGACCGCAGCCCCGACAACCGAACCCACAACCGTTGCACAACCCGAACCGGCAAATATAAATCCGCTTACGGGTATTGCCGACCTTGACGAAGCAGTTATCGGCAAACGACCGCTCGCCATCATGGTTGAAAATCATCCCGACGCGCGTCCTCAGTGGGGTCTTAACACTCCCGATATAGTTGTAGAAGGTCTTGTAGAGGGCGGCATTACAAGAATGATGTGGATTTATTCGGATGTCTCCAAAGTTGAAAAAATCGGTCCCTGCAGAAGCTCGAGAATAAACTATATCGAAGTTGCTGAAGCATTTGACGCAATTTACGCTCATTTCGGCGGCAGCCCGACAGCCTACAGCATGATGAACGGCGACTCGAGCATCGACCATATTGACTTTAACTTCTCAGACGGAAAGTTTGAACGCGACCAGTCGAGAAATGTCGCTATTGAACACCGGGCTACAACAAAAGGCGAATGGATTAACGACGCAATAGCTAAAAAAGGGTTCAGAACCGATATTGACGAAGAATATGCAAAACCCTTTGTATTCTCGAAAACAAAGCTTGAGCTTCCCGGCGGAAAGTGCGAAGAAGTCAAAGCCGTATTCTCAACGGGTTACGCGCATACATTCAAGTATAACGCCGATGACGGTCTGTACTATAACTACATGAATTCCAACCCCATGAAAGACGGAGTTACGGACGAACAGATGTCGGTTTCCAACGTTCTTATTCTTTCCTGTAACGTTACGACGTTCGACTATAAATACGCTCAGTGGAATCTCACAAGCGGCACAGGCTACTACATAAGCAACGGCACTTACCAGGAAATCAACTGGAAAAAGGGCGACGGCAAGGTTCACGACAGATTTGAATTTACCGACGCAGACGGAAACGAGCTGAAGTTCAATACGGGCAAATTCTGGATTGGCTTTGTTCCCAACGGTAACACAACTGTTTCTTAAAAAACAACAAAAAATAAACGCTCAACTTAAAGTTGAGCGTTTGTTTTTTTATTATTCTCTATACTGTTTTTATTTAAGCTTCGGCTAAACCCTCGGATATTCCCAGCATTACAATACCGGCTATTACCGTGATTATGCAGGCATACTGCGCCTTTGTAAGCTTTTCTTTCAGAACCGCTCTGCCGAGTATTACGGATACTATGCAGTAACAGGCGACCATAGGAGCCGAAAGCACGGGATTCCTTGCCATCGCGAATACGTAAAAAATCTGTCCGAATTCCTCAGCGCAGGCTGCCGTCGCCTTATCCGGGTCTTTAAACGGATTATATGCCTTCCTGTTTCTCAAAAGCATAAACAGCCAGCAGAATAATCCTACGGCAAAGAAGGTCAGACCGTAAAGAATAAGCACATCCGCTTCCGAAAGTCCGAGTCCCATATCGCCGTCAAGAATAATGCCGTCAGCCGCTGTTCCGACTGTATCAAAAATACAGTAAGCTATGGGGAAAAACAACGCGAGAGCGCCGATTTTATACTTTTTTTCAACCTGTTCGCCGCGTTCTGAAATCTCCCTGTCGCTGATTTTCTTTTCGACTGTTCCAAGAGCTATAACGCCCGCAACTATAAGCGCAGTTCCGGCAAAGTCAAGCATTCCGTATTCATCGGTAATGCTGTTTATTTTACCTCTTATAAGAAAATAAACAATCATTGCAACGGCGCTCAATGCTCCGGAAGCGTTCTGAATGGGCGAAATAATCGAAACTTCAAGATAGCGAAGTCCCGCATAGCCTATTACCATTGAAATAATATAGGCAAGAGAAGCGGGCGAATATTTTACAATATCGCTGAAAAATGTTTTCGCAGTCAGAGTTTTTTCCATATAAGGAACGGACTGCGGCAATAATAAAATTATGATTGCCGATACGCCCATTACAACGCCTACCCATACGGCTATTTTAAGATGGGACTGACTGTCGTTTTCATCCGTACCTTTTTTATAAAATAAATCTGCAAAGCCCCATCCCAAAGTTGCGACAAGGGCAAATATAAACCACATATCCTTATTCTCTCCTGATTACTAACTGATGTACGGCATCGGGTTAACCGGGTTGCCGTTAATTCTGACCTCAAAGTGGCAGTGGGCTCCCGTTGAGTTGCCCGTTGAACCGGCAAGAGCAATTAACTGACCTGCCGAAACATACTGACCGACATAAACTTTAATCGAGGAGTTATGAGCGTAAAGCGTCGAAATTCCGCCGCCGTGATCAATCATTACGCAATTGCCGTAGCTTCCGTACCATCTTGCAAGCGTGACAGTGCCGGATTCGGCGGCAACGACTGACGCGCCGTATGTTCCGCCGGGGCGGCAAAGGTCAACGCCCGTGTGGAAGCCTCTCGATCTCCAGCCATAGGGAGATGAAATAATCGAAGCTCCGATGCAGGGCCAGACAAATCTTCCGTATCTTGTACTCGAGCCGCTTCCGGAACCGTCGCTGTAGCGCGCCTTTGTTCCGACCTCTACCTTTTTATCAACCTTTTCCTTCGTGGTAACTCTCGAAACCTCTTTGACAGAAGTTTTTACGCCGTCAACATAGGTTATAACCTCGGTAACGACCTGTTCGCCGTCAACGCCTTCGGTGATGGTTCTCTTCGTACCGGTGTAAAGCGAAGAATTCTTAACCTCGACTGTTTCAAACGGAATTGTCTCGGTTCTCTTTTCGGTCTTTGTGACCTTAACCCGAAGATAATTAACCTCGCTTGAAACAAGCAGCTTCTGTCCTGCAAAAATCTTGCCGTCAAGGTCCGGATTAAGCTCCTCAAGCTCGCTGACCTTAAGTGAAAATTTGTCGGCGATTCCTGAAATGCTGTCGCCTGCCTGAACCGTATAATACTGAGCCTCGACTTTAGTAGTTCCGAGCCTGTCTTTAAGAATGTCCGCATTCCAGATAACGCCTTCTGTTTCGGGGTAAAGCCCCTGAACATATTCAACGTTCTCAACAAAGCCGACGGTTGTGTTTTTTTCGTCCGTTTCGTACTTTTCAAGCATCGCATCAAACACGCTTACGGCGTCGGTTTCGTTCTTGACAGCGCACAGAAATTCATTGTTGATATAAATTCCGCACGCATTTGTAATATTGTCGTCCGAGTTTTCAAGAAGTCTGTCGCAGATTGTGGAAGCGTCGTTAAGCTCGTTAAGAGGAACGGCTTTAATCTCGTAGCTTGCGCCGTTGAGCGCGTCACCCTGATCGAAATCGGTAATATCAAGCCTTTCCTGAGCTTCTTTCCTTGCGGAAAGATATATTTCTTCATTTGCAACATAGCCTATCGTTTTGCCGTTATACTGAACTTCAAGCGCATAGGTTCTGTCAGAAAACGACCTCACCGTAGCTATAAGAACAATCAAAGCAAGAATCGGTAAAACCGTATTAAGCACATAAACAAACACTCTTGAATGCTTTTCAAACGCTTTTATAATATAACCGAGCAGGTGCTTTTTATATTTCTTCTTATCCTGCTTTTTAAGCTCGCGCAATGTATGGCGGGTATTGACCATTTCCGAAAAAAGCTCTTTCGTTTCGCCGGCAACCGAGTGAAAGGTTTTAAGCACAAAGCTGTCAACCGCCTTGTAAGCGATTACCATTGCGGCGCCGAATGCGAGAAACGGTTTTACGGCGAGTCTGCCCAGACGCTTCATCAGACGCTTTGAATACCTGACAAACTGAATGCCGAGTAAATATGTATAATTGTAAAACGTTGCAGTCATATTAACTCCTCTGTTTTTCGGGGCTTAACCCCTTTTTGCAGTGATTAACAATTGCTAAATATTAATTATACCATAAATTATATATTTTTTCAAGTTTTGCTAAATGCTCAGGTGCGAGAACATCTCGTTAACCATGTTTCTTATCTGCCTGTGTTCGGGCTTTTTCATTTCAGGGTCATCTTCAAGAAGCGAAGAAGCGGCAGTCCGCGAGAGCATAAGAACAGCCGTATCGTTGAGCAAAGAAGCGATTTTAAGTTGGGGAAGTCCGTGCTGCTTTGACCCGAAGAAATCGCCGGGTCCTCGCATGTTAAGGTCTTCGTCCGCAATTTTAAAACCGTCCGCAGTCGAACACATAATCTTAAACCTCTGTTTTGACTGTTCGCTCTGAGAATCCGAAACAAGTATGCAGGTCGACTGTTCCTTTCCTCTGCCGACTCTGCCCCGAAGCTGATGAAGCTGAGAAAGTCCGAACCGTTCGGCGTTTTCAATTACCATAACGACGGCGTTTGGAACGTCAATTCCGACTTCAATTACTACGGTGGAAACAAGAAGCGATATCTCGTTAGACGCAAATTTCCGCATTACGCCGTCTTTTTCGACCGCTTTCATCTGACCGTGGAGAAGTCCTACCCTGTAGTCTTTAAAAACCGTTTCGGCAAGATGCTTATAGTATTCCTCGGCGGGAATCAGGTCCGTTTCGCCCTCGGAAACAAGAGGACAGACGATATACGCCTGAAGCCCCGCGTCAAGATGTTTTTTAATAAAATTATAAATTCTTTCGTGATACTCTCCCGTCACCTGATAGGTGGCAATTTTCTTTCTGTCAAGCGGCATTTCGTCAAGAACCGAAACGTCAAGATCGCCGTAAATAATAAGCGCAAGAGTTCTCGGAATCGGAGTTGCGGACATAACAAGCACATGAGGACTGACGCCCTTTTCTTTTAAATCTGTTCGCTGGTTTACTCCGAAGCGGTGTTGCTCGTCCGTTACGACAAGCGCAAGGTCCGAAAAGGCGACATCCTGCTGAATAATCGCATGTGTGCCGATAACAAGATCAATTTCGCCGTTTGCGATTTTTTCTTTAATCTCGCGTTTTTCCTTAGCTCTGGTGCTTCCCGTAAGAAGGCAAACGGAAATTCCCATATCCTTAAACATCTTTTCAAACGAATGAAAATGCTGTTCGGCAAGCACTTCCGTCGGAGCCATAAGCGCGGACTGCATACCGTTTTTTGCAACCGTGTATATAAGCGCCGCTGCAACGGCTGTTTTTCCCGAACCGACATCTCCCTGAAGAAGTCTGTTCATGGCTTTTTCGCCCTGCATATTTTTAACCGCTTCGCTTACGCATTTTTTCTGAGCATTCGTCATTTCAAAAGGAAGGCTGTTTATAAAATCCTGCGAACAGTCGTTTTTTATAAAATGGCAATTCTTCGTTTCGCGGTTCTTGTCCCTGAGTCTGAGGAGTCCCATCTGAAGAAGAAACAGCTCATCGAAAATCAGTCTTTTCCTTGCTCTTTCAAGTCCGGCGTTATCCGACGGGAAATGGACGGAAGAAATAGCTTCGCAAAGAGGGCAGAGGCTATACTTTTCTCTCATTTCCTCACTTAACGGTTCGTCAATTATTTCGTTTACGTTTTTAAGAGCCTCCTTAACGCATTTTTCAATCGTTCTTGAGGACAGCTTCGCAGTAGCCCTGTATATCGGACGGATTTTCTCGTTCTGCTCGGATTTTATAAACATGGGGGAAAGCATTTCCCTGCTTCCTATTCGCGAACAGCTCATTTTGCCGTAAAAAAGATACTCCTCATCCTCTTTTAACATCTGGGGAATGTATTTATTATTGAAGAAAGTAAGATTCACTATCCCTTTGCCATCCGTTACCGACGTTTTGTATAAAACCCTTCCGCCCTTTATCATGTGCTTTGTCGGAGTATGGGAAACGGTAGCTCTGATACAGCAGTTTTCCTCAAAAACCGCCTCGTTAATCGGAACAATTTTGCTCCAGTCCTCGTAGTTTCTCGGATAAAAACGCAAAAGAGCCCCGACAGTGTCTACCCCGAGTTTATGAAACTCGGCGGCTCTGGCACTGCCGACGCCCTTAAGATATTTAATATCCGTACCTGCGTTCATTGTCAATAGCTCCACTTTTCTATATCAGCGTACCATTTGGGAGTCTCCACGCTGAGATTTACACCTCGCAGCGACGCGCAAATCCCCGTACGGAAACAAATCGGAGCAAACGGAACGTCGCGCATAAATACGGCGCTGAATGCCTCAACCGTCATACTTCCCGAGAGCACGTCTTCATAAGCGTAAACGCTTTCGCTTTCGGGGTTGATTCCGTTTGAACAAAGCCCGTTTTCAAAAAAGAATGTTCCCAGAAACATATCTCCGCCGAGTTTGACTTCGCCGATATACATATCGAAATCATTGTTTTTTATCAGATTTGCGTAAGTCTCAAAATCCTCGCTGCGAATCCTTATGCTGAATCCAAGTTCATTAAGAGAATCCCTTATCATATTCGCAGCGCTGACTCTGAATTTATTATCTTTATTAACAAGAAGCTCAAATGCAAGCGCATTTTCGCCGTTTGAACGGATTTTGTCGTCGTTGAGCTTGCTGTAGCCTGATTTTTCAAGGAACGAAACCGCCGAAGCCGTAGTGACATTCGGAGTGATTTCCTTGGAACGGCTCCAGTTCGGGTTAAACGGAAGTCTTGTTGCAACGGCGTTGCCCCGGAAAGCATTCTGAGCAATCTCGTCGACATTGACCGCGCACAGGACAGCCTGACGCACATTCACGTCGGACAAAGCTGCGTTTTCGCCGTTAAATCCGAGATAAACAAGATTGTTCATAACAACGTTTCTTGTAACGGCATTAATCTTATTATAGCTTCCTCCGTGCAGAGAATCGAAGCAAAAACTTATATCTCCCGTCTGCAGAACATAGGCTTCGCTGACGGCGTCCGCAACGTCAACAAGCTCAATTTTATTGATTTTCGCCTTGTTGTTGAGCGCATTCTTTTCAAGAATACTGTCTTTTGTAACCACATACGGACCGCTTCCGACGGGAATTACGTCCTTATCTTCGGCTGTTCCGTTTTTAACAATGGGAAATGTCAGGGCGCTCAGAGCAAAAACGTTGTTTGAATTCATTTCAAAAACGACTGTTTTTTCATCCTGCGCCACTGCAGATTCAAACTGGAAAACCAGTGAAGAATAAGTATTCGACTTTTTAGCCTTTGCAAATGAATAGACTATATCATCCGCAGTTACCCTGCTTCCGTCCGAAAACGAAGCCTCGGTCAGAGTCACCGTTACGGAATTCCCCTTGACCGAACCCGATGAAGCGAGAACCGGTATTTCGTTATAACCTGAATCAAGCTTATAAAGCGGCTCGAATAAAACCGCATCAAGCTGACTGTTAACCTCGCTGAGTGAATAAAACGGATTCAGGCTGTCGTTAGCGGCATAGGGCAACTTGAGGACGTTCTGCTCAACATCCTCCTGATATGCGCTGTCACCGGTCTGAAGCTCGTTTTCTTCGCCCGGATTTTTCGAGCATGCCGAAAAAAGCAGGCAAAGGCAAATTGTTAAGATTAATAAAAGCTTACTTTTCGTCATAGTTAATTCTCTCTGCTTTTACGCAGTTAAAGGTTTTCCTGTCAATTTCAAAAATACAGCCCGAAATAACGCAATCCGTTTCGGGATTTTCGTGCCTCTGCGGAAAGCCCGTGCGGAACTTTTCGATTATTATTTCGGGAGTAACGCCGAGAACCGACTGCGCCGGTCCGCACATGCCAAGGTCCGTAATATACCCCGTTCCCTTGGGCAAAATCTGTTCATCCGCAGTCTGAACGTGCGTATGAGTTCCGAATACTGCCGAAATCCTGCCGTCAAGGTAAAAGCCCATGGCTCTTTTCTCGCTCGTAGCCTCCGCATGAAAATCGAGCACTATAATATCCGTCTCTTTTTTCAGCTGTTCAATCACTCTGTCAGCGCAGTCAAACGGGTTTTCAAGCGGTTCAAGATAAGCGGTGCCGAGAATATTCATTACGCCGATTCTCACGCTGCCCTTGTCAACAACCCCGTAACCCTTTCCGCAAACCGTGTCTTTATAATTTGCCGGACGGATTACGCTTAATGTCTCGTCAAAGAAGGGACACATTTCGCGCCTTTTGAACGCGTGATTTCCGGTTGTGATAAAATCGGCTCCCGCCGAGAAGATATCACGGGCGGACAGCGGAGTAATGCCGTTACCCTTTGCGCTGTTTTCGCCGTTGACAATGCAGACATCAATTTCTTTTTCCCTTTTGATTATGGGCAGCTTTTTCTTAAGATATTCGGTTCCGACGCTGCCCACGACGTCGCCGACGCAAAGAATTCTTACCGTTGAATTCATTTCAATTCCGTTCTACGAGGCATTACCCTCTGTTTTTATTTTAATCTATAAGGCAGAGGAAAAGCGACAACCTCTCCTCTGCCTTAACAGATTCTAAAATTATTTCGCGTAATCTACCGCGCGGTTTTCCCTTATGATATTAACCTTAATCTGACCGGGATACTCGAGCTCGTCCTCGATCTTCTTGACAATATCGTGGGCTACAAGAATCATCTGATCGTCCGAAACAACATCGGGCTTGACCATGATACGTACTTCACGGCCTGCCTGAATTGCAAAGGACTTTTCAACTCCGTCAAACGAAGTAGCGATTTCCTCAAGCTTTTCAAGACGCTTGATATAATTCTGAACATTCTCTCTTCTTGCGCCGGGTCTTGCAGCCGAAATGGCGTCCGCAGCCTGAACAAGACAGGCAACTATCGTTTTGGCTTCCACATCACCGTGGTGCGCCTGAATAGCATGAACTATGTTCTCGTTCTCCCTGTACTTCTTGGCATATTCAACGCCAAGCTCAACATGGCTTCCTTCCATTTCATGGTCAAGAGCCTTGCCGATATCATGAAGAAGTCCTGCTCTCTTCGCTGCCTTGACGTCAGCGCCGAGCTCCGCAGCCATAAGACCGGCAATATACGAAACCTCAAGAGAATGGTTAAGTACGTTCTGACCGTAGCTCGTACGGTATTTAAGTTTACCCAAAAGCTTTACAAGCTCGGGATGAATGTTATTCACACCCGCGTCGATAACAGCCCTTTCGCCGGTCTGTTTGATTGTCGCTTCAACCTCGCGCTTTGCCTTTTCGTATGTTTCTTCAATCCTTGTGGGATGGATTCTTCCGTCCTGAACAAGTTTTTCAAGAGCAAGACGCGCAATTTCACGTCTGACCGGGTCAAAGCACGAAACCGTAATTGTTTCGGGCGTGTCGTCGATGATAAGGTCAACGCCGGTAATTGTTTCAAGCGTACGGATGTTCCTGCCTTCGCGGCCGATAATTCTTCCCTTCATGTCATCGCTGGGAAGGGCAACTACGGAAACCGTGGCTTCTGCGGCATGATCCGCAGCGCACCGCTGAATCGCCGTGGCGATAATCTCCCTTGCAAGGGATTCGGCTTCGTCCTTTGTTCTCTGCTCGAAATCGTAAATCTTGACCGCCTTGTCATGGACAAGCTCATCTTCAAGATTTGAAAGCAGGAAGGCCTTAGCCTGTTCTTTCGTGTAGCCCGAAATCTTTTCGAGCATTTCAAACTGACTCTTTTTAAGGCTTTCAACCTCAGTGAGTCTGTCGTCAGCCTCACGAAGCTTTCTTGTGAGGTTTTCTTCCTTTTTTTCCATTGCCTCAACTTTTTTGTCAAGGCTTTCTTCTTTTTGAATTATTCTTCTTTCCTGACTTTTGACTTCGTTTCTTCTTTCGCGAAGTTCTTTATCGGCTTCGGTTCTTTCCGCCTGAATCTTTTCCTTGGCTTCAAGAATAAGCTCCTTGCGGCGGCTTTCAGCCTCAGTCATAGCCTGGTTAAGTATACGTGCTGCCTCGTCCTGCGCGGAACCGATAGCTGCTTCGGCAATCTTCTTACGGACAATCTGTCCGACAATAAACCCGATTATTCCGAAAACAACCGCCGCTGCGACGATGCAGATAATCGCTATTCCTTTATCCAAAAAGCGTTCCTCCTTCTTTAATTTTTAATACAGGTAATATCTGAAGATAATTATCAAATATCGTCGATATTGTTGTTATGGATACAAAACACCACAATATCTTTTATATTCTATAACTATTACATTAAAATGTCAAGTAAATTGCTTTACATTTTTGAATAAAAAACGGATGAAATCCGTTTTCATCCGTCATTTGTGATATTTACTTCCGTTTATTATCGAAAAAGCCCTGTAAATCTGTTCAAGAAGCATTATCCGCGCCATCTGATGAGGAAACGTCATCTTTGACATTGAAATGCGTTCGTCTGAACTCATTTTGATTTTTTCACTCAATCCGTAAGAACTGCCGATAATAAATGTAACACCGCCAAAACCGTCAACCGCAGTTTTTTCAAAAAAATCCGACAGCTGCGCGCTGGATTTCTGCCTGCCTTCAATACAAAGAGAAACAATCTTCGTTCCGGAGGGAATTTTTGATGAAATCTTTTTCGCTTCGTTATCAAGCGCTGATGCAATCTGCTTTTCATTAGGATTTTCGGGTAGAGCTTCGGGCGATATTTCGATGATATTCAGTTTGCAAAAACTTCTGAGCCTTTTTTCATATTCAGCCGAAAACTCACGCATATAGCTTTCTTTAAGCTTGCCGAGCGCTATAACGGTAATATTCATCATAACGTAATCGCCCTTTCGTCGTTAACGGGTTTAGCGACCTTTAAAATATAATCTCTTCCTTCAACCGCGCCCATCATTTCAAGAACGGATTTGGTTGTCTGATAAGCTAAAAGCGGATCGTTGTTTTCCCTGCTCAGATGCCCGAGAATGAGCCTTGTCGTTCCGTTTTCCACAAGCTCTCTTGCAAATTCGGCGCAGCTGTCGTTTGAAAGATGACCGACTCCGGACATAATTCTTCTTTTAACATGATACGGATAAGACGAGCAACGAAGCATGCCGAGGTCATGATTGCTTTCAAGCAAAACGGCGTCGCAACCGAGAAGCGCCCGCCTTACATCCTCGGACACATAGCCCATATCAGTTGCAACTGCAATGCTTCTCGAGTCGGGAGTTTCAATCCGGTAACCGTTGCTTTCCCTGCTGTCATGCGAGGTATGGAACGGGACAACCTTCATTCCGGCTGCTTCAAAACCGTCAAAAGATATTTCATTAAGATTCAGCTTTGAACAGTCGAAAATGCTTTCCATCCCCTTAAGAGTACCCTCGGAAGCGTAAACGGGAATGTTATATCTTGACGCAAAAACACGCACGGCGCTGATATGGTCGCTGTGCTCATGTGTAATAAGAAGCGCCTTAATCTTTTCGGCGCTTTCGCCTATGCTTTCAATGGCAATTTCAAGCTGTTTAGCGTTCATTCCCGCGTCAACAAGAAGCGAATTGCCCGAAGAAGATATGTAGAATGAATTTCCGCCCGAGGAAGAAAAAAGCGGACAGATTCGTGCCATAATTTTTCCCCTTTGTCTAATAAAAAAGCTGCTAAAAAGCAGCTTTAATTGTTTGTTATTAACCTGCGCTCCTGACAACCGCGCCGTCATCCGGGAAATTGACCCTGTCGATTTTAGCGCCCAGAGAAGTAAGCTTGCCGACAATGTCGTCATAGCCTCTGTCAATATACTGGATATTTTCAATTTCGGTAGTGCCCGAAGCAACAAGTCCCGCAATAATCATAGCAGCGCCGGCTCTGAGGTCGTCCGCTCTGACGGGAGCGCCCTGAAGCTTTTTAACGCCCTCAACAACGGCAACCTTGCCGTCAACATGAATCATAGCGCCCATTCTCGTAAGCTGGTCAACATATTTGAATCTGTTGTCCCAGACGCTTTCGGAAACAACGCTTGTCCCCTCCGCAATGCATAGAAGAACAGTCATCTGAGGCTGCATGTCGGTCGGGAAGCCCGGGTGAGGCATAGTCTTGACGTTACAGCGATTGAGCTTTGCGTTTGAAGAAACGACAAGTCCTTCGCCGTCCTCGTCTTCAATAACCGACACACCGCATTCCTCAAGCTTTGCGGTAATGGACTCAAGGTGTTTGGGAATAATATTTTTAATATGAACTCTTCCGCCCGTGGCAGCAGCCGCAACCATGAAAGTCCCGGCTTCAATCTGGTCGGGAATTATTGAATACGTGCAACCGTGAAGATGTTCGACTCCGCGGATTTTAATAACATCCGTACCTGCGCCCCTTACGTCGGCTCCCATGGTGTTAAGGAAGTTTGCAAGGTCAACTATATGAGGCTCTTTCGCCGCGTTTTCAATAATTGTAAGTCCTTTTGCCTTTACTGCGGCAAGCATTACGTTAATCGTAGCGCCGACAGTAACAACGTCCATATAAATCGAAGTGCCGATAAGCATATCCGCCTTGACGTTAACCATGGCGTTTTTTTCGACCGTAACCTGTGCACCGAGAGCTTCAAATCCCCTTATGTGCTGGTCAATGGGCCGCACTCCGAAGTCGCATCCTCCGGGCATTGCAACGCAAGCCTTGGAATAACGCCCCAAAAGAGCGCCGATGAGATAATACGAGGCTCTCATCTTCCTTGTAAGTTCGTGTTCGACAACGTGGGAATTGACCGGTCTGGGGTCAATTTCAACCGTCGTATCGTTAATCATACGAACCTTTGCGCCCATTTCGTGCAGGATTCTTATCATAGTTGAAACATCACTGATGTTAGGTATATTTTCAATTCGGCAAACATCGTCGGACAACAGAACCGCAGGCAAAATAGCAACTACTGCATTTTTCGCGCCGCTTATTGTCACTTCTCCGGCAAGTCTGTGACCGCCTTCGACAACAAATTTTTCCACTGCGATGCTCCCTTCTTATTTTTTCCCCGAGTCAGAGCTTTGCTCTAACTGTATTAGTATAACACAATAATATGAAAATTAAAAGTGCTTTTTAAAAATTATTAAAAATTACTTGTGAAACAGCCTGTTATTCTCATGCTTGGGTTCGCAGGTAACATTCATTCCGAGGCATTTGAAGGTATGTAAATCAACCTCCGAAAGAACAACCGAAGAATGAACTTCGCTTCCGCGCAGTTTCTGGAGCTGACTTAAGGCAAGCTCAACCGTCGGATTCGTTGCGGCGCAGATAGAAAGAGCTATAAGAACCTCGTCCGTGTGAAGAAGAGGATTCTTATTTCTCAGGTGATTTACTTTAAGATCCTGAATGGGCTCAATAACCACGGGTGAAATAAGCAGGATATCGTCGCTGATATTGGCAAGATATTTAAGCGCGTTCAAAAGCATTGCAGACGCGGCTCCGAGAAGATTTGAGGTTTTGCCCGAAAGCAAAGTTCCGTCGGGAAGCTCTATAGCCGCCGCAGGAGCTCCGGTTTCCTCCTCTTTTTTAAGAGCGAGTTCAACTACCGCCCTGTCTTCAACGGAAATACCCGCCTGCTGCATGAGCATTTCGATTTTATGAGCTTCCTCACCTGCCTGAAGATTTCCTTCAAGAAGAGAGCACAGCGCGGCGTAATATCTTCTGATAATTTCCTGCTTTGCCGCAAGGCGGACTGCCTCATCGTCAAAAATGCAGTTTCCCGCCATATTAACGCCCATGTCAGTCGGGGATTTATACGGCGAAGAACCGTAAATCTTTTCAAACATTGCGTTAAGCACGGGGAATATTTCAACATCCCTGTTGTAATTAACCGTGGTTTCTCCGTACGCTTCAAGGTGGAACGGGTCAATCATATTGACGTCGTTAAGATCCGCCGTAGCCGCCTCATACGCAAGATTAACCGGGTGCTTAAGCGGAATATTCCAGATGGGGAATGTTTCAAATTTAGCGTATCCCGCCTTGACTCCCCTCTTATTCTCATGATAAAGCTGAGAAAGCGCGGTAGCCATTTTTCCGCTGCCGGGGCCGGGAGCTGTAATAACCACAAGCGAACGCTGAGTTTCGATATAATCGTTTTTACCGTAGCCCTCGTCGCTGACTATAAAGGGAATGTTTGACGGATATCCTTCTATGGGATAATGCCTGTAAACTTTTATACCGAGATTTTCAAGCCTTGTCTGGAATTCAACAGCTGCCTTCTGATTTTCAAATCTTGTAAGAACAACGCTTCCCACATAAAGCCCGAAATCGGTAAACGCGTCAATAAGGCGAAGCACGTCCAGATCATAGGTAATTCCGAGGTCGCCTCTGATTTTATTTTTCTCAATATCCGCGGCATTAATCGCAATAACAATTTCAGCCTGATCCTTAAGCTGAAGGAGCATCTTGATTTTACTGTCGGGTTTAAAGCCGGGAAGAACTCTTGACGCATGATAGTCGTCAAAAAGCTTTCCTCCGAACTCAAGATACAGCTTTCCGCCGAACTCGTTGATTCTTTCCTTAATGTGTTCCGACTGCATTTTAAGATACTTGTCATTGTCAAAACCTAATCTGAACATTCTTTCACTCCCCCTATCGGGTTTTGTCCTCCCGAAAATAATTAACTTAATTATTTTATCATATCATCTTTTCTTTTGCAATAATTGAAGAGACTAATTTAAGATTTTTCACTCAACTTTTTGAAAAACGATTATCTTCGAAACGAGCGCGCCGCCCATATCGAAACGCAAACCGACGTTCATAAGATAATCCCCGCCGAACGTCTTTTCTTCATCCCCGTAAATGACCCGGTAATCTGCATTTTCGTCAAGACCTTCAAGACATATATGATAAAACCTGTCCGCAAAGAATATACTGTTATTTTTGCAAACAAACAAAACTGCTTTACCGTCTCCGACGTATTCTGTCGCGTAAATTCCGTCGTTTTTAAAATTTGCCAATCTGTAAAATTTGCCGAACTGAACGGTGTTGCGAATCCGTTTATAAAGCGAAATATATTTTTTATGAATTTCAAGAACTTTTTCATCATATTTCAGAAGATTTCCGCCTACTGACAAAGCCCCCTGCATACTGACATTGAACCTGAAATCCCAATCGTTCGGTCTTATATTCCTGTTTGTATCGGTAACCCAGGAACGCATGCACTTAATCGGGTAAAGCAGCGAATATCCGTGCTGAATTTCCAGCCTGTCGACCGGGTCGGTATTGTCCGAAGGCCAGACCATATCAAAATGCCCGAGAGCGCCGAGTTCCGCTCTTCCGCCGCCGGAAGCGCAGGCTTCAATCTGCAAATCGGGATACTTTTCTTTCAGCCTGTCACAGATTTCATAAACCGCCCGTATGTGCCTTAACCGACATTCTTCGGGATTTTCAAGGTTCTGCGCGCCGGATTCCGAAAACGGTCTGTTAGCGTCCCATTTGATATACTCGATATTGTACTTTTCAAGCAAATTATCCATACAGCCGAAAACGTGCTGCTGAACCTCGGGCAGGGTTAAATTCAGCACAAGCTGATTACGAAGCAGGGACGGTTCCCTTGACCCGTAGTGATAAGTCCATTCCGGATGAGCGCGGTACAAATCCGAATCCGGATTAACCATTTCCGGCTCAAACCACAAGCCGAATTTCATACCGAGCGAATTGACCTTTTCGATAAGTTCACCAAGCCCGCCGGGGAATTTTTCGGCATTTACATACCAGTCTCCGAGTCCCGCGCGGTCGTCTTTTCTTTGTCCGAACCAGCCGTCGTCCATTACAAAAAGCTCGCAGCCTATCCGGGCAGCCTTTTCGGCAAGGCGTTTCTGATCGTTTGTATTGACGTCAAACCAGGTCGCCTCCCACCCGTTGAACAGAACGGGCAACGGTTCTTTTGCAAAGCGTCCGGGCAAAATATGTTCGACTGCGTACGAGTTCATCTGATTGCTCATCTCACCGAACGACTGCGTATAACCGCAGTAAACACATGGGGAAGCAAGCTCTTCGCCGGGGTGCAAAACATAAGAAAAATCGAAGTCATTAAGACCGATTACAGCCCTTGTCACACCTGAAAAATCCCTGTTGATTTCAACCTTGTAGCTTCCCGACCACGCAAGCGCGCCGAAATAGACTTCTCCGCTTTTTTCAGTTGCGTCCTGAGAAAGGATAAAAGCGGGACTGAAAACGTGTTCGCTTGTTCCTTTAAAGGTGTCATATACAAGTGTTCCGTTTCTGACTTCGGTATTCTCGATTTTAAATTCCGCGCACCATGAGCCGTTAAAATTGGTTGATACATACGGTCTTTTTGAAGGCAAAGTAAACTCTGCCGAAGAGAATTTTTTAATAATAATATTCTCATCGGACCCGTTCTTTATTACGACGCTTCTTTCAATAATATCGGACTGTTCATTTGCTCTGTAAACGAGAGTTGCAAAAAGCGAATAAGCCTTATCGCAAAGCGTTATTTCAAGCTTTGACATTCCGTTTTCCTGCGTAACCGAACCCGATAAAAACTCAAGAACAGCCTCCCTGCATCCGTCGGGGTATTCAACCTTTAACGCGGGAACTCTGTAACAGGTTCCGCCGTACGCAGCGTACTCGGTATCAGTCAGATCAAGCCGGCTGTGATTGGAGTTCGTCTCACATTCGCTTTCGGGAACAGCGTAGCTTTCAGTCCTGCATTTTTTGCCCCAGTGAGTATGTCTGAGAGTTTTCTTATCGTCAACGCCCATAACATAATCGGTATTTTTTGTTCTTATAATAAAAATGCCGTCTTTTTCAATAATAGCCATTTTATCACCTCAATGAATATCGGATTTATACTCTATCTTTCCGTCTGCAAATAATTCGGCAATAACGCCGTTTTCTTCACCGGTCAGAAGAATTTTGGAATGGGAAACACTTTTGATTCTTTCAAGCGTGTTTTTGTCCGCTCTTTTATAGGTGTTCGTGATTACGCAGACATCGGGCATCAGGTTTTTCAGAAAACCTTCCGTGGTGGAATGGTTATAGCTGTGATGACCGACCTTGAGCAGATTTACCTTGCCGACGGACGGAGCGATTCTGTCCTCGTCTGCGCTTTTATTGTCGATATCGCCGGCAAGAAAAACCCTTGTTCCGTCCTTTTCTATAAGAACTCCGAGCGAACGGTCGTTTTCGCCGACTTTTTTATCATCCGCGTCTTCTGTATTAAAAAGAGTAAGCGTTAAATTCCCGAGTTTAAACGGTTTTTCGTCCGGTTCAAAACAAATCGGAACATTCTTTCTCTCAAGAGAAGCGACAGTCTGTTCAAAAACCTCTTTGTTGTCCCACTGTTCAACCTCTTTTTCGACGATTTTGCTTTCGTCGTATTTTTTCAGAATTGCCTTCTTTACAAAAACGGATTCGTCGTCTATCACCGTATCAAACCCGCCGAGATGATCCGAATGGCTGTGAGTTCCGATTATCAAGTCAAGATTAACGTTTCCGTTTTTGTCTGATGCGTTCTTTTTAAGATAAGAAAGCACCTTCTGTTCATAACCCTTAAAATTAAGATGCTCAAAGCCCCTCGGATTATCGCTGTCTTCCGCGCAGTCGACAAGCGCGAAATGCGAACCGCTTTCAATAAGAATTGCGTCTGACGACCCGGTTGAAAGAAAATGAATCCTGTCGGGGGATTTTTCTTTTTCCGCTCCTTTTGATGTTTCTGCTTGCCGGTCATGTTTCCTGTTTATAAAGTAAACCGCCATATTCGCCAGCACGAAAACAAGATTTATGAAATACGCCGCAAGAACGTAGTTGAACTTCTTATCCCAGAGTTTGGCGGCAATTCCCGCAAGATAGCCTATGGTGATAAGCGCAATAAATTTAAAGCTCGTCGCCTTTGCCGTTTTAGCCTTGATATTCTTTATTAAATTGATGGGCCACGAAAGGCCGAAGCACACAAGCATAACCGTTTCAAGTATCTGGGACATATCACACCCGCTTTCGTTTTTATTTATTATATACCTGCACAAAATTTCTGTAAATAATTTAATAAATTTTTTCAACTTTACATATCATTTTTTCTTGTAAATTCGACACGGGAGTAATATAATATTTCCAATATAAAAAACGGAGGGAACAATTATGTCAAATGTAAGACCCGAGTCCATGGCTCGAATCAACACAAAGGAATTGGCGGACGCTTTTATAGCCGAGCAGATTGCTGCCGTTAAAGAGCAGGTCGGCGACAAGAAGGTTCTTCTTGCGCTTTCAGGCGGCGTTGATTCATCGGTTGTAGCCGCTCTTTTAATCAAAGCTATCGGCAAGCAGCTGACCTGTGTTCACGTTAACCACGGACTTCTCAGAAAAGGCGAACCCGAGCAGGTTATCGAAGTTTTCCGCAATCAGATGGACGCAAACCTTGTATATGTTGACGCTGTTGACCGTTTTCTTGACAAGCTTGCAGGAGTTGCAGAGCCCGAAAACAAAAGAAAGATTATCGGCGCGGAATTCATCAGAGTCTTTGAGGAAGAAGCAAGAAAGCTCAACGGAATCGAATTCCTTGCGCAGGGTACAATTTATCCCGACATTCTCGAAAGCGGTCCCGTAAAGGCTCACCACAATGTCGGCGGTCTTCCCGAAGATTTACAGTTTGAACTTGTAGAGCCTCTTAAATTCCTCTTTAAAGACGAAGTAAGAGTGGTCGGCAAGGCTCTCGGTCTTCCCGACGGCATGGTTTACCGTCAGCCGTTCCCGGGTCCGGGACTTGGCGTAAGATGCCTGGGCGCAATTACACGCGACAGACTTGAAGCAGTACGCGAAAGCGACGCCATTCTTCGCGAGGAATTTGCAAAGAACGGTCTTGAAGGCAAGGTATGGCAGTATTTCACGGTTGTTCCCGATTTCAAATCAGTCGGCATTAAAGATAACGCGCGCACATTCGCTTATCCCGTAATTATCCGCGCTGTCAACACTGTTGACGCAATGACTGCTACAGTCGAAAATGTTCCCTTTGAGCTTTTAGAGCATATTACAAAGAGAATTACAACGGAAGTTCCCCTCGTTAACCGCGTTCTCTTTGACCTGACTCCCAAGCCGTCAGCTACTATTGAATGGGAATAATCGCCGAGCGCTGCCTGCGGCAGAAGAAGCGAGAGCGATTATTTGTGTAAAACAAGGAGCAATGCGAAGCGCTCCAAGCGAGCAGTGCGACTATGTTTTTCGTGGGCAAAATCGCCGAGCGCTGCCTGCGGCAGAAGAAGCGAGAGCGATTATTTGTGTAAAACAAGGAGCAATGCGAAGCGCTCCAAGCGAGCAGTGCGACTATGTTTTTCGTGGGCAAAATCGCCGGGAGCTGCAAAATTATTAAACAGTTAAACAAAACCCCGTCTTCCGTTTTCAGTCGGATGACGGGGTTTTTATAATTTTTATCCGTTCCGCATCATGAAGGTATTGAGTTGTCTTTTTCAATCTGCTATAATTAAATAAAGATGAATTTTCATTTTACTTCAAAGCTCGGAGGGCTTAAAATGAGCATATACATAGTCGATTATGAAAACACCGCTTCAGCAGGACTTGACGGAATCGAAAAGCTTCTCGACAGCGATGTCGTCGTAGTGTTTTTCAGCGAAAATCAGGATAAAATCAGTCTTAAAACAGTTGAAAAAATCCGGAAATCAAAAGCCAAGACCGTTTTCAAGGAGGCGGCTGTCAAACTGACAAACGAGAACAAAGCTTTTCACGACGCGCTCGACATGCAGCTGGGCACATACGTCGGATATCTTATGGGAAAATATCAGGACAAGCTGGCTCAATACTACATAGTTTCCAAGGATCAGGGATTCTCCTTTGTCTGTCAGTACTGGACGCACAGGGGTTATAAGCTCTCTCAGATCAGCTGCGTCGCCGAGGGAAACTCAAAGGATGAAAAAGCTAAAATCGACGAAGAGGTCAGAAGCCTTCTTTCCGACGAAAAGGACGCTTCAATTATTTCCGGCACGGCAAAAATAATACGCGAACACAAAACAAAAGACGGAATATACAAGTGCCTCGTCAAAAAATGCGGCGAAGAGAAAGGCAGGAACATTTTTATTAAAATCAAGCCCATGATTAAAGATAAAAAATAAGCGTCTTCGGGCGCTTTATGGGGTTATGTTATAAATCCTTTCAAACCGGGGAAAACGTCCGTTTATTTCAGAGCTTTTTTACTTAAGTTGTTCAAAAAGCTTTCGGGACTGATTAAAACCGCATCCGCTTTTTACTGCAACCAAAAAAGGAAATAATTGTTGACAATAAAAACTGTTTGTGCTAAAATACAGTGCAATTACATTATAAATGCAGTGATGGAATTAATTGTTATTTAAGGTTCGGCAAAGAGAGCCGCCGGCAGGGTGTAAGGCGGCGCGAAGGAATAACAAGTCTCGTTCCGGAGCAGAACCGCAGAACAAAGTAAGCGGTTACGGCTTGCCCCGTTACCATGGCAGGGAGTTTAATTGAACTTCGCAAAGTGGGTTTTTTATAAAACCAACCAGGGTGGTACCGCGGATTTTCCGTCCCTGAGGTCATAAGACCTCGGGGACTTTTTTATTTCGAGAAAGGAAGTATTACTATGAAAAACATCAGAATTGCTGACACGACTCTTTGCCGTGAAAACAACAGTTTCTCTTTTAAGGAGAAAATTGAAATTGCCCGTCAGCTCGAGAAGCTCGAAGTTGACGTTATCGAGTTGCCCGAAATCGAAAACAGCAAAACGGATGTACTGTTGGCGCGCACTGTCTCTTCCTTTGTAAAAAACAGCGTCCTTTCGGTTGCGGCGGGCAAAACGGACGAAAGCATCTCTCTTGCGGCCGAGGCTCTTGCCAATACGGGTAACGCTTCGATAAGAATTGAACTTCCCGTCTCCCCTGTCGGAATGGAATACACCTGCCACAAAAAAGCTCCGAAAATGCTCGAATGGATTTCGCATGCCGTTTCGCAAGCTAAAAATCGCGTTTCATCGGTTGAATTCTGCGCCCTTGATTCCACAAGAGCCGAAAGCGATTTTCTTATTTGTGCGATTGAAACCGCAGTAAAAGCCGGCGCCGACAGAATAACTCTTTGCGACGACGCAGGCTCAATGCTTCCGGACGATTTTGCATGTTTTGTTGAAAATATCGGCAAAGGAACGGACGTTCCCGTTTTTGTAAAATGCACAAACAAAAACGGTCTTGCCGAAGCTCAGGCTATACTCGCCGTAAGACACGGCGCTTCGGGCGTCAAAACTTCTGTCGGCGGCGACACGGCTTCGCTTGAAACATTTGCAACTATTATTAAAAACTGCGGCGACAGTTATTCGCTGAAAACCAATGTTCGTTTTACCGAGCTTAACAGGACGGTTCAGCAGATTAACCGTATCGCAAACAACTCCAAAAACGACAAGGCTGTAGTAAACGTTGAAGAAAATATCCGTCAGATAAGGCTTGACAAAAATGACACTCAGCAGGCAGTCATTTCCGAGGTCAAGAAGCTCGGTTACGATTTATCCGAAGAGGATTGCGCAAAAGTTTATGAGGAATTTTTACGCGTCGCTTCAAAGAAAAACGTCGGTGCAAAGGAACTTGACGCAATTGTTGCTTCCGCGTCGCTTCAGGTTCCCGCAACGTACAAGCTCAAAAGCTATGTCATAAATAACGGAAATATTATTACCGCGAGCGCAAATATTACGCTCGAAAAAAACGGGGAACTGCTTGAGGGAATTGAAATCGGCGACGGTCCGATTGACGCTTCGTTTATCGCAATTGATAAAATAATCGGCTGCCGGTACGAGCTGGACGATTTCCAGATTCAGGCGGTTACCGAGGGCACCGAAGCCATGGGTTCGGCAGTCGTAAAGCTGCGTTCGGGTGGAAAGGTTTATTCCGGTAACGGTATTTCGACCGACATTATCGGCGCAAGCATCCGCGCATATCTTAACGCCATCAACAAAATCGTCTACGAGGAGGCGTAAAAATGAATCTTTCATTTTCAACGAAAGGCTGGCACAACAGTTCTTTTGACGATTTCTGCGCTATTGCCGAGGATCTCGGCTTTAAGGGCATTGAACTTCATAACATTCACAATCGCCTTTTCACTGACAAAGACGGCGCTTTTCACGATTACGCCGCCGCGGCGACTCTTCGCAAGCTTTTTGAAAAGAAGCTGAAACTCACGTGTATTGACACAGTCTGCGACCTGTCTGACACGGAAAACGAAAAAGCTACTCTTGAAGAAACAGAAGCCTGCATTAAAATTGCAAAATATCTGCATATTCCCTACGTCAGACTTCGCGCAGAAGCAGAAAAAAAGACGGACGAGAATTTCGCTTTTGTTTCATCAGTTCTTGAAAAGGCAGTAAAAACCGCTGAAGAAAACGGCGTAATTCTGCTTCTTGAAACAAAGGGAATGTTCGCCGACACTGCCGTTCTTCGCGATATGCTTGAAAACTTTGCAAGCGACTTTCTTGCAGCTTTGTGGAATGTCAGCGAGGCTTATAAAGCCGTAGGCGAAGAACCGAAGGATATTATCAAAAATCTCGGCGCGTATGTTAAACATGTTCATATCAGCGATGTAAGAAAGAACGGCGACGGGTACGAATACTGTCTTATAGGCGAAGGCGAACTGCCGATGGAATTTGTTATGAAGGCTCTTCGTTCAGTCAATTTTGACGGCTTCGTTTCGCTTGTCTGGGATCCGCAATGGTTTCCGGAAATCGACGATATGGAAATAATCTTTTCGCATTTCATCAATTACATGAAACAGTTCGGCGACACATCCAAGAACGAAAAAACGCTTTATTACAATAAGGCTCACACAGGCAAGTTTGTATGGAAAAAGGATTTGCTTATTGAAAAAACTTTTTCAGATGTGCTTGACAGAATGGTTGAAGAATTCCCCGACCAATACGCGTTCAAATATACAACTCTTGATTACACAAGGACTTATTCTCAGTTCCGCGACGATGTTGACGAATTCGCAAGAGTTCTTATTTCCATGGGCGTAAAAAACGGTTCGCACGTTGCAATATGGGCTTCAAACGTTCCCCAATGGTTTATCACATTCTGGGCGACGGTCAAGCTCGGCGCAGTTCTTGTTACTGTCAACACTGCATATAAGATTCACGAAGTTGAGTATCTTCTGAAGCAGTCGGATACGCATACCCTTGTTATTACCGAGGGCGCAAAGGACACCCGCTACGGTGATATTATCTCTGAGCTGTGTCCCGAGCTTGAAAACACTAAGCCCGGCTCTCATCTTCACAGCAAGAGGCTTCCGTTTTTAAGAAATGTAATTACAGTCGGCTTCAGGCAAAACGGCTGTCTTGAATGGAACGAAGCCCTTGAAAGAGCGAATGAAGTCAACAAGGAAGAGGTTTATCGTCTGGCTTCACTTGTAAAGCCCGATGACGTATGTAATATGCAGTACACCTCCGGAACGACAGGTTTTCCGAAGGGCGTTATGCTTACGCACTACAATATTGTAAACAACGGCAAGTGCATAGGCGACAGAATGGATTTATCCACTGCGGACAGGATGATGATTCAGGTTCCGATGTTCCACTGTTTCGGAATGGTTCTTGCAATGACTTCAACCATGACCCACGGCGGAACACTTCTTCCGATGCCGTATTTTTCGCCTAAACCGTCGCTTGCATGTATTCATAACGAGCATATTACGGCATTTCACGGCGTACCGACAATGTTTATCGCTATGCTTGAACATCCCGATTTCCCGAAAACCGATTTTTCATATATGAGAACGGGCATTATGGCAGGAAGTCCCTGCCCGATTTCGGCGATGAAGGACGTCGTTGAAAAAATGAATATGCGTGAAATTACCATAGTTTACGGTCAGACCGAGGCTTCGCCCGGCTGTACGATGAGTTCTACGGACGACTCGCTTGAAGTTCGTGTTTCTACCGTCGGCAGAGCTATGCCCGAAATTGAATGTAAAATTGTCGACCCCGAAACGGGCGAAGACTGCCCCGACGAGGTTACGGGCGAATTTGTCGCGCGCGGATACAATATTATGAAGGGTTATTACAAAATGCCCGAGGCTACTGCCGCCGCAATCGACAAGGACGGCTGGCTTCACACGGGCGACCTTGCCTGCAGAACAAAAGAGGGCAACTACAAAATCACCGGAAGACTCAAGGATATGATTATACGCGGCGGCGAGAATATTTATCCGAAAGAGATTGAAGAATTTATCTATACAAATCCCAAGGTCAGCGATGTTCAGGTTATCGGAGTTCCCGACGAGCAGTACGGCGAGGAAATAATGGCGTGCGTTATCCTCAAAGAAGGCGAAACCATGACCGAACAGGAAATGAAGGATTTTGTCGCGAAAAGCATGGCCCGTCATAAAGTTCCCAGATATGTCGATTTTGTTGATAAATTCCCGATGAACGCCGCAGGCAAAATTCTTAAATATCAGATGCGCAAGGACGCAGTTGAAAAATTAGGCTTGCAGAAAGCGGACAGCGTGGTGACTGCATAATGGTTGAGAATAGATTTAATGTAATAGACGCCCATTGTCACGTCTATCCCGATAAAATAGCCGAAAAAGCGGCAAGAGCCACAGACGGATTTTATGACGTTCACGGCTTCGGCGACGGCACGGTTTCGATGCTTATGAGCGAGGGCAAAAAGGCGGGCATTGACAGATTTATTGTTCAGTCTGTTGCAACTACCCCGAAACAGGTTTCGTCCATAAACCGTTTTATCGCTTCCGAGGTTGAAAAAAGCGACGGCGTCTTAATCGGTCTGGGTACGCTTCATCCCGACAGCGTCGATATGGAAAAGGATGTTGAAGAAATAATCTCTCTGGGACTTCACGGAGTTAAGCTTCATCCCGATATTCAGGGATTCAAGATTGACGATTACCGCTGCCTGAAGATTTATGAGCTTTGCGAAAAAGCGAGGCTTCCGATTCTGATGCATACCGGCGACAGCCGTTATGACAATTCAAACCCCAACAGACTTATTCCCATACTCGAAATCTACACCGATTTAATTATTATCGGAGCGCATTTCGGAGGCTGGTCAATATGGGAGGAGGCGTCAAAACTGCTCCACGGCATACCGAATTTGTATGTCGACTGTTCGTCAAGCTTTGCGTGGCTGCCCGACGACGGAATTGTCAAAGAGATTTTTGCCCGTTACGGAAGCGACAGAGTACTTTTCGGAACGGATTACCCCATGTGGTCGCCGAAAGTCGAAATTGACAGATTTCTTTCCCTCGGTTTTTCTGACGACGACAAACGCAAAATCCTCTCCGAAAATGCAATGAAGGTATTTAACATAAAATAAAAAAACGCCTTCCCCTTGAGGTAAAAGCATAAAAGAAAAAAGCTCTCCCGAAGGAGAGCTTTTATTATTTGACTCAGATTAGTCTTTAATAACTACCTGTGCTGCATATTTTTCACCCGATTAAAACATAGTAATAAGAAAAACTAGGTCAAAACCCTTTAATTTCTTGGCTTTTTGCAGTTTGCAGCCTGTATTGTCCTTTGTATTTTATATTAGCATATTATTAAAAACTATAATTCGATATTTCCTTGAGGCTTTAAATAATTGAATTTTATATCATTGAAAAACATAATCTCTCTATGGTTTGCAGCCCACAATACAATCTGTTTGGATTCATTCTCTTTAGAAATATAGTTGATAACAAGATAAGAAACAGGTATTTTCTTTTTTTGAGTCATATTTGCGCCTTTGTATTTTGCGAAGTATTCATTTTCGCCTAAAACATCAAATGATACAATTCTGTCTGTTGATAACGAAACTCTGGCTCCAGTATTGAAAGAAATAATTAAGTTTTCTTCACCTATTTCAAGAAAGCAAGGATAATTGGCAGTTACATTCGGAATACCCTCATAATGCATTACCCTATATGGTTTATTCTCTTTCTTTCTAGTTCCAAATAAGCCCATAATTATACCTCCTATTTTTTAAAAAGGTTTTGTTGTTCTAAATCTCTTTTTTCATCACAAAACATCTTAAAATAGATGTCAATAGTTTATGAAAAGATACTACCAACCCAATTTTGTTTGATGTGTTATTTTTATTTTACCACATAAACTACACATAGGCAATATACAGTAAATTAAACTAAATATTGACTTCCCGTCATTTCATTGACTATTGGCAGTTTATTCAAAAAATCAAACAATCCCATACATTACCTTCTTAAGTTCAGAAAAGCTATTAACTATATATTCCAAGTAAATTATACTACTGAAAAGCACAATATGTCAAAGTAAAAGAGGATGACCGAAGTCATCCTTAATTATTTGACTTTTTACTGTTTGTAACCTGTTTTGACCTTTCATATTACTATTGTATGAATGAGGCGAAAGGAGTGATGTGATGTAGATGTAGCTTAGCCAATTCTTTTTTCTTTGTTATAAGTGTTGAAAAAGCATCTACAGATGCGGCCCTATAGATATCCTCGCTGACGGAGGTTGTCTATAGGGTTTTATTCTTGTACTCCGGATTATTTGTGCCCACAGTTTTTTTGTGCCCACAGTTTTTTGCGAGTACAGCTCTTTACATTTGCAAATTTGTGACCCATTATTTTGTGGCACATTTTTTATGACCACATCATTTTGTGAGCACAATTTTTTGTGGGTACAGTTTGTTTTGTGGATATAGTTTGTTTTGTGGCCACAGTTTTTTTGTGAGCACAGCGTTTTTTGCACATTTTTTTGGCACAAATTATTTTGGCACAGATTTTTGTGGCCACAAATTCTGTAGCCACATTTTCGGGTTGAAATTCCACCAAAAGATACCCTAATCCCTTTACCCACTTGAAAGATCCACTTTTTCACATAAAAATCTTTTCCTTGCAAAATAGTCAAAAAATTGGTGAAAGAGAATTGTGAATAAGGATAATAAAGATTAGTAGATATAAAGTTTTCAGCTCCTATAGTTATCTATCAGCGGTTTATAATTGATCGGAGGTACCATACCAATTTCTTTATGAAATTCTATATATCTTTCAACGCTTGATTTAATCTTTTCCCAATCTGCAAAGCCCATATAGCGCTCAACTCTATCAAGCATAAGCATATTGACATATTCTGCATCGGTTTGGCTCAATCCCTGTATTGTATAAATAAACTCATCATCGTCATTTAAAACAGGTTTACCAAATACCATCTGAAGTTTTGGCGATATATTTTTTGTGAACAGTCTTTTATTTCTTATCTGAGAGGGCCATATTATAGGTTCCGGCAGTTTTTCTTTGCTTCTGTACAAAGAGAAGAACGGATTTATTGTCACAATCATCCTATTCTTAGAAAGAGGGAACATATAAAAGTTTTCATGGAAAAGCATCTGCGCGCTTAAAAGAGTTATTAAACGATCTCTGTTAAATAAAATATGTTCTCTGTCAATTAGCCTTGCCAATTCATTTTTCTTTTCAACTTCAAATCCATTTAAAGCTTTTGAAGGTTCCACTTCTGAAGTAATGCCTGCATCAGAGATTATAAAGTCAACATTTGATTCACAAGAATCCCATATGGCAAAGTATCCAGACTGAATAATCCTGGTCCACATAGCAATATCGTATGTGCAAAGAGGATGCTCCCAAATCTTATTTATATCTTCAGTTTCTACAATAACTCTAATGTTCCTCCGCCAGCGATCTTCAACGCTTTCATTTTCAATTTCCTTTTCCATGAAACTAAACTCACGGGGAAGGATCTCTTTTAATTCTGCATAAGCACCAATTACTTTCTGCATTGATGTTGTTCTTACAGTTTCAAGTATGTAAAAACGTTTCATCAATGTCAGTTCTTTTCGAGTAAGAGTTAATGTCTCGCCGGGGTTGCCGGACATCAGCTTTTCGTTCAATAGCTTTGCAAATGGAGCTTCAATTTTGTATCCGATATCTTTTTCAAGATCAACGGGATATATATTCTTTTCAGCAAACGATCTGCTCAGCCATTTGCCCGTTTCTAAAGAAAGATCCTTGACATCATACACATTTAAACTGTCGCTGAATTTTCTTAGAATAAACTGCGGAATATAGTGGTTGTTTTCGTATGATTTCATTTTTTGCCTTGCAATCTAAACTTGCTAATCTTTCGCTCTTAGACTCGCTTTAAGCTCATTAAAGCTGTCCAACGCGCTTTGAAGATTTTCAATTATTTCGTCAGCAAGAATATCCGGTGACGGTAAATTGTCCAAATCAGCCAATGACTTATCTTTTATCCAAAAGATATCTAAACTCTTTTTATCACGAGAAAGAATATCTTTGACATCAAATTTTCTCCAGCGTCCATCGGGGTTTGCTTCAGACCATGTTTCTTTACGCTCATGTCTGTTATCCGGATTATAGCATTTAACAAAATTCTCAAGATCTTTATCTGTCATAGGATTCTTTTTGAGAGTAAAATGCATATTTGTTCTCAAATCGTAAATCCAGATTTCCTTTGTTTGTCTTTCCTTGCTTGCAGGACGTTTATCAAAAAAGATAACATTTGCCTTTACACCCGGTTTATAGAAAATTCCTGTCGGCAAGCGGAGAATTGTATGCAAATCCGTTGTCAGCAGAAGTTTATTTCTTACTATTTCTCCTGCGCCGCCCTCAAATAAAACATTATCGGGAACAACAACTGCAGCTTTACCGTCAGCTTTCAGAAGTGTATTTATATGCTGAATAAAGTTAAGCTGTTTATTTGAACTTGTTGTCCAGAAATCCTGTCTGTTATATACGAGATCTTCTTCCTCCTGTTCACCTTCCTCGTTAGTAAATGTGAGAGAAGACTTTGTGCCAAACGGAGGATTTGTAAGAACATAATCAACACGATATCCGGGATCAGTAAGCAGAGAATCTCCTTTTGTAACAGGGACTTTACCGTAAATATCACCAATATTATGCAAATACAGATTCATAAGGCACATTTTAAAAGTTGTGCCGACAAGCTCGTTACCTTTAAACGTATCATTTTTCAGAAACTGCTTTTGTTCTCTGTTTAACTCATATGCATTGCTAATAAAGCTGTTTGCAGAAAGAAAGAATCCACCTGTACCGCAACACGGATCCGCAATGGTCTTCATCGGTTCGGGTTTTAAGCACTTGACCATTGCATTTATCAACGGTCTCGGGGTGAAATACTGACCGGCTCCTGATTTTACGTCTTCGGCATTTTTCTGTAAAAGACCTTCATATATTTCACCCTTTACATCAGACGACATAGAAACCCAATCTTCTTTATCTATCATCTGAACTATACGGTAAAGGATAGAAATATTACTGATTTTATTGATAGCGCCTTGGAAAATCTGACCGAGAATGCCACCCTGCTCACCGAGTTTTTCAAGAGTTTTCTTGTACTGTGTCTCAAGATCAGCACCAGTGAGAGTATTCATATCAGTCCAAGTATAACCGACGGGTATACCGGTTTCTCTGTTATATGGAGGTTTGGAATACTCATCCGACATTTTAAGAAAAATGAGATAAGTCAGTTGTTCCAGATAATCACCATAGGAAACGCCGTCATCTCGGAGCGGATTACACATTCCCCATACTTTAGATATAATTGTTGAAGTTTGTTCAGGCATGTTAATCTCCATTTTCAATAATTCTCATTTAACAGTATCCAGTATCTCAGAATAATCAACAACAATTTTGTCGATTTGTTCAAGTAAAAAATCATATACTTTTTGATAATCAAAAAGCAATCTACCAATAATATAACTTGGCGGCATACGCAGCTCGGTTGCAAAGTTATTCAAACTGGTTACGTTAGGTGAACAACGATGAGTTAGCTTGTTCCTATAGTCCTTAAGAAATTTGTGATTTCCCGTCAAGTTCTCGCTATTATCAACCTCTTCTTCGGTCATATATTCATATACTTTTTTTGCGAACAAATCATTATTGTCATCTTTTTGTACCTTGCAGAAAAAACTAATTGAATGTATTTTTTCTGTGCTGACACCTTTATCTATCACTATATTATAAGTTTGGGCAAGGAGATCCCAAAGAATCTCTAACCTGAAAGCAGCATTTTCAATATAATATAGTGCCTCCCATTCATTTTCAGATGGTGGAAGGAATGGATTCCAATCTTGTTCATTCTGCTCATCTATCAAGCTTAATACCTTTCGCAAAGAAAGCTTGATCTTTTTGTCTGTATCAATAATAGTATTATATATTGATAAATAAGAAAAAAATCTTTCAGCCTCTGGGCAATCACTTATAAAAGCGCCCGAGATGACTTTATCGTTTGTGTACCATAACGTTAGTTTGTTATCGTCGAATCTTACATAATCAATGGTACCATTAATTAACTCTGTTATTTCATTTTTCATACATAATTACCTTCAAATGCTTGTTTTAGTATGCTTTGGCGTAGGGCTTCTGATTCCTGCAACACAGAATCAACAGTATTTTCAATACCTTCATAGATGCTCATTCGGCTTTCTGTAATTTTCAAAATGCGTTTTTGATTATCTATAGTTGGAATAGGAAACAAAATTTGTTTAAGTATTGTCTGATTCAAAAAAAATCTTGTCGAACCTTTACACAATTCTTTAACTTGATCCAAAACAATACCTTTGCTTTGAAATAGCAAAATAAAAAAATTAGAAAGAATTATATCGTTGTTAAGCGAAATACGGATAAGATTAGTTGACATTAAAGCACCTTTTGCTCTTTCAGGGATAGCACATATTTCACCGACTGTTCCCGAACGAGAGATAATAATATCTCCAGTTGATAATTCAAACGACTTCAATTCTTTGGCTTTTTCTTCTGTAACAAATATTTTATTACCATTAAGAAATCGTCCGTGTCCGATATTCTCAATTCCAATAACCGCAACGCCAGATGTTTTATGCTCTTGCTTTTTTAGCATCGTGCCAAATGGTCCTGTTGCCATACCTTTCCTTTGCTTTGTTAATAGCTGTTCAATAGGAAGCAGTTCACATGCTGCTGAAGCAGTGTCAAATGCATCTTTTAGTACTGCTTGACGATAGGCGGCTAATTGCTGCTTCGTTTTTTGCAGTGTTTCCACGCTTTCATCAAGTTTTGAAAGCATTGTTTCAATTTTTTCAACAATTTGTTTTTGCTCACAAAAGTCAACAACAGGTACAAGAATACCACTAATTTTCTTCTTTGAAGTGTGTTGAAGACCACTTCCTTTGAATGTTGCTTGTAATAACCCTAGTCGGTTCTGACGAAAATAGTAATAATAAAACTTTGTGATAATTTCAGAATTCTTTTTCGTCGCAACAACACAATCCGTTGAATATGCAAATTTTTCATTCACATAATGACAACACGCTTTACCGCCTGTTCCAAAAACGAGTGCTTCACAATCTTCAAGAAATTCATCATATCTTTTAATTTCAGTGTCGCTACATACAAAGAGTTTGTATTTTCCCGTTTGTGAGCCATCACCAGATTTGATTGTTGACTTTTCTTTCCACTCAAAAAGCTGGTCAAAGGGAACATATTTCCAATTTTTATTCATTTTGTATTCTCCTTACGCTACCAACTTCTCATTAATTTCAGTTAATAATTCAAGATAATTAACGCCAAATATCTGATAGAATCTGCCAAGTCCGCCTTTGCGGTCAAACGGGCTTAAATCAAGGTCTTCGGGAAGAACCGACAATGATGTGGCAATATGATCTTTAATAAGTCTTAACCACTCCATCTGTTCATCAGTAAAGTGAACATTACCGGCGTTCTTCTTCAGTGTCCACTGCATAAAGTTATAATTAACTCTGTCTGCAAACGGTGTAAGGTTTTCGGCATAACCCATCTCAAAACGGATGATAGAGATTAAATCTGTCAGCTGCGCCATTGTTCCTCTTTTAACTTTTTCCGGTTTCTTGATAGCATAGCATTCCCAAAGACGCTCAATGGTAATATTGTGCGTCTTTAACTTTTCATAAAGTTTTTTCAGGTTTTCAATTGCCATAGGACGGTCTTTATATCGCTGATCATAAATAATACGAAGCGCTAAAATCTCATCCTTGTTTTCTTCAATGAATTCACGGAAAGTATTAATTATTCTGTCTGCATTCTCCTGCTGATTAGTATCAAAGCCAGCGAAAACAACTGTGTCAACATTTACGCTGTCAATAATCTGGTCATGAACACGGCGGACATTTTCGATATAATCACGGACACTCGGATTGCTGAAAACTTTCGTCGCCTCATTTATAAGCTCTTTCTTTGCTTCAGCAATAAGTGTTTTTTCTTCTTCCGTAGGTTCTGCATCTTCTTTGAGCACAACACCTGCTTTATGCAGAATCACATCTTCGTCAAATGCGTCCAAAAGCTGCTGCGCCACATTGCCGGCAGAATTGCCGACAGTTTCTTTAAACTCTGTGCGCTCTTTAGGTGTCATCTTACTGTTAAGTCGAATAACACGATTCGCAAGCGAAGTCAGAGTGTCTTCATCTTTAGAGCCCATAGCAACATTCAGCATAAGTTCTTTCATACTCACGCTCGGTTTGCGCTCTAAAGGTCTTGTATCAGTTTTCTTTGATTTTGTTACACCGACAGCGTCAACGATTACAAAATGGTCTTTGTTTTCCGTTGCAGAAGGAGTGACTTTCTGAAGATCGTCCTTACCGAGCGTTCTTGTGCCTCTGCCCTTCATCTGCTCAAAATAGTTCTTACTGCGGACATCACGCATAAACAAAAGGCACTCAATAGGTTTAACATCTGTTCCGGTTGCAATCATATCTACAGTAACAGCAATACGGGGATTATAATCGTTACGGAATGCACTTAAAACAGTTTCAGGTTTGTCTGCCTGGCAAGTAATCTTTTGGCAAAAATCATTTCCTTCGCCAAATTCTTCACGCACTATCTGAATAATATCATCAGCATGGCTGTCTGTTTTAGCGAAAATAAGAGTCTTCGGGACTTCTTTACGATTCGGGAAAAGATTAGTAAACAAGTTATCTTTAAAAGAACGTATAACTGTTCTTATCTGACTTGGATTAACAATATCCCTGTCAAGCTGGCTTTGAGAATAATCAACATCCTCATCCATCTGTTGCCAGCGCTTTGCACGGGACAGCCTGTCCCTGCATTCTATCAGTTGCTTCATAATATGAGCACCGTTTTTGGTTACTTCCGTTTCAATCAGAAATACATCCTCACCGACATTAACACCGTCAATGATCGCTTGTTCTCTTGAATATTCACTTACAACATTCTGATTAAAGAATGCAAAAGTTCTTTTGTCGGGAGTCGCCGTTAGACCAATGATAAATGAATCAAAGTATTCAAGCACCTGATTCCAAACATTATAAATAGAACGATGGCATTCGTCGACAATAATGCAGTCAAAAAACTCCGGAGGATACTTTTCGTTATAAACAACCTCTTTGGCGGGCTGTGAAGATGCTCCGCTTTGCTCGAAGAAAGACTCTTCTTCAGCAGATTCGTCAAGTTCTTCGCCCTTCAGGATTGAATACATTCGCTGAATTGTGCTGATACAAACTTGAACATCAGCAGGAATGTATGAGCTATTCAACCTTTTTACACCGTAAAGCTGTGCAAACGAACGGTTATCATCATTAGGTGTATATGCAAGAAACTCTCGCTCTGCCTGTTCGCCAAGTGATTTGGTATCAACAAGGAACAGAATGCGTTTCATCTTTCCATATTTCAGCAATCTATAAGCTGCTGTAATGGCAGTAAATGTTTTACCTGCACCGGTCGCCATCTGCACAAGAGCTTTTGGTCTGTTTTCTGCAAAAGACTGATCAAGATTCTGAATAGCAGTAATCTGACACTTCCTGAATCCGGTTGTATCGAACTCCGGGAAATGCTTCATATTGTTTCTGATAGTATCACTTTGACCTAATAATGATTGTAATGTTTCCGGTCTGTGAAATGAAAATACGCTCCTTGAACGATACTTGTCATCTGCATAATCAGTAAACCTTGTAAGGACTCCGGTTGCTTCGTATGCAAATCGAATACTATATTCATAATTTATGTACTTAAACTTGCTATTTGCATATCGACCGGACTGATTCTCAACGGTAGTGATATTAGCACCTACATCGTCTTTCTTAGCTTCAACTACGCCGACAGGTTTACCATCAACAAAAAGAGCATAATCAACCGGGCCAGTGCTTGTAGGATACTCACGCACAGCCACACCAAGAGAAGCCGAAGGGTTAACTTCATTCAAATCCTGAATAACCCACCCAGCTTTTTCAAGTTTGTTATCTATCAGTTGTCTTGCTTTTTCCTCTGGTAACATTTTGGATTCCCTCTCTAAATGTTCAGAATAACTATTGAAAAGAATTATTCGTCAAAAACTTGTACTGGTTCGGAAAGACATATTACTCTGCGGTCATGAGCGTTTAAATCCAACTCAAATTCTGACTTGTATTTGTTTTCCAATCTATCTTTATATAAAAAACAGAAACTATACTTTGAGTTCTCTTTTTTGCAGCCCAGATTTATTCCTATAGCTTCAACAAACCCTTCTGTACTTCCATTTATTGGAGAATAATTAAAATCATATTTCTTTTTATCATATATCACGCACAATGGAATCAAGATATTATTAGCCAAATTAGATACTTTCCATACTATATTTAGTTCAAGAGTGTTGTCTTCTTTAACATGAACTATACTTCCATTTGTAATATATGGATATGGTTTGTTAAGATCCTTGGTTTCCTTGTTCTTACTCATCTGCTGAATTGTATTTGAATAGTGAATACCTAAAAGTGATAAAAATGCCGGGAAAGCAGCAACCAAACAAGATAGTATTGATTGAACTGCACTTTTCCATTCTTCAGGTACATACCTCAGTATAACCGCTAAATATATTGCAGGAACAACTATTACTGTTACTATAAACAGCACTCCAGATGAAAGGCTCTGGTTGTTTCTATAGTTATACCACATCAGCTTTGCATCAATCATCATTCTCTTAAACTCTAGTATTGCTGCAACAACCGAAAATATGAAAAATGTAAAAACAGAAAGAAAGGCAAACGCTGAATTCCCAAATTTCAAATACAGCATAGCAAAAATAACTGTAATTACAATACCGAATATCCATGTAATCCAGATTTGTTTTGCAAGCTTTTTTTCTTTTTTCTTTAAATCTTCAGCCATTCTAACCTCCAAAGCTCACCACTTTTCAACTTATTATGATAACATATTTACCAATTATTTACAATATGAAAATAGTTATAAACATTCCTCCCATTGTGTTATTTCACAACAGTAATAAACGTTAATTAACAATTCAAATAAATAAAAAGTTTAAGTCATATTGCTCATCTTGTACACAATTAATTACCAGTTCTCCTACTACAATCACGACATATTCCTGTTTTACCCTGATATGTTATCATCTCATCTTCTCTTTTTATTTCGCCACATTCAGTGCAAACCAACCATCTAAAACCAAAGCTGTCCTTGGCAATTCCATCACCAGTCAAACTGTTATTAGCTATTATTTCTTCTCTGCCGGCCTTATAATCTATTTCCCGTTTACTAAGTTTTGGTTGAAACAATACTTTTGTCCGTTCTATAAAATCACCTAAATCATAATCCACTTTTCTGTTATCACTTATCTCGTAACGTTCAATAAAAATCGGCTTTGATTCTAGCATGCTATATATTTCTCTGCTTACATTCCAAGAATACTGATTGACTTCCTTTATCACTGTTTCAAGTCTAAGAGCTGTTTCTTTACATGGAGGGTTCAAGGTATTAATCGCAACGACTTCATAATCCCCTCTATAAGAATCACTTATAAGAAATCCAATATACGACAAACGTTTTAAATACTCTTCCAGACAAGCATGAAACAAATTATGATTTCCTATAACATTACCAAAGCTATAATTTGCTTTCGAAACCAAATCCCAATCAAGCTGAAACTCTTTTTGATATTTAGTTACCCAGTTTTGAACCCTTATTATGTTCACATAATGCTTTTCATTTGGTTTTCTATTATAAACAAATTTATCAAATATTGCCGACTGCCATACTCTCCTATCACACTTAAAGACCATTTCTCCAGTGATTGGAATGTCCATATAAAACGGCAACTCCATATTTTCAAAATAAAATGTTCGTTTTTTTAGATAATATCTTAAACTATCATCATTTCTTAGGTTTTTAATAGCTTTTTCATAATTTTCATCAATTTGTAAATCATCAATTAATTGTTGCGAAATCATTCGCTTTTTTATTCTTTGTTCTCTTTTTTCTTTTGCTATTTTTTCTTGCTCTATTTCTTTTTGTTCTATTTCAACAACTTTGTCTTTATATTGGTTTAATGCCCAGTTATATGCTTCTTCACTTTTTGGGTTATACACCCATCTTTTAAGTTCGTTGTCATTTAATAATATTTCTCTAATACTTTCTTTGCTGTAATCTTCTCTCGATAAATCACTTAAATCAATTTCAACAACAGGCAACCCTATCCGCTTGATTTTTTCATTTTTTACTTCATCAATAAAATGAGTCACTGCAATTTCAATAAGGCACTCTTTACCGCCTATTGTTACAACTATATCAGGGACAATGTCAGACACTTTCTTCTCTAATTCAACTTTTTCACAAACCAATGTCTGTGCTGACTTATATACCAATTCTTCAGGCACTTCGTAATAATATGACTTTATTACACTCTGAGGAATATCTGTCATTCTAACTTTGAGTGACGGAAAACAAACCTTCATTTCCTCTTTTATAATATCTTTAGCGAGAATATGCAAAGCACTTTGTTGCGCTGCAACCAAATTACAAGCTTCTCCATTATGAGCAAAATGAGGCTGCTTTTTGCCATTCCCCAGCCTCGCCTGCAATCTTCGTCCACAACCCGGACAAGTACAGTTGCATTTAAGACCTTTTTGATCGTTTGTAATCTCTCTAATTTCAACTAATTCACCGTTTCGCAATCCATATTTCAATTTAATATCATAAAGCGATTTATTCTCGCAAGCGCTATTGTCCTGTTCCATTTTTCACCTCTCAACTTTCGTCAATATTATATTAATCCTACTTTTCGGTTTTTTCAATAAAAACAGCTTAAAGTCTGTCCCTATAATTGAACCGAATCGAGCCATCTACGAAAACATTGTGAGTAATAATTAATGTTTATTCTTTTTCATATGGCTCTTTCTTACTCTTTCTGAAATGGTCAACCATAAAGAGATCCAAATCATAATACTTGCAATTGAAGTATTCACATATTTCTTTAAGCTCTTCATCTGAACTAATACCGCAATCAATCGCCTTTTCAATGTCCGGAGGCAAATAATTAGGATCACTATGAATACTAATACATAGCTCCATGCAGGAATCCATTAACTCCCAAAGAGGAACTGAAAGTTTTTCCGCTAAATCTGAAATTGCATATACTGTGTCAATATCAAAATCGAACTCATTTGATGCTTCATATATTTCCAATTCTTTTTTAATTGAAGCATTGCTTAATGGCATATTGTTTTTTAGCGCATATATAATTTCTTGAGTTTGGGTATTAGCCTCTTCCTTGCAAAAATCCTCCAACTTATATTTCCTGTGATATAAATCAAGTTTCTTTTGACGTACTTCATTAGGAGTTACATTGAAGAAACTTTTCATAGCCCTAGTAAACGCAGACTGTTCCGAATAGTAATCCAAAGCGATATCAATTATTTCTCTGTCAGTTTTAACTAAATCTTCAGCAGCGTGAGCCAGTTTTCTCGAAGTTATGTAGTGATAAAGTGTTTCTCCACTTAACACGGAAAAGCAATTCCCAAATGTATTACTGTTATAACCAATGAGATTATGAATTCCTCTTTTAATGTCTTCGAAATCAAGTTTAATGTTTCCCTCGATATAATCCATCACAAGATCAAAATTATTTTTATTCATATTAACTCTCCTTTCTTGTGTCTCAAATATAACACATATTTTTCTCTTCTAATTGACAATTCTATATCATTAATTGCAAATTAACAACATTAATCGCACTAATTGCCAATAAAAAGGGAGCTGTTCGGTGAAGCTTCCTTTTTCTTTTATTCTATCTCCTTATTCAAGTTCATTCTTATTGACAAACAAATATAAGCAAGATATAATATATGCAAAAAACATACAAAAGTTCAAATGTATTAAAATGTATGCTTTTTGTATATACACATTTAATATATAAACGAATCGCACAAAGTTTTATACTAGAGGCAAGAAAACAAGAAGGCGGTGGCTAAATGTTTAAAATTGAAAAGAACAATACAGTTGTCGGTAAATACATTGCCGATCTAATTGAGATGAAACCACAATACAAATCAAGAAGAGCTTTCTGTGTGGATTACCTCAGAGAATCCGGTAATAACAATCCGAGCAACGAAGAGATTAACAATATGTCAAATCGTTTATCGCAGATTATTAAAGGTGCAAAAGCAATTCAGACTTATGACTTACCTGTTTTCACGAAGTTGCTTGGTGTATCCTGCGAACAGATATTGAGTGCAGGAGAATACAGCGCCCCGATATCAAACAGAGAGACAAATTATTCTATTGCTTGTTCAAAGGATAAAGCAAGATGGAAAAAATATGTTGAACGTGAGGATAAACTGATTCTAAATTGTGATGAGTACTGCAAAACGGTAATCGATTATGCTATTGAGTTCGGCAACTATGATTTTCTTAAATTTTTAATGGATAATGGCTATATTGTATTTGATAGTGGGAATGAAAAAGACTATATCCGAACCTTTGGTGCTAAAACAACAATCAAGCATAGAGATTTCAGAAATCTGGATTGGGGATTTGAAGCAGAACTCAAGGAAAAAGATGAGCTTCGAATGAATCTTATATCGCTTGCCGCAGACAAGGGTGACATGAAAATGTTGAACGAACTTCGTGCAAGAGAAGTCCCGGAGATGTATTGGAGAGCAAATTATCTTTCTGGGGAGCATCCTGATTTTGATGCTTCATATAACGATAGAATGGTTAAGCATATTGCTTCGTCAAAAAAAGAAGTTGTTGATTATTTTACGGACTCATTCGATATACACACAAGTGATATGTTCAGAAATGGAAGCAAACAGCCTATTAAATTTATTTTCCCTTATATTTCAGAACTTCTTGATTATCTGATATCCGGGAAACACAAATTCACAGAAACAGCTTTGAAGAAAGCTATCAAATATAATGAGAGCGTTTATCAACGGTTATGTGAGATTGCTAGATCAATAAAGAATGATGAGTCCTATTCAAGTGTTTTTCCAAAAGAATTATGGCTTATTTCTTATAAAGACGGATTCTCGTTTTTTGAAAATGGAAATATAGTCATGCTCAGAGTGATATTGCCAACAAGATATGATGGATTGGTAACAAACATTGCTCATGTGACAAAGGTTCCAGATTCACAAGATCTGAAGCTATTAGCTGAAGAGCTCAATAAATCATACGAAAAGATTATTACTATCACAGAACATCTGGAGGAGATCTGATTATGTCAAAATGGTGCTTTGATTATGAAACCGGTGAATTTGCAAATATTGAACGTGACGGTTTTAATGTAGACAGAGGCGAATACACTTACAATTGGGACGATAGTGAATATCGCCGTGAAGAAGAGGAAGACTCATTCAGAATGATGGATGATGACGATGATAACAATGGATTAATCGGAATGATTGATGATGATGATAATGATTGGTGATTGATTTAAAAGAAAGGTGATAATATGCAGAATCTCGATTCGGAATATTTCAGCGAATATAAGTCCGTAGATAAAATCTGCGGTGATATGTTCGGTGGACAGGGCGTTACTTCATATATTGAAGAGATGGAGTCGGCTCAATACAATCTCCGAGCCTATGTTAGAGGTTGGGACGAGTATTATGATATGCTTAACCATCTGAGATGGTTAAGGAACCGAATTGCTCACGATGACGATGTCGATTACGAGGTTACACCCACCGACATTTATAATCTTCGCCGTTTTCACGATGATCTTCTCTCTCAACAGGATCCGCTTGCACTTCTATATAAAGAAAAAGAAAGAAGACGTCAGGAACAATTGGAGTATCAGCGTCAGCAGAAGCTCAGAAAAGAATCCGAACACCAAAAGCAAGAAACACCGTCCGAAGAAGAACCTCCGACAAATACATACGAGCCAGAGCATAATCGCAGATTCCTGAAGTTTCTTATATTTATTATTCTTCTCGCAGTTCTTGCGGCATTGGGGGTAGGTGTTTTTATGGGATACGGGCCGTTTCACTCGGCGAGAAACATTCTTACATCTTCATACAAGGGGAATGCGGAGCAGTATGATTTTGATAAAATAGAATTTGTCGGCAGCACTCCGCTTGAGAATAAGAATATCTGCGTTCTCGGTTCGTCCGTTGTTTACGGCTACGCTTCGCAGGAGCAGTCGATTACGGAATATCTCACAAGGCGTTTCGGTTGCACCTGCACGAAAGAGGCGGTCAGCGGTACGACGCTTGTTGACAACGGTCCGCTTTCGTATGTCAGCCGTATGAAAAAGCTTGATAAAAATGCTCATTACGATTTATTTATCTGTCAACTTTCGACAAATGATGCGACAAAGAAAAAGCCGCTCGGTGAGGTTAGCCAAACGGATGAATATGACACCTCGACTGTAACGGGCGCTATGGAATATATAATCAATTATGCCGCTGACACCTGGCATTGTCCCGTTGTGTTCTTCACGGGTTCGCATTATGACAGCGAGGAATATGATGCGATGGTAAGCCGTCTGCTTGAACTCAAAGAAAAGTACGGCATCGGCGTTATTGACCTTTGGACTGACGAGGAGTTTAACAATATAACCGATGAACAAAGAGCGCTTTATATGAGCGACAATGTTCATCCGACAAAGGCAGGCTACCGTGACTGGTGGGGACCTGAATTTGAAAGACAGTTGTTTGAATATCTGGCGGAGGTGCAGGAATGACGATAAATGAAATTTGCGAATTATTGAAAAAGGAACTTCTGGGCACCGGTTATGAATATGGTTTTTTTCTGAACGGAAAAACATATAAGCCCGATACGGCAAACGGTTTTGACAGGAGATTTTTTAAGCTTTTATTAACTGAATATCGCATTCAGAATCCTGATGACACAAAGGCGTCAAAAGTCGGCACATGCAACGATATTGTCGTGTTAATGAAATCTATTCTTGACAAATATAATGTGCCTTGCAAAATATGGCTGTTGCACGATACGGAGCACGGCAAATTTCACACTATTTTGACTTTTGAATGTGAAAACAAAACAGTTTATCTGGAGTTAACTCCGCAAACTGCAAGAGCTAACTACGGAAAAGAGATTATTTTTGAAGATGAACAGAGTTTTGTTAAACAATACTCGAAAAACGGTTGTAAGGCAACAGATATTACTGATTTCATCGTTGTTGGCGAAGCTCCTGATTTCATTCTGTCAAGAATGTAGAATAATATGAAAAGGTACCGTGAACGGTAAGGAGTAAAATATGGATTACACTAAAGAAGTACAGGAAAGATGGGGAAAGACCGAGGCATACTCCGAATATGCCGAAAAGGTCAAGGGTTATTCGTCGGAGAAATTCGGTGAAATCAATAAAGGTCTTGACGGTATTTTGGGTGGGTTTGCCGTTTGTATGAAGAACGGCTTTGCACCCGATTCGGCTGAAGCGAAAACGCTTGTCAAAAAGCTTCAGGAATATATAACCGAAAACTACTACACCTGCACCGATGAAATCCTGAAAGGTCTCGGGCAGATGTATGTGAACGACGAAAGATTCAGAAAGAACATTGACAAACACGCCGACGGCACGGCTGAGTTTATAAGCGAGGCGATTAAAGAACACTCCCATTGACCACATTGAATCAGTAGTATATAATTATCTTGTTATTATTAATTCGCAAAAAATACAGGTATTATAGTGCAATACTATTTTCGAAAGGATTGATAAAATGGATAACACAAATAACAAAGGGTTTCAACTCGAGGAAATCATAGGTACATCAATTAAGCTACCTGGTGTAAAAGTTAATAGAAATAAATTTCTTGCCGACCAGTTTTCTTCTCAAAAAAATGCATTGCAGGACATAATCAATGTTGGACCAATAGAAGCAGGCATTACACGAGAGGAACTCTATGCTATTTCTAAGAGGTTAATTCGAAAAAGAACTAGTCAATCATCAATAGCTTCGTTTATGACTGGTATTCCTGGTGGAATAGGAATGGCGGCTGCTATACCCGCTGATATAGCTCAGTTTTTCGGAATTGCTCTCCGGCTTGCTCAAGAATTGGCTTATTTATATGGAGCTCAAGATTTTTTTATCAATGAAGACGTTGATAATGAAAAAGTTGAATCACAACTAGTTCTTTATTGTGGAGTTATGTTTGGTGTTTCAGGCGCAGTTTCCGGCACAAGGATTCTCACCGCTCAAATTGCAAAAACCGCAGGGAAAAAACTCCCTCAAAAAGCATTAACCAAGACATTTTGGTATCCCATAATAAAAAAAATAGGTAAAGCAATAGGAATAAAAATAACAAAATCTACAATTGGAAATGCCGCCGAAAAAGTTATTCCTGTCGTTGGAGGAGTATTATCCGGAACTCTCAATTATATATCAATGAAACCAATGGCTAACAGATTATTGAAAACACTTGATGACGCTAGTTTTGATTATACTGAAGAGGAATACAATTCTGATTTGCAAATAATCGAACAGTTATCAAACGGTGAACTTATCATAGAATCAGAGCGTTCCAAGACCGAAGAGATAAAAGAAAAAGTGTCAAGCGGTTTCAAATCAGTCGGCGACAAAGCTTCTGGTATATTTTCAAAAATCGGAAAGAAATCAGAAGAAGAGAAGGTTAATCCGATTGAAGAGGTTAAGAAATACAAAGAATTGCTTGACCTCGGAATTATCACTCAAGAAGAATTTGACGAAAAGAAAAAAGAATTACTTAATCTGTAAAAGATAAAGCCCCTGTAAACCGGGGGCTTTGCCGTAATTGGCAAAGAACACAAATAAAGAAAGCGGTAAATATTGTGGACAGACAGGAAATAACGAATTTCATTCAGGAGGAATTTAGTGTTCAGGGTGAACAGCTCTGGGCGACCTTTCCCAATTATACGGTTTTCAGAAATCAGAGAAACAAAAAGTGGTTTGCTATCATAATGGATATCGAAAAGCAAAAGCTCGGATTAAATGGCAAAGGGAAGGTTGATATAATTGACCTTAAATGCGACCCGATTCTTATTGGCTCACTGATTAGAAATAACGGCTACTTACCCGCTTACCATATGAGCAAAAAAAGCTGGATTACAGTTCTTCTTGACGGGAGCGCTCCCGATGAGGAAATAAAGGACTTAATTCACTTAAGTTTTGAAATTGTTGATAAAAAATGAGACTGCGTTTGCAGTCTCGGGTATTATATAACGCTAAATATATTATGTAAATGAAAAGAATACAGTATGGATATAAAGAGTAACGACCCCGATGCTTAGCATCGGGGCCGTTTATTGGTGATTAATCGAGTTCAATATATTTTGTTGTGTTCGGTATTTCCTTAGGCTGCGTTTTCGGTATAGTCAGCTTAAGAACACCGTGTTTGAATTCACCCTT
>Ga0310691_10000600_pt1 | contig 64946 bp, 58 predicted proteins | sample 176DNAGHGlowgp2_FD_203887 | JGI IMG/M metagenome (GOLD analysis project Ga0310691, IMG submission 203887) | Sheep rumen microbial communities from Palmerston North, Manawatu-Wanganui, New Zealand - 1766 DNA GHGlow gp2 (v2) (version 2) | ecosystem: Host-associated > Mammals > Digestive system >...
TTATGTAAAAGCTTTTTTTCAAGCTCATAATAATAATCGTGTAACTCGTATAAATCCATACTATTTATGTCTTTATCTTCTAATGCATCATTTAGTCTATCATAGAACTTATCTGTCATTTTTCTAATTTTTAAAAAGCCTTTTACTAATCCCCATCCTGTATTTATAAGTCCTATTTTATCTTTAAATGTAGCTTGAGGTACAGGAAATAAATCATCTGGTAAAGATTCTTTTACTCCCATCATTTGCTCCATGAATTTTTTATTACTTCCAAGTCCTGGAAACATGGAAAGTAAGCCATACCATCCATACAAGTTGTAATAAACTCTTCCATCAATAAGTGCAAGCATATTTTTGAACATGCTAGAGTTCATCTCTATTTTTTCTTGTTTTACATTAAATATTTTGCATAATTCTATATAAACATTTTCATATACCATTCTTATAAAAGAAAATGTTAAAGGTGTTGTAATTCCTCCATAGCTTTCTACTATATTGCTGTTATCAAACACATTTATTTTTCCTTCTTTACTATTTGTTAAAGTTGTTATAGGTCTAGACTGTAGCAAATAAAGTTTTTCACCCTCATATGCCCACTCAATGTCTTGATATCTTCCAAAAAATTCGCTTGCTTTTTTTACTAAATCTTTTACTTCTAGAATTTGTTTATCACTTAATACTTGTACATTTTTTTGCTCTTTGCTTACCTCTTTTTGAATTACATCTTTTCCATCTAAAACATGCATAAAATCTTTTGAAACAATTTCTTTTTCAATTTTGTTATTTTCTATCTTATATGTATCTGCTGTTGCAATACCATCTACAAGTCCACTTCCCAAGCCAAAAACTGCTGATACAACAACTTCCTTTATGTTTGAATTAACAGGATTTGCTCCAAATGCAACCCCAGCTTTTTCCGAATTTACCATTCGCTGTACTATAACAGATGGAATCATTATTTCTTCTATATTATTTTCTTTTCTGTATGTATCAATTCTTTCTGAAAATGCTGATAAATATACATCACATATTTTTTGAATAACATCTTGTTTTTTTACATACAAAAATGTATCAAATTGTCCTGCAAAAGAGTTGTCACTTGAGTCTTCATTTTCTGCTGATGATCGAACTGCAAAATAATCATTATCTGAAAATTCTTCTAACTTTTGTTCTATTTCTTTTTCAGCCTCATATTCAATGCTTTTTGTTTCTTTATTAAATCCAGTATATGCTACAACAAACCAATTTGGAATATTACTTAATACTTTTCCAATTTTAGATAAAGCTGTAGCCTTTCCTCCCATAAGTTCGTAATTGTTATTATCACTTTCTAATACATATTTCATATCTTTCGTTCTCCTTATAATAATAATCCCATACTAAAATAAACTAGGAAAATATATATATTTGCTGATAATTCTGTAAGTTTAGCAAATTTTCTACTTTGTTTTGTTATAAATCCAATATTAATTAAAATAACTGCTAAAATTAAGCATATAACTGAAATAGTATAATTTTTTAATATTATTCCTTGAATACAAGCTAAAACTACTTCTAGTGCACTTAATAATAGGGTAGCATTTTTTATTCCCAATACTGCTGTATATGTTCTTACACCTTTTTCTTCATCTTCTTTGCATCTTACTTTTCTTGCTATTTCAACTATCCAAGATACAAGATATGACATTATTAAAAATGGAACCATCATTAATAAATTTATATCATATACAAAAGATGCTAAATACATTACCATTATTGGCATCATTAGTTCATCTAAAAATACTTCAAATAATAAATGTTTATCTATAAATTTTTTCATAAAGTATCCTTTTGACATTATGAAAAAATATCCCCATAAAACCAGCAATAATACTATTTGTGTAATTGGAGCAAAAGCTCCTGCTTTACAAATAAAAGTTATAAAAAATTGTATTATTATACATATTATAAATAATATTTTTAATTCTTTTAAAGTGATTAAACCTCTTGGAACTGGCCTGTATGGTCTATATTTGCAGTCTTCTTCATAATCTTTAAACTCATCAACAATTCTTACCATTAAAAATTGTAAAAAAGCTACGCAAAACATTGGAATCAATTTAAAATAATCTATTGTGTATTTGCTTGGATAAATGCTATTAGTCGTTCTTTTTAAAATTTCTATTTGATTTATATAAATTTTAGGGGCAATATAATTGCAATAGCAAAATACTGAAAATACAATCGCAAATATGTATATTCCATATTTTAATATTGGAAATCTTTCCTTTTGATATATATACCATTTTTTTATAAAATTCATAATTACTCCATTTCTAAAATTCTTTTTAATTCTTTATAATCTACTTTTGTACTATGTCTTTTATCAACAGGAATTTTCTTTACATATTTTATCTCATCAATCTTTTCAAATGAAACTGCATTTTTTATTTCTTCTTCAGTACTCAAGTCACTTTTTTCTAGAACTAAAATAAGTTTGTCATTAGTTTTAAAAATAGCTGTTTTTCCAATTTTAAGTTTTGAATGTAGGCATGCTTCTATGTTAAAATATGGCTCTTTAATTCTGCCTCTAAGCCACAATTTGTTATTCTCATCTATTAATCCTAAATCACCTGTTCTATGATAAATTCTATCATTTACTTTAAATTTATTTTCCTTGTCTCCTATTCCATTTACATATCCTTTTAATACATTGCCTCCTGTTACAACTATTTCTCCAACATCATCAGCTTGCATATTTTTAAACTCTTTTTCTGTAATACTACCAATCTCATCTTTTCCTGTTTTTATAATTCGACAATCATCTACACCAATTATATTTCCCGCCAAAATTCCTTTTCCATTTTTCGTATCTTCATAATCTTTAAAAGTCATTTCATCAATATCAAGTTCTGCAATAGGTTCTGCCTCTGTTGAACCATATAGAGTATATATTTTTGCATTTGGACAAACTTTTTTTAAATTCTCTATAAAATCTAAAAATATTGCTCCTCCACCTGTAAAAACCTTTTTTATGTTATTCAATGTGATATCATATTTCAAGCAAAAAATAATTATTAAATTAAGTACTCCAGGAGCTGCCATTAGCCTATTTATTTTATTATCTATTATTTGAGTAACAAGCTTTCGAGAATTTGAGCTACCTAAATTAGAAAAATTTGCATTTGCTATTACAGTAGTAATACCTATATCTATATTAGATAGTGTAAAAATTGGTATTGAAGAAAGCTCAATATCTTCACTTTCATATTTTAAATGTTTCTGTAAAATGTTTGCTTGACATTGTAAAAAATCATGACTTCTTGCAGCTATTTTAGGCTTTCCTGTTGTTCCACTTGTATATGTCATAATAGCTGGAAAATCTTTATCTACTTCTTGAATTTCTAATTTGTTATCTTCATTAAATTTTTCAATTATGTTTGTATTTATTTTTATTTTTAGTCCTCTTAAATTTTTATTTATATTGGAGTACAAAATATATTTGCTTATACCAATAACTGCATTTATATCATCAAATTCATTTTTCCTCATTCCGTTTTTTATAAATCCTGCATCCATAAAACACACTGTTGCACCAAGTGCCCATACTGAAAGAAGAGTAACATATAAATCAATTGACATAGGAGTTAAAACCAATACCTTATCTCCTTTTTTTATCCCCTTTTGTTCTATATATTTTTTAAAGTTTGATACTTTTTTATATAAATCTTCATACGTAATTTTTTTATTATTTTGAATTAAACAAATTTTATTTGGTCTATTATTGTAATTTATAACCAATTGATTTGCTAGGTTCATTATAAAATTCCTCCTTAAATTAAAACAAGAAGCGAGTATTGCTAGGCAAAATTTTATTCAAAAAACGGAGTGTACATAGAGTACATGAGTATTTTTGGATAAAATTTTAACAACGCAAGACGAAGCTTATTGTTTTAATTTTTTTCCGTATAGTGCATATTCTCTAATAACTTCAGTCCCATTTCTTTTTGCCATTTTCTGAGAAGTATTATTACTATACATAAACGCAAAAATCCATTTTAAAAATCCTTTATTTTCAGCAACTTTTGAGATTCTATTTAAAAGCACATTTCCAATTGCCAAATATTCATATTCTGGTAAAACAGCTATAGTTTTAAGAATAAGTGTCTCTATTTTCTTACCTTCTTTAGCCTCATTAAAATTTGGAACACAAAATACAAAACCTACTTCCTGTCCATCTTTTTCAGCTATTAAAATTAATTCTTCATCACACATAGTAACATATTGTTCATACTGTTTTAAAAAATCTTCCTCCTCTATTGGCGTATAGAATGGATTTCTAGTGAAGCTTTGTTTTGAAACATTAAAAATTTTCTTTAAGTCTTCAATGTAGTTTTCTTTATTAAAATTTCTTATTGTTATGTTTTCATTTTTCAAATTTTCTTCTGCTAAATCTAATGCTTCTGACTTATATGCATCTTTTATAAATCCTTTTGTTGAAGTATATGTATCTATTTCTTCAAACCCTGCTTCTTTTAGAATTTCATTATGTTCCATAGGGTTTACATTTTCTAATAAAAACAAATCATCTCCATTTGTATATTTCATTGTCCTATATTTTTTCCATGTATTTCCATTCATCGGAGCAACAATTAAACTAACATTTTTTTCTTTTAAAATCTCTTCACATTTATTTAAAATTTTAGCTCCAGCTTCTTTATCCTCTGTTTCAAATTCTCCTATACATCCTATATTTTTATTCTCCACAATAGGAGTGTTTTCAAAATAACAAGTTGCTTTAGCAATTTCTTTTTCTTCATCAATTAAAACTACTTTAATACCTTTTCCTTTTTCTTCTATTTTAAATTCCATAAAAACCCTTCTCTTCTAAAGTATTTGAATAAACTGTACTGCTCCTATTACCATAGTTAAAATAAATACAATTTTCATATGCATAAATCCATTATCTATTGATATTTCTTCTATTTTTACATTTTTCTTTTTAATATAAATCATCACAGCACTTAAAACCATAGCAATAAACATTGTAATAAGCATTATAAAACTTATCATTTCATTAAATACCAATTTTTGTATGATTAAACTTGGTATAAAAATTAATCCTATTCCTTTTGCAATAGATAGTAAAATACTATCTATTTCTGATAAATTAATATAATACTTTAATCTAACAAATGTATTTACAATTAAATGCATAGCATAAGCTGTAGCATAAATCATAAAAAATTCTTTTTTCCATCCTGTTATTGCAACAAGTCCACAAATTGATATTGGGATAAGTACATTAGTTTCTATAATTCTAGCATCATATATATTACCTTTTTCATTAGTTCTTCTTTTTGGTAATCTCATTATTGTCATTATCAAAATTAATGGTGGTATAATAGCATATCCTCCATAAAGTATTGTAGTTAAATAACCAACTACTATTGCTTCTACTAGTGCTAACTTACTTAGCGCTTTAACTCTATTTGCAATTGTAACAAGTAAAAATATTACTATAAAAAATATTAAGTGTAATCTTAATGTATGTAAATCATATACTACATGTGTAGATACAAAAGCAAAAGTTGTTAAAGGAATTAATAAATTGTCATTCCCAGAATGAGAAATCATTTCTACTAATGCAACATTAAAACCCACTATTGCAGATATAATTAATGTTTCTTCTCTACCTACATTTGTATATAGAAGTATTGGAACAAGAGTTGCCATAAATGCAACCATAAAAAACATAAAACTTCCTTCTAAACTTTTTGTATCTTCATTAAACTGTGCCAAATTATTTTTTCCATAATTTTTTCCAATAAGTGCAGCTGTGCTATCTGCAAATGTTAATATTAATATTGGAATACTGTACAAAATCTTGTCACCCTTTGATAAATAAAATATTAAAAAAACTGATAATATAAAAAATATTTCTCCTAATGACTCTCTATCAACATCATAAAGTATTGTTCCTAAACTATTTTTTAATTTCGTGTTTTTTAAAAAATACATTATTACTAATGCAATAATTCCAAGCATAGCTACAGATAATGTTGAAGTAAAAATATGTGGTAATAATAGCATTGATATTCCCATACTTGTATGAAACATTTTTCTTTTTACTTCTCCATTTAGTTTTATTTTTTTATCTATTAATTTTATTATTAAAAGCATTATAAATACTATTGATATTATTAATAATATGCTTTTCCATTCTATTATCATTACTTTCTCCATTCTCTAAACAATTTCTTCTACAATAAATTTACTATAAAAGAATGCCTTATCTTTTTTTAGTAATTCCTCTGACTCTTTTTCTTTAAAATCTAAGTTTTCAAAATACTTTGATAATCTTTTGTCTGCTAACATATTCCAATATGCAATAAGAGTTCCTTTTTCAGATTTTGTACTCATTTTTTCAAATATTTTACACATTTGAGAATCATCCATATATTCAAAAATATCGCTTAAATTATATTTACTAATATAATCTATATCATCTCTTTCTATAAATGTCTCTACAGATTCTTTTAATAAAACTAATTTATCTATGTTGTTTTTTATTGTCTCAAAATATTCTTTTCTATATGCTAATGGTAACACATTTTCATATTTTCCATTTATTATATAATATAAATAAGAATTTTCAGAAGTATCCAACTCTGTTATTGCATATTTTGTTCTTGCTAAAATATGCTCAGCAACATTTACATTTACATATCTAAAAAAAGCTTTATCCCTGCCTAATTTTCCCATCACAGTTCTTGAGAAAAATATTCTAAATAATAAATTCCATCTTAAGTTATTCCACTTCTTGTTATAGAAAAACATTCTCTCTTCTCTTGTCTTTTTTTCTAATAATTCTTTCCTTGTTTTTTTGCTATGTATTAGTGGCAAAACTTTCTGTCCAAATATTTGGAAATATTTTTCAAATTTTCCTGTATGTATTATCCCTTTTTTTATAATCTCTATATTTTCATCAAAATATTTTTGTGATTCATCACTTAACTCATTTTTAATTTTGTTATATATATCAATTCGATTAGTGCTATCAAAAACACCTATTAACTGCATACATTCTTCATAATTTAAAAACTTATATGCAATCTTTTTTAATTCTGCACATGCTATTTGATTTGAGTTTAAGTCAATTGCATAAACTTTATTCGGATTTTTTGTAAGCATTGCTAGCGCATTTTCACCTGCAGATGCAATTGATAAAATATTGTCATTTTCATTTATTTTCAATGCTTCTAATAAGATATCTGCATCTTCCCAAACCTGTGCATATCTAATTAAATCAAATTTAGCATAATCTTCTACTTCGCTTTTTACTAAATCTTTTGTACTCATACTTCTTTCTCCTAAAAACATTTTTCTACTTTTATTATAATATATCTAATATAAAAAAACAACCTTACCTAACTGTAGCTTTTAAATATTATTTAATCATTAACTAGATTTCACTTATCTCTTAAAAATTATCTATTTTTCATACAAAAACAAATCTCCTAAAGCTTTTCCTTCATTTACTCTTCTAATAGCTTCAGCAAAAAGAGGAGCTATAGAAATAACCTTAATTTTATCTATTTTCCTTTTCTCTTCTAACGGTACTGTATTTGTAACCACAATTTCCTTGACACATGATTTATCAAGTCTTTCTATTGCATCTCCTGCAAATATTCCATGGGTAGCTCCAGCATATATTTCCTTTGCACCATGTTTTTTGCATATATTAATAGCTTCTATAAGAGTTCCTCCTGTGCTTATTTCATCATCAAATATTAATGCACTTTTATCTTTTACATTTCCAATAATATTGGTTGCACAAGCTTTATCGTCATTGTTATCTCTTCTTTTATCAATTAATGCCATAGGACAATTTAGTAATTTTGAATACTTATATGCTTTTTTTGAACTTCCTGCATCTGTTGCTACAACAACCATATCTTTTAATTTCTTTTTTTTAAAATAGTCTACTAATAAATAACTTCCTGTAAGTCTATCACATCCTATTTCAAAAAATGCTTGTATTGCTGAATTATGGAGATCACAGGTTATTACTCTATCTGCCCCAGCTGTTTCAATTAATTTAGCAATTAATTTTGACGTTATTGCTACTCTTGGCTGATCCTTTTTATCTGTTCTTGCATAAATAAAATACGGAAGTATAACTGTTATTCTTTTTGCCGCAGCTCTTTTTGCTGCATCAATGGTAATTAATAATTCCATTATTCTTTCATTAACAGGTACTTCCGTGGTTTGAATTAAATATACATCCTGATTTCTCACACTCTCTTTAAATTGCACAAAATTATTGTCATTTTTAAATTTATAAGAATCCTTTTCTCCCATTTTTAAGTTTAAGTAACTACATACTTCTTCTGTGAATTTTTCAGCTGTGTTACATGCAAATATTTTAATATCTCTCACTTTTTTTCCTCCTTTTTTCTTTATATTTTAATATTATCATTAATTCAAATTAAGTTCAACAAAAAAATAATATTTTAAAAAAAAGTTGCAAAAAAATTGCAACTTTATAAATATTATCTTTTTTCTTTGTTTCGTCTTAATGTATTTGTAAAAGATTACTCTCCCATTTCTGATTTTTCAATTATTCCGTCCTTAATGCAATAACAGGATCCTTCTTAGATGCTGCTTTTGCAGGAATTAGCCCTCCAATCAAGGTTAAAATAACACTTAATATTACAAGCACAACAGCATTTTTGAAATAGAATGTTGCGTTAAGTGGAATATTTCCTGTGAAGTGATGTAACACTTTATTTATAAGTGGTACAACTGCATAAGTAAATCCTATTCCAAATAATCCTGATAGAAGACCAATTATAAATGTTTCCGCATTAAATATTGATGAAATATTATGTTTTGAAGCACCAATTGCCCTTAAAATTCCTATCTCTTTTGTTCTTTCATATACCGAAATATATGTTATAATTCCTATCATAATTGAAGAGACTACTAGTGAAATAGATATGAATGCTATTAAAACATAAGTTACTGCATTTACAATTGTTTTTACAGACCCCATAAGAATTCCTGTTGTATCTGTATAATTTATTTCTCTATCTTCATGTCCATCTGCTTTTACTTTTTCATTATATGAATTTATAAAATCTTTAAAATGTTCTTTTCCATCAAAGCTCCTAAAGTAAAATGAAATATATGTTGGTTCTTCTTTATCTTGATATCCAAATTTTGTAAGATTGATTTTTGCATTTGTTTCAGTTTCTGTAAGCATTGCAGTTATTAGTCTTGTTATCTCCTCTTCTGTCATTTTCATTTTGAAAGATTTAGAAATTTTATCTTGATCAACTTTAAATGCTGAAGCAAAACTCTTTGTAAGATTTGCTGTAAGCTCTCCTACTTTTGTAAGTATAGTCTTTTTCATCTTAGCTTCTGTCATTGCCTTTCCCATTGTGTCTATTGTTTTTTGGATTGCAGTATTTTTTGTATATTCTTTTATAACTTTATTTTTTATATCTTTATCAACTTTTGCCTTTAAATTAACATTTGGTGAACTACTTGTTGAACTAGATTTGTTTTGTATATTATTTGAAGTAGTTGCATTGTTGTTTTGTGTGTTATCTGCTGAATTTTGGTTATTGTTTTGAATATTTTTAAGTGCCTCTTGCATTTGTTGTAATTTTGCTGGATCCATGTTTTGTAAATCTTCTTTCGAAACTGACATTGATTTTTGTAATTGTTCTAAAGAAGCTGAATCCATATTTTGCATTTTGTCTAAAGCTGATTTATTAATATTTTCCATATTTGATGCTGTATATGACGCAACATACATCTGAAGTAATCCTTTTAGTAAACCTGAATAAGCCTTTTGGTATACATCTTTTGGAATTACATATTTTGTTTCAAGTTCTTTTAAAGACTTTTGAGCCTCTTTGCTTTTTAAATACTTATCTACTTTCTTATCTACGTCATCTAAAGTAAATTCACCTTTTATACTATTAAACATTCCATCTGCTAGTGTATTTAGTTTATTTGAAAATGCTTTTTTTGCAGGTGATGTATCTGTAGTAATAGCATTATTGATTTGTTTCATATAATTTTCTGTCTGTTTTTTCATTGCATTTTCATCAATGTTTATATTAAAAGCATTTTTTAAATTTTCAGTATCTACTTCCATTAAATCTTTAAAATCTAGTCCTAAATCTTTTTTCTTTTCATCAAATTTTTTACCTGAAAGTACATCTATCTTTTCATTTTCTTGTTGTTTTTTTACTATATCTGTTTTAGATGATTCTTCGATTATATAATCCACCAAATCACTTGTATATGCAACTCCCGGATTTAAAGCCATTGATGAAACCCCTTCTTTTGCTGTTACTACACCAACTATTTTTAAATTGATTGCCTTTTCATAAAGCTTTTTCATATATTTTTCATCTTCAGACATATCTTCATATATATCATATTTTTTATTGTATTTGTAAGTATCTGAAGGCATTATAAGTTTCAATTCTTTATTCATCAAATCCTCATAAGTAAATGTCATTGCATCATTTTTTATTTTAACTTTTTCGCCACTCATAATTTTTTTAACAATATCATTCAATTCTTCTGTATCTCTAAATCCTAACGAATAAACTAATAAATCTGAAATTGTGCTTTTTTCTGAAAGTACAATTACCATTTCATCATATTTTTGTGGCCAATGTCCTGCCAAAACATCATAAGAATTGTTAAGAGTTTCCCTATCATCTATCATTTGCGAATAAACTGAAGATGAAAAAGAACTCATCATACCAGAAGATCCCATTGCAGAACTAAAAAGATTACTTGGATTTAGTTTTGCAATTTTTTTAGTCGAATCTATTGCATATATGCTTGGTTCTATGCTATATGAATATTTTATTGAAGAAATATCGTTTTTTACTTCATTGTAATTTTCTTCTAAATGTTTTTTAAAACTTTTTAAATCATTTGTACTTAAGCTATCTAACATTTTTGAAATATATTGTTCTTCTTTTATCTCATTAGACTCCTCACTTTTATTTTCTTGAGTTGTCATTGAAAGAAGTGCACTTGCAACATCTGTTGTTTCTTGCATTATTGTAAGTGGATAAGATGTTAATGTATCTTCCTGAATATGATCAACATAAGCTTGAAACCCATTTGAAACTGACTGGACAAGTGCAATTCCAATTATTCCAATAGAACCTGCAAAAGCAACTAAAATTGTTCTTCCCTTTTTAGTTAATAAATTATTAAGACTTAATCTAAATGCAGTCCAAAACTTCATTGAGGTTCTTCCAATTTTTTTTATTTCTTCCTTTTCTTCTATATTTTCAGTTATAGGGTTAGAATCTTCTGTTATTGTTCCATCTAAAATTCTAATAATTCTGCTAGAATATTTCTCTGCTAAATCAGGATTATGTGTAACCATTATAATAAGTTTATCTTTTGAAATTTTCTTTAAAATTTCCATAACTTGAATACTTGTTTTTGTATCTAATGCACCTGTTGGCTCATCTGCTAAAATTATGTCTGGATTATTAACCAAAGCTCTTGCAATTGCAACTCTTTGCATCTGCCCACCAGAAAGCTGATTTGGTTTTTTATGAATATGATCTTTAAGTCCCACATCTTCTAATGCCTTTATAGCTCTTTGCTTTCTTTCTTTTTTCGAAATTCCTCCTATAGTAAGAGCAAGCTCTACATTTGAAAGAATTGTCTGATGACCAATTAAATTATAACTTTGAAAAACAAAGCCTACTTTATAATTTCTGTAAGCATCCCAATCTCTATCTTTAAACTTTTTAGTTGACTTTCCATTAATAATCAAATCCCCTGAACTGTATCTATCAAGTCCTCCAATTATATTTAAAAGCGTGGTTTTTCCACACCCACTCTGACCTAAAATAGATACAAATTCAGATTCTCTAAATTTTAAATTAATTCCTTTTAGTGCTTCTACCTTTTCGTCGCCTGTTACATAAGTCTTTTTAATATCTTTTAACTCTAGCATAAATTCGCCCTTTCTATTTTCTAGCATTTCTAGCATTTTTCTTTATTATTCTAAACTAAATATTCATTTATATTTTTAGCATAAATATTTTTTTCTTTAATACCTTTGCATTATACCATATATATGCCTTAATATCAATCACATTCAAATATTTTTACAAGATTTTTGTTATAGTTCAGTAAAGTAATTCTTTACTTGAAGCACTGATTATTCTAACTGAATTATAACAAGATTCTTATATAAATAGGATTTTTGTTTAAATCCGCTTTGATATATAAATTTTTAATTATATTTTATAAATAGTTGGAAGTTTCCATATAGAGGTATCCATTCTTGATAAATTTATACTCACATATCATTCATAATACGATATAAGCATTTTTCCGCAGAAAGTTTATCATTTTTTATAAGACACATCTAAAAAACCTCTTAAAAAGGAAAAAAACAATAGTTGGAAATTTCCAACTATTTACCATTTAAAACCTGAAATATATATATATAATATCTTCATAAAGATTTTTGCTTTATAAAATTTATCTATTTTTTGTGTCAATGCTCCCTCTAAATACTACATATTTATCATATAAATATTCTAAAACAAAATTGCATAACATATTTAAAAGTGTGACTAAAATATCATTCCACCCTAAATTTTCTGCTAAATAATTTCCAACAATTGTAGAAACAGGAGTAAATATTGCATAAAAAATAGCAACTTTTATCATAGCAATTGGTACATTATTTGCAGATTTAAAAGTATATTCTCTGTTTAATGTAAAATTCCATATAACAGATGCAATTAATGCAATTAAATACTTTGGCCAATAGGTCCATCCTGTAAATTTGTCTAATAATGCAAATAATACAATTTCAATGATTCCTGCTGATATTGAAAATAATGTAAATTTTATTGTTCTTATTAATTCTTTTTTATCCATTTTTTAATACCTTTCTACTGCATATAATTTAAAAATTGCTATATTAAGACTATTCAAACTTTATAATAGCGAAATTTCGTCTATACAAATTTTAACTATTTATTAATTATAAACCTCTCAAAAACTCTTTTATTTCTTCTCCGAGTTGTTCTTCTTTTTCATAATAGGTATGGTCAGCTCCATCAATGAAACTTATATCTTTATTTGGATTATGAATTTTAGTATTCATAAATTCTGCTAAATCTTTCGCATCTTGATTTATAAGTTCATTAACATTTCCCCATCTCATAAAAAGTGGAACTTCTATTTTGTTCAAAACTTCAAACTCATAATCTTTGTCATCAAATCTTGCAAAATCAATAGATTGATAATCTCTTGCATATTGCAAATAACTTCTTACAGAAATTGGATGAATATAGGCTTTTAACGGCATTAAATCCATCATTTCCCCTTTGCTTGCCTTCTCCTCTGCAATTTTTAAATATTTATCATCTTGGCTCATTTCAATATTATCACTTGAATCACACAAGGATAACAAAATAATTGCTTTTATGTTTTTTAAATAGTTACTATTTTCTTGTTTTAATTTGTTATATGAGTACACAACTTTTGTAGAACCTAAACTATGACCTTGTAAATATATCTCTTCATATCCTAAACTTAATGCAAACTCCATTGCTCCTACTATATCATAATAACAATCTTCAATTTTCTCATAGGCAGTTCCTCCAAGAAAACTTGCAGTTTCACTCTTAATGTATCTTACTACTTCGCTCCCTCTATTATTAAAACAAAGTGTATCTATCCCAATATTCTCAACTTTTTGCGCAATTGTTGTTTCTCTTTTTTTGAAACAATTACTTACCATTCCATGTATTTGAATTAATATTTTGTTTGTTTTTTCTTCACATTTATTTAAAATTCCATCTAAAAAAATTCCATCTGAAGCCGTAAATTTAACTATCTCTGTATTCATATGCAATCCTCCTTAATAAATTTATTTATAATTCACACATTTTTTACACTTATAATAACACAATAACCTTAAACTTTCAATAAAAATTATTCAAAAAAGAGCCATACATATTAAGTATGACTCTTTTGCCCAGTTTATATGAAGCCTCTATACATATAAACTAAGCAAAATAGATGTGATGGGAATCGAACCCATATCTCTCAGCTGTAGACCGAGCGTTCTAGCCACTGAACTACACATCACAAAATTTAGAGTCTTTAATAGACTCTAGCGACTGTCTAGGACTTGAGCCCACCACCATATGTAACAGGTATGTGCTCTCCCAAGTGAGCTAGACGGTCAAATTAAAGAACCATATCATGGTTCTTTAATTGGAGTGATAGGAATCGAACCTACATAATTGTAATCAGCGAGCAGATTTACTCGGTAGATTACAACTAGCTTACCAAAGCCACCCCAAAACAATTCTTTCCGAATGTCTAAAACATTATATATCATTTTATCAAAATTGTCAATATTTTTATAAAAATATTTTTCCAAAATATGTAAATAAAAATCATAATAGTAATTTATTATATTTTTTTATTTAGCATCCTTAAAGCATTTAAAATAGCTATAATTGTAACTCCAACATCAGCAAAGACTGCTGACCACATCGTAGCAATTCCCAATGCACTTAAAAATAACACTAAAATTTTAACAAAAATTGCAAATACTATATTTTCTCTTACAATTTTCATTGTTTTTTTAGAAATTTTAATTGCAGTATTTATTTTTGAAGGTTCATCTGTCATTATAACAACATCTGCCGCTTCAATTGCACTATCTGATCCAAATACTCCCATAGCAATTCCTATATCAGCAAGAGCAAGAACAGGCGCATCATTTATTCCATCTCCAACATAAGCAATCTTTTTGTTTTGACTTTTTTCTTTTAATAATTGTTCCATCTTTTCAGTCTTATCATCTGGCAAAAGCTCTGAATGTACTTTATCTATTCCTATTTCTTTTGAAATATGTTCAGCAATTTCTTTTTTATCTCCTGTAAGCATTATAGTTTGTTTAATTCCATTTTTCTTAATAAGATTAATACATTTTATAGCATCATCTTTAATTTTGTCAGAAATTAATATTGTACCTGAGAATACTCCATCTATTGCTATATACAAAATAGTTCCGATGTCTTTGCTTTTTTCAAAAGAAATATTATATTCTTCCATCAGTTTTTCATTTCCAACCAAAACCTGCTTTTCTTTATTATTGTCTTCAAAAACTATCTTTCCTATTTCTTCAATTTTTGCAATAATACCTTTTCCCGAAATCTCTTTAACGTCTCTTATTTTTATCTCTTCTGCACCTTTGTTATATGCTTTTTTTATTGATTTTGCAATTGGATGATTTGAATACCATTCCGCTAAAGTTGCAATCTCTAGTAACTCTTCTTCTGTTAATCCTATAGGCTCTATTTTCTGAACATCAAAAACTCCTTCTGTTAATGTACCAGTTTTATCAAACACAATAGTTTCAAGGCTTGCCAACGATTCTAAATAATTACTTCCTTTTATAAGAATTCCATTTTTTGAAGCCCCTCCAATTCCTCCAAAAAAACTTAAAGGAATTGAAATAACTAAAGCACATGGGCATGATACAACTAAAAATGATAAAGCTCGATATATCCACTCTGAAAAAGTGGCACTACTGATTAATACTGGAGGAATTATTGCTAAAACTAACGCTATTATTACTACAATTGGTGTATAGTATTTTGCAAATTTTGTGATAAATTTTTCTGATTTAGACTTTTTACTACTTGCATTTTCAACTAATTCTAAAATTTTGCTCACAGTAGAATCATCGTAATTTTTTGTAACTTTAATTTTTAAAACTCCGTCTTTGTTTATACAACCGCTTAATATTTCATCATTCTCCATTACCTTTTTAGGTACTGTTTCTCCTGTTAGAGCTCTTGTATCTATAAAAGATGTCCCTTCTACAACAATTCCATCAATTGGAACCTTTTCTCCTGGTTTTACAACTATTTCTTCTCCAATTTTTACTTCATCAGGTACTATTTTTTCTTCTTTTCCATCTCTTAAAACATTAGCATAATCTGGCTTAATCTCCATCAAACTTGAAATTGATTTTCTAGATTTATCAACAGCAAAATCTTGAAAAAGTTCCCCTATTTGATAAAACAGCATTACTGCAACAGCCTCAGGGAATTCTCCAATTGCAAAAGCTCCAATTGTAGCAACACTCATTAGAAAATTCTCATCGAATATTTTTCCTCTTTTTATATTTCTTACAGCTTTTTTTAAAATTTCAAACCCAACTATTAAATAGCTCAAAATATATATAGCTCTATTCATCCAAATATTTGGAAGTTTAATAATTAAGGCAATTATAAACAAAATTGCAGAAATAATGATTTTATATAATCTTTTTTTCATAAACTATAATCCCCTCTATTGACACATTTTTTAAATTTCTTCTATATGTACATCCGGTTCTTCTTTTTTTATAACTTTTTTAACTTTTTCTATTATTTCATTTTTGCTTTCTTCACTGCACTCTATAACTAATCTTTCTGTCATAAAGCTTATGCTTGCCTCATCTACTCCTTCTACATTTTGTAATTTACTTTCTAAATTTGCTGCACAATTTGCACAATCTAATCCTTTAATTTTAAATTTATTTTTCATAATTGTTCTTCCTTTCTTATTTTTAAATATTATGTTAAAATTGTCTTTTTTATTTATCTAAAAAAAAGATGAATTTTTTTTCACTTTTATTATACTTGTATTAATGCCAAATTGTCAATACTAATTTACTTCTAAATTTTTATCTTACAAACTCAAAGCTTTAGCATATTTTTTTTAAAATCTATTGAAAATTTTGTAATAATATTGTAAAATAAATTTAATAAAAATGTAACAAAGGAAAGAAAGATATGAAAAAATTATTTATACAAATACGTACTTTAGTTAAGTTTGCACTTATAATTACTATATCTGTATTCTTAATACTTGGAATTGTTGCAATTATCTATAAACCTATATATAGCGTAACTCTAAATGGTGAAGTTATAGGATATTGCAAAAATAAAAGCAAATTACAATCAAAAATAAATAATTATATGGAACATGGAGATGAATCTACAGAAAATCCAAACCTTGCATTTATTTCTATAGATAAACTTCCAACTTATAAAATGTGTTTATTAAAAAGAGGAATAAGCACTAATGATGATGAAATATTTAATACAGTTATAAAAGATGGCATACCATATTATAAATATTATGCAATTGTAGATGATGATGATGAAAAAGTATATGTTTCAGATTTCGAAACAGCTGAAAAAATTATAAAAAAATTGAAAAATAAAGAAAGCAACAATATTAAAGATCTATCCATAGTAGAAAAATATAAAACAAAACTAAAAAAATTTACAGACATAGACACGGCCGTTTCCAAACTTTATGAAGAAAAACCTGTAGTGAGAGTAGCAACAAGCAGAAGCTATTCATCTAGTGGAAAAGTATCTACAGGAAGAAATATGTCACGTTCTAAAATAAATTTAGGATTATCTTTATCTAAACCTATATCTGGTACTGTTTCATCAAGATTTGGCGCAATGAGTAGAATAAGATCAGGAGCACACACAGGGCTTGATATTTCAGCTCCTTATGGAACAAAAATAAAAGCTGCGGCACCTGGGAAAGTTATATTTGCAGGTTATAAGGGTGCTTATGGTAAAATGATAGCAATAGACCATGGAAATGGTGTATTAACTTATTATGGACACTGCAGTAGTTTAAAAGCATCTGTTGGTCAGAAAGTTTCTCAAGGTACAGTAATTGCAGCAGTTGGTTCAACAGGAAATTCTACAGGTAACCATCTTCACTTAGAAATTAGAGTTAATGGAGTCGCATATAATCCACAAAACTATTTATATTAAAAAGCCTAGCCATCTTGACTAGACTTTTTTTGTAAAACCACTTTCCTTATTTTATCACTTCTTCAATCTCTTGTTTTGTTGTTACTCCAACAAAAGTTTTTGAAATATTTCCATTTTTAAAAACTAAAATTGTAGGAATGCTCATAACATTATATTTCATAGCTAGCTCTTGATTATCATCAACATTTACCTTCCCTACTTTTATATTTTCTGCATTTTCTTCTGCAATTTTATCAATTACAGGAGACATCATCTTACATGGTCCACACCAATCAGCATAAAAATCAACTATTGTAGTTTTTTCTGAATTTATAACCTCATTTTCAAAATTTTCTTCATTAAAAATATTTACCATTTTTTTCACCCTTTCTTTTTTACTAAAAAAATTTAATTCATTGAATATATGAGTATTTTGAACAATAATCTTATTTAACTAAATACCTTAGAAATTTTTATTTCGCCCTCACAAAATTTACTGCTGACAAACCTGCCTCAGCTCCCTCATACACTGCCTTACAAACTTGCATTAATCCACCTGTTATGTTTCCACAAGCATATATTCCTGGCACATTTGTTTCCATCTTTTCATTTGTTTTTATATTATCTCCTTCTTGCATAATTCCTAAAGTTTTAGCAAAATCACTTGCACCTGCTTCTCCAAGTGCTACAAAAATCCCATCTATCGAAACTTTGCTTCCATCTTCAAATTCTATTGCTGATACTTTTTCTTCTCCACTTATCTCTTTTATTTTTTTGCAATTTATTTTAAAGTCACATTCAGGCTTTTCTAATCCATCTGTAAAAATTGTAACACTACTTGCAACATGCGAAAGCTCTGTAGCTTCATTTACTGCAAACTTTCCATTTCCAATAACTGCAACATTTTTGTTTCTGTAAAAAAATGCATCACAAATTGCACAATAACTAACACCTTTTCCTTCGAAGTCTTTAATACCTTTTATATTAGGTTTCACCTTTCTGTTTCCTGTTGCAATAATTACAGTTTTAGTTTCATAATTTTCGACTTCTGCCTTTATATTAAATGTTTCGCCTGTTGATTCTATTCCTAATACTTCTATTTCTTTTACTTCAACACCTAAATTCTTAGCTTGTATAATTCCAGCATTAAATAAGTCTTTGCCATTAATTCCATCTGCAAAACCATAATAATTATCTATTTTAGAAGCCTGTTCTAAATTGGATTCTCCATAATATAGCACAAGTACATTTAAGTTGGATCTTTTAGCATAAAGTGCTGAAGAAATTCCGGCAGGTCCTGCACCTATAATTGTAACATCATACATATAAAAAAATATTCCTTTCATATTTTTTCGTTTTTTTTAAATATTTATTTACACTTCATTTTGTGCAACATATATATAAACTATATACCAGATACTATTTATCAAATTTAAACCCATTATTTAAATCAATTCTTTTATTCTTTCTTCTATTTTTTCAGGTGCTATTGTAGATTCAAATCTTTCTACTACATTTCCTTCTCTATCTACTAAAAATTTTGTAAAATTCCATTTAATATCACTTGAATTTTTGTAATCAGGATCCATTTTTTTCACAATAGGAATTAAAATCTTTCCTTTTAAATCAAATCCTTCAAATCCTTTTTGTGATTTTAAATATGCCCATACAGGGTCTTGATTTATGCCATTAACATCAATTTTTTTAAATTGGTCAAATTGTGTATTGTATTTAAAAGTACAAAATTCATGAATTTCCTCATCATTTCCCGGTGCTTGATTTCCAAATTGATTACATGGAAAATCTAATACTTCTAAGCCTTGTTCATGATACTTTTCATATAACTTTTCTATCCCTTCATATTGTGGTGTAAATCCACAACCTGTTGCAGTATTTACTATTAGTAAAACTTTTCCCTTAAAATTAGACATTGGAACATCATTTCCTTTTCTGTCTTTTACGGTATAATCATAAATTGACATAAAAGTTTCTCCTTTACATTTAAAATATTTTTTTTAATTTTATAATATATCGCTTTGATTGTCAATTAAATTCTCACATAAATTATATTATTATAAATCAAAACTCTATGATTGTATATTTTGCTTATTTCTAGTTCTTCTTTTTATTATTTGTTTTTTTACTTTTAAGTGTCCTTATCGTGAAACTATAAAAAAATATATAATTTAATTGATAAATCAAAATTTATTTTGTATGAATTCCCAAAATCTTTTTAGCCCTTTCCACATCTTCATCTGTGGCAGTTCTAACATCATCTAATTCATATTTAAAATGTAATTCTTCCCACTTATATTTTCCCATATTATGATAAGGTAAGATTTCAACTCTATCAACTGTTTTCAGGCTCGCTATAAAATCTTTTAGTTTCAATAAATCTTGCTCATCGTCAGTATATCCAGGAACTAATACTTGTCTTATCCACATATGTTTATTATTATCACTTAAATATTTCGCAAATTCAAGTTCTCTTTTATTACTCATGCCAACCAATTCTTTAGATTTATCTGGGTCAATATGCTTAATATCAAGCAAAAACAAATCTGTTAAGTCAATAAGCTTTTTTATTTTATCATTCAAAACAACCATTCCTGATGTATCTATACATGTATGAATCCCCTCTTTTTTGAGACGCTTAAAAAGTTCTATTAAAAATTCATGTTGCAAAAGAGGCTCTCCACCTGTAACTGTAACTCCACCATTTGGATAAATATAGCTTTTATATCTTAAAATATTTTCAAAAATCTCATCTAAAGACTTGAATTCTCCGCCTTTTATATCCCATGTATCTCTATTATGACAATACTTACATTTTAAACTACATCCTTGCAAAAATAGCACAAATCTAATCCCTGGTCCATCAACTGTTCCAAAAGACTCTATCGAATGCACTTTTGCATAATATTCTATATTTTCTTGTTCCATTTTCAATCCTTTCCGCGTTGATAGGGACCGGTTCTTTATCAGCACGTTTTGTCTAATTTTGTTTAAATAAAGATCCGGCGCTGTACTTTCGAGCACTACTTTTATAGAAAGACAGGTCTAGTTATTTGACCTGCCTTCTTTATAATTAATCAACCCATATAATACTTTGTATGTGATAAAGCCACGAACATAATCATTTATTATATTTTTTCATGAATTGTTCTGTTTATTACATCTAATTGTTGTTCTCTTGTTAAACTTGTAAATTTAACTGCATATCCTGAAACACGAATTGTAAGTTGTGGATATTTTTCTGGATGTTCCATAGCATCCTCTAACAAACTTCTATCAAATACATTTACATTTATGTGATGTCCTGTTTGTGTAAAATATCCATCAAGCATATTTACCAAATTGTTTACTCTTGTTTTTTGAGTTTTTCCAAGAGTGTTTGGTGTTATAGCAAATGTAAATGATATACCATCTTCTGCACTTTCAAATGGAAGTTTTGCAATAGTATTCATTACAGCTAGCGCTCCATGTGTATCTCTTCCATGAAGTGGATTTGCTCCAGGTCCAAATGGTGCTCCTGCTTTTCTTCCATCAGGTGTATTTCCTGTTGCTTTTCCATAAACAACATTTGAAGTAATAGTTAAAATAGATAATGTGTGTTTTGAATTTTTGTATGTTGGGTGTTTTCTTAAACATTCAATAAATTTCTCTATAATATGAACTGCAATTTTGTCAACTCTATCGTCATCATTTCCATATTTAGGGTATCTTCCTTCAACTTCAAAATCAACAGCCACACCTTTTTCATTTCTTATTGTTTTTACTTTTGCGTATTTTATTGCTGAAAGTGAATCTGCTGCAACAGAAAGTCCTGCAACCCCACATGCCATTGTTTGTAAAATATCTCTATCATGTAATGCCATTTCTAATGCTTCATAACAATATTTATCATGCATATAATGTATTGCATTTAATGCTTTAATATATATTTTTGCAACATAATCCATCATTTGCTCATATTTTGTCATTACTTCTTCATAGTCTAAATATTCTGATGTTATTGGTTCAAATAGTGGTGTAACTTGTTGACCTGTAACTTCATCTATTCCACCATTTATTGCATAAAGTAAAGTTTTAGCAAGATTTGCTCTTGCTCCAAAGAACTGCATTTGCTTTCCAATTCTCATTGGAGAAACGCAACAAGCTATTCCATAGTCATCTCCTAAAGTTACTCTCATCATATCATCATTTTCATATTGAATAGCAGAAGTTTTAATTGAAAGTCCTGTTGCAAATCTTTTAAATGCTTCTGGAAGATCTACTGACCAAAGAACTGTTAAGTTTGGTTCTGGAGCAGGTCCAAGATTTGTTAATGAGTGTAGCATTCTAAAAGAATTTTTTGTAACTAATGTTCTTCCATCAATTCCCATTCCACCAATACTTTCAGTTACCCATACAGGATCCCCACTAAATAGCTCATTATATTCTGGTGTACGTAAAAATCTAACCATTCTTAATTTCATAACAAAATGATCCATTAGTTCTTGTGCTTTTGCTTCTGTTAATTCTTTATTTTTCAAATCTCTTTGAATATATATATCTAAGAATGTTGAAGTTCTTCCTAAGCTCATTGCTGCACCATTTTGGTCTTTTATTGCTCCTAAATATCCGAAATATAGCCATTGTATAGCTTCTTTTGCATTTTTAGCAGGTTTAGAAATATCATATCCATATTTTTTAGCCATTCCTTTTAATGCTTTTAAAGCTTTTATTTGTTCTGCAATTTGCTCTCTTTTTTCTATTATATCTTCAGTAAATTCGTCTACATCAATTTCTTCTAATTCATGTATTTTATTATCTATAAGGGCATCTATTCCATATAATGCAACACGTCTGTAATCTCCAATTATTCTTCCCCTACCATATCCATCAGGAAGACCTGTTAAAAGTTTGTTAGTTCTTGCAATTCTAATATCTGGTGTATATACATCAAAAACTCCATCATTATGTGTTTTTCTAATTGTATGGAAAATGTTATCTATTTCTGGATCAACGTGTCTTCCATAAGCCTCACAAGATTTTTCTACAATTCTTATACCACCATTTGGCATTATTGCTCTTTTTAAAGGAGCATCTGTTTGAAGTCCTACAATCTCTTCTAAATCTTTATCTATATATCCTGCAGCAAATCCATCAACTGTTGAAGGTGTTTTTGTGTCTATATCTAAAACTCCACCTTCAGATTCTTTTTCTTTTTTATATAGCTCTAAAACCTCATCCCATAATTTTTTTGTTTTTTCTGTTGGCTCAGCTAAAAAACTCTCATCTCCTTCATAAGGAGTGTAATTCTTTTGTATAAAATCCCTTACATTTATTTCTGTTTTCCATTCTCCTTCTACAAATCCGTTCCATTGTTTAAAATTCATTTTTCTAATCCTTCCTTTCTTTTGATAAAATAATAATTGCCTCTTAAATAGTATTTACCTATTTTTAAAAAATATGTTTTAATTATAATTTTTGTCAAATTTTTTAGCGCATATTGATTATAGCACAGAAAATCAAATAATCTGTTGCAAATGCAACAGATTAACATCAGTTCTCATATTTTATTTATACATCAATGTTTAAAAATTTTTTAACTTTCTTCATCATCATTCCAGTCTAATTCTATAATGTTTTTACACTCAGGGCAAAGAATTTCGACCTCATCTTCATCAATATCTAAATTAAATTCGTAATTACAATATGGACATGTAATTTTGAATTCTCCATCCTCATTTCCATAAATATCTTTTATTAGATAATCTAGATTTTCATCCAAATAATGCAATTTATTTTCTAACTCATCCATTCTTTTTTCATTATGTTTTTGTTTTTTTCTCATTTCCTTAAGTCTTTCTGCTTCTCTATCTGCCAATTTATTAATTTCACTAAAAACAACATCAAATAAAGTCTCGCTTCTTTTTAGAATATATTCGAGATCTTTTGGATTTTTTATATTCTCTTCTAAGTCTTTAACAAATTTTTTCATTTCATTAGCTAATTCTTCAAACATATTCTGCTCCTTTCCATTTTAGCTTCGTTCTCTTTTGCCTGTCATTTTAGGCTATTTTTTTGCACATTTTGTCAAATAGTGTCAAATTTTAATATAATTTTGAGCACATTTTTTTCCTATACAATTAAAAAATATTAGAGGAGCTGTACTTTCCCCAACTCCCCTTTTCTTTAATTTGCAACTACAAAACTTTATTTTATCATAATTGCTTTTGCCCCTAAATTAAACTCTTTCCATATATTCACATGTTCTAGTGTCTATTCTTAAAACATCCCCTATATTTACAAACATTGGAACTTGAAGTTCTAATCCAGTTTCTAATGTAGCAGGTTTTCCTGAAGTTGTAGTTGTATTTCCTGCAAATCCTGGTTCTGTATAAGTTACTTCTAGTTCAACAAATATAGGTGGTTCAACTGCAAATACATTTCCTTTATATGAAAGTATTTTTACCATCATATTTTCTTTTAAATATTTTAAGCAATCCCCTAATTGCTCTTTATTTAATGGCATTTGATCATAAGTATCATTATCCATAAAATAATATAAATCTCCGTCATTGTATAAATATTGCATTTCTTTTTTCTCAATTTCTGCTCCTGGATATTTATCTGATGGGTTAAATGTTTTTTCTAAAACTGCCCCTGTTATAACATTTTTTAATTTTGTTCTTACAAATGCTGAACCCTTTCCTGGTTTAACATGTTGAAATTCTACTACTCTAAATACATTTCCTTCCATTTCGAATGTTGTACCATTTCTAAAATCTCCTGCTGAATATACTGCTGCCATATTAATTCTCCTTTCAAATTTAAAACTTTTAATATTATACAACATTCTTTAGCCTTATGTCAATACCTAAACGGCTTTTTTATTATTCAAATATTTTAATTTTGTAGCCATTCCCCCTCTTATATGTCTCTCAGATTTATTTTCTTCTAATATTTTTCTAACTTCTTTTGCAAGAGCAGGATTTATTTTTAGTAGTCTTTCAGATACATCTTTGTGTACTGTTGTTACTTTTCGTAACGGTTTCTTTTATATCATTAAAATTAGTAATTACAGCAGGTGTAGAACCTATTTCGTTAAGTAGTTTTAATCTCACTTCTACATTTGAATCACTATCTACTTCAATAACATCTATAATTGTTTTTAACATTGCATTTGTAATTGTTTGATTATTTAAAATATCATCTACTGTTTTTATAGTTTTAGTTAATTCTTTTTCTAATACATCTTTTTCTTTTATTTCAGATGTAATTAGTTTTAACTCTCTTTCTAATCTTGCAATATCTTCATTTAATGGATTGGTATATTGCTTTAATTCTTTAATATTGATAACTTCATTTTGGAACATTTCCATATACTTTTGCTTTTTGTTTGTTACTTTCTCTATCTCTTGTAAAAGACTTTCCTCGCTTCTTTCGTTGTTTTCTCTTAGTTTAGTTATCTTTTCAAACTCTTTTTCAACTGCTTTCATAAAATTCTTTTTGTTTTTTATAATGCTATTTAAATATACCTTTATTGCATTTAAAAGTTCTTCTTCATCAATTACAGTTGTGTTAGGACAATGATTTACTCCCATTGAATTTCTTCCACTACATACCCATCTTACATATTCTTTTCCAGTTTCTGAGTATTTTCTTCTCATTCTTCTAAATGAATACCCGCAATGTTTACAATATATTAGTGTGCTAAATACATATTCTGTTTTTTCTCTTTTGTTATTAAGTTTAAATTCATTTGATCTTTGTGCTAATATTTCTTGTGCTTTATTAAATAATTCATCTGAAATAATTCTCATTTCAGGTCGTTCAACAACTATCCACTCATCTTCTGGAATATCTTTTCTAGTACCTGTTATAAAGTCTGTTACTTCACTCTTTTTATTTGTTATTCTACCTGTATAAATAGGATTTTTAAGCATTCTAACAATTCCATTTTGTACCCATTTTGCTTTATCTCTTTTTGTTCTTATACCTCTATCATTCAAATCCCAAGCAATTTTAGTTGTACCCCAACCTTTATACACATAGCTTTCAAAAATTTCCTTTACTAACTTTGCTTCTTCTTCATTTACTTTTAAAATATATCTTTCATTCGGCATTTTATCATAACCAAATACAATATTAGGCACTCTTCCTTTTTGTGCAGTAATATCTTTTCCAAACTTAACCCTTTTAGACATATTGGCACTTTCTTGTTGTGCCATTGCTCCTAAAATTGTTAGTATAAACTCAGAGCCACCTTCCATTACTTCGCCATTGTTTAGGAAATCAACTTGAACATTATATGATTTTAATTCTCTTACACTTTGTAGTAAATCAACTGTATTTCTTGCAAAACGGCTTACATCTTTTACAACTACTTTATCAAACTTTTTCGCTTTAGCATCTAACATCATTTGTTGAAATTGTTTTCTGTGTTTTATTTGCTTTCCAGATATTCCTTCATCTGCATATAGCTTGTACAATTCATAACCATTCTTTTTTGTAAATTCATTAAAGAACTCTATTTGCTTTTCTAATGAATCTATTTGTGCTTCCTTTTCAGTTGATACTCTACAATATGCTGCAATTTTCATATAGCATTTCTCCTTTTCTGTAACTTTATTTTCGTTCTGTTACATTTTAACATAGTGTTTTCTTTTTTTCAAGATATATACAGAAAAAACTACTCTCGTTTTGAGAATAGTTTTTTGAATTATTTATTTTTTAAATACTCTCTATTTAAAATCTTCATTGACTGTTTTGTTGGTTCTATTTCATATTCATAGCAATCAGCATAAATTCTAGGAACTTTTTTTAATCTAAAATTCATATCATCAATATCAAATGTATCTAAATCAAGTTCTTCTGTCCCAAGCCAATCTGAATAATTTTCATATTCAGTTCCTTTTTTAGATGTAAAAGCTTTTCGAATTTCTTCAAGTCCCCCAGTTCCTCCACAATCCTCTATTATTCCATATCCTTGTCCTTCTATAACTCTTGGAAATTCTTTTCCGTCTGTTTCTTTATCTTCAAATATCTTTTCAAGTTTTACCTTTACAATCCAATTATCTCCAAAATCATATTTGAATAACATTTCATCATTTTCATGATATATATAATGTTTAACGTATTCTTCTGTTGAATCTTTCAATGGTTCATATCCTTCCAAATTTTTAAAATCATATATGTTATCTTCATCTGGTATTCCACATCTTACTTTCTTAAAATCTATCTTTGAATCAGGAAATTTTTCAAAAAATTTTTTATCACTTCTCTTAAAATTCTCTAATCTATCAATTTCAAACTCATATAAATGACTTGCTTTCATTTCAAATAAAGTCATTATTATATATCCTAATCTTGAAAATTTTATATTGTTCATTACTTGGATTCTTCTCCATATTTTAGGTTCAAAATCTTCTAATTCAAGATATAATTGATATAATGGTTGACTTGCCATAACTTGTTACTCCTTTATTTATTACTTATATATTTTTGATTTTTACTAGTCGGCTTATCTGGTATTGTCATAGCTATTTTTTTACTTTCTAATAATGGTTTCAAATGATTTCTCTTAAATGTTTTTATACTTTTAAATCCAAATTTTTCACAAATTTCTATTGCACTTCTAGCTATTTTACAATATTCTAATATATCTTCTTCTTGGGTTCTTCTTGGGTTCTTCTTAGGTTCTTCTTGGGTTCTTCTTGGGTCTTTTTCATTTTTTTCTTGTACATTTTTGTATTTTTTTAATTCTTCTGGATATAGCTCTGGATACTCTCCATTATAAAATGTTACAACAAAATCTTCTCTTTCATTTGAAAATACAGGTTTAGGCAAATTTGCCTCTTTCATTTTCTTGTTCATAGTTGATATTCCAGTATGTCTATTTTCTAATATTCCACCTAATGTTTCTAATAATTTTACAATTGTTTCATTTCTTACTTCCATTGCCTTTCTTGTCTGCAATAATTCAATAGTATTTGAACCATATAGGTTTCCAACATTTCTAAATTCAATTCTATCTCTATAAACAGTTACAATACTATATACTCCTGTTTTAAATTGGCTGTAGTCTCTGTGAATTATCATATTTGAAATGGCTTCACGAAGTGCATCTTTAGGATATTGTGTTATATCTGTTCTTAGTCCTGTTTTATCACTAATTATAACTTTAACCTTCATATTTCTATTTAGGAAAGCGATTGTTTCTTCATACATTTCACTTATGTTGCCTTCTATTCTTTTATTGTCATCAAATCTTTGTCCTTCTTCTCCTAAATCCGCTATTTCAAATCCTGGTATAACTATTGCAGCTACAAACCATTGAGGAAAAAATTTTTGTGGATAAATTCCAAATACCATTATTCCAGCTACAGTTGGGAAAATTTTATCATCTACTTCTGTTAATACACCATAATTCAGCAAGATTTCTTCATCACTAAACTCTGCTAGTTTAGGTTTGTCCTCTTTTGCATTTTCAATAAACCTATTTAAAAGTTTTTGATCTAAATCTTTTATTGTAGCTCTTACTACAGGTTTTAAATCATCCCTTACATTATCTTTATATGAAATACATTTATATATTTCATATTCTGTCATATGGTCATCTCTATCTCCAACTCTTATATATGAACCATTATGCAATCCTTTTGGTTTGTAATAGCAAGGTTTATTTCTTGGAGTTAACGCACTAATTTCTACTGCAACTATTTTATTACCTTCTATATCAACTACACTTATTTCAGGTCTAATAATTGGCTCAAAATCTGTACTACATAAGTTTGTAATATTTTTTTGCAAATCATTTACATCATGAACTCCTACTGGTATAAATACAGTTTTATTCTTAATTTTATTTTCTTCAACTCCAAATAATATTGTTCCACCCATAGTATTAGAAAAACTTGATACTGTGTCATAATATTTTTCTGGTTTGCCTTGTCTTGCTGTTTTAGCTTCTATACAAATAGTTTCTGTTTGTTTTTCATTCAGTTCTTGTATTAATTTTAAAACATCATCTTTACTAACCACTCTAAAGTCTCCTTCAATCATTTTTTTCTTATTTTATCATATTTTATTTATTTAATCCATACTTATTATACATTTTTTTACAATTCTAATTCATTTTCTTTGTGAGAATCTCGAAAAGAATTTAAATTACTATAATCGAATTTTATCTTTTCATCGTTCTCTGCTAAATTATATGCCATGACTCCTGCCATAGCCTGTACAATTTGTTCTTCTGTATTAGGATTAATAAATGTAATATTCAAACTCTTTTTCAAAATCCTCACCTTCTTCCATTTCAATACTATTATCAAAAGTTTAAAAATATTACTTTTAATTTAGCTCCACTCCGTTTCGCATAACTTATCTCTACGTTGCTTCGCTTCCTAGAGCTAAGAAAAAAACTACAAGTGGTATTACTACCCATATGAGATTTGCACTCATTCCTGCTTTACAGAACCGTCCCTTTACATCACGTTAGCCAGACGGAAGTTTCATTATATGTCTTGCAGTTGCTATTCATTTTTCAATGTACTGTTAATAGAAAATAGCTATCTAAATTTTCTATTCTCTATCTTGCTAAATTCATTATAAGATGCTAAAATAGTGTTGTAAATAGATTTTTGCAAGTCTATAGATAAATTAAAAATTGAAATATCGATATTCTATTCAAAAAATTGGAGAAAACGCAGTTATGATAAGTAATTTCGCACTTAAAGGTAATAAAATTGTATTAAAGAATACACGGAGAATATTTTGGTGCTTTAGGAGATTTTGAATATAATATTGGAGATAAATTATATGAATTTGCAATTATGGATATTAAAGAATTTGAGAAATTAAAAGCTATATATAGCCAACTAATAGATCTTGTATGTTATGCAAAAGAAACTGATTCAGAAGATGAAAGGCTGGATTGTTTCTTTAAACTGTTTCAATTAGTTAGAGCTTGTTTAGAATTTTCTCCATATACTCATTTTTACACACAGGTACTAATTGATATAATTATAAAAACATATAATACTAAAATATATAGAACAGACCTTTTATTTAAATCTCAAATTGGTGTTTTAATAGAAGATTCAAAATATTATCCTAATGTATTTTATCGAGATTTAGAAGAAGATGAATATACTCCTGAAATCTTACTTATTAAATGGAATGAAGAAATTGAAAATGTATCAACTAAAAGACATAATGAATATATGAAGTTTTTTGAAACTATAAGGGATTTATTAATTGAAAATCTTATTGAGAAAAAAACTGATTTAAAAGAAAGATTAGAATTAATAAGCAAATATTCTAATAACACACTTGTTAGAAATTTAAGTGTTCCAGAAAAATTATTCTTATATGAAACAAAAAGAGTTTTTGACTTGCATTATTTTAATACTAAGCCTGCACACGCTCTATTTTTAGACACAAAGTTTAAAATAAAATACGTATGTGGCACAATATTATCACCACAAGAAAGAATATCAGATGTAGATAAAATAGTAGATATTATAAAAGAAAAAAATATTGTCGCAGAAGAAGTTTATGAACTGGAAAATGCGGAAGAACAAATTAGATTTGAGTTATTTAAGGTTATTCAAAATAACTTTGTTATAAACAAATGCGAAAATTGTGGTAGATTATTTATACCAGCCACTACTAGTAATAATCCATATCAAAAAGGGAGAAACGACCAGAAATATTGTAATAACCTATATTTAGACACAGGTAAGACTTGTAAAGATGTTGGTGCTTTAAATAAACAAAAAGAAAAAGCACAAAAAAGCCGAATACAAGCTGAATTTAATAGAGAATACAAAAGAATGCACGGATTACACTATAACCACCAAAAAGAATTTAAAGAAAAGAAATTTAAGGAATGGTCAAAAAAGGCAAGAAAATTAAGGGATAGTTATACAGATGAACAAATTGAAGAATTTAAAATAGAATTACAAAAATTGAGCGATAGGTATTATGTTGCAAATAATACTAAATCATAATTTTTTATAATATTAAAAAGACTGACAGTAGCAGTTTGCTATATGTTAGTCTTTTTTACTTTATTTCACATGCTTCAAAGCAAATTCACAAGCTGAAATTACAAAGCCATTAAAACTATATTCTTTCTTTGCCTTTCCCTCATTAGCTTTATTTACGATGCTATTTATTTTGTCATTGACTACTGTTGGAAACCTTATAGACTTATAAATATTAGCATCAGACGATTTCTTCATTACAAATTTATCCATTTATTATCACCTCGTTAAAATTTATAAAAAAATTTTTATTTTCATATAGAAATTTTAACTGAAATGTGATATATAAAATATAACTGAATATCAGTTATAAAATGTTAATCGAAAATTTTTTCAAAAAGTATTGCACGAAAAATAGTAAACTGCTATAATATAGATGTAGAAATTAAAGAAACAAAGGATGGCAAAACAAATAAACAAAATTGCTGAAAGTATTGATTTTCTATATATATATATATATATATATTACGGGCTTTAATTTTATAAATCGTTTATATAAGCATAAGGCTATTTTTGGTCCTATAAAAGTGTAGCAATTAATTACTAATATGTAATTCGCTATGCATTTTTGATGAACTCAAAAATGTGTGTGTAAAAATAGTCTTTTTTGTGTTTAAATTTAGATTTTAATTTTTATAATATATGAAATATTTTTGTTTATGTCTTTTTACAAAAGACAAGAAAGTGAAGGTGTAAAATGGTAAATTTTAAATTCTACAAGAAAGGTGTTGTAAAAAATAAAAATTCTGGAATTACTTTGATTTCTTTGGTTGTCACAATCATTGTTTTGCTAATATTAGCTCGGAATTAGCATATCAATGTTAAGTGGCGATAATGGATTACTAAAAAGAGCAGGAGATGCAAGAGATGAAACAGTTGTAGGACAAGAAAAAGAACAAGTAGAATTAGCATATATTTCTGCAGCAGTAAAAAAGTTAGGAGATAATGTAGATGAAGAGGCTTTAAGAATAGAACTTAATAGTTCTGTTGGGAATGGAAAAACTAACGTATCTACAAATGATGATAATACCTTAAATGTTTACTATACCGATACAGAACATAATTATAATGTAAATAATGGAACTGTAACTCCAACAAAAGTAATGCCAACTGTAACAATTCCTCCAACAACTGCTGTTTCTGAAAACACAAAATATAAAGATACAAATAATGATATAGCTATAATACCAACAGGATTTAGAGTATCTGATAATACAGATGAGCAAACAATCGAAACTGGATTAGTAGTAAAAGATAGTAAAGAAAATGAATGGGTATGGATACCAGTTGAAGATGTAACAGAAATGTATACAACAGAAGGAGCACCATATACTTTGTGTGGTGGTACAGGAGTAACATCATCAATGGCAAGTAAAAGTGAAATAATAAGTGGAACAATTAGAAAATTACCTGGAATAACAACTGACAGAAGAGAGCCAGATTTATCAACTGATTATGATAATGATACAACTGCACAAACAGCTGGATTTGAGAATTTAGTTGATATGGCACAAAGTTTAGTAGATGATTATGAAAAGATGATAGAGAGTATAGATAAGTATAGAGGATTTTATGTAGGAAGGTATGAAATGTCCGGAACTACTACTCTTCCAACAGAACAAGGTAATAAAACTCCCCTTTCAAATGTCAACTGGTATAAATTATATAAAGCATGTAAAGAATTTACCAATAATTCAGTAGAATCAAGAATGATTTGGGGATGTCAGTGGGATATTATTATGAATTGGATGTTAAATAGTAGTGACATTGATGTACAGACATATGTAACAGATAGTTCTGGAAAAGGCAACTATTCAAATTACACTATTAATACTGGCTCTAATAGTGATTATAAAGTTAATAACATATATGATTTAGCAGGAAACTGTTGGGAAATTACGCAAGAGGTTGGAAATTTCTATGGGAAAATTAATGGAAGTTATACTCGCTATCAGCGGTCGCCGGATCAAAAGGAGGGAGTTGCCAAAGTTCTGGTACTAATGTAAAGGCTTCTGCTTTGGCAGGTGGCAATCCATCGGAGAATTCATGTTCGCGCCCTACACTTTATATAAAATAATATCAATTAGGCTAGAAATGCTTTCTAGCCTCTTTCTATATTTTTAACTCCCATTCTTTTTCTCTTTCTTCTCTTTTTACCTGTTTTTCAGCATCTAGTAATATATGATTTTCTCTTTCAAAATCTCTTATCAAATTATCTTCTGCGCCCATATCAAACTTTTTGCAAATCCAATGAATAAATTTATCAATAGTATCGTGGAATTTATCAATTATTCTATGAAGTCTGTTATTTTCTTTTTCTAGTCCTTTAATTTTGCTGTTATATTTCCATTCATTGTCAAATTCTTTCTGCTTATATTCCTTTTTTATTTGTTCTACTTCATTGTGTAAATTCTCATTATCTTCAATAATTTTATTTCGTTCTTTTTCATATTTTACGGCTTTTTCTACTATTTTTTCCTGTCTTAATAATTGTTGGTGCATTAGCCAATTATCTTCATATAATTTATTTATTAAATCATCTTTTGGTTTTATAATATCTTCTAAAATCTTTTCGTCTCTCTTTTTTGACCATCTAGCAATATTTATATCACTTATTTCAGGAACATCTGGCAATTCTAATTTCATATTTTTCAAAATTTCTTTTGTTTGCTTGAAATTAGTTATTTTCTTATATTCTTCAACAGAATAATGTTCTCTATTAGTTTCTTCTTTTGGCAAGCCACGTTGTAAATCAAATCCATTTGCTATCATATATTTGTAAAAAGCATCTTGTAATTGTCTATAACTATCTTTTGCTTTCCAAAATTCACTACAAGCAAGTTTATCAATAGCATTTCCTTTTTTATCTGTAATATGGACAACAGGCAAAAAAATTAAGTGCATATGAGGTGTTTGTTCATCTCTATGCACTGTCGCTGACAATATATATTTTTCTCCTAAATCTTTATATTCGCATACAAATTTATATGCACTTTCAAAAAATCTTTTTGTTTCTTCTTCTCCTATATTTTCAAAATAATCATTATCTGATGTTATTATATATTCACAAGCTATATTACTTACAGTTTTAATTTGTCCTTTTAAATTATATTTTTCTCTTATTCTATCAAATTCCTTTTCATAACTATATTGTGGTAATTTTAGTGAATAGTTTAAATATGATTTTTCCTTATCTATATTTTCATTTGAATAATTTTTATTTCTTCTTTCGTTGTGTCTAAATATTCCTTTTAAATTTTCTCTTTTGTATTTTGTGTTTCTAATAATTGCATAACTCATTTTAATTATCCTCCTTTAAATAAATTCTTCTTTGACTTGCTAGATAATAAGACATATCATTTCTAAATTTCTGCTCTTTCTCATTTGTCTTGTAACACATAATGTAAAGCTTTACATTATGTGTTACAATGTAAAGTTAAAAATAATGTAAAGTTGAATTTTAAAAGCATTGAATTAACTATGTTTTTAAAATGGTAACTTTACATTACATTTTTTCTATTAAGGCAATATTTATGGGATTTATATATTAAGAGTATTAAAACTCTTTAATATCAGAAATCATTGAAATAGAGTCTATTGCATTAGATTTTATATATTAAAAAGTCAAATATATTAACTAAAAATATTGATATTTTATCAAATTTTTATTAGATGCTACAAAAAGCATAATGTAAAGCTAAATGTCTTGTAAGTCTTGATTTAATAACATTTTTGGCTTTTACTTTACATTACTTTCAACTTTACATTGTAACACAACTACAACACTTTTTTAACGCTATCGCTAAAAGTGTTAGTTGTGGCAGGAGTTCCTGCACCCTTTTGCCTAAAAAATACTTGCTCGTATTTTTTAGGTTTTAGTTAAAGCCACTGCATAAGACATCTGTAACTCAGTTTGCTCGAACAGCTGTCTTAAATTGCCACTGGCAACTTTAACTAAAAAAACAGCCATAAAAGTAATATCAGTTACTTTTATAGCTGTTTTCTATATGCAAATATATATTTCATCTTTTATTTAATTAACAACCCCAGCTGCACAACTGGATTTTTCTCTGCTAAGAAAACCTTCTTAATTTCAATATTTTCAGGAATAACTTGTCCAATTTTCAAACCGTTCTGAAGTGTTACATCCTTGTGTACAGTGCTTTTGCTTATTCCAAAAATTTTTGCTGTGCTTCTTACTGTTTCTTTTGTTTCAATTATATAATGTGCAAGTTTCGTTGCACGCTCTTCTATTGATATCCCTTTCATATACTGCCCCCATGAATTCTTTTGTTTAAGTTTATTCATGTGGGGGCTCGTTTATGAATTAAAAAACTTTTATTAAATCTCCACCTCGATCATCATATAATGCAACTCTATTAAACTCCATATAAAAAGGTTTAAAGTTTTCATTAATACTCTTATACATTTCCTTGGCTTTTTCCTCATCTCTTGTAACATGTAAAGTCATATGAAATATATAATTGCTCGAATCATATTCTTTTTCTGGATTGCCTGTATAAAAAGAGCCTCCTACATAACCTCTTTCTTCTGGAATTTCTTTAAAAAATATTCTTTGTAATTCAATTAATTCTTGGTTCTTCTCTATTCCAAAATAAAGAATAAAAGCTCCACTTTTTACACTTTGAATTAGTTTTAATTTGTCAATTTTTACTTTTATATTATTTAATTTTGTTTTCTCTAATACATCCAATACTTTTTCTTGATTTTCTTTATCTGTACCAAATATAGTAAAATGATATGGCATTATATCAACACTATATCTTTTTGCATCATCATCTAAAAAATATGGTACTTTGCACGTCTTTTCATTAATTCTGCTCATAATATTTTTTATTTTATTTTGTTCATCTTCGTTAAAATAAGTTATTAGTGTTATTTTTTTCATAATTACCTTCTTCCCTTCACCACCTATGTAAATTATGTGCTTCTTTTTGCAATTACATATAGCGAAGCAACTTTTCTTATATTATATCAAAAAAATAAAGTATTTCAAGTAATATACTCAAAATACTTTATATGTTTTTCCACATACATTTATTTGTCGTAAGCAAGGTTGTGGGTAACATTTGCAAATTTACTTTGCATTTTCAGATAATTCAAAAAATCTTTTTTATCTATTTCACATTTTTCAAAATAAATTTTTATTCACATTCCTCTCCTATATTCTTAATTCAGCAAATATTCTTTGTTCTTCTTCCATTTGTCTGAGCCTTTTCTTTTCTTCATCAATCTTCTAGTTCTCCATGTACTACGCCCTTTAAATCATCCATTGATGAAAACTTTAAAATTGGTTGTGCAGCTAATCCTTTTCTATGAATTATCTCTCTAAAAACTTCACCATTGCCCCAAATCACCTTAGCTTCAGGATCTTCACCTCCTAGAAAGGAAATATACGCATCTTTAAGCCAACTTGTTACTGTACCACCTAGTCTTCTCCTCGCCCCTGTTGCCATTAGACGATCTGTTGCTCTTGGCACAGGACTTATAAAATCATATATATTTGATCTTTCATCTCCAAAAATATCCTTTTCTTCTGGTAATGTGCATTTTAATGACATAACAAATCTCCTCCTATCTCCATTATTTTACTATAAATCTCTTGATAAGTACAATATATTTATGTTATAATATTCATAAGGAGTGATTATAATGAATATTGATTTAGAATTATATAGAGTTTTTTATATAGTAGCAAAAAATAAGCACATGACTAAAGCAAGCAATGAATTACATATATCTCAACCTGCTATTTCACAATCTATAAAAAAATTAGAAAATCAACTTGGTGGAACTTTATTCTTAAGAAGTAATAAAGGCATGGAGCTCACTTCTGAAGGCCAAATGTTTTATGAATATGTTACAGGTGCTCTAGAACTTATTAATAATGCAGAAAAAGAGTTTACCTCATTTAAAGATTTATCTAAAGGTGAAGTTAAGATTGGTTGTTCAACTACATTAACTAAATTGATTCTAATGGATGCCTTAAAAGACTTTCATCTTGATTATCCTAACATAAATATTAGTATCACTAATGAATTAACTAGTAATTTGATAAATGATTTAAAACTAGGTAAATTAGATTTTGTTGTATTTAATGAAAGAAACCGTATAGAGACAAATCTAAACTTAGAAACAATAATAGAATTAAAGCAAGGTTTTATTTATAATCCTGAATTCTATAATGACAACATCAAAACTTTTAAAGATTTAAACAATGTTCCTCTTATATTACAAAAGGAAGAATCAAATAGAAGAAAACTATTAGACTATATTGCACTTGAACATAATGTTAAACTTCTACCTAAAATGGAGGTTGTAAGTCAAGAATTAATTATAGATTTTACTAATATTGGTTTAGGAATCGGTTTTTCGATTATAGATTTAGCCAAAAGAAAATACAAGAATTTAAAAGAATTGAATATTAATAAAAAAATACCAAATATAAAAATATATTTGGCAACTAATAAATCAATTTCATTAACATTTGCTAGTAAAATGTTTATTAAATATTTAAAAAATACTAGATTATAATAATTGAATTAAATGTTTGTATATTTCTAGCCTATATATTAAAACAAATGGTATTTGCAATTATCTTTTACAATAATTGCAAATACCTTTTTGTCTCCTCCAAAATCACTTCCTCGCTGTTGCTTCCAAGCTTCAAAGTAATCATAGGTTTAACTCCTGGTGAAAATCTAATTCTATTTCCATAAGATTTAATCAAAACTCCTACACAATCAGGGTTAAATAAACTATTATCATAAGTAAATACCACAGACTCTCTCTTACTCGAAATTTTTGAAACCCCCTGAGCTTTCGCCAATTGCTTTATTCTTGAAATTTCAAGTAATTTTTGAACTTCTACTGGAAGATTTCCAAATCTATCTATAAGTTCATCTATAACATCTCGAATGTCTTTTTCATCTTTGCAAAGTGCAATATCTTGATAAATCTCAATTTTTTGGTTTGAGTCTGGAATGTAACTATCTGGTATAAAACTTGTTACATTTAAGTCAATTTGAACTTCAAATTCAGGTTTTACCTCTAAGCCTTGTTCTTCTCTTACAACTTCATCTAAAAGTCTGCAATATGTGTCATATCCAACTTCTTCTAGATGTCCGTGTTGTATCTCTCCAATCAAACTTCCTGCACCTCTTATTTCCAAATCTCTCATGGCAATTTTAAATCCAGAACCAAATTCTGTAAATTCTTTTATTGCTTTAAGTCTTTTATCAGCTTCTTCTGCCAAAACTTTGTCTTTTTTGTAAGTTATGTATGCATATCCTTGTCTATCGCTTCGTCCAACTCTTCCTCTTATTTGGTAAAGTTGTGCTAAGCCCATTCTGTCAGCATTTTCAACAATAATAGTGTTTGCATTTGGAATATCTATTCCTGATTCTAAAATTGTTGTACATACCAAGACATTTATCTTTTTATCTACAAAGTCTTCCATTATATCTTCAATTTCTGCCCCTGTCATTCTTCCATGAGCATAACCAACGCTTGCTTCAGGCACAAGTCTTGAAATTTCATCTGCTTTTAGCATTATATCATCAACTCTGTTATATATGTAAAATACCTGCCCATCACGTTCTAGTTCTTTTGTTATTGCTTCTTTTATAACCTCTGAATCATATTCTAAAACATAAGTCTGAACCGGTTTTCTGTTTTGTGGTGGCTCATAAATTACAGACATATCTCTTACTCCCACAACAGACATGTGAAGCGTTCTAGGTATTGGAGTTGCAGTCATTGTAAGTACATCTATATTTGCTTTATATTGCTTAATTTTTTCTTTTGCTCTTACTCCAAAACGATGCTCCTCATCTATTATAAGAAGTCCTAAATCTCTAAACTCCACTTCTTTTCCAAGTAATTTGTGAGTTCCAACTACAATGTCTACATCTCCTAATTTTAGGTCTCTTACAATTCTATTTTTATCTTTTGTAGTTCTAAATCTATTTAAAAGTTCTACTGTAATTGGATAATCTTTCATCCTATCTTTAAATGTTTGATATTGCTGTTTTGCCAAAACTGTTGTTGGAACTAAATATGCAACTTGTTTTCCTTCCATTACAGCTTTAAATGCTGCTCTTATTGCAACTTCTGTTTTACCATATCCAACATCTCCACATAGAAGTCTATCCATAGGCTTTTCGTTTTCCATATCTGTTTTAACTTCTTCTATACAACGAAGTTGATCATCTGTTTCTACATAAGGGAATTTTCCTTCAAATTCTTTCTGCCACTCTGTATCTGGTGCAAATGCATGACCTCTTGATTTTTCCCTTCTAGCATAAAGCTCTATAAGTTCTTTTGCAACTGCTCTTAGATTATTTTTAACCTTTGTTGTTGTTTTCTCCCAATCTTTTGAGCCTAATTTATTAAGCTTTAAGCCTATTTCTTCTCCACCTACATATTTTCTAATACTATCTAAAGCATTTGTAGGTATGTATAAAATATCGTCACCTGCATATTTTAGTTTGATATAGTCTTTTGTTGTGCCATCTGCTGTAATAGTATTTACACCAATATATATACCAATTCCATAACTTCTGTGAACTACATAATCTCCAACTTTTAAATCTGCAAAAACTACTTTTTCTCCTTGCTTAAATTCTTCAGATTTAAATTTTCTTTTTCTCCTATCAGCTTCTACAATCTCATTTGCAACAATTACAATTTGGTCTAAATCATAAGATTCAAAACCTTCTGATATTTTTCCAACTGTAATTACAACATTATTTTGTGTATTTTTTGATATGATAGTCTGATTCAAATTTTCCTCAAATCTTGAAGAAATCTCATTTTCATTTAAAAGCTTTTCTATTTTACTTGCTTTTTCTTTCATATCAACCACAACATAGACTTTTTTGTTATCTTTTAAGAAATTTTTAATATCGCCAATAAATAAGTCAATTCCTGTTTTGTAATAATTTAACTGCCTATATTTTAGGTTAAATTTTTCTATACTAGATTTTGTAGTAGTGTTTAGTTTTTCTACAAAAACAACTTTTTTCTTTTCAAGCTTTAGCTTAATATCCTCAAAACTTGCAGTATTAAGCAATGTTTCCGGAACTATTTTTTCTTTTTCTACTAAAGCTTTTGTAAGTCTTTCTGTGTCTTCTTTTAAATTCAAATCCCTTGCTTCTATCTTATTTTGCTCATCAATAACTACTACAAATTTATCTTCCAAATAATCTAGAATAGTCTCTTGATTTTGATAAAAACAATTAAAATATTTGTCTACTTTACTTAAATAATTACCATTTCTTATTTCTTCAATATCTTTTTCAGCTATTTGTTGTTTCTTTTCATCATAAACATTGCTCTGGATTGCTTTGCAAACTTCATCTAAAGATTTTTCCAAAATAAACTCATGTGCAGGATATATCTCTATTTTGTCGATTTGACTTGTTGATCTTTGGCTTATAATGTTGAAATATCTAATAGAATCAACCTCATCACCCCAAAGCTCAATTCTAACACCTGTTGTATCTGTAATAGAAGCATCAATAATTCCACCTCTTACGCTAAACTCTCCTCTTGCATCTATTAAGTCATATCTTGCATATCCTAAATCTACTAGCTTTTGCTTTATTTCATCAATATTACATCTTGCACCAATTTTAAAATTTAAAGTATTTTTGTAAAGCTCATTTTTTGCTAAAATTTTCTGCTCTAAAGCCTCTATTGTTGTCACAATAATTATATTTTTATTATCATAAATTTTGTTTAGCACATCTATTCTTTCATAAGGTAAGTCTTTGCTTTCCGCTACATAGTCATAAGTTACAATTTCTTTTTTTGGAAATACATAAACTTTGTCTGTAAAATATTTAATATTATCCGCCAATTTTTTAGCTTGAATTTCGTTATATGTAACAAGTAAAATTGGTCTTTTTGTAAATTCATTTATTCCTGCAATTACGCTTGTTTCTGCTACGTCAGTTAAGCCCGATATTTCTATCGGACTTTTTTCTTTTTCTATATTATTAACTAAACTAACAAACTTTGGACTCTTACCTAGCTCTCCTATAATTGTATTCATCACGTCATCCTTTCTAAAGTGCATTTGGGGACGGAGGAATTTTTCACTCTCGCAACTACAATTATTGTAATTGCTTTTGTATAAAAAACAATCCTATTCTAAATGCACACCGCTTATTCCCTTTCTTTTTGGTTTTGTTTTTCTGATTCTATTTGTTCTATTTGTTTGCTATTTGAAAATCCACCATTCTTACTAGCTTTTACATTAAGTTTAAGTTTTTCTTCTCGATTCTTAAATAATTCTTCTTCTAACTTTTCCACTCTTTTTAATGAAGCAAGTAACTCTTTTTTTATTCTTCTTAAATGTTCTAGTTCTTCTGTTGAATCCTCATCATCAGAAGTACTATTATTTTTCTTTCTTTTTGTTTCACCAAATTTCATTATTGCTTCTTCTTGGCTAAGCTCAGGTTCATCAGCCTCAACTAATTGCTTTAACGTTCCTTTTATATCTATTAATTTTTCTTCTTTTTGTTCTTGCATTTTAGGAATCACTCCTTTTTAAAAATCTTGCTATATTAATACTTTAACATATTTTGTCTTAAAAATCAAGAGATTTTTCTAATTATATGGCTCGTTAATGTATGTTTGTCAAACATAATTATGTAATAAAATTTTAAATTTGATGTTGACAAATGTTTTTTTAAGTATATAATATAAGTGTATTTTTAATTAGTATCGCTTATATAATATGCAGAAATTTTTTGCTTAAATTTCGCATTTAAACAAATTTTTATTTTTTTCAAAATAGAATATATTTTTTTATATGACAAATAATATTTATATATTCAAAGAAGTTAAGCAATATCAAAGGAGCAAGTTTTTTTGATGTTGTATCAAACTTTTTATTCTTTTAAAAGAAAGGATGTATTTATATGAGCATTTTGGGCGATCTATTTGATGAAGATAATGTCGAGAATATAAGCAATATGGTAGAAAGCAAAATGCCATTGCTTAACAAAGTTCCTGCATTTAAAGCAAAAGACCAAGAGTTAGGCACTACTATAGAAGAACTTGAAGATGCTTTATCTGAAGAACTAAATGATAAACTCGACAAAGTTATGAAATTGCACTATCAAATAGACTCATATTACTTTACTCTTGCTTATTTTTTAGGAAAACAGCATGCTGAACAAATTGAGAAGATATGATAAATGGTTAAGATTTTAAAAAAATCTCTTGCACCATAAAAAATAGTTCTTTATTTTAAAAAGTAAAAAATAAAGAACTATTTTTTTATTTCACATTTGTCTCTAATTCCTAATGATGTTTAGTTAACCTCATTCCCATAATAGCTATCAATCAAAATCTGTTTTAACTCAGAAACTAGTGGCACCCTAGGATTTGCAGTAGTACATTGATCTTCAAAAGCTCTATCTGCAAGCATATCTACTTTTGCCATAAATTCAGCTTCTTCAATTCCCGCTTCTTTAAAAGATTTTGGAATTCCTAAAAATTCGTTCATTTCTTTTACTTTTGCTATAAGTGAGCTTATACCCTCTTCTACTGTATCTGCCTTAAGTCCTATTTTTTTAGCCATTTGTGCGTATTTTTGGTCTGCTATAAAATACTCATATTTTGGGAAAGATACAAATTTTGTAGGCATGCAAGAATTATATCTTATAACATAAGGAAGTAAAATTGCATTTATTCTTCCATGAGCTAGGTGGAACTCTGCCCCTATTTTATGTGCTAATGAGTGACATACTCCTAAAAATGCATTTGTAAATGACATTCCTGCAATTGTACTTGCATTATGCATTTTTTCACGTGCTAATCTATCATTTGCGCCATCTGTATATGCTTTTGGCAAATAATTTACAACTAATTCAACTGCTTTTTCTGAAAGTCCATCTGTAAAATCTGATGCCATATTAGAAACATAAGCTTCTAGCGCGTGTGTTAAAACATCCATTCCTGTGTCTGCTGTAACTGTTTTTGGAAGACTTAAAACCAAGTCTGGGTCTACAATTGCAACATCAGGTGTTAACTCATAATCTGCTAAAGGATATTTTTTGTTCAATTTTTTATCTGTTAAAACCGCAAAAGATGTTACTTCTGAACCTGTTCCTGAAGTTGTAGGAATTGCAACCATTTTTGTTTTTACTCCAAGTTTAGGGAATTTATACGTACGTTTTCTAATATCCATAAACTTTAATTTTAATCCTTCAGGGTCTGCATCAGGGTGTTCATAAAATAACCACATTCCTTTTGCTGCATCGATTGGACTTCCTCCTCCTAATGCAATTATTACATCAGGCTTAAAGTTTCTCATCATTTCTAGTCCTTTATTTACTGTCTCAAATGATGGATCTGATTCAACTTCGTCAAAAATCTCGCAATGTACGTGTTTTTCTCTTTTTCTTAAATGATATAAAATTTTATCTACATATCCTAACTTTGTCATTCCTTGATCTGTTACAATAAATGCTCTTTCTATATCTGGCATTTTTTCCAAATAAGCAATTGAGCCTGCTTCAAAATATATTTTTTCTGGTATTTTAAACCATTGCATATTTACTCTCCTCCTTGCAACTCTTTTAATATTAATAAGGTTTACTGATGATACATTTGCTGTTGTTGAATTTCCACCAAATGAACCACAACCTAGTGTAAGTGATGGCATATTTGTGTTGTATATATCACCAATTGCTCCATGAGTTGAAGGAGAATTTACTATAATTCTTCCTGCCTTCATTCTCTCTGAGAATTCTAATATTTTTTCTCTGTCTTCTGAATGTATAACTGCTGAATGTCCAAGTCCACCAAATTCAAGCAATCTTTCAGCTTTATCTAATGCTTCTTCAAAATTTTCTACTATATAATATGTTAAAACAGGGCTTAATTTTTCTTTAGAAAATGGGTGTCCTTCCCCTATTCCTTCTTCATAAACTACCAATACTTTTGTATCTTTTGGTACCTCAAATCCTGCCATATCTGCTATTTCATAAGGGCTTTTTCCTGGAATATGAGATTTTAGTTTATCTCCTCTATCCTCAACATGTTCAAACATCACGTCTTTAAGCTTTTCTTTTTCTTCAGGAGAAACAAAATAACATCCTGCTTTTCTCATCAAATCTTCAAATTCATGATAAATTTCTTTTTCTACTAAAACAGCTTGCTCAGATGCACAAATCATACCATTATCAAATGATTTAGACATTACTAAATCATTTACAGATGTTTTAAGTTTTGCTGTCTTTTCTATAATACATGGAACATTTCCAGGTCCTACACCAAGTGCAGGTTTTCCACAAGAATATGCATTTTTAACCATTCCTGTTCCACCTGTAGCTAAAATCAAATTAACATCTGGATGATGCATAAGCATACTTGTAGCTGTAACAGAAGGTTCTGGAATCCAAAGTATGCAGTTTTCAGGAGCTCCTGCTTTCACTGCTGCATCTCTTAAAATCTCTGCTGCTCTAGCTGAACAATTCTGTGCAGATGGGTGAAATCCAAAAATAATTACATTTCTTGTTTTTGCAGAAATTATAGATTTAAACATTGTAGTTGATGTAGGATTTGTAACAGGTGTAACTCCTGCAATAATTCCAACAGGTTCTGCAATTTCCACATAATCATCTTCATCATTTTCATTTATAATCCCAACTGTTTTTTCATATTTTATGCTATGATAAATATATTCTGTTGCAAACATATTCTTAGTTATTTTATCTTCATAAATTCCACGACCTGTCTCTTCTACAGCCATTTTTGCAAGTTCCATGTGATGTTCCAATCCTGCCATAGACATTGCTTTTATTATATTATCTACTGTTTCTTGATCTAATTTTAAATATTCTCTTGATGCAATTTTTGCTTTCTCTACCAATTCATCTATCATTTGTTTTACTTTTTGCTCTTGTTCTTCCACTTAAATCATCCTTTCTATTTTTTATTCATAGTTACCTTTAGTATCTCCAATTTTTATAAATTTATCCATTTTCGACGAAACTTGTAAATAGAGAACCATTCCCTATCGACACACTTCATAAATCACAAAATTTTCATCTGAATAAATTTCACTATATTTCTCTGAATCTGTTTTACTAATAAGCATTGCAATTTTTGAATTTTTATATACCATCACATGAGTAATTTCATATTCATCAAAAATATCTCCATAATATGTGCTAATATTTGAAGAATTTATAAAATCCATAAAAATGTCATTTCCATCTTTTTTATCACCTGTACTTGTGTTAAATTCAGGTGCATATAAATCAGCTCTTGAATCTATAAAAACCGGAATTCCTTTAAATAATAAATAACTTCCATAATTGTATTCATTATATAACTTAATATTTTTTACATTTAAATTTTGCACAATCCATTCAGAAGCCTGTACTGGATAAGTTTCTTCATTTACAAATTTGTCATCTTTTATTTTTGCATATAGGTGCAAGCTCCATGCAAGCATTACTGCAATTAGTATAAATGCTATATATTTGGTGAAAAATTTGTTTATAATATTATCTACCGGCTTACTCCAATTAGCTTCTACAAATTGTAAACTAAGTCTTGTAAATGCAATCGAACCTATTAACACAAACATACTTTGTTGCCTTCTTGATAAAAACATTAGAATTGCAAGTCCGCCTAGCATAAACAAATCAGATAGCTTTATTTTCACTCTAGAAAATGTAATTAAAGCTAAAATAATTACCAAAGTGCTAGCTATTTGAGCATTATTTGCAAGTGTTAATGGTAAATGCTCATTAATATTTTTTGTTGTAGTTCCTTTGAGTGTTAAATATGTGTATGTGAAAGGTGCTTTTCCTAAAGGTGTTAAAAGTCCTGTTAAAATTGTAAATATCATAATTAATATAAGCCATCTAACATTATTATTTTTCTTTACTTTTATTTTATATGATTTTTCCTCATTTTCTTTTCTTCTTTCTTTAATTCTTTGGACTTTTTCTTGTTTTTCTAAAATTCTTTCTGTAACTTTTTGAAGTTCATTTATATATTTTTCGCTACTTACTTTTTTCTTTCTACTTATTTTTGTATTTAATTTTTTTGCTCTATGTTTTAATAAAAAAATTTCCAACTTTTTGTATAATATAATATCTTGTAATTCTAAAATCAGATATTCAGCCACATAAGGTAAATATAGTACAAATGAAAATGGCCACACAGCAATATGCAAATTTGCAATTAAAGTTTGAATTAAAAACAGTGCAATTGCATTAATGAACTTTTTTTCATCTACAAATTTTTCTATATTATATACAAGTAAAATAAAAAGTATAAATGTTACAAGCTGTGCCCTTGCTGTTATATACCCTTTTATTAAAAATAACACTGCTATTGTAACTGTAAATGACAACAACTTGCTTTTTGTAATTTTTGAATTAACAAAATAAATACAAAGTCCCAAAATGCAAGAAAAAATACATGTAGAAATATATATGGCATTAAATCCACCAAAATTATATATTAAACTCATTCCAACATCATAGAGCCAATGTGGATAGGTATAAGGTAGACCTTCATGCCATGAAAAATGATCTACCCCATCTATTCCATTTTGTTGTATTGAATTTCCTATTTTAATTGTGTAAAAAATATCATTTTGCAATTGTTTAGGTGTTATAGTAAATGCAAATATTAAAATTAATATAATTGCAATTATTTCAAAAATCTTAAGCCTTTTATTTTTCATCATACACTCCGTTTCTTTTTGTAAACCTAATTTTGCTTATATTAACTAATATTCCTCACAGTAATATCATTTATTCACTTTAGATGAAGATTTTATTTATCAGTTGAACCAAATCCACCTTGTCTTTTGCCTGTTGCATTATCACCATCACATGTTAAATATTTCATAAACATTACTTGTGCAACCGCATCACCCTTTTTTATATGTAATTCATGATCTGAGCAATTAAATACTTGTACCATAAAATGTCCATCATTATCTGGATTTTCATAGTAATCTGCATCGATTAGCCCCAATCCATGTGGTGTAAGTAATCCTTTTTTAGGTCCACCTGATCTACTCAATAATAGGTAACATTCGTCATCTTGACAATATGCTTTTAACCCTGTTGGTATTAGTGTTGGCTTTATTCCTGGTTTATATACAGGTACTATAACATCTTCAGCAGCTTCAATATCATAGGCTGCTGCATTTTTTGTTTTTCTTACTGGAATATTTATCCCTTTGTTTTCAAATCCTTTTGCTATTTCAAACCCTCTTACTTTTTTCATTTTATTACTTCCTTTCTCTTTTTATAAATTATTGTTCTTTATACCCTTGAATCTTTATTAAATTTAACTTTCCATCTGAATCAAATCCAAAATCAATATTATATTTTTTATCTGATTTTTCAATTATGCTCTTTATTTCTTCAGCAAGCTTAGTATTTTGTGTTCCTTCAGAAAGATAAATTTTAAACGAATCTTCTCCTACTGTTTCATATTTTTCCATATTTCTTCCTGATAAATCTAACAAGTTATATATTATTCCTTTTTCTACATTTTCACCTTTATATGTTAAAAACAAATTATTAAATTCATTCTTTCTTTTTTCTTTCATTCCTTGATACTTTTCCTCTAATTGTTTATTATAATTAAGCCATATATTTAATATTTCTGAATTTAGTTGATTATTTTCTCTTCTAAGTACAGAATCTATTTTTTGTAAAAGTCCATTTAATGCTATACTTCTACTACTGTTTTTTATATTACTTATATTGATATTTCGTTGATTTTCAAATGTTTTCTGTATTCCTTCTATCTTACTATTAGATGTCTCTATATTTTGGTTTAGTATAATGCTAATATCTTTAACGTAATCATTTTTTATATTTAATTGAATATGATTACTTTTCTTATTTATATCTTCTCCTAAACTATAGTCAATTTTCACTTTGTTATTGTATGAATCATTATAATCAATACTTACATTTTGTTCTTTTCTTTTTATATCTATATTTTTCGTTATTATCTCCTCTGAAGTAATGTCATTATATTTTATGTTTAATTCGTTGTCATAAAAATCTATTTTTATTTGTTTATTCTCAACTTCAATTGATGCTCTTATTGTTTTATTTTCTAAAACATATAATTCTATCTCGGTTTCTGAAAATTGTCTCTTTGTAGTATTTATCTCTGTTATTTCTTTTTGATTTCCTAATTCTTTTAAAATTTCCAAATATAATTCTTTTGTCTCATCTTTTGATAGTTTTAGAGTATAGGTATTAGCAACTTTTTGTTCACCATTATTTAATACAACTTGTACAGACTTTTGTTTTTTAAATTTACTATCATTTATGTTTTTTATAAATGTCTCGCAAATATTTTCTATATTTTCTTTTTTATTAATAATATCATATATTTGTGACAAATCATATTTTTTCACTTCAGTTGCATCTATTCCAATTATCTCAAAAAAATTATCTAAGTTCTCTATATTAGCACTTACAAACTGTTTAACTACATTTGAAAATAATATTCCATATGTTTGATTTTCCTGAAGATATTCTAAATTTATTATATTAATATTATCACCATATTTAATATCTATTTTTCTATTTGAATTTTTTTCTGGATTATTTATAATTCCATTTGATGTAATAGTAAAATTTTCTATACTTCCTTTACTATTAGTATATTTAAAATCAATATTAATACTATCTCGATAATTACTTTCAGTCAATAGCCTAACATAATCTTGCTCTTTAGAAAAATCCATAAGCTTGTTTATTTCTATTATATCTTGCTTAAGATATCTCTCAAAAATCTCACTTGATGGTTTAAAAATATCTGTTGTTAAACTTAAAACTAAATAAACAATTAATCCTATAATTACTATTCCAAATAATATTCCGACTATTATCATTGGTTTTTTATTCATAAAAACTTCATTCCTTATATAAAATATATTTAGGTTTTTAAGGCTACCTATAAACCTATATAAATTCTTAATTTCTCAAAAACCTTTAATTCTTATATCCTATAAAATTTCTTTGTTTTACAGCCTCATATATAATAATACCTGTTGATACAGAAGCATTTAAAGATTGTACCTTACCCATTACTGGAATCTTAACTAAAAAATCACAATTTTTCTTTACTAATTCACTCATTCCTTTTCCTTCATTACCAATAACTATTCCTAGTGGTCCTTTTAGATCTTGGTTGAAGTAGTATTCTTCAGCATCTACTGCAGTTCCACATATCCATAAATCTGCTTCTTTCAATCTTTTTATAGCTTCATTAATATTATTTACTCTTGCAATTTTCATATACTCTACAGCTCCACATGCAACTTTACTTACTGTACTATTTACTTGAGCTGACCTTCTTTTTGGAATAATAATTCCATGAGCTCCTGCTGTTTCAGCAGTTCTAATTATTGCACCTAAGTTATGTGTATCTTCAATTCCATCTAAAATTAATACAAAAGGATTCTCCTCTCTTTGTTTTGCATACTCAATAATGTCTTCAATTTCACAATATTCATAAGGTGGAACAATTGCAATAACTCCTTGATAATTGTCTGTCTGAGCCATCTTTTCCATTTGTTGCTTGTCCTTTTCAACTATTACTATTTTTTTCTCTTTTGCTATTGCAATTATTTTATTTATAGATCCATTTTTTTCACCTTTTGTAATATATAGTTTATTAACATCTTTTCCACTTTCTATAAGTTCAATTACTGCATTTCTACCTTCTATTTGATCAGAATATATATCTTCTTTTTCTCTATCTTCTTCTCTTCTATTTTCACTTCTTCGATCAATCTTTCTTCTATCTCCAGTTCCTCTATCAAACTCTCTCCTGTCATCTCCTCTTCTCTCATTCTTTCGTCTTATATCTCTTCTTTTTTCTTGATTTGACATATAATTGGTTCCTTTCTGTGTTGATGTAGACCGGTTCTTTGTCATTATGTCTGTTCGAATTGTGTTAAATTTTGTTGAATTTTATAAATTCAGACCGGTTCTATTTTACACACTATTATACTATAACACTTTTACTTAAATTTCAATATTTTTATTAAATTTTGTTGAAGTTTTTTTATTTTTAAAGTATAATATTTATTATAAGCTTTGTTGAAAATTTTCAAATATTTGTATATTATAAATTTGAAAATTTTTAATATATTAACCTATTTTTACATAAAAATGCGGGTATAATTTAGTGGTAGAATGAAATGCTTCCGACCTTTTAGCCCGGGTTCGATTCCCGGTACCCGCTCCAATGACGAATCTGTTCGAACTTTTTTGAATAGAGATACAAATATCATTCAAGAAATTGGGTGGTATTTTTTTATTATCTAAATGCAATGCCATCCAAGAAGGGTGGTGTTTTTTGATGAAGATAATTAAGGAAGAATTGCAATTTGAGGAAAGTCTAAAACAAAGGCTAGAATTTATATGTGAGTTCTCAAAAGTTACTCCAACATTTGTAAATGGTAGTATTCGAAAGATTGAAAATACTAATCTTTCATACATTGAGCCACATAGAGTAATTATTGAAAATACAACATTTCTAGTTTTCAATTATTCTAATGATGTGTACATTTCAAATCTTTCTAAAAAGATAAAATTATCCGAATTAGAAGAATATTTGAAGTCATTATGACTTGTAGTAATTGATATAAGTGTAAAAATTTGACATTTCTGAAAATTGTGCTATAATATTTATGTAAACAATATCTGTTTATATAAATATTAGGAGATGAATTATGATTTTATTAGAATTAAAATTATATTTAAAAATAAATAATTATGAGAGATGTCATTAGCCTTAGTTTGTGCTTTTGATGTCTCTTTTTGTTTTATAGTGATTGGAGGTAGTAAAAATTGAATGAAGATAAGAAAAAATGCGGATTGTATATGAGAGTATCAACAGATGACCAAGCCAAAGAAGGATTTAGTTTGCCAGAACAAAAAGAAAGATTAGAGGCTTTTTGTAAATTTAAGGGTTATGAAATTATAGATTATTACGAAGATGCAGGAATAAGTGCAAAAACAGGTAATCATAGACCAGAGTTTGAAAGACTAAAAAAAGATATTAAGGCTAAAAAAATAAATACTATTGTTGCTTTGAAATTAGATAGAATAACCAGAAGCATATATGATTGGGAAAATTTAATAACTTTTCTAGATGAGAATGATGCTTATCTCGATTGCGCCAATGATGAAATAAATACCACAAGTGCCAATGGCAAGATGATTTCAAGACTTTTAATGAGTGTTAGCCAAAATGAAATAGAAAGAACAAGTGAAAGAACCAAAGTAGGTATGGCAGGAGCAATAAAAAGTGGGCATATTCCCCATAAAGCACCATTAGGATATAAACACGAAGATAAGAAACTTGTTATTGATTATTCTACAAAAGATATTGTAGTCAGAATATTTGATTTATATTATAATGGCTACTCTTATCAGAAAATAAGTAATTTATTCAATGAAGAAAAAGTATTAGGTAAAGATAATTGGCGAGACTCAACTATTGTTGGAATTATTGAAAATGAAATATATAAAGGCGATTTTATACACGGCAAAAAAACTAAACACCCTACTTATTATAAAGATGTTGTAGAGCCTATTATTTCAAAAGAAATGTGGGCTGATTGTCAAGTACAGAAAAAGAAAAATTCAAGAAGTTATCAAAGAACATTGACATACTTGTATTTGCAGAAACTAAAATGTCCTAAATGCAATCGCATTTTAGGTGGTAAGGCTACAACAAAGAAAAATGGTAATGCCTACTTCTACTATTATTGCCACGATTGCAAAATACAATTTAAAGAGAATTTAATAACAGACTATTTCAGCCAGTTTATAGATGAATTAACTGAATATGACTCTGTTGTAAATCAATTTTTCTTACCTATGATAAAGCAAAAATTTGATGAACCAAAAGAACAATTAGAAAAAGAGATAAATGAACAAAATAATAAATTAGAAAGAATTAAAAAAGCATATATCAATGGTGCTTTTGAATTAAAAGAATATAACGAAGAAAAGAAAATTGTTGAAAATGCTATTGCAGAACTAGAAACTCAATTAAATAATACAGATTGTGCAGAAGAATTAAGATTTACACCAAAAGATATTTTACTAAAAAGAGATATTGATTATATAAATAAACTAAAACTCAATAAAGAATATAAAGAAAGAACTAAAACTTGGAAAGACTACACAAGAGAAGAACAATCTGAACTTATAATGAAATATGTTGATGATATTGAACTTGCTCTTGTCGGCAATGTAATAACAGTAAAACAAATAAATTTTAGAGATTCAATTTGCAGACCTTGTAAAGAATTATATGAAAAAGGCTATATCGATACAACAAAACCTACTCTATTTGGAAATGTTTTAGGAAGTGTAAGATTTAGTAACTATTTACCAGAAAAAGAAGTCAGCGAAATAATAATGAGATTAAGGCAATATTATGATGTACATTATACAGAAGCAACCTATTATGTGCAAGACCAAGTATTTTACTTTAATTTCAAAGAAGATAATTCTGCTATTGTTAGAGTATTCCCTTTAAAAGATTATTACAAACTAGATCCAGATAATAAGATGGGAACTTATGAATTTGGAATAATCTATATAAATGAAGATGATAAATTTCAAATGCAAGAAATTGATACTGCTTTTGACTATATACCAGATGAAACAAACGATAGTGTAATTTATACAAAAGAGCCCACTCCTATTCCAATAGGTGTAAAGCCTGTAAAATACTCCGAAGAAAAAGCGAAATAATTGTTGCAATACTTCTTACAAAGACTTTACTATTGCAACAAGCAAATTAGCGAATACAAATTTATATTTGCGTTAGCAATATAAATTTAGTGTGAGGTAATTTGAATAAATTTTCTCCCAGCAGGAGAGAAAATTTATCGCCTCGCAGAGCCCCCGACTTGTGCTATGGGCACAAGTCATAGGGGGTTAGGACTTATGGAAAATCCAAAGTCCTGTGCCTACGAAGCAATTTCAAAAGGAGGAAAAAGATGGAGCAAGAATTAGCATATTCATTTCACTTGGGTAGTGATAAGAATAAAAGTAAAGTAGCTAAAAAAGTTTCAAAAGGAAATGTATCTGGGACTACTTCTCTTTCAAATAATGCTATTCAAAATGCAAATGATTTATCAAAAGTTAATAAGCATAATTTAAGAGATTATGATAATCATAAAGAATTAATAAATACAATTTATGGAACAGATAATATTGTAAATGATGTTAAGCAAGTGTATTTAGATGAGTTTGAAAAAGCTCGTATTGAATATAATAATAAACAAACTAAAAAAGACAGGAAAATAGATAACTACTTTAACAAAGTAAGTGCTTCACAAAACGATATTGCCTGTGAAGTTATAATAGAACTTGGAGATATGGATTTTTGGAATGATAAAGATGATGAATATAAATTTAAAATGGTTGATGTATATAAGGAACAAATTGAAGATTTATCAAAAATTGTTCCAGCATTTAAAGTAGCCAATGCTACTATTCATTTCGATGAGACTTCTCCACATATGCACGTTGTAGGTGTTCCAATTATAGAAAATTGTAAAAGAGGAATGAAAAAGCAAGTTGGAAAATCACAAGTATTTACTAAAACATCATTAACTCAAATACAAGACAAAATGCGAAATGCCTGTATAAAATCATATAATAAGTTTTATGATGTTGATATAAGACTAAAAGAAAAACAAAAAGGAAGAAATCAAGACATAAATGTCAAAGATATGGGAGATTATAGAAAAATCAAAAAACAACTGAAAGAAAAAGAACAAAAACTAGAAAAAGCTAATAAACAGACTATAAAACTAGATACTACAAGTAATGAAATAAATGAGATATTAAATAATTTAAAACCCACTAAACTTAGCAAAAATAATATGCTTATTTCAAGCGAGAATGTGGAAATTATTAAAAATTATACAAAAGATGTAAAAGATACCACCAAAACAATTAGAAATGTAAATGACTTAAATATGGCGATTAGAGATTTCGAACATTCAGCCTTTGAAGTACAAAAAGAAAATCGTTCTTTAAAATATGAATTAGAACTAAAAGATGACGAAATCGGTAGATTAAAAAGTGAAAATTCTAAAAAAGATAAAATTATAAATAAATTACAAACTGAAAAGGAAAGTCTGAAACAGCAATTACAGAAATTCAAGGGCTTTTGGCATAGTATTATAAAATATTTTCAAGATAAAATAAATTGGGATAATGACAAGAATTTTATTGAAGTTTCAAAAGACTTATTTATAAATAAGATCTTTGATAATCACGAATACGAAATTGTAAATGACAGAAGAAAAAAAGTTAAAACAATAGATGAAAATGAAGCAATGAAAGGTAAAAAGAAGAATAATATGGAATTGAAATAGGAGTTGATTTTAGTTATGGAAAATGAAAATGTAAAAAGTTTAATTGAAATGATTGATAAAATGGATATAAAAGACAAATTAAGACTTGCAATATGTATGAGCCAAGATAAATGGTCTGGGCTTAAATTCAATACAAAAGAAAATTACGAGAAATTTGATAATATGCTAAAAAGTATAGATGAAGAATACAAAACTACACATATAAATATGGCTAAATATTTTACTGTAATGTTTGCAGAGGCTAAACTAATGGAATCGCCAGTAGAACAACAAAATCAAGTGGCTTTATATTTATTTAATAATATAAAATTGGAAAAATAAGTAAAAATTTACAATGTTCGCTTGTTTTTTAGTATAAATCAGAGTATAATGTAATCATCCTTTTTACAAAGGAAATCTTTGGGAAAGGAGGACGGATATATGAACTACCCTGAATTAATTTGGCGTTTGATTGAAATAGTTCTACAAAAAGAAAAAAATCCTAGTCAAGAAATTGATGAAGTAAAAGATATCATATCAAAAGCCGAAAAACAAGATGAGACTGAATAGGTCGATTGAACGGTACAGCTCTACCACTTTGCTGTGCCGTTCTTTTTTATAAAAAAAAAGAACTAAGTGCTACCACACACTTAGTTCGACGTCTATATGAACTTTTTGTTACTTAATTAAGCTAACTATAGTATACTACATTTTTTAGTATATGTCAAATGTTTTTCGAAAATTCATTTTTTATGAAATTTTTTATTTTTTTCTTGGATATGGCTTCGTTTCATCTGTTAAACCTAATAAATAATCTACACTTGTATTATAAAATTCTGCTAATTGCATTAAAACTTTTGTTGGTATATCATTCTTCCCTATTTCATATTGATTATATCCAGTTTGAGACATATTTAATAATTCTCCAATTTGCTTTTGTGTCAAGTCTTTATCTTCTCTTAAATCACGAATACGCGGATACATATGTTCACCTCTTGAAAGAATTATAAAATAACTTGAAATAAGTTATTGACTTTTAACTTAAAATAAGTTAAAATAGTTTTAGAAATTAAATAAAAAATTATTGCAAGAACAATAGTAAAGTGCTATACTATAAATGTAAAAATTAAAGAACAAAGGATGGCAAAACAAATGAGCAAAATCGCTGAAAGTATTGATTTTCTATATATATATATATATTACGGGCTTTAATTTTATAAATCGTGTATATAAGCATAAGGCTATTTTCCTGTATGCATTTTTGACGAGTTCAAAAATGTATGTGTAGAAGTAGTCTTTTTTGATGTTTAATTTTGTTATTAATGTTTAATATATTAATAAATCAAATTTTATAAAGAAATGGAGGTGAAATTCAAATGAAAAATTACACAAAAAAATCTCTAAAAGCCAGTAATGGTATAACTTTGATAGCCCTTGTTATAACTATAATTGTGCTACTAATATTAGCTGGGATATCAATTGCAATGCTAGCAGGAGATAATGGAATTTTAACAAAAGCTACAGATGCGAAAACATACACAGAAAGAGCAAATGTAATAGAGCAGGCTCAAACTGATATATTAGGGTATCAAGCAGAAAATAAAAGTGGAGATTTAGAAAAGTCACAATTAAAATCTGTTTTAGATACTTATTTTAGAGATGTTCCTGACTTGACTGATATGGAAAAAACAGCAATATTAAATATAGAGCTTAAAACATTAGAAAAATATGGAAATCATACAATAAAAGTATCTGAAATTTATGATGGTGCATTTAAAGAATCTCCAACATATCCAGTTTATACATTAGGACAAGAAATAACAATAGGAGAAGAAAAATTTTTTGTAATCACAGAAAATGATGATTCTAGTAAAGATACAATAACAGCAATATCTAAGTATAATTTAAGCAAGACAGAAGTTAATAAACAACATGATATTTCGTTTTGGGATGAAGCACATGAAGTTTTTTGTTCAGACCCAGACTCTACATCTTCTGGATATTGGAATTCAATAGAAGAAATAAATTATCCATATAATCTAAATAATATACAATCTAATAGAGCAATTGCAATAAATAAAGCAAAATCCTATGGAGAATCTAAGGGTGGAATTGGAAGATTATTGACATATGAAGAAGCAAATAATTTAAAAGACAAAATTGAAACAATAATTTTTGGAACATATAGTAGTACAGGATCTTTAGATTATTACCTTGGTACAGCTCATGATTATCAAAATGTTTTCCATGTTTTTTATGATGATACATTTGGAGGACAAGTTGATGATTATGTTTATTTTGGTTACGGTCAGTCTGCTATCCGACCTGTTATAACAATCTTGAAAACTAATATCTAAGCACAAATTTAAAGAATATTTATCTTTAACATAAAATTTATTATTCTATTATTGCGAAATAATAATTTTTATGTTAAGTCAAAATAATAACTAAAACTGATTGATATTTATATCAATCGTTAGGAGCAAAAAGTTGTAAATAACTACGACAACCGCTCCATAATGCGTTTTCGTCGAACCAGTTATATGTATTGATATAACTAAATTTGAAGAAAACAAAAGTGAATATCATTTCACAATATATAAGTCGATTTAGTCGGCTTATTTTTTTCTTTTAATTATTATAATTGGTAATAAAAGTAAGAAATAGCCTCAAAATATTGAAAAAAGGAGGTTTTTGTGATATGATATCTACAGTTAAAAGAGAAATAGCAATAAGTAAAGAATTACATTCTAAGATTGAATGGGCTTGCACTTTTAGTAATTGTGAACCAAAGATAAAGAATGGTAATTTGAGAATGGTAGAAAAAACTAATCTTGCTTATGTAGAACCACATACTGCTGTTATTAAAGATAAAATATATTTATTCTTTAATGAACACGATTATTTTTACATAGGTAATTTAGCCAATAAATATCCACTCTCAAAATTAAGAGATTTTATCAGTGGTAACTAATACTAGAAGTTTTCTTTATTTTCAGCAAGTTATATGACAAGTAAATATTAAAGTTGGTTTTAAGTGTTAGTTATCAGACTAGCACTTTGTTTGTTTTTAGGAGGTAAGAATGGAAAACGAAGAACAGAAAATTGCAGGTATTTATATTAGAGTAAGTACCGAAGATCAAGCGCGTGAAGGATTTAGCTTAGGAGAACAAGAAGAAAAATTAAGACAGCTATGCAAATATAAGGATTTTGAGATATATAAAATTTATAAAGATGCAGGAATATCAGCTAAAAATATGAAAGATAGACCAGCATTTCAACAAATGTTAGAAGATATGAAATCAGGAAAGCTAAATTACATTGTAGCCTATAAATTAGATAGAGTAACTCGTTCTGTGAGAGATTTAGAAGTTTTAATAAGTACATTGGAACAATATCATTGCTATTTAATTTGTGATAGAGATGATGTAAATACTTCTACTGCAAATGGTCGTTTCTTTGTTAGAATGTTAACTGTTTTATCACAGCTTGAAATTGAAATAGTATCTGAAAGAACTAAGTTTGGTTTAAATGGTGCAATAAAAGCAGGTCATATTCCTGGTAAAGTTCCTTTAGGTTATTATAGAGATAAAGATAAAACATTAAAAGTAGATATTACTACAAAAGATATTGTTTTAAGAATATTTGAATTATATTTAGAAGGTAAAAGCTATCAAGCAATATCTAATATTCTAAACGAAGAAAAAGTCCTATCTCCTAATAATAAGAAATGGTGCGATTCTACTATTGATAGAATTATAAATAACAAAATATATATGGGAGATTATGAAAGATATAAATATGATACTGACAAAGAAACAGAATTATTTGTAGATGTTGTCCCTCCTATTATAACAAGAGCTATGTGGGAAGAAGTACAAAAACAGAAAGAAAAAAATCAGAGGTCTTACTGTAGAAATAGAGTTTATATATTCTTCCAAAAACTTGTATGTCCTACTTGTCGGAAAAATTATGACTTGTAAAGGTGCAGGTGGAAAAAAAGCTAAATATATGTATTACTTCTGTGATAATTGCAATTTGTATTACAACGAAGATGAAATTGAAGATTGCTTAATAGATTATATTTTAGACCTAGTTGAATACGATTTTCATGTAAAAAAATACTTCTACCCTTTACTTGCTGAAAAGAAAGATGATGAAAATAAAGAAATTGAAAAAGAAATCAAAAAACTAGAACAACAAAAGGAAAGAATTAAAAAGGTCTATCTTTCTGGAATTGTAAAAGAAGAAGATTTTGCAGAAGATTATAAACTGATAGAAAAGAAATTAGCAGATTTGGAAAACAAGAGAATTGACTCTTTAGATTTTAACAAAGAAACATACAATCCTCAACACTTACTTGCAGAAAGAGATATTGAAAGAGAAAAAATAACAGAACATCAAATGTATAAAGATGTTTTACTAAAACTATGGACTATGAAAAGCAAAGAAGAAAAACAATCATTTATATCTAAATTTATTGAAACAGCCACAGTAAAGAAAAATGAAGATGGTTCATTTGACATTGAAAAAATTAATTTTAGAAGTAGTTTTGTTGAGCAGATAGATAAGTTATATGATAAAGGTGTTGTAGATTTTCCAACTATGCTAGAACGAGATGGAAAATTTGAAGATACAAGAATTAGTGTAAATATGAATAATGAACAATTACAAGACTATTTAAGTACATTGAAAAAAGAATTAGATATAAACTATATGGATTTAGGAGAATACTATTTCCACGATGAAAAAATAGATGATAACTATGATAATAAATCAAAAGTTGCTATGATTAGAGATAGACATATTGAATTCAAGTTAAGAAAAAATCAAAAGGTGATTAGAATGGTAGCAATAAAACAATATAAAAACTTTTTAGCAAAGCCAGAAGGAAAATTACGACTTGGACTTATTACCCATACTACTACAAAGAAACAGCATAAATAATTGTTGCAACTATTACTTTATATGTGGGCTATGTTGCAAAAATCAAATTAACGAAAATAAATTTATATTTGCGTGTAGCAATATAAATTTTGTATGAGGTAATTTGGATAAATTTTATCTGTCAAGATAAAATTTATTGCCTCGCAGAGCCCCCGAGTTATGATGGCACGTCATAACTCATAGGGGGTTAGGACTTATGACAAGGTCAAAGTCCTGTGCTTCGAAGAAAAATCAAGGAGGTATTTTAATGGAACAAGAATTAGCATATTCTTTTCACTTAGGTAGTGATAAAAACAAAAGTAAAGTAGCTAAAAAAACAGCTAAAGGAAATGTATCTGGTACTACCTCTTTTTCAAATAATGCAATACAAAATGCAAATGATTTATCAAAGGCAAATAAGCATAATTTACGAGATTATGATAATCAAAGAGATTTAATTACAACTATTTATGGAACTAACGATATTGTAGAAGATGTAAAACAAGTTTATTTAGTTGAATTTGAACAAGCTAGAATTGAATATAATAGCAAGACAAGAGCTGATAGACAAGTTAAAGATTACTTTCAAAAAGTGTGTAATTCTCAAAATGATATTGCCTGTGAAATTATTATAGAACTTGGAGATATGGATTTTTGGCAAGATAAAGATGATGAATATAGATTTAAGATGATAGATTATATAATGAGCAAATACAAGACTTAAATAAAATACTTCCTAGCTTTAAAGTAGCCAATGCTACAATACATTTTGACGAAACATCTCCACATATGCATGTTATAGGTGTTCCAGTAATAGAAAATTGTAAAAGAGGTATGGAAAAGCAAGTAGGAAAATCACAACTATTCACAAAAGAGTCATTAACCAAAATACAAGATAAGATGAGAAATGCTTGTATTAAATCGTATAATAAGTTCTATGATGTTGATAGTAAGCTAAAGACAAAGCAAAAAGGCAGAAATCAAGACATTAATGTTAAAGAAATGGATAATTACAGAGAGATGAAGAAAAAATTAGAACAAGAACGTAAAAAACTTGAAAATGCTAATAAACAAACTAAAAAGATAGATAATTCAAGTAAAGATATAGTAGAGTTATTAGATAATTTAAAACCTATGCCATTTAGTAAAAATAATAGCCAAATTTCAAACGAGAATATAGAAAATATCAAAGATTATATTAAAGATGTAATAGATGTTACCAAGACAGTTAGAAGTGTAAATGACTTAAATTTATCGATTAAAAAGTTTGAACACGCATCTTTTGAAATAGAAAAGGAAAATAAATCCCTTAAATATCAAATAGAACTTAAAGATGAAGATATTAAAGGATTAAAAGATGATTTATCTGCAAAAGAAAAAATAATTACTAAATTACGAGAAGAAAAAGAGAGTTTAAAAGCACAATTGCAGAAGTTTAAAGGATTTTGGCATAATTTAATGAGCCACTTTCATAAGAAAATCACTTATGATAATGATCAAAATTATAAAATTGTTAGTGATGACCTATATAAAAATGGCATATTTGATGACAATGATAATGAAATTGCAAATAATATTTATAGAAAAGTAACTATACCAGATGAAAATAAGAATAACAAACTAAAAAAGAAAAATGATTTTAATTTGAATTAAAGGAGAATTTTTATTATGAATAATATTATAGATGATAAAGTAAAAGATGTAATAGATATAATTAAGAATATGGATTTGAAAAATAAATTAAGATTAGGTGTATGTATGAGTTCAAGTGCTTATACTAACTTAAAATATAATAAAACACACATACACAGCATATTTGATAAAAGATTAAAAGAAATTGATAATGAATACTTAGCAAGCTATATAAATATGAGAAAATACCCTACTATCATATTTGCTATGTCTAAGATAATGGAAATGAATAATAATCAGCATAATCAAATTGCAATGTATTTGTATAATAATGTATAAATTTTAAAAAAATAATTGACATTCGCAAACAATTGTTTTATAATATGAAGTACATTGAAAGGAATGTGATATGATGAAAAACGAAATCATTAAAGCTGAAATGAAAGTGAAAGATAATTTAGTTGGTGTAATACGAATAGGAAATACAGATTATATATGTTTAACAGATTTAGCTAGATATAAAAATCCAATAGAGCCTAAAGATGTTATAAAAAATTGGTTAAGAGCCAAAAGTAATATTGAATTTTTATCATTATGGGAGCAAATGCATAATCCGAATGTAAAAGGGGTCGAAATCGACACCTTTAAATCAGAGGCAGGAACACATTATTTTACAATGTCACCACAAAGATGGATTAAAGAAACAAATGCAATAGGAATTATTTCAAAATCAGGAAAGAATGGAGGAACATATGCACATCCTGACATTGCCTTTGAATTTGCAAGTTGGATTAGTCCAGAATTTAATTTGTATTTAATAACAGAATTTGAACGATTAAAGCAAAATGAAAGTTATCAAAATAAGATAGATTGGTCTGTAAGAAGAGAATTAACTAAAACAAATTATAAAATACATACTGACAGTATAAAAGAAAATATTATTCCAAATTTAACAGAAAAACAGAAATTGTATGTATATGCAAATGAGGCAGATATTTTAAATGTTGCATTATTTGGAATGACTGCAAAAGAATGGAAAGATAAAAATCCAGATTTGAAAGGAAACATGAGAGATTATGCTAATATTCTTCAACTCGTAATTTTAAGTAATCTAGAAAATATAAATGCAGAACTTATAAATCAAGGGGTATCTCAAAGACAAAGGCTTGAAAGATTGAATGAAATTGCAAAAAAACAATTTGAAATTTTACAAGACAATTCAGGAATTAAGAAAATAGAAAGTTTAGATGATAGAAAATTATTAGGATAAATTTTTATATTACTGATATTGGAAAAATATAAAAAACCAGAAATATGATTTTCTCATTTTTCTGGTTTTCATATTATTATTGTAATACTTTTATTAATTTATTAGCCAAATTGATCATTTCATTGATTCCATCATAATATTTTTTTAAAGTTTCTTTATCTAATATATAATCTAAGCCGTGAATACCTAAAGCATTTGTAGCAACTCTAACATACATTTTATCGTTAGTCAAAGTGCAATCAGTTGCTATATTATTTTTTTGCTTAAATTCTTTTAATATATTTTGAATATTATTTATTAGATAATCATCTTTAGTTGATGAATCTTGTTTATTTAACAATTCTATTTTTTTATCATTGATTCTTATTTGCATATTTGTTTTTTTATTTAATTCAACTAATAATAGATAACCTCTAAAGGTATAGTAAATATCTTTAAAAGGTCTTTTGCTACGTCTTTTGCTACCATCCATATATTCTTTTGAAGTAGCTACATAAGACATTTCAAGTTTGTTTGAATTATTTAAAATACCTTTTAATTCTGCTTCTGAATAGTATTTATCATATTCTCCAAATAACCCATTGTCATATGTTGATTTATCTATTCCTTTTGTTTGATTACAATAAGTCAATCCATCAAAACTATCATTTATTATTTTATTATAAATTTGATTCATTATATCCATATTAGGAGTATATGTAGTTCTTATTTTACTTCCTTTTGCCATAAAATAATATATTAATAGAGGACCAGGAATAAATAGCAACAAAAAAAGCAATTCAAATTTTTTGGTTATCAAAATCAAAATAGTAAAAAATATAATTATAATAATAATAGGTTTTACTAATTTTTTTATTGAATAATTCTTAATTTCTTTTAATTCATCATTCATATGTTCTGCTTTATCATTAAATTCAGAATATAATCCGTTATATATTTCTTCGAAATCTTTCATATGTATCACTCCTTTTATATTACAACAATATTATAGTACAAAATAGACAAATGTTCAAGTAAAAGAATAATATTGTCATGTTTTTTTATTATTTATTCGAAAAATATTGCAAATCAAAAAAAATTATGTTAAAGTAAAACTAATAAATCGAATTATATAAGAGAGCTAGAAACAAAATATGCAATTTTTTCGCATACCTGTTTCGAAATCGCTCCACTAGACAAAAGTCGAACCAATTAAAAAGGTTCGACTTTTTCAATTATTTACGAACAATACTATTTTATAACCCCACACGCAATTTTCTTCCCTAAGTTTCCACTCGGCTGAGTTGTAAAATCATCAGGCTTATCATGTATAATTATAGTCTTTCCAATTAAATCTTTAATTTTAAATTTACCAATTAAAACACTCATATAAGCATAGCCTTTGTTTTCTAATAAAGGTGGCAAATCTCCAACATTGAACGGATGAAAGCAGTAACATTATATTGAAATTTTAATAATATGTTAAAGGTGATAAAAATGAGTTATAACAGAGAAAAAGTTTATGAATATGCTAAAAAGTGGGCTTATTCTAGAAATCCAAAATACTATAACTTTGACCCAATCGGAGGAGATTGTACCAATTTCGTATCGCAATGTATTTTTGCAGGATGTAATCAAATGAATTATGATAAAAACAATGGCTGGTATTACATAAATGGGAATAACAAGTCTCCTTCATGGACTGGAGTAGATTTTTTATATAAATTTTTAATAAAAAATAACGGCACAGGTCCTAAAGGAAAAGAAGCAACAATAAATACTTTAAAAGTTGGTGATGTAATCCAACTAAGTTTTGATGGTATAAATTATTCACATTCTTTAATAGTTGTTAAAAATGGAGATAGTATTTATAACACATTTATTGCTGCACATACTTTTGATACTTTTTGTAAAATTGTAGTTGAGTATACTTTTGAAAAATATAGATGCGTGCATATTATAGATTAACATAAATTTGTTTGAATGATTTTTTTTCAAACATAAATAGCTTAACACTTGTCATCAAGTATTAAGCTATTTTACTTTTCATCATATGTCGAAACATATGGCTATATACATACCGCCTCGAATATTATATAAAAGGAGGATATTTTTCTTTCTCATCATCTTTCTCATCTAGTCTTTCATAAAACCAGTCTGTACTTTCCCTGTATTTTTCAGGATTATCTGCTTTTCTTAAATCCTTATTTATTGCAAATAATATTAATAAGACCAATATTGTAAAACCTTCTTGCAAAACAAAGTCTATTCCAACAAATGTAAAATCTAATACATTAGATACATAAGATAATAATGTTATTAAATCATAAATAAGTAACCAACCTATTGGTATCATTGCAAAAATTGTATATCTCTTTGAGTACTCTTCATCATACTTTGACATATAACTTCTAGCCACAAATATAAATACTAACGTAAGAATCTCAAAAATCATTCCAAAGTCAAAATCTCCAAATATAAGTGGATAGACATAACTAAGTAAACTAATAATCATCAAAACTATGCACTTCATTGATTTATTATATGCCTTATCAATATTCACATTTTTTACAAATTCTTTTTCTTTATCAGTCATTTGTTAAATCCCCCATATTTTTAAAATTTCACATTTTCTTCTTCATCAAATAAAATTTCATCGTCTTTGCTAATTCTGTCTTTCTTTTCTTGAATTTTTGAAACTTTAGATATTTGATAAATCAATAAAATTATAATCAATATATTTACTCCAATTACTACATACATTCTCATACTAAACATATTATAGGCTTTTATATATTCATCAACATAATATTCTTTTTCCGTTTTGATTT
>Ga0310691_10000602_pt1 | contig 64810 bp, 54 predicted proteins | sample 176DNAGHGlowgp2_FD_203887 | JGI IMG/M metagenome (GOLD analysis project Ga0310691, IMG submission 203887) | Sheep rumen microbial communities from Palmerston North, Manawatu-Wanganui, New Zealand - 1766 DNA GHGlow gp2 (v2) (version 2) | ecosystem: Host-associated > Mammals > Digestive system >...
TGGGGGTGGGCGTCAATCAGGATGTCCTCCTTGGCCCCGAAGGCCACCAGCTGGTGCAGCACCTGGCGGATGTCTCCGCGCTTGGAGGAGCGGGTGTAGAGTTTGCCGTCGGAGAAGGCGCCCGCGCCGCCCTCCCCGTAGCAGTAGTTGGAATCCGGATTCAAAACGCCTTCGGTGGAAAGTTTGGCCATGTCCCGCTTCCGGCGCTCCACGTCCTTGCCGCGCTCCAGCACTATGGGCCTGAGGCCTTTCTGGAGCAGCGTGAGGGCGGCGAACATTCCGGCCGGCCCGGCGCCCGCCACAATGACGGCGGGGGCGCCGTGGACGTCTTGGTAGGGAGCGACTTGGTAAGGCTCATGGGGCTCGTTCTGCCGCCAGGCCTGCACGCGGTAGCGGTACAGGATGTCCTGCCGGGCGTCGATGCTGCGGCGCACCACTTCCACATGTCCCACTTTATCGGCCTTTACGCCCAAGGCCTTGGCGGCCGCCTCGTTCAGTTGGGCGGCCGTCAGTTCCTTTCCAATCTTGAGGGCTATTTCGAATTCTTTCATTTGTCCAGCTCGGCCAAAGCGAAGTCGTAGGCTCCCACGGAGATGGCGGTGGAGGTACCAATCTTGTCGATGGTTATGCCGATGCGCTTCTGGGGGTCGTAGGTGACGGTCTTGTCGGTCCCGTAAATCTTGAGCTCGCGGGCTTCACCCTTGGCAAAAGCGGCGAACTCCTCGGGATTGTCCAGGTCGTACACCTTCATCTGGACGCGGTTCAGGGTGTCTCCGGAGAGGGTTTTCACGCTGCCCCTCATCTCTTCCAGCAGGTAGGGCATGAAGTATTTGGCCGATGCGGAAATGCCGCCGCCAATCACCACGATTCCGTCCATCAGCTGGGCGGCCTGGGCGATGGCCAGACCGGCTACGCGGCCCATCTCTTCGAAGGAAGCCCTGGCGGCCTTCTGGTTGCCCGGGCGGGTGCCTTCGGCAATGTCGAAGATGTCCTTGGGGGTGAGGGAGGGGTCCTGCACGCCGGACTGCTCAGAATAGACACGCCGGACGGCACGGATGGCCACGCTGTCTTCCAGGATGACGCCGTTGATGTGCGGATTGGCCAGGCAGTAGGTTTCCACGCAGGAGTTGTCTCCGCGGTTCAGCTGGCCGTTGATTACGCAGCCAATCCCGAAGCCGGTTCCGAAGGTGTAGCCAATCAGGTTTTTGAAGCGCTTGGTACTGCCGGCGGCGGCCAGTTTCTCGTTCACCTCGGGGAGGGCGCCGCTCAGGGCTTCACCGAAGGCGAAGAGGTCTCCGTCGTTGTTGATGAACACCGGAATGCCGAAAACTTCCTTCAGGTACGGCCCCAGGGCCACGCCGTCGCGGAACGAAGGGAAGTTGGGCAGGAAGCCGCCGATGATGCCGGCAGGATAATCGGCCGGGCCGGGGAAGGCAAAGCTGATGGCCTCCGGTTTTACGTCTCCCAGCTGGTTGATGATGTTCTTGAAGCCGGTCACCATGGTTTCCAGGCACAGGTCCAGGTTGTTGGCATTGGACGGAAGGGTGAGCGTGTCCAGAATGAACTGTTCCCCCCTCATGGCGTTGAAGCGCAGCGAATTGCCGCCCGCATCCAGGGTGAGCACCACCCGCTTGTCGTTCTTATACTTTCCCATGTTTCAGTTTTGTGTTATTGTTCAATCTTCAAATATAGCCATTTTTTCCGGAAACTCCTCAATGGACTTGTGCGGAGTAAACAGCATCGGCAATGGCCTCTTCCACCAGTTTGGCGGAAAGGGCACCGACGGCATCCAGGCTGGCGGCAACCTTGTCTTTATCGGGGCCGACGGAGATGGCATAAACGGTATCACCGTCAGCGGTGGTAAAGGCAGGGACGATGCAGCGCGCAAACCCGGCGGACGCCATTTGGGCCAGATGCTTCAGCTGGGCGGGAGTAAAGTCTCCGTTTGTGAAGACTGCTGCCAGCGTGGTGTTGGTGGTACCGGTGAAAAGATTCTCCCCGGCAGCTTGAAGGGTGGACATGTAGGAATCCGCAAAATCGGAACGGTTAGGGGTAAGCATCCCTGCAATCTTCTGCCTGCCTGCGTAGATGTCTCCGAAACTGTTCAGCACCACGGCAACTCCAAGCTGGAGGCTTCCCATTTGGGCGGCTGCATAGCCGATGCCCGCTTTCTGGGCCTGCCGCATCCCGGCCGCCTTGCCCACCGTGGCTCCCGTACCGGCACCGACATTGCCGCTGCGCGGCTCGTTTGAGGAAAAAGTGGCCTTGCACGCCTCATAGCCCATCCGCTCATCCGGCCGTACGGAAGCGCTGCCGAAGCCCAGGTCGTAGATGCAGCTCTGGCAGACAATGGGAACGACGGCGATGCCGGTATCAAACCCCACGCCGTGCTCTTCCAGGCAGCGTGCAACGCCTCCGGAAGCAGCCAGCCCATAGGCCGATCCGCCGGAAAAGACCAGTGCGTTAAGGGGATGGTTCCGCTCGGGTGCGATGGATTCCGTTTCCCGCGAGGCAGGACCGCCGCCAAGGACTACTACAGCGGCACGTCCGGGGGAGGTAAGGCGATAGACGGTCACGCCCGTTGCCGCGGCGTCATCCTGGACGTTCCCTACACGGACACCGGCAAGGGATGAAAAAGGAATGCTCCGAGGCCCGGGAACCTGGCAGTGGGCCGAAATGCCGGTAGCGGCGGGCTCCGTGTGGATAGGTTTCATTGATATCAAGTTTTAATCGCTAAATTTACTCATTTTTGCACAATTCCGCAACTGCGAGTCCCGGAGCGGAAAGGTTGAGGACGATGACAAGCTTTTCAAGGCAACTCCTGTTGCAGGTGAGGGCTTTTTCTGTCGCAGGTGAGGGTGCGTACCGTTGCGGGTCCTCATTTTGTGGCTGACCAGCGACGCTTATCGGCCCTCCAAGTAAAAAAGCGTCGCGGGTGAGCGAGTTTTTGGGGACTTGCGACACTTCGGCCATTCACTTGCGACACTTTTCCCCTTCACCTGCGACGTCCGGGCTGGCAAGGGAGGGAGGTGTGCGGGGGACTCCATTCCGCGCTTCGCGCTCCATTCCGGCCCCTCCCACTGTCTGCCTCGTCATTGCTGCGCAATAACGGCCAGCCAGCGGGCCCCTCCCCCTACCCTCGTGCGGGGGTGCACAAGCCCCCGCACACCTCCCTCCCTTGCCAGCCAATTATTTCATTGTAGGTTTCGTTCGAAGGGATGACAATCAAATTGATTTAGAGTCTGTTTTGAAATGATTGATATTTTTATTTATAGATTATTTTTGAGGAAAATTTACCAAAAAGAAAGATAGAGAATTTATTGAATTATTTCAAAACAAAGGCTAAATTTGTAGAATTAAGGATTTATAATCTCTAAATAATACGAAGCATGACAGCACAAAGCGAACAGGCTCTTGAGAACGGGCTTATCGCGACTTTGAAGGACATGAGTTATGACTATGTCCAAATCAAGGAAGAGACCAATTTGCTAAGTAATTTCAAGACGCAGCTTGAAAAACATAATGCCAAAGCCCTTGCAGAGATTGGCAGGACTTCTTTCACGGAAAAAGAGTTTGAGAAGATTTGCATTTATCTGGAAGGCGGCACGCTTTTCGAGAAATCCAAGAAGCTACGCGACCTATATCCCATGGAGACTGAGGATGGCCAGCATCGCATCTGGGTAGAGTTTCTCAACAAAAACCACTGGTGCCAGAACGAATTCCAGGTATCCAATCAGATTACTGTCGAAGGCCGCAAAACTTGCCGCTACGATGTGACTATCCTTATCAACGGACTTCCTCTCGTTCAGATTGAACTTAAGAAACGAGGCGTAGAACTGAAGCAAGCATACAATCAAGTTCAGCGCTATCAGAAGACGTCCTTTCGCGGCCTTTTCGATTATATCCAGCTATTCGTCATTTCCAATGGCGTCAACACACGATATTTCGCTAATAATCCCAACTGCGGTTACAAATTTACATTCAACTGGACGCTGCCTAACAACGAGCCTGTTAACGACCTCAGCCAGTTTGCTAATCACTTCTTTGACAAGTGTGTCCTTGGGAAGATAATCAGCAAGTACATTGTGATGCACGAGGGCGACAAATGCCTGATGGTACTGCGCCCATATCAGTATTATGCTGTAGAAAAGATTCTTGACCGTGTCCAGAATACCAATAAGAACGGCTATATCTGGCACACCACCGGAGCCGGTAAGACACTTACCTCCTTCAAGGCAGCCCAGCTGGTGGCCGAACTTGATGGGATTGACAAAGTCCTCTTCGTAGTTGACCGTCATGACCTCGACACCCAGACCAAAGCCGAATATGAAGCCTTTGAGCCAGGAGCCGTGGACGGAACAGATGACACCTATGAACTGGTCAAACGACTGAAATCAGACAAGAAAATCATCCTTACAACCATCCAGAAGCTGAATACCGCTATCAAGAAGGACTTCTACAACAAGCGGATTCAGGAACTGAGGGACAAGAAGTTCGTGATGATTTTTGACGAGTGCCACCGCAGCCACTTTGGCGAGTGCCACAAGAATATCGTCAACTTCTTCCGGAATCTCCAGATATTCGGATTCACCGGCACACCCATCTTCGTTGAGAACGCCAAGCAGGATATCACTACCAAGGAAGTCTTCGGAGACTGCCTGCACAAGTACATGATCAAGGACGCTATCGCTGACGAGAACGTCCTTGGTTTTCTGGTCGAGTATTACCAAGGGAAACTGGATGCCAGCCAGGACAGCGACATTCGAATGAAAGAGATAGCATCCTTCATTCTGAAGAACTTCCGCAAATCCACCTTTGACGGAGAGTTCAATGCTCTCTTCGCCGTGCAGTCAGTCCCGATGCTCCTCAAATATTACAAGATATTCAAGGACCTCCAGCCTGACATCAAGATTGCAGCTATCTTCACCTACGCCCCCAATGTCAGTCAGGATGATGCCAAGACTGGCATGAATCAAGGCTTTGAGACAGATGCTGTGCAGGCCGATGAGTTGCAGGCCATCATGGATGACTACAACGCTAACTTCGGGACGGCCTTCACGACGGATAATTTTGGCGCCTACTACGATGACATTAACGAGCGCATGAAAAAGCGCAAGGCCGGGATGGAACCCATTGACCTGCTTCTAGTTGTGGGAATGTTCCTTACCGGGTTCGACGCCAAGAAACTGAACACCCTCTACGTAGACAAGAACCTGGAGTACCACGGGCTTTTGCAAGCCTTTAGCCGCACAAACCGTGTCCTCAATGAGAAAAAGCGTTTTGGCAAAATCCTCTGTTTCCGCGACCTCAAAGATAATGTGGATGAGTCTCTGAAGCTTTTCAGTGCGGGAGGCATTGAAGATGTGCTCCGCAAACCATTCCAAGAAGTCAAACGCACCTTTAATGAGCTTTCAGAGGCGTTTTTGCAGAAGTATCCCACAATGGAATCGGTGGACGCTCTCAAGAGTGAATACGACAAGAAGAAATTCCTTCTGGCATTCCGCGAAATCATCAAGAAGCGCGCCGAGATTCAGATTTACGAGGATTTCGATGCCGCTGATCCGGGGCTGATTCTGTCAGAACAGGATTACAACGACTACCGCTCCAAGTACCTGGATATGACGGTCGGCTTTATCAAAGAGGAAAAAGTTGATGAGCCCGGTCTTCTGGAAGAGCCCCAGGCAGAGAATGGGGATGGTGGAAAGCTGGAGGACATTGACTTCTGCCTGGAACTCCTTCATAGCGATGTTGTCAACGTGGCCTACATCCTATCCCTCATCAGCAATCTGAATCCTTCCGACGAAGACTACGAGAAAAAGCGTCAGGAGATTTTGGATACGATGATTAAGGATGCCACTATGCGCAAAAAGACGCGTCTCATCGATGATTTCATCAAACGAAACGTTGATTACGACAAGGCCGGATTCCAGAGGGCTAAGGCCGATGGCACTATGGACTTGGAAACGCGCCTAAAGGATTACATCATCGAAAAGAAAACGGAAGCGGTAGAAGACCTTGCCATGGTCGAAGGAGTGGACCCCGAAGCGCTCGGCAAGTATATGTCTGAATATGATTACCTGGGGCGAGAGAAACCAGAAATCATTCAAGAAGCCGTCCGTAAAAAGAAAATGGGACTGCTTGCCCGCAGCGCCACTGTACGCCGTATCATTGAAAAGATGCGGGAAATCATAGAACTATTTAGCTGGGAATAGAAACAAACACACGATATGAGCGAAGAACTGCAACAGCGCCTGCGCACCCAACTCTGGGACGTGGCCAACAAATTGAGAGGCAATATGAGTGCCGGGGACTTCATGTACTTTACCCTGGGCTTCATTTTTTATAAATACCTGTCTGAGAAGATAGAGCTGTACATCAACGACCAGCTCAGTGAGGATGAGCTTTCTTTCAAGCAGGCATGGGCCTCCGATGAGGAAGAACTTAAAGCGGAAATCAAGCGCCTCTGCATGGAGGATTTGGGCTACTTCATAGAACCCGAGTATCTGTATTCTTCTATTATTGAGGCCATTGGTCACAAGGAAAACATCCTGCCTCAGCTGGAGCGCAGCCTCAAAAAGATTGAGGACAGCACCATAGGCCATGAGAGCGTGGACGACTTCGGCGGCCTTTTCTCCGATATCGACCTGGCATCCCCGAAACTTGGCAAGACGGCCGATGACAAGAACAAGCTCATCAGCGATGTGCTTGTTGCGTTGAACGGCATTGACTTCGGTCTTAACGAGGCTCAGGATATCGACATCCTGGGAGATGCCTATGAGTATATGATTGGTCAGTTCGCCGCCGGAGCCGGCAAGAAAGCCGGCGAGTTCTATACCCCGCAGGAGGTGAGCCAGATTCTTTCCGAGATTGTGATTACCGGTAAGACCCGCCTTAAGAACGTGTACGACCCCACGTGCGGCTCAGGCTCCTTGTTGCTCCGTACTGCCCGAAATGGTAATGCAGACGAAATCTTCGGTCAGGAGAAAAACCCTACTACCTTCAACCTGGCACGTATGAACATGCTGCTGCACGGCGTCAAGTACTGTGATTTCGACATCGAGAACGGCGATACGCTGGAGAAGGATGAATTCGGCGACCGCCAGTTTGACGCTGTGGTAGCAAATCCTCCCTTCTCAGCCGAGTGGTCGGCCGATGCCAAGTTCAACAACGATGACCGTTTCAGCAAGGCAGGCGTTCTGGCACCCAAGTCCAAGGCCGACTACGCCTTCATTCTGCACATGATTTACCATCTGAACGACGGCGGTACGATGGCCTGCGTAGCGCCTCACGGGGTTCTCTTCCGTGGTGCTGCTGAAGGGAAGATTCGTCAGTTCCTTATCGAGAAGAAGAATTACATCGACGCCATTATCGGCCTGCCTGCGAACATTTTCTACGGTACCAGCATCCCTACCTGTATTCTGGTGATGAAGAAGTGCCGCAAGGAGGATGACAACATCCTGTTTATTGATGCCAGTAAGGAATTCGAGAAGGTCAAGACGCAGAACAAACTGCGTCAGGAGCATATTGACAAGATAGTCAGCACCTACCGGGAGCGTAAGGAGATTGAGAAATACAGCCACTGCGCCACCCTGCAGGAGATTAAGGACAACGACTACAACCTCAATATTCCGCGCTATGTGGACACCTTTGAGGAGGAAGAGGAGATTGACATCAAAGCCGTGATGACCGAGATCAAGGAACTGGAGGCAAAGAGGGCCGAACTCGATGCCCAGATTGACGTGTACCTCAAAGAACTCGGCATCATCTAATCCCTAATCATTTATTTGACTGACAGACAATCGTTATGAGCGAGACTCAAAAACATACAAAGCCTAATGTCCCGAATTTGAGATTCCCGGGGTTTGAGGGAGAGTGGGAGAATAGAACAATTGCAGAATGTTGTACAGAATTTCAAAGCGGGAAATTTATAAATGCCGATGCTATTGCTGACGAAGGTGCATATCCCGTCTACGGTGGAAATGGATTAAGGGGATATGCACAATCATATAATCATGACGGAGATTATACTTTGATTGGCCGTCAAGGGGCTTTATGTGGCAATGTGCGTTTCGTTAAGGGAAAGACATATATAACTGAACATGCTATTGCGGTCAAAGCGTCACCAGAGAATGATACTCGCTTCCTCGCTTTCCTGTTTGACAAAATGAATCTGAGGCAATACTCAGACCAGTCCGCTCAACCAGGATTAGCAGTCAATAAACTATTAAAGCTCAGAATAGATATTCCCAGACTTGAGGAGCAAACAAAGATATCGAAGTTTTTATCGTGTCTTGATGAACGGATATCCATCCAAAACAAGGTAATTGAGAAGTATGAATCCTTAATTAAGGCACTTCGTTGCCATATCTTTTCAACCATAGAGTCAGAAAAGGAAGTCACCATTGCTGATGTTCTATCTTACGAACAGCCAACAAAGTATATAGTATCTGATACCGAATACTCTGATAATAAAGACTTAACGCCCGTACTGACGGCTAATAAGGCGTTTGTCCTTGGCTACACGGAAGAGACTAAAGGCATTTATGATAAAGGTCCTTGCATTATTCTGGATGACTTCACCCTTGATTCCAAGATTGTTGATTTCCCCTTCAAAGTAAAGTCTTCTGCTATAAAAATCCTATCAGCGAAAACATCAGTCCATTTGCGGTATATCTATGAGTACTTGAAGTTTCTTGATCTCAACACAGAAGAGCACAAGCGACACTATATCTCGGAAATTGAGCCAATGACGATAGAACTCCCAGACGAGGACGCCATTCAATCTATCGCATATCTTTTTGACCGAATGGATCAACGCAGACAAGGGCTTGAGAGGGACCTGCAACTGCTTAAATATCAAAAAGATTATTTGTTGCGGACATTGTTTATATAAACATTGCAGAGAGCAAGTATGCCTTTACTGAATGGAGATATTGGAGGGTGGCTCTTTCTATTCCAACCTTTGAATCAATCATCTCAAGCCCATTTGCCAGGCGTTTTTGTTCATCAAAGGATGGGCAATAGATGGCCTCTTTTCCATAATCCTTGAAATAAATGTGTGGGATTGCCTGCCCGGTCCGATAGCTTTCAAAACAAACATTCTGTAAAGCGTAATAGATGTATGGAAGATAGACCTCCTCTTTAGATGTCATCGAATTAAGAGTTCCTACAAACGAATGTGGACCATTTACATAGCGTAAAGAACCAACGCCGGAACCATCCTTGGTTATCAATATCGAATCTTCATCAGAAAGGGCACTATCAGTAAATCCAGAGATTCCAGCTGCACCGTATGCTGGAACCGCGCCTTCCCCTTCCAAATCACTCTCTTTCAGCATTGAGGATGTACAACAAACGCATTCAGAAAGAGTTTTGTTTGCAGCATTTTTTCCAATTATCTCGTGCGCAAGTGCCTTAATTAGGGACCAAACCTTGCAAAGATTTTGACTCTCGGACGAAAATCGTTACCTTTGGTTCTATAATATTTGAGGTTATGGACAACGAACAGGGACTGATTATCTATAACACTCCGGATGGAAGGAGTAAGGTGGCTTTGATGGCTCGGGACGGAATGGTATGGCTAAACCAGCAAAGCATTGCAGAACTTTTTGGGACCTCAATCCCCAATATCTCCATACACATATCTAACATATTCAGAGATAAGGAATTAGATAGAAATTCAGTTGTTAAGGATTATTTAACAACTGCCGCTGATGGCAAGCCATATCATGTGATGTTCTATTCTCTTCCGATGATTCTTGCCATTGGATATAAAGTCAAGGGAATCCGCGGTATACAGTTCCGCCGCTGGGCCACAGAACATCTTTCGGAGTATTTGGTGAAAGGGTTCACGATGGATGATGAACGCTTGAAGAATCCAGATGGTCGCCCGGACTACTTTGACGAACTCTTGCTACGCATTCGTGATATACGAGCGTCAGAGAAACGATTCTATCAAAAACTACGCGATCTTTTCGCGCTCAGCAGTGACTATGACAAGACAGACAAGGCTACGCAAATGTTTTATGCGGAAACGCAGAACAAACTCCTTTATGCTGTGACTCATAACACCGCTGCCGAGATTGTGTACAACAGGTCTGATGCTCAAAAACCCAATATGGGATTGACTACCTGGAAAGGTTCCATTGTCCGTAAAGGAGACATCATAGTTGCGAAGAACTATCTGTCCGAGGACGAGATTGATACGCTCAACCGGCTGGTAACTATTTTCTTGGAGAACGCGGAACTTCGAGTCAAGGAACGTAAGGACTTGACCATCGGTTACTGGAAACAGAATGTTAATGCCCTTTTGAGTTTCCAAGGGAAAGATATCCTCTCTGGAAAGGGCTCTGTCTCGAATGATGAAGCAGAGACCAAGGCCAGAGAAGAGTACGAGAGCTTTGATGCTCGCAGGAAGCAGTTCGATGCCATTCAAGCAGACCAGGACGACATCAAGGAGCTTGAAGAGTGGTCAAAATCAAATAAATAGCTTTTCAAGCAAGTATCGTTTCTGCTGCAAAAATAATCTATAGATAGATTCTGCTACTACTCTTTTCTCCCGAATCGCAGACAACTTTTCGGCTATTTCCTTTTGCTCCTTCATCGTTGGTAGGAGGATAGGCATAGTATAGAAATCCCCAACCGTCATGTTGAGCAGGCCGTGGTTACGGGCACCTTCGACTGCAATATCAGCGATATGCTTATGCCAAAGTTTTGTGTCAAAAAAGAATTGCAAGTATCTTGTGTCAACAATCTCCTTATTGGGCCGAAAACAGAAATATAAGGGAGACAAGACACCTGTATCATATCTCTCCAAATGCTTTATTGCGCCCCAAGGATAATCGCTGGAGTAACTCTTGTTGTAGGCAAAATCATCTTTGCGGAGCAAGTAGTAATTGGATAGATTCTCGCTGGCGACAGTCTTATTGAAGAATTCAAACTGGGATATAAGTCCTTCTCGTGCAGATATTGTGAGAACATTGTCTGATTCTAATGCAGAATTCCTTTCGGCTACCCTTTCTGAAATTGATGACAACGGCACGAGAGGGGCATTAATTCGACTAAATACTAGATTCTGGATCTCTTTTTCAAGGGTTGTGCAATCCTCAATTACCTTGTTTTGGACAGAGATTCGTCGGTCTACTAAGGTTAACAAATCCGCTATCTTTTGTTGCTCTTCAAGTTTCGGCAAAAAGCAACGGTAAGAAGAGTACTCTTGTGAATTGATACCCGGTTGCCCAGAACGCATCGACATGATCTGTACCCATTTCTTATAACGTGACGTTTGAGTTAGATAAAAAACAAAACGAGCATTGTTCAGGGATGAAACATTCATCCTAATAAGGAAGCCCGCAAAATAGAGCCGTCCGTCCTTTGGGGAATACAGATATGTCTTACCTGTACTGGCTCCAGTTCGTGCAAAAAGGATGTCGTTTTCATTAACGCGATAATGTTCATCTATCTCCGAATCTGGTGATACAACTCCGTCTTCCTTATACTCAGAAGTATTTTCATCAATATCTGTTATCCGTATGTACTTGTGCTCCCCATCAAACGGCTTAGAGGCAGCATTCATTCCATAGTCAAAGCCTGTAGAGCAATCTCCAAGTGTGCTTTCCTCCCACTCTCCCTCAAACCCCGGGAATCTCAAATTCGGGACATTAAGGATGAATTACTCAGATACTCGGAACTTTGCGTTTTAAAACAAATACATCATGAAAAAGAACACAACCTTCAGCAAAGTTGCCGAGCTTTGGAAAGCCGACAAAAAACAGTATGTCAAGAAATCCACTTATGCCGCCTATTGCCTCCTTATTCAGAATCATTTGCTGCCGGAGTTTAAGGAGCTAAATGATATTGGGGAGGACGTAGTCCAAGCCTTTGTAAACCGAAAATTGACTTCAGGGCTAAGCCAGAAGACCGTCCGGGACATTCTCGTGGTCTTGAAGATGATTCTCCGCTATGGCGCGAAACATGGCTTAATGGAACTCCATCAGTTCGATATAGTCTTTCCTACTGAACGCGAGAGACAAGATATTGAGGTGCTGACCATTACCAACCAGCGCCACCTGATGACCTACGTGAAAGAACACTTCTCTTTTCTTAACCTCGGCATCTTCATTTGCCTGAACGCTGGTCTCCGCATCGGTGAAGTCTGTGCCCTGCAGTGGGACGACATTGATGTGACCGCAGGCATCATCCGCGTAAGCAAAACTATCCAGCGAATCTACCTGGTGGACGGAGAGGAGAAATACACGGAACTCATTGTGGACAAACCCAAGACCAAGAATTCAATCCGGGAGATCCCAATGACTCGTGACCTTTTGGCTCTGGTTCGGCCATTGAAAAAGATTGTGCGTAGAGACTTCTACGTCCTTACCAATGCCGCCAATCCAACCGAACCCCGGACTTACCGAAGCTACTTCAACAAGCTCCAGAAAGAACTGGGCCTGCCCATGATGCGTTTCCACGGCCTCCGCCACAGCTTTGCCACCCGCTGCATCGAAAGCAAATGCGACTACAAAACCGTCAGCGTTCTCCTTGGCCATTCTAACATCAGCACCACACTCAATCTTTATGTCCACCCAAATATGGAGCAGAAAAAGAAGTGCATTGATACGATGGGTAAGATGTTCAAGTAACTTCTTTACAGGCATCTTGAGAATACCAGACATATTGAAAAAGATTGTGTTAGAATTTAATTCAGTTGTCAAAGACAACTGTTGCAGGTGAGGGCTTTTTCTGTCGCAGGTGAGGGTGCGTACCGTCGCGGGTCCTCATTTTGTGGCTGACCAGCAACGCTTATCGGCCCTCCAAGTAAAAAAGCGTCGCGGGTGAGCGAATTTTTGGGGACTTGCGACACTTCGGCCCTTCACTTGCGACACTTTTCCCTTTCACCTGCGACGTCCGGGCTGGCAAGGGATAGAGGGACCGAGGGGGCATTAACTTGAGAGGCTGATTCCACTACCACGTGGTGTCTGCTTGACCGGGAGATGAATTCAAGTAAATTCCTTTGCGGGCATCTCGGAAAAAAACTATAAATTTGCAGTTGATATTGAAACTGATTAGCTGCCGTGTAATGGACTCGTATTACCGCCACTTCCGCAACCGGAAAATCTACCGTTTCGTGACCTTCGCCACCCTGGAGGCGACGGAGGAGGAAGCCGTGGTGTACCAGGCCATGTACGGTGACCGCCGTTACTGGATTCGGCCCAGGGCCAATTTCTTCGAGGAGGTCCCGTTTGACGGCAGGATGGTCCGGCGGTTCCAGCCTGTTTCAAGGGAAGAAGCCTTGAAGGAAATAACAACATCCGCTCAACCCATACAAGAAATGCGCAACGTTACCAAACTATCAGACACCACATCCGACGGCATCCGCAGCACTTCGTTCGCCACTTGCGGTGTAACTTGTTCCACTCAGATTAACCTTCAGACCGAAGGGGACATCATCCGCCGGGTGGAGATTGTCAAAGGCTGCGACGGCAACACCAAGGGTCTGGCACGGCTCTGCGAAGGCCGAAGAATCGAGGATGTCATCGTCCTTTTGGAGGGCATCGACTGCAAAGGACGGGGAACCAGCTGCCCGGACCAGTTGGCCAGGGCGCTCAAGGAGTTAACTTCGGCTCAGTGATGGATGGAATCCGGAAGGCGGAAGAAAGGGACCTGGAGGCCGTGAACGGGCTTCTCAGGCAGGTTCTGGCCGTTCATCACCGGGGGCGCCCGGACCTTTTCAGGGAGTCCGGAAAGAAATACACGGACAAGGAGCTGCTGGCCATTTTTGAGAATCCGCAGACGCCGGTTTTCGTGTATGAGAGGGGCGGGGAGGTGCTGGGCTATGCCTTCTGCGCCGTGCAGCACCAGGGGAGCGGAAGCCTTCAGGAACTGACCACCCTCTATGTGGACGACCTCTGCGTCCATGAGAAGGCCCGCGGGGAACATATCGGCAGAGCTCTTTTCGAGTATGTGAAAACCTTCGCCCGGGACAAGGGCTGCCACCATATCACCCTCCATGTGTGGGAATGCAACCCTGCCGCAAGGGCTTTCTACGACTCCCTGGGTTTCAAGCCTCAATACACATCCATGGAAATGATTTTATAATTTGATATGAAAAAACGTCGTATATCACGCATTGTCCTGGCCGTCCTGCTGGCGGCCATCCTGGGCGGTTGCCTGTACCTGAATTCGCTTCTGCCCATCATCACCGGCTATGCCGCCAAGAACCTGGCATCGGCCGTATTTGTCTCGGGACGGGACGCTTCCGAGGTGGAAAAGCTGGACCTGCATTTCTCCTTCATCCAGTACACCCGTAACAAGGTGGATTATGGGAACAAGACGGTTACCAGCCGTTTCCTCTGGGGTAAGTCCGTGGCCGCGTATCGGGAAGGCTACGGCGTCACCCTGCTCCGGGGCAAGCACAAGGATGCCTTCCTGGCGCAGGCTTTCCCCCTACAGGCCGATCCCAACTTCCCGGAGCTCCTGCCGGCGGGAGACCCTGCAACTGCGGCAAAGCTGGAGCCCATCGCCAAGGCTTTCGTAGATGAAAAGGCCTATGGCGGCACTCCTTTCGCCTTTGTGGTACTGCACAAGGGCGGCATCGTGGCCGAGCGTTACGGCAAAGGCATAACCCCGGAAACCAAGCTCCTGAGCTGGAGCATGGGAAAGAGCTTCACCAGCGCCCTCGTCGGCATAATGGCAGGGGATTCCCTGATAGACATCCACGCCCCCCTCGGCATCCCCGAATGGCAGGCCGACGGGCGCCGCGCCATTACCTTGAACAACCTCCTGCAGATGCAGAGCGGCCTGGAGTGGAACGAGAACTACGGCAACCGCTCCGACGTGAACATCATGCTCCACCAGGCGGAAGACATGGGCCTGTATGCCCTGTCCAAACCCCTTGAGCACGAGCCCGGTACCTTCTGGTACTATTCCAGCGGCACCACCAACATCGTGATGCGTTACCTGCGCGGGAAATTCTCCTCCGATGCGGAATTCCTTTCCTATATGCGGGAGCGGCTTTTCAAGCCCGTCGGCATAGCCAACCCCTATTTTGAAACCGACATGAGCGGCACGCCCGTAGGCTCTTCCTACCTCTACGTGACGGCCCGGGATTATGCTCGCTTCGGCCAGCTGTACCTGGGTGACGGCTGTATGGACGGCGCACGCATCCTCCCGGAAGGATGGGTGGATTACACCCGTACGCCGGCATCGGCCAGCGAGGGGGGCTATGGCGCCTTCTTCTGGCTTAACCGCAACCACAGGCTGCCCGACGTCCCCGAAGACATGTTCTCCTGCAACGGCCATGACGGCCAGCAAATCTACATCGTTCCCTCCAAGGAACTGGTGGTGGTCATTCTGGGCTATTCCCCCAAGCCGGACCATGTGATAGACTTCAACGGCCTTCTGCGTGACATCATCGCCGCCCTGTAGATGAACAAGGATACATCCATACAGTACCTCCCGGGAGTGGGCCCCAAGCGGGCGCAGCTCCTGGAATCCGAGCTGGGAATCCGCACCCTGGAGGACCTGGTGCACCTGTATCCCTTCCGCTACATAGACCGAAGCAGCATCGTGCGTATTGCCGACGTCCACCCGGACCTGGCCCAGGTGCAGGTGAGGGCCACGGTGCAGAAAGTCCGCCTCTTTGCCAAAAACGGCGCGGAACTTCCGGCCGGGGAGCTCAAGTACAACATGGTGAGCCGCCTCAGCGCCATGGTGGCCGATGAAAGCGGCGAGATGGAGATGGTCTTTTTCAAGGGCGTGAAGTGGATGCATGCACGCCTGGTGCCCGGCTCCACCTTCATCTTCTTCGGGAAGCCCGCGGTGTTCGGGAACCGCCTGAACATGGTGCATCCGGAGGTGGACGCCCCCGATGCCGGAACCACCGGCGTGCTTACGGGCGTGTATCCTTCTACCGAAAAACTCAAAAATGCCGGCATCACCGGCAAGGTGATGCTCCGCCTGATGGGCGCCGCCCTGCAGGAAATCCTGCCCGCCGTCCGGGAAACCCTTCCGGACTACATTCTCAAGGAGAAGGGCCTGGTGCCCCTGACTTACGCCCTCCGTCAGATTCACTTCCCGCAGGACCAGGCGGCGCTGGCCAAAGCCACTTATCGGCTTAAATTCGAGGAGCTTTTCCTCCTTCAGCTGTCCCTCCTCAAGCAGAAATACATCCGCAGCCGCAATGCCGTGGGCTTTGTCATGAGCCAGGTGGGCCAGCCCTTCAACGACTGCTACAACGCCCTTCCTTACCAGCTCACCGCCGCCCAGAAGCGCGTGATCAAGGAAATCCGCGAAGACATGCGCAGCGGCCACCAGATGAACCGCCTGCTGCAGGGAGACGTGGGCTCCGGAAAAACCATGGTGGCCGTGCTGAGCGCCCTCATCGCCGTCGGGAACGGCTACCAGGCCTGCATCATGGCCCCCACCGAAGTGCTTTCCCAGCAGCACTACGCCAATGTGTCCAAGTACCTCAAGCCCACCGGCGTCAAGTGTGCCCTCCTCACCGGAACCACCACCGCGGCCCAGCGCCGGGAGATTCACGCCGGACTGCAGGACGGCAGCATCGGCATCCTGATAGGAACCCATGCGCTCATTGAAGACACGGTACAGTTCCGGTCCCTGGGCCTGGCCATCGTGGACGAGCAGCACCGCTTTGGCGTGGAGCAGCGTGCCCGCCTCTGGAACAAAGGCTGGGGCGGTACCGCGCCGCACGTGCTGGTGATGACGGCCACCCCCATCCCGCGCACCCTGGCCATGACCTTGTACGGAGACCTGGACGTGTCCGTGATAGACGAGATGCCCCCGGGCCGCAAGCCCGTCACAACCCTCTGCGTGGGGGAGAACAAGCGTCACGCCATGCACAACTTCATCCGGGACGAGATTGCCAAGGGCCGGCAGGCCTTTATTGTGTATCCGCTCATCTTTGAGAGCGAAAAGATGGACTACAAGAACCTCCAGCTGGGCTATGAGGAGATTGTGAAGGCCTTCCCGCTGCCCAAGTACAAGGTGGCCATCGTACACGGGCAGCAGAATGCGGCCGACAAGGCCTTCAACATGGACGCCTTCGCCGCCGGACGGGCCGATATCCTGGTGTCCACCACCGTGATAGAGGTGGGGGTGGACGTGCCCAACGCCTCGGTGATGGTGATTGAGAGCGCCGAGCGCTTCGGCCTGAGCCAGCTGCACCAGCTGCGTGGCCGCGTGGGCCGGGGTGCGGAACGCTCCTACTGCATCCTCATGAAGGGCACCAAGGTATCCAAGGAGAGCCAGAAGCGGCTGGACCTTCTCTGCGCTACGGAAAACGGCTTTGAACTGGCCGAGGAAGACATGAAGATGCGCGGCCCCGGAGACCTGGAGGGCACCCAGCAGAGCGGCCTGCCTGTCAGCCTCAATATCGCCTCCCTGGCCAAGGACGGGCTCATCCTCTCCGATGCCCGCACCTATGCCCAGCATGTCCTGGACCTGGACCCCACCCTGCAGGAACAAAAAAATGCCCCGCTGCTCACAGAACTGCAACGGGACAAGTACCAGACCAAGGATTATTCGAAGATTTCCTAGTCTTTCTTCATCCACCTATCTACCCAGTCGAAGAAGCTGCGATGCCAGTACAGGGCGTTCTGCGGCTGTAAAATCCAGTGGTTCTCCGTGGGGAAGACGATAAGCTTGGAGGGCACGCCCATGTACTGGGCGGCGGCGAAGGCGGCCATGCCCTGTTCTACCGGCACGCGGAAATCCATGCCGCCGTGGATGCAGAGGATGGGCGTATGCCAGTTCTCCACCAACTTGTGCGGGGAGTTGGCGTAATGCTTCTGCGTCTTGGGCAGCTTGCTCCAGGGAGAACCGCCCTGCCGCAGGCCGCCGAAGGTTTTGCCGTCGCCGGCGGGGCCTGTCTGGCCGGGCGTGTAGGCGTATTCTTCCAGGCCGCCGTTGTCCCAGTTGGTGAACCACATCTCCTCGGTGGTGTAGTACATGTGCTCCTCGTTGAAGATGCCGGCGTGGGACACGAAGCAGTCGAAGGTGTCACCGTGGATGCCGGCCAGGTAATAGATGCTGTAGCCGCCGTAAGAGGCTCCCACGGCCGCTACGCCGCTCACGTAAGGCTCATCCTTGATGTTGCGGGCGGCGGTGAGGTAGTCCTGCATGTTGAGGCCGGAGTAGTCTCCGGAAATCTGCTCGCACCACTCCTGGCCGAAGGCCGTGGTGCCGCGGCGGTTGGGAAGTACCACGATATAGCCCTGGTGGCACATCTGCAGGAAGTTCCAGCGGTAGCTCCAGCCTTGGGACAGGGTGTTCTGCGGGCCGCCTTCGCACATCTCGATGGCCGGATAGGTCTTGGAAGGGTCGAATTGGGGCGGGTACAGCACCCAGGTGAGCATCTTCTTGCCGTCCACGGTGGTGAGCCAGCGGGCTTCCGTCTCATGGCTGTCCAGCTGGGACAGGATGTGCTGGTTCTCGAAGGTAATCTGGCGGAGGCTGTTGCCGCTCAGGGCCACCAGCTCGGTGGGGAAGTCCATGGAGCAGTAGGCGCTCAGGAGCGTTCCGTCCTGCAGTACGCCGAAGGGGCAGTCGATGTCGAACCAGAGGGTGTCGGCTGTCAGGCGCTCGGGCTCGCTGCCGGGAATCACGTTGTAGAGGGCGCCGATTCCTTCCGTGCAGGCGGCAAAGTACAGGGACTTGCTGTCATCGGCCCAGCGGGCGGCGTCCACGGTATATTTGAAGTTGGACGTTAGCTCGCGCACGTTTTCAATGGAGGGGTTGCTTCCCTGGCCTTCCTCGCTGTCGTTATAGACCACGTCGGCCACCATGATGCGGTTTTTGTCGGCCTCGTAGCCGTCACGGGCCATCGAGAGCCAGCTCAGCTGCCTGCCGTCGGGGCTCCAGGCGGGTTTGGTGTCGTAGCCGCCGGTGAAGGTGAGCTGCGTGGTTTCCCCGGTGAGGGGGCAGTAGATGAAGATGCAGGTGTTGGTGGAGAAGGCGTACTGCTTGCCTTCCAGCTTCTTGCAGGCGTAGGCAATGAAGCGGCCGTCGGGGCTCCAGGCAAGGTCCGTGATGTCCGGGAAGGGGCCGTTGGGCAGCTGGAACTTCACGTCTTCTCCTCCCAGGATGTCCATTCCTTCGGTGATGACACCGTTACCCAGGGCGGCCACATAGGTATGCGGGATTTCCGTTACCCAGTGGTCCCAGTGGCGGTACATGAGGTCTTCCGTGGCATACGCCTGTGCCTTGTCCAGCATCGGGTCCGTGTCGGAGGGCACTTCCACGGCGCTGTGGACATTGGCAACATACATGAGCTGGCTGCCGTCGGGGGAGAGGGTGAACTCTTCCATGCCGCCGGGGATATCGGCCTTCAGGATGCGCTTGCCCAGTTTTCCGTCCGTATAGGGGGCCTCGAAGAGCTTGCCGCCCTGCAGGAAGAAGATGGATTTTCCGTCGGGGCTCCAGCGGGCGCAGGAGATGCTTTTCCCGTCCATCGTGAGCTGGGTGGGGTCACCGCCTTCCACGGGAACGGTGAAAAGGTTGCGTACGCTGCGGTTGGAGGCGATGTCCGTGTAGCTCACGCCGTACAGGATGGTTTTCTTGTCGGGGGAGAGCTGGGGGTCGCTCAGGCGGCCCAGCGCCAGAAGCACTTCGGGGGTCATGCGGCCATCGGCCACCTGGATGGAGGAAGGGCCGATGTATCCTTCTTGCGGTTTCATTTGACTGTTCTGACAGGCTGCGACGGCCACTACGGCTGCCGTCAGCGCTAATTGTTTAAGGTTCATATATTTGGGATGCTTTTTTGAGTTCTTGGGCAAGGGTTTCCCTCAGGCTCCGGGGTTCCAGAACCTCCAAGCGGTCTCCGTGGCGGAGAAGCTCCATCACAAAGCCCGGATTGGGAATCACGCGGAGCACAAAGGTTCCGTCGTCCATGCGCGTCTGGCTGGGGTGCAGCGGAAGGTCCGTGAGGTAGGCGGCTTCGCGCTCGGTGGCCCGGAGCTTCACCAGCACGGGCTCCTGCCCCTTTTCCGGCAGGTAAATGCCGTAGCTGCTCTCGAACAGCCGCTCCACGTCAAAGTCCTTGGGCATTTGAAAACGCCGCTCCGTGCGCTCGATGGCCGTTATGCGGTCCATGGCGTAGGTGCGCAGCATGCCGGCCTCCTCGCTGTAGGCCACCATGTACCAGCGCTTTTCGAATTCCTTTACGGCGTAGGGGCGCACGGTCCTTATGTCCGTGCGCGTGCTCTGGTATTTCCGGTAGGAGAGGGTGAGGACGATGCCGTCCAGCATGGCCTGCATCACCGGAATCAGGAACTTCTGTCCGGAGGGGACGTCCTCCACGGTCACGCGGCCGCTCAGACGCTCCTTCCCCAGGGTGAGGAGGCTGTTCACGGTGAAGGTGTTAATCAGGTAATCCACGGCCTCGCGCTTGTCTACGGCGCTCTCGCTGCGGTCTATCCGGTAGCGGTTGGTGCTGCGGTCACAGCCAATCACCACCCCGAACACCTCTTCCACGGCCGCCCGGTGGTTCAGGAAGCTGCGGCGCGGGTAGGGCGCGTCGTAGCGGTCTTCCCACTTGCGCTGCAACTCCGGGAAGCTGAGACCGCCGTCTCCGGCCTCTACGAAGGTCTGCACCAGGAAGATGTATTTGTCCACCAGCTGAGGTACCATGGGCTATTGCAGGGCCACAAAAACGGGCTTGGGGGCCGATATGCGGCGTCCCGTGTCCGTGAGCAGGCCGGTTTTGGGGTTGCGTCTGTAAATCTCTATGGAGTCGTTGTCGCGGCAGGCCACTACAACTTCGTCCTCCGTAACCAGGAAGTTCCGGGGATGGGGACCGGTGCGCTGGTAGCCGGCTTTCTCCAGGGAGCCGTCGGGCTTCACCCGGAAGATGGCAATGCCGTCGTTCCGGAGGCGGAGGCTGGCGTAGAGGTATTTTCCGTCGGGGGAGAGGTGGAGGTCGGCGGCGCCGCGGGCGTCCGTTTCATCGGCCTTTATGACCTGTTTTGCGCTGAGGGTGCCGTCCGCGTAATCGAAGACGGCGATGTCTCCGGAGAGCTCGCCAATCACGTAAAAGTGCGTTCCGGCCTTGTCAAAAAGCAGGTGACGGGGGCCGAAATCGGCCGGAAGCCGGGCGGCCGTGCGGTAATTGGAAATGCCGCCTGTAAGATCTATCTGGCCGATGGCGTCCGCGCTGAACTCGCTGAACAGCAGGTGTTTGCCATCTGGCGTGAATGCGGCGCAGTGAACGTGGGGCGTGGCCTGGCGGCTCAGGTCCGGCCCGCCGGTGCCGCTCACAATCAGGGAGTCCATGGGGGCGATGCGGCCATCGGCCTCTATGCGGTAGAGCGCCAGGGAGCCGCCGCTGTAATTGGATACGGCCATGCGGCCTTGCCCTACGGCCACGTGACAGGGGTCTTCCCCGCCCGTGGGGATGCCGGTGGGCTGCACGTTCAGTTTCTCGAAACCGTTGCCGTCGAAGCGCCAGGCCCAGACGGAGGCCGTCTCGTCGGGCATTTCGCTTACCGCGTAGATGCGCGTTCCGTCCAAGGCCAGGAACGAGGGATTGGGCATATCGGCCTTGGCTATCACCTCGCCGGAGGGGTAGTCCATGGCGTAGAATCCGTCGGAGTAGGTGCCCACCAGCAGCGTGGAGGCCGGCTGGGCGCAGGCGGTGAGGGCAAGCATCAGGGCGAAAGCGGTTTTTTTCATACTTTATTTTCCCATTCTCCCTTCCTGGAGGGTGTCGTACTGGAGGCGGCTTCGGAAGATGTCGATGGCCGTGTAGATGGCGCTCATCATGGAACGGGGATCGGCCTCGTCCCTTCCGGCCATCTCGTAGGCGGTGCCGTGGTCCGGCGAAGTGCGCACGATGGGCAGGCCGGCGGTGAAGTTGACGCCGTCGGCGAAGGCCAGGGCCTTGAACGGGGCCAGGCCTTGGTCGTGGTACATGGCCAGGGTGGCGTCAAAGCGGCTGTAGTTGCCCAGGCCGAAGAAGCCGTCGGGGGAGTAGGGACCGAAAGCCTGGATGCCTTCCTTCTGGGCCTCCTGCACGGCCGGGAGGATGATGTTCTCCTCCTCGTCGCCCAGCAGACCGCCGTCTCCGCAGTGGGGGTTCAGGCCCAGGACGGCAATCTTGGGATCCGTGATGCCGAAGTCCCGCTGCAGGGAAGCCTTCATGATGCGGAGCTTGCCCAGGATGCTCTCCTTGGAGATGCTGGAGGGGACGTCCCGCAGGGGAATGTGGCCCGTCACCACGCCAATCTTGATTTGGCTGCTCACCATGATCATAGTCACGTCATCGGCCCCGAATTCCCGCTGGAGATATTCGGTGTGGCCGGTTTCGGAGAAGCCTTCCGCACTCATCGCGCGTTTGTTGATGGGGGCGGTTACCAGCACGTCAATCTGCCCGTCCTTGAGGTCCTTCACGGCCATTTCCAGGGACTTGATGGCGGCCTTGGCGCTGTCCGGGGTGCTCTGGCCGGGCTCTGCGTAGATATTGTCCGGCAGGCAGTTGACCAGGTTGATTTTCTTCTGCCTGGCATCGGCCGCCGAGGAGATGACGTTGATGTCCATGGGGCCGATATTGTGAAGCGTCTTGCGGTAGAAGCCCATGAGCTTGGAGGAACCGTAAATCACGGGGGTGAAGGAGTCCAGGATGCGTTCATCGGCCAATGACTTGATGATGACTTCGTATCCGATTCCGTTGCTGTCGCCTTGGGTGATACCCACGACCAATTTAGGGAGTGCCATATTGTACTTATCTAATAATCAAACATTTTCTTAACAAAGGGCCGACGGGGCGGTTTCGGCCATGTAGCCGCTGTCTTCCGGCAGGTCGGGCAGATGGTAGGCGGCTACGGCCAGGCGGTCGCAGCGCTCGTTCTCGGGATGGCCGGCGTGCCCCTTGATCCAGTGGAAGGCCACGCGGTGCTTTTGGAAGGCGGCGTCGAAACGGAGCCACAGGTCCACGTTCTTCTTGCCCTTGAAGCCCGTGCGCTTCCATTTTTCCAGCCAGCCCTCGTTGAGGGCCTTGACCACGTAGGAAGAGTCGCTCACTACATGTACCTCCGCGTTGTCCCACTTGATTTGCTCCAGGCCGATGATGACGGCGAGGAGTTCCATCCGGTTGTTGGTGGTGAGGGCAAAGCCGCCGGAGAGTTCCTTCTCGTAGCTTCCGCACCTCAGGACAATCCCGTAGCCGCCGGGCCCGGGGTTCCCGCTGGCCGCGCCGTCCGTATAAAGGTAGATGGGTGCCTTTTTGTCCATATCATGCAAATTTAATAAAAAAAAGTGATGTTACAGAACGCTTTTGTATATTCCGCGATAAAATAGTATCTTTGCTGGGATAAATTGAATACAAATCTGACAATGAAAAAAGTTCTTTTAGTTCTCGCATTGGCATTGATGGCATTTACTGCCAAAGCCCAGTTGTACACAGGTGGCAGCATTCAGTTTTTGGGAGTCGGCAATGGTGGTGCCGTTTTCGGAGTGGCTCCGGAGGTCGGTTACAGTTTCAATCAGCAGATGGCCGTCGGTACGTCCTTGGGTTTGCTGTTCGGCGGCGGCGGAGCCCTGAGCATCGATCCCTACTTCCGCTACCACTTCGTTAATTGGGGTCCTGTCCGCTTCTTCGCCGATGCACACCTCAATTTCTCCACGGCTTTCGATGGAAGTGGTGCCTTTTGGGGCATAGGCGTACGCCCCGGCGCCACTGTCAACATAGATGATCATTTTTCCCTGGTCACCCACATCATGCGAATCGGCTATTACGGAGGCGGTTTCGTGGCGGGCATCAACTCATCCTTGAGCGGCATATTGAGTCTGACCCCTATTTTGGGTGTGTATTACACTTTCTGAACCACGTTAATAATTTAGGTGATATCTATGATATTATCTGATTTTTTAGTAACTTTGCGCCGCCTTAAGAAAGCAACATTAACAAACAATATTTTTATAAACAATTATGATCAAACTTGGTATTAACGGTTTTGGCCGCATCGGCCGTATGGTCTTCCGCGCCGCCGTGGAGAACTTCTCTAAAGACATCTGTGTAGTTGGCATCAACGACCTTCTGGATCCCGACTATCTCGCTTACATGCTCAAGTACGACTCCGTACACGGCATCTTCAACCACGACATCTTAGTTGAGGGCAACTACCTCATCGTGGACGGCAACAAGATTCAGGTCTTCTGCGAGAAGGATCCCGCCAACATTACCTGGGGCGCCCTGGGTGTGGACGTTGTTGTAGAGTCCACCGGTTTCTTCCTCACCGCCGAGCTGGCCGAGGCCCACATCAAGGCCGGTGCCAAGAAGGTGATCATGAGCGCTCCTTCCAAGGACGCCACCCCTATGTTCGTTTACGGCGTTAACCACAAGACCTATGCCGGTCAGACCATCATCTCCAACGCTTCCTGCACCACCAACTGCCTGGCTCCCCTTACCAAGGTGCTCAATGACAAGTTTGGTGTGGTCCGTGGCCTCATGACCACCGTGCACGCTGCTACCGCTACCCAGAAGACCGTTGACGGTCCTTCCAAGAAGGATTGGCGCGGTGGCCGCGGTATCCTGGAGAACATCATTCCTTCCTCCACCGGCGCCGCCAAGGCTGTTGGTAAGGTTCTCCCCGAACTGAACGGCAAGCTCACCGGTATGTCCCTGCGTGTTCCCACCTCCGACGTCTCCTTCGTAGACCTCACCGTGGAACTGGCCAAGGAAGCCACCTATGAGGAAATCTGCAACGCCATGAAGGAAGCCTCCCAGGGCGAGCTCAAGGGTGTTCTGGGTTACACCAACGAGTCCGTCGTTTCCACCGACTTCCGCGGTTGCCCTCTTACCTCCATCTTCGATGAGAAGGCCGGTATCCAGCTGGACAAGACCTTCGTGAAGGTTTGCGCCTGGTACGACAACGAGTGGGGTTACAGCAACAAAGTGCTTGAGATGGCCAAAGTCATCACGAAGTAAGACTCCACAACAGCTTATGTTTTTCCGGTCCTCGTTTGAGGGCCGGTTTTTTTGTGGCCGCCAAGTTGTTGTGGCTGTGTGAGTATAAGTAAGTGACAGACAGGCAAATACTTACCAAGCAGGTCATGCCATCATACTTCGGAACGGCTTGCAAGAGGAGGACGCTGTCGCCCCATGGCAATCCGTCGCAGGTTGGGCTTCGTACCGTTGCAGGTGAGGCCCCGTACCGCTGCAGATGAGGGTGAGTACCGTTGCAGGTCCTCAAAAATCGGCCGACCTGCGACGGAAAACCTGTGCAGAACACAAAAAACGTCGCAGGCCAGCCCAAAAACGGGGACCTGCGGCATTACTGTAGTTAACCTGCAACGCTTCAGTCAGTAACCTGCGACGATTCAGTCATTGACCTGCGATGGTCCGCCATACTTATCGGCCAACACTGTCCTATTCCTTACCGGCACCAAACGGGCTGTCAAATCCCGGGGAAGTTGCAGGCAACGGGCCAGTTGTGGGACGGAGGTTCGGTAACTCCGATACAGATAGGTAATCATTTTGGCCTTCATGTCCGGAGACAAGTCCGGAACGGTGCGGCTGTAGAATTTATCGGCCATTTCCGAGATAACCGTCATCATTTCCATGTCCGTGTGCTTGCGCCGCATGTTTTCCACGAGTTTTTGCCGCATTTCGGCCACGTTTACGGTTCCGATGGTTTTCAGGAAAAAGGCTTGGTCGTGGTTGAAGGCACTCTCCAGATATTGCCAGTCGCAGGTACTGGCCGGCTCCAGGTTTCCCGTGGAATTAATGAGCCAGGGCACGCCACTCAAGTCTGCATGCGTTCTGAAAAGGCTTTCCCGTTCTCTCCGGGACAGGGCCGATACCCGCCTGCATGCATGGCGGCTCTTTCCCTTCACAAACATTCCCCGATACCCTGACCACGGATAGTCTTCAATCCGGCCATGGGCATCCAGAGCATTCCGCGGGATATAGGCCAAGGCATTCCGGACATAGCTGTCATAATCCAGGTAACGGACATCCACCAGGGAACCGGATAGCACACCAGGCTCGTTGTATTTCCAGGCAATGAACTGGGAGTGCCGTTTCTTGATGAGTTCTCCCACCATGACAGCGTGGTCCATGCTGGGAGCCAGAATAGCCACATGTCCGTGATTGGACATTGCTATATCTATCACAACCAGGCAGTTACATTTCCATGCACTCACGTGGAAACCCTTGATTAACTGGTCATAATCCTCCTCATCCCGGCACAGAAGGACAGACTCCATTCCCTCTAAACTGACATGGAAAGGATACACTTTGGCACTGTGCCCGTCCGGAAGGGTACGGATAACAACACGTTGGAAAGCCATAATTGTCTATTCCGTTTCATCGGCCAGACTCTTCTCCACCAGGGAAAGAATTTCCACGCCATAACTGGCGAACCGGTTGGGCCCGAAGCCGGGGATGCACAGAAGTTCTTCCTCCGTCAGCGGCGCCTGGTCGGAAATGGCAAAGAGCGTCCGGTTGGTCAGAATGAGAAAGGCCGATACTCCCTTCTCTTTCGCCTTGGCCCGTCGCCAGAGGATGAGTCTGTCCTTGAGCACCGGGTGGATGCTCTGGTATGCATCGGCCGATATGGGTTTCCTGGGCCAGGCCATCAAGGCATCGGGGTGCTTGGTTTCCAGAAAGAAAACGTCACTTTGTACCAGGAGGGTGTTGTCATCCTGCAGGGTAATGTTCAATAAGGTTTGCATAGGCATTACGATTCTAGTTCTGTTTCTGTGCAAAGGAAAGAACAATTATCCGTTTCACGAAAAATGAAACGTTTAATTGCAAAATAAGCCCTCAGGGATACTGTAAGGCCGATTTTTACTTCCCGCTACACGGCCGAACCAGGTCTTTTTGCCCCCAAAACGGCCCTGCAGATAATTCTGGTGGCGTTATCCGTTTCCGTCTTCCCTTGCACATCTCATCGCATTCCGACATAGGTGATGGGCTGTTCCGCCGCAAGCAATATGGAAATGTGGGTGCAGGTGAGGCTCCGTGCCGTTGCAGGTGATGGTGAGGTTCGTTGCTGGTGGGGCCCCGTACCGTTGCAGGTGAGGGTGAGGTTCGTTGCTGGTGGCGGTGAGTTTCGTCGCGTGTGACGAGGTGTTCCGTTGCAGGTGACGGGGTGTTTCGTCGCAGGTGAGGATTCGTACCGTTGCAGGTGAGGATTCGTACCGTTGCAGGTCCTCAAAAATCGGCCGACCTGCGACGGAAAACCTGCGCAGAACACAAAAAACGTCGCAGGCCAGCCCAAAAACGGGGACCTGCGACATTACTGTCGTTGACCTGCGACGGAAAACCTGTGCAGAACACAAAAAACGTCGCAGGCCAGCCCAAAAACGGGGACCTGCGGCATTACTGTCATTGACCTGCGACAGCGCCCCGTTACAGGCGCACATCGGCCTGCCTGCAACGAAAAACTACAGGCTCACTTCCACCTGGGCGGGATAGACGTAGGAGAGGTCTCCGCGGGTGTTGAGGGTCTGGAGCATAGTCTGGGGGCTGCGGGTGAGGGTGCCTTCAAACAGCACTTTCTCGCCGGAAACCACCTTCACGGGCTGGTCCAGGTTTACCAGCGTGTCGTTGAGGTAGACCGTGACGCGGCTGTAGTCGCTCTTCTCGATGGTGACGGTATTGTCTTTCACGGAGGCAGTCAGCATGTCTCCCTTCTTGGCGGCAGAGGCATCGACTCCCAGCCAGTAGAAGGCCGGCTTCATCACGTCTCCCTGCACCCATACCACCTTGGAGGGGTTGGGGTTGCGGGTGTACTTGGCCATCCACGGAACGGCGGCTGCATCCACCAGGTCCATCCAGTGCTCCTTGCCTTCCACAATGTGGCCCTCGTGGATGTAGCCTTCGGGGTCATCGGCCTGCAATGCATCCATCACCTTGATACGTTCCGCACATTCCTTGTTGCGGTCGTAGGCGGCATCCAGGGCGCCGCACCAAATCATGAAGGGGGTGTTGCGGAGGCTCTCCAGGCGCACGTCGCCGGGGTGACCGGCCATCATGGACGCGGCGGCCCAGTGGTCGGCCATGCGGGGTCCCAAACGCCACACGCCGTCACCGCCGGCAGAGTAGCCCATGATATAAACGCGGTCGGGGTTCACGTCCCAGGCGGCCACCGCATAGCGGATGATGGCCTCGTAGAAGGCATCGGCCTCCGGGACAAAGTGGAGGTCCCAGGTGTTGGTGATTGCGCGCGGAGCCAGATAAACGCCCTCGTCGGGCTTGTAAAGCTGCTTCTGGTTGTTCCACTGCTGGTCGTTCACGGAAGGGGCCGCTCCTCCGCCGCCATGCAGGGAGATATACAGCGAGCGGCCTCCTGCGGGCTTGGAACCGTAGGTGGTCCACCAGATTCGCATGACATTCTTGCCGATATGCAGCGCCTTGGCTTCGAACTGGCTCTGTCCCTGCTCCTTCACGGCAGCCTTCCAGGCGGTGGCCAGCTCTGCGGCGTAGGCCTCGGCTTCGGCCTTGGTAAGGGTGCTCTTCCCGGCCAGAGCGGAGCCGGCGGGGGCCTTCACCTCGGGCATGGTGAGCGATACGGGGGCTTTTTCGGGCTCTTTTACCTCTTCTTGGGTATTCTGGGCCGATGAGTTACAGGACAAGGCCATCAGCAGGGCCGTCATGGAATAAAGGAATCTTTTCATAGCAATTTGATTTACCACAAATATAGAGTCTGTTTTGAAATAATACAATAAATACTTTCTAAAGTTTCCACAAAAATATCAATCATCTCAAAACAGACTCTAGGCATTTTTAAGTATCTTTGCACCATGAAGATTCTGGTAAGTAACGACGACGGATACAAGGCCCGGGGGCTCCACGTCCTGGCCCGGGTGATGGCTCAGTTCGGAGAGGTAACCGTGGTGGCTCCCAAGTTCCACCAAAGCGCCATGTCTACGGCGGTCTCCTTAGGCGTTAAACAGTTGGCCTATAAAGATTTGGAGAATGAAGGTCCGGGCCGATGGACTTATCTGGACGCTACGCCGGCCTCCTGCGTCAAGTTCGGCCTGGAATTCAAGTACGAGAACCGGGACCCTGACCTGGTGGTGACGGGCATCAACCACGGCACCAACGCTTCCACAGCTGCCAACTACAGCGCCACGCTGGGTGCGGCCGAGGAAGCCGTCATCAACGGGCTCAAGGCGGTGGGCGTCTCCCTCTGCGACTTCGGCCCGGAAGCGGATTTCTCCGCCGTGGAGGCCCTCCTTCCCGGCATCATGCAAGACCTTATAGAGAACTGGCCCGATAATCGGCCCGGACTCTATTACAACATCAACTTCCCGGCCCTGCCGTTGAAAGAAATCAAGGGCGTCAAGTTTGCCCGCCAGGGCCTGGGCCACTGGATCAAGGAATTCGAAGCCTGGGACGAGACCACCCTCGGAGACCTTAAGGACAGCTTCCTCTGGCAGCACTACCGCGTGAGCCTGGAGGAAGGGGAGAAGGCCGTTTTCATGCGCGGCACCTTCGTCAATGACGACCCCGACCCCGCCACGGCCGACCACCTCCTCCTGGAGCAGGGCTGGGTGACCATCGTGCCCCTCAATGCCTTGATGACGGATATGCAGGAACTCAAGCGTCGTACAAAATGAAATACTATCTCATAGCAGGCGAAGCTTCCGGAGACCTCCACGGAAGCAACCTCATGAAAGGGCTTTACGCCAACGACCCCCAGGCGCAGATGCGTTTCTGGGGCGGTCCGCTCATGAACGAGGTATTCCGGGCCCATGAAAAAGGGGAGGGTCTGGTGGCCGATTACCGCGACACCGCCGTCATGGGCGTAATTCAGGTGGTGCTTCAGGGCAAGCAGCTCATCGACCGGATCGAGCGATGCAAGTCCGATATCGGCCAGTGGAAACCGGACGTGGTCATTCTCATCGATTATCCCGGCTTCAACTTCCGTATTGCCGAATATGCCCACGAGGATGGCTTCCGGGTGTATTATTACATTGCCCCCAAGGTCTGGGCCAGCCGCGAGGGACGCATCAAAAAGCTCAAGGCCTGGGTGGACAAGCTCTTCATCGTTTTCCCTTTTGAGAAGGAGTATTTCACGCGCCACGGCGTACCCTATATCTACGCCGGCAACCCGCTGGTGGATGCCATCGAGGAGAGCCCGGCGCTCCAGGAGACCAAGGAGGCGTTTTTGGAGCGTACCGGCCTCCCGGACCGCCCCTGGATAGCTCTCCTGGCCGGTTCCCGCAATATGGAAATCCGAACCATGATGCCCGTTTATATGCAGATGGCCGATGCCTGGCACGCCACCCATCCGGACCATCTGTTCGTGGTGGCCGCCGCCCCGTCCCGCAGCCTGAAGGACTACGCTCCCTACATGGGCTCGCGTGACTATGTGAAGCTGGTCTTTGGGGAAACCTACGGCACGCTGCGCCACGCCCGGGCCGCCGTGATTAATTCCGGCACCGCCTCGCTGGAAGCTGCCCTCATCGGCACCCCGCAGGTTGTGGGGTACAAACTCTCCTCGCTCATTCCGGCCTGGGTAGCGCATAAATTCCTGAAGGTGAAATACATCTCCCTGGGGAACCTCATCCTGGACCGCCTGGCCTTCCGGGAATTCATCCAGTCGGAGCTCACGGCCGATGCCCTCCTTCAAGAGCTCACCCGCTTGATGGAAGATGAAGCCTATAGGGAGAAAATGAAGGCCGATTATGCCCAAATCCGGGAGCTCCTTGGCGGCAGCGGCGCCTCCGACGCCGTGGCCAAGGCAATGATAAAAGATTTATTTGCATCTTTGCCGCAAAACGTGTAATTTTGCAATCCTTTCAAGCGGGGTATTAGCTCAGTTGGCTAGAGCGATAGGTTCGCAATCTATAGGTCAGGGGTTCGACTCCCCTATACTCCACAAAAAACTCCTGTCACTTGACAGGAGTTTTTTGTGGGTATAAATACCTAAAAAGGACTGAGTGTTTCATTAGCTGATGAACTGCGCCTTCAGGGCTTCGATTTTGGCGGGGGCGTCGTTGCCCTTGGCGCCGAAGTAGAACTTGATCTTGGGCTCGGTGCCGGAAGGACGGACGGAGACGACGTCTCCGGCGGCGTTGAAGAACTGCAGGACGTTGCTCTTGGGGAGTCCGGTTTCTTCGGGCTTGAGGTAGTCGATGACCTTCACAAGCGGGCTGCCGGCAATCTCCTTGGGCGGGCAGGCGCGGTAATCGGCCATAATCTTCTGGATTTCCTCGGCTCCGGTTTTGCCTTTGCGCACGATGTACACCATCTTTTCTACATAGAGGCCGTATTTCTTGTACACTTCTTGGAGGAGCTGGTACAGGGTGAGGCCCTTCTCGGCGGCCCAGGCGGCGCATTCGGCCACCATGATGCCGGCTACCTGGGCGCACTTGTCCCTCACGAATTCTCCCAGGTTAAAGCCGTAGCTTTCCTCGCCGCCGCAGATGAACACGCCTTTGCCTTCGTTGCGCTTGACCACCTCGGCAATGTATTTGAAGCCGGTGAGGACGTTGTAGCACTTGACGCCGAAGCTTTCGCAGATGGCGGCAATCAGCTCGGAGGTGACGATGGTCTTGACCACATAGCCCTTGCCGTCTTCCAGCTTGCCCAGCTCTTTCCAGCGGGTGAGGATGTAGTAGGTGAGGAAGCTCCAGGTCTGGTTGCCGGTGAGCTGCACCATCTTGCCTTCGTTGTCGCGTACGGCGATGCCCAGGCGGTCGGCGTCCGGGTCTGTGGCCAGCACCAGGTCGGCTCCGGTTTCATCGGCCTTGGCCAGCGCCATGGCCATAGCGGCGGGCTCTTCCGGGTTGGGGGAGACCACGGTGGGGAAGTTGCCGTCGTTGATGTCCTGCTCGGGCACGTGGATGATGTTGGTGAAGCCTACCCGATTGAGGGCCTGAGGCATCAGGCGCACGCCGCAGCCGTGCAGCGGGGTATAGACTATCTTCATGTCGGCGTGCTTCTTCACGGCCTCGGGGCTGAGGGTGAGGGAGGTGATGTCCCTCAGGTAGCACTCGTCCATCTCCTGGCCCATCATCTCGATTTCGGCCTTGGGCTGCCCTGATACGGGGTTGAAGCGGACATCGGCCGGGTCTTCTATCTTGGCCACCTCGGCCACGATGTCTTTGTCTACGGGGGCGGTAATCTGGCCGCCGTCGCTCCAGAAGACCTTGTATCCGTTATATTCCTTGGGGTTGTGGCTGGCGGTGACCATGATGCCGGCGGTGGCCTTCTTGGCGCGGATGCTGTAGCTCAGCTCCGGGGTGGGACGCAGGCCCTCGAAGAGGTACACCTTGATGCCGTTGTTGCTCAGGACATCGGCCGATATTTGGGCGAAAAGCTCCGAATTGTTGCGGGCGTCGTAGCTGATGCAGACGCTCTTCTCGCCGGGGACATGGGCCTTGATATAATTGGCCAGGCCCTGCGTGGCCATGCCCACCGTGTATTTGTTCATGCGGTTGGTGCCCACGCCCATGGTGCCGCGTAGGCCGCCCGTCCCGAACTCCAGGTTGCGGTAGAAGGCGTCTTCCAATGCCACGGGGTCTGAATCCATGAGTTTTTTGACCTCAGCCTTTGTTTCTTCGTCAAAATTGCCGGTAAGCCAGCTTTGTGCTACTTCTTTGTAAGATTTCATTGTTGTGTATTTTAGTGTTATTAACTTCTGCTTAAACATACAAATGTAAAGAATAATCCGTATTTTTGCAAGCATGAGCTTCGAGGAATTCATATTGGCTCACGATGGGGACGATTTGGTCGCCCTGGCTTTGGCCCGGGGCCGATATGCCACCTCCGTTCCGGACTTCGACCTGGCTCTCAATACCTTGGAGGCCAGGCGCAAGCTGCGTGACAAGGTTCCCGAGTGGTATGCGGTTCCAGCCTTGGTCTATCCCTTCCGCCTCTCTGCGGAGCAGTGCTCCTCTACCTCCACCGCCATGTACAAGGCATGTGTAGCCTTGACGGCCACCGATGACACAAAATCGGGCCAAAACAAAATGAGCCCCAAATGTGCTATGGCCGACCTGACCGGCGGTCTGGGGGTGGACAGTTGGGCGTTCTCGAAGGTCTTCGGGAAGGTGCTCTACAATGAGATGAGGCCGGAACTGGCCAAGGCGGCCGAGCAAAACTTCCAACTGCTGGGCGCTGCCAACATCGTGGTGCGAAATGCGGCCCTGGGCCCGTCCGGGCAGCTGTCCGTCCGGGAGATTTTGAATGGTTTCCGGCCGGACATGATTTATTTGGACCCGGCCCGGCGGGCGGAGGACGGCCGCAAGGTCTTCCGCCTGGAAGACTGCCAGCCGGACGTGCTCACACTCTTGCCGGAACTGTTGGAGGCCTGCCCAAAACTCCTGCTGAAATTATCCCCCATGGCCGATATCACCCTGGTATGCAAACAGTTGGGCTGCGTGAGGGAGGTGCACGTGGTGGCCGCCGGAGGGGAGTGCAAAGAACTGCTGCTCCTGCTGGAGAAGGGGTACGAAGGGGCGTACAGGCTGTTTATGGTGGAAGACGGAGCCGTGCAGGAGATTCTTCGCTCCGCTCAGAATGACATAGGTGAGGTGCAGGAGGGCGGGTTCCTTTTCGAGCCGGGGAAGGCACTCCTCAAGGCCGGGGCCTTTGACTGGCCTTGCCGCTTCGGCCTTCGCAAGCTGGGCCGGCACACGCATCTTTATATCGGCCCGGAGCCTGCCCGGGAACTTACCCCCTTTGGCAAGTGGTTCCGAATTGTCGAAATCCTCCCTTTGAACAAACGCAGCCTTAGGGAAGTGGCTTCCAGATACCCACAGGCCGATGTCACCGCTCGCAACATCCCCCTCACGTCCGACGAACTCCGCGCCCGCCTCCGCGTCCGTCCCGGAAGCGGCATCCATATCTTCGGCCTGCATGAAGACGCCTCCGCCGGCGCCGTACTCTATATTTGCGCCCGAAAAGCTTGACAACTAACTAATTGACTGTCATAGACTTGTTATACATTTCTCGTTCGTTTTTTGAACGAGAAATAGTATATAATCAGCTGGAAAGGAGGGGATACTCCCGGCACCAGGCGGTGAGGGGGCAGTCTGAGCACTTGGGGCTGCGGGCGGTGCAGATGTAGCGGCCGTGAAGGATGAGCCAGTGGTGCGCTATGGCACGCCGGGAAACGGGTATGTGCCGTTCCAGGTCCAGTTCCACGGCACGGGGGGTGGAGCCGTCGGAGAGGCCCAGGCGGTGCGAGACGCGGAACACGTGGGTGTCCACGGCAATGACCGGCTGGTCGTACACGATGGAGGCAATCACGTTGGCGGTCTTGCGGCCCACGCCCGGCAGCCGCATCAGCGCGTCGATGTCGGAGGGAACGGCGCCGCCATAATCGGAAAGGAGCATCTGCGCCATGGCAATCAGGTGCCGCGCCTTGGCGTTGGGGTATGACACGCTCTTCACATAGGGATAGACCTCGTCAAAGGAGGCCGCCGCCAGTTCAGAGGCCGACGGGAAGCGCCCGAACAGCGCCGGCGTCACCAGATTCACCCGCTTGTCCGTACACTGGGCCGACAGAATCACGGCCACCAGCAGCTGGAAGGGGTTCTCATAGTGCAGCTCGCTCTGGGCCACGGGCTGGTTTTGGGCAAACCACTCAAAGATGGCGTTGTAGCGTTCACTTCGTTTCATCAGAACTCCACGTCTATGCCTTCGTCAATCACCTCCTCGCAGTGCTCCAAAGAGCAGGAGAACACGCGGCCGGGGTATTTCTCATAGATGGAGCGGTTGTGGGTGACCATCACGATGGCCGTGCCGCCGGCGTTGAGGTCCTGCAGGAGCTGCAGAATTTCGTCGGCCGTTTCTGCGTCCAGGTTGCCGGTGGGCTCGTCGGCCAGAATCACCGGCGGGCGGTTCAGCAGGGCGCGGGCGATGGCGATGCGCTGCTGCTCGCCGCCGGAGAGCTGATGCGGCATCTTGTGGGCCTTGGTGCCCATGCCCACGGCCTTGAGCACTTCCCGGATGCGCCCGTCAATCTCTCTGCGCTCTTTCCATCCCGTGGCGCGGAGCACGAACTCCAGGTTTTCCTCCACGCTGCGGTCTGTAAGCAGCTGGAAGTCCTGGAACACCACGCCCAGGCGGCGCCGGAGGAAGGGAATGTCCTTGCTGCGGATTTCCTTCAGGTCAAAACCGCAGGCGGTCCCTTCTCCCTTGAGGAGTTTGTTCTCTGCCGTGACGGTTCGGATGATGGAAGTTTTTCCGGAGCCCACCTTGCCCACGATGTAAACCAGGTCTCCTGGCATTACGTCCATGTTGAGCCCGTACAGAACCACGTTTTCACCGTTGAGGATATCGGCGTTTTTGAAATGGATAAGCGGTGTCATATTGTCAAATTCCCACAAGTTCCCACAAATATAATCAGAATTTTTCGTAAATTTGTAGGATATGAGAAAAACCATCTTCGCGTTAGCGGCAATTCTGATTGCGCAAAGCCTTGGAGCACAGAACGTGCAAAGGGCTGCAGAGTTATACAACAAGGGGTTCTATGCAGAGGCCGTGCAGGCCCTGGAGCAGGACAAATCGGCCACGGCCGAGGCCTACCGGGCCCTGAGCGCCCTCCAGCTCAAGAGTGAAGGGGCGGGCGTCAAGGCCGATGCCTTCATGAAAAAATTCCATGAGCACGCCCTGGTGCCCCAGGTGCGCTTCCTAAGGGCGCAGAACCTCTTTGACGAGGGAAAGTACGAGGAAGCCGCCGCCCAGCTGCGGGACATCAAGCCCGCCACCTTGCGTAAGGCCCAGTTGCCGGAATATCGCTATAAGCTGGGTTATGCCGCCTACAGCTACGGAGACTGGGAGGCCGCCATGCCCTGGCTGGAAGCCGCCACGGAGCCCTATTCGGATTATTCCGCCCCGTCGGCCTTCACCCTGGGCTATATCCATTATGCCCGGAGCCGCTTCTGGGAGGCCGAAAAATGGTTTGACAAGTGCAAGAGGGACTACCGCTTCAAGGAGCCTTCGCTCTACTATATCCTCGAATGCCGATTCAACGAAAAGGATTACGACTACGTGATTGCCCACGGGGAGGAGGTGATGGCGCAGGTCTCCGAAGACCGCCGTCCCCGCCTGAGCCGCATCCTGAGCGAGAGCTACCTGGTGCGGGGCAATGTGGACAAGGCCCGGGAGTATTATGAGGAAGGTTTGGGCGGAGGAACGGAGAACCGCTCGGACCACTTCCGCGCCGGCGAAATCGCCTACCTCTCCAGCGACTGGCAGGGCGCCGTAGACCGTTTCCTTCAGCTGGGAGACCGGGCCGATTCCCTGGGTCAGATAGCCTCTTACCAGATGGGTTTCAGCTATATCCAGCTGCACAACAAGGTGGCCGCCATGCAGGCTTTCCAGGAGGCATCGGCCCTGAACTACCAGGCCGATATCCAGGAGGACGCCTTCTACAATTACGCCAAGCTGGCCTTCGACCTGGGCAAGGACACCCAGCCCTTTTCCGAGTACCTGCGCAAGTACAATCGCCGCAACGACCAGATTTACTCCTACATGGCCATGGCGGCGCTCACCAACCATGACTACGAGGCTGCCGTTGAGGCCTACGACCATATCGACGAGCTGGACAGCCGCATGAAGGCCAACTACATGAAGGCCTACTTCCTCCGCGCCCGGGAACTCATGGAAACGGGCTCCTGGAGAATGGCGGCTCCGCTGCTGAAATCGGCCTCGTGGTACAGTCCCAAGACGGACGGCTTCTACCAGCTGTCCCGCTACTACTTGGGTGAATGCCTGTACAGGGACGGCCAGTGGGCCGATGCTCGCGGGGAATTCACGGAGCTTTACAACCGCAACGCCTTAAGGGGCCGTCCGGAAGGTGCCCTCCTGCCTTATCACGTGGCTTACAGCTATTTCAAGGAAGGGGATTACAGCCAGGCCCTCAAATGGTTTACCAAGTACTTGGAAGGCCGTTCCCTGGAAGCCGGTGAAGACGCCCAGACCCGCGTGGCCGACTGCTACTTCTTCTCCGGAGACTACAAGACGGCCCTGGAAGCCTATGAGAAGGAAATGGAGCTCTATCCCGGCAGCCAAACCCTGTATCCGCGTTACCGCGCCGGCGTGGCCAGCGGCCTGATAGACAAAAACCGCCGGAAGGTGCAGATTCTGGAACCCGCCCTCCAGGCCGATCCAGCCACGCCCTACTACGGGGAGTCCCTTTACGAGCTGGGCCGCGCCTATGTGTCCGTGCGGGACCGCGAAAACGCCATCCGGACCTTCCAGAACCTGAACAGCACCACCACAAACGCCTCGCTCAAGGACCTCGTGCTCCTGGAGCTGGGCATGGTGGAGCGCAACGCCGGCAACAAGGCCCGGGCGCTGGAATACTACAAGGAAGTGGTTTCCCGCGGCGGAGAGCACCGGGAAGATGCCCTCCTGGCCATCGAGGCCATCTACCGCACCAGCCGGGACCCTGACGGCTACCTGGCCTATGTGAACAGCCTGGGAAGCAGCGCCGGACGCACCGAGGAGGAGAAGGAAGAAGTCTACTTCTCCAGTGCGGAACAGGCCTACCTTGCCGGAGACTATGCCGGTGCCCAGGGCACGCTCACGTCCTATCTGGAAAAATATCCCCAGGCCGCATATGCCGCCAAGGCCTATTTCTATCTGGGCGAGTGCAGCCGCGAATCCGGCGCTAAGGAGCCCGCCATGGACTATTACCTCCGCGCCATGCAGGAGGGCTTGGACGGCGCCCTGGGAGAAAGCGCCCTGGCGGGTTATGCCAAACTTAACTACGAGACAGGCCGATACGGAAAGGCCTACGGCGCCTACGAGGAACTGAGGGAAACAGCCCGCCTGGAGGCCAACCGCCACGAGGCCCTCATCGGCCTGATGCGCAGCGCCTTCCGCGCCAAGGAATGGGCCGATGCCATCCCGGCCGCCGAAACCGTCCTGAATACCTTCAAGGACGCCTCCCTGGCCCGTGAGGCCCGTTATGTGAGGGCTAAGTCCCTGCTGAGCACCAGCCGCCGCCAGGAAGCCTTCCGGGACTTCGAGGTCCTTTCCAAGGAACCTTCCACGGACGAGGGCGCCGAAGCCACTTACCTTATCATCGAAGACCTCTACAACCGGGCGGAATTCGATACCATCCAAAGCCGCGTGTACGCATTCTCCGAGAAAGCCGGCGGCCAGAACTACTGGCTGGCCAAGGCCTTCATTGTGCTGGGAGACTCCTTCGCCGACCAGGGCAACATGACGCAGGCCCGCGCCACCTTCGAGAGCATCCGTGACGGCTATACGCCCCAGGGTCCCCAGGATGACGTTATGGACCAGGTGAACCTCCGTCTCCGTAAACTGAATTAGCCATGAAGAAAGAACTCATCATATCGGCCCTCCTGCTTGCTGCCGGAGCCGCCTACGCCCAGAACCTGAACCCGGTGGTGGAAGTTACGGGCGTGTATGCCCGCGAGGCCACGGGAATCGAGAAGCCTTCCCAGCTGAAGGCCCTGCCGGATTCCGTGTTCAAGTTCAACCTGGACTTCGATTACAGTGTCAAGAGCACTCCCTACAAGGGCGCCTACGAGTTTAATCCCTATCTGGTGACCATGCGTCCCGGGGCCCGTCTGAGCGGAGAGCAGAAGCTCTATCTGAAGGCCGGGGCCGGCTACTCCCTGCACCCGGAGGTGGATTTTGTGTGGAACCCCTTGAGAACGCAGAATTTCCGTCTCAACGTTTATGCGCAGCATAACTCCTACATAGGGTCTTTCCGGAATGTTTCCAAGCAGGACGGCATCTACACCTGGGATGGAACCGTCAAGGGAAACGGCGTGAACGCCCGCACCCAGGCCGGTATGGACCTCCTGTACGCCTTCAAGGGCGGGGAATTGTATGCCGACGTGCAGTACCGCAACGTGGCGGCTTCGGACGTTTTCCTGGCTGCGAATCCGTCTGTCCTCATGTATCACCGGGGCCAGCTTAGGGCCGGCATCCAAAATGTCCCCGGAGCCCGTTTCCTGTATGGTGTGAACACCCGCGTGGCCTACTTGAAAGACCCCGTGGATTACGAGCTTCATACGGTGACGGACCTCTCCCTGGGCTTCCGCGTGGGCCGGAACGCCTTCCGCGTGGGGGCCGGTGCAGAGACCGTCTCTTTTGCAAATGGTTTCGGCCTCAAGGTGGAGGCTGCTCCGCACTATGTGCTCTCCAGCGGGCGCTTCAATATGGACCTGGGCGTGAAGTTCTCCTTCATTTCCCGTTCGGAGGAGACGGTGTTCCCCTTCAAGTCCGGCTTCATATTCCCGGACGTGCACATCTCTTACCGCATTGCAGATGCCGTGGTGCTGCAGGCAGCCGCTACGGGCGGAGACCGCCTGAACAGTTACGACTCCCTGCTGGAACGCAACCCCTATCTGGGCAGTTATCTGTGGCACAGGGACGTGACCGTGGAGCGCTTCAACATCATGGCCGGTTTGCGCGGCAGCGCGGCGGGCCGCTTCTCCTACGACCTCAGGGCCGGCTACCAGCTGGTTTCCAACGAGTTCGGCTGGAGCTATTACAACAACGGAGAGCTTTCCATGGCCTATGTGAGCCCCCTGAGCACCATCTACGGCCAGCTGCAGCTGGGCTGGAACTCCGAGCACTGGGATGTATCGGCCTTTGTGAAATACGGTTACACGCCCATGCCCAAGCTGGAAACGGAGGTGGAGAAGAATGTCTTTGCCCCGGCCAGTTTCCGCGGGAACGGACACGTTTTCTACAAATGGGGCGGCCGCATCAAGCTGGGTGCCACGCTGGAAGGCCGCAGCAAGCTGCGGAGCCACACGCCCGTACCCGGCTTCCTGGACCTCGGGGCCTATGCGGAGTACGCCTTCGGGCGCCGTCTGGCCTTCTGGCTCAAGGGCGGCAACCTCCTGAACCAGAGCATCCAGCGTCTTCCCTTCGTGGTGGAGGGCGGCATTTACGGAACCGCCGGTATCCGTCTGGTGCTGTAGTCTTGGAATTCTCGTGTTTTTTTCCTATCTTTGCATGCTTATAGAAAATAGGAAAAAACATGATAGAAAACGAGCAGACACGTCAGGCGGAAGAGCAGTATTCGGCCAGCAGTATCCAGGTTCTGGAAGGCCTTGAGGCAGTTAGGAAGCGCCCCTCCATGTATATCGGCGATGTAGGCGAAAGAGGCCTGCATCACCTGGTGTACGAAGTGGTGGACAACTGTATAGACGAGGCCATGGCCGGCTTCTGCACGGACGTAGACGTAAAGATACTCCCGGACAACTCCATCAGCGTGAAGGACAACGGCCGCGGCATCCCCACCGGCATGCATGAGAAAGAGCACCGGAGCGCCCTCGAAGTGGTGCTTACCGTGCTGCACGCCGGCGGCAAGTTCGACAAGAACAGCTACAAGGTATCCGGCGGTCTGCACGGCGTGGGCGTGTCCTGCGTAAACGCTCTCAGTGACCTCCTGGTGGCGGAAATCCACCGTGAGGGAAAGGTTTTCCAGCAGAAGTATTCCAAGGGCAAGCCCATCACCCAGGTGGAGGTTATCGGAGAGGCCAATGACACCGGCACCACCATTACCTTCCACCCGGATGCCACCATCTTCACCCAGACCATCGTCTACAAATACGAAACCCTGGCCAACCGCCTGCGTGAGCTGGCCTATCTCAACAAGGGCATCCGCATCACCCTGACGGACCTCCGCTCCTTAGTTGACGAGTTTGAGACCGCGGCCGACGGAGAGCGTCATGCCACGGGCAGGCAGGTGTACCGCTCGGATGTCTTCTACAGCGAGCAGGGCCTCAGGGAATTCATCAACTACCTGGACGCCGGGGAGGAGAAACTCATTCCGGAAGCCATCTGCGTGAACACGGACAAGGTGATTCCCATAGACATCGCCCTGCAGTACAATACCGGTTTCCGTGAGCGGATTTACTCTTATGTGAACAACATCAACACCATCGAAGGCGGCACCCACCTCCAGGGCTTCAAGATGGGTCTGTCCCGTTCCCTTAAGAACTATGCGGAAAAAAACAACCTCCTGAGCAAGTTCAAGGGAGACCTCAGCCCCGAAGACTTCCGCGAAGGCCTCACCGCCGTCATTTCCGTGAAGGTGGCCGAACCGCAGTTCGAGGGCCAGACCAAGACCAAGCTGGGTAACCCGGAGGCCACATCGGCCGTATCGCAGGCCACCGCCGCCGCCCTGGACCAGTACCTGGAGGAGCATCCCAAGGAGGCCAAGACCATCGTGGAGAAGGTGGTGCTGGCCGCCACGGCCCGTGCCGCCGCCCGCAAGGCCCGCGAAATGGTACAGCGCAAAACCCCCATGGGAGGCGCCGGCATGCCCGGCAAACTGGCCGACTGCTCGGACCATGATCCGGAGAAGTGCGAGCTCTTCCTGGTGGAGGGAGACTCTGCAGGCGGTACCGCCAAGCAGGGCCGTGACCGCCGCATCCAGGCCATCCTGCCCCTGCGCGGTAAAATCCTGAACGTAGAAAAGGCCGCCCAGGACCGCGCCTTCGAGAGCCAGGAAGTGAGAAACATCTACACCGCCCTGGGTGTGACCGTGGCGCAGGAAGACGAATCCGGAGAAAAGCACATGGACCTTTCCAAGCTCCGTTACCACAAGGTGATTATCATGACGGATGCCGATGTGGACGGTTCCCACATCGCCTGTCTCATCCTCACCTTCTTCTTCCGCTACATGTTCGACCTTATCAAGAACGGATATGTATACCTGGCCACGCCGCCGCTCTATCTGGTGAAGAAGGGCAAGGAGGAGCGTTACTGCTGGACGGACGCCCAGCGGGAAGCCGCCACCGCCGAACTGGGCCGCGGAACGGACAAGGGAGTGACCGTACAACGTTACAAAGGTCTGGGTGAAATGAGTGACACCCAGCTGTGGGAAACCACCATGGACCCGTCCCGCCGCGTCCTCCGGCAGATTACCATCGAGAACGCCGCCGACGCGGAGCGTACCTTCTCCATGCTCATGGGAGACGACGTGCCGCCGCGCCGCGCCTTCATCGAAGAAAACGCCCACTATGCAAATATCGACGCCTAAGATACCCCGGAAGTTCCTTCCGCTCATCTTTGTTTTCGCAGTCCTCGTGCTCCTGATGCCCCGGACCGCGAAATTCAATTATGATTATAAGAAAGGAACGCCCTGGCCTTACGAAACGCTGGTCTCGGAATTTGACTTCCCCATCCTGAAGACGGACGAGCAGATTCAGGCCGAAAGGGAACAGGCCGGAAACATCGTAATCCCGTATTACCGTTATTCAGAGGAGGTTACGTCCTCGGTGGTGAAGAATGTCCAGAGCCTGGACCTGGGCAAGCACAACTCCCTGCGGCCGGCCATCGTGAACCGCCTGGGAGAGATTTACGCCCGCGGCGTCATCTCCGACAGCCGCGTGAAACTGGACCTGGACTACCGGGCCGAAGTATCTGACAACCTGATCTATATCCAGAAGAACAAGCGTGCCACCCAGTACCCCCGCTCGGAGGTGTACAAAGTGTCCGACGCCAAGGACCAGCTGGTGGCCTCCATGGCCAAGAGCTACCCTTCGGTGAACCTGGATTCGCTGTTCCGCCGGGCCTCCGTGTACTCGGTCATCGTTCCCAACCTCCTGTACGACCAGTCCATGACGGAACTGGCCCATACGGGCTCCTCGGACTACATTTCCCCCACGCTGGGCTATGTGCGGGCCGAGGAAAAGATTGTCTCCAAGGGAGAGATTGTGACGGCCGAGGTGGCCCAGATCCTGGACAGCTACAAGGAAGAATACAACAAGGTGTACGGCTACGGCGCTCCGCGGGTGCTGCTGTACATCGGCAATATCCTGCTGGCCCTGGCGCTGCTGGTGGTGCTGTATTTCTGCATCTACTACACCAACCGGGGCGTGTTTGAAGACAAGAACCGCTACTACTATCTTCTTACGGTGTTCGTGCTGGTGGCGGTGATCACCTTCCTGCTGGAGCGGGTGGCGCCGGCGGGCCTCTATATGATGCCCTATCCGGTGTTTGCCCTGTACCTGCTGGCCTTCTTCAGAAAGCGCCTGGTGCTGCCGGTCTATATGGTGTACCTGCTGCCGCTGCTCATTTTCTGCGGAGGCGGCATGGAACTCTTCGTGATGTATCTGGTGGCCGGGACGGTGACGCTGGAAACCTTCGGCCATCTTTCCACCGGCTGGAAGCAGTTTGTGAACGCCGCCATTATCTTCGGGGTGGAGATTGCCGTGTACGTGGGCTTCCGCCTCATCGACGCCGGCAGCCTGTCCCTGTGGTGGTTGAGCGGCATCCGCATCTTCGTGGGCGCCATTGCCACGGTGGCCCTGTACCCGCTCATCTACCTGTTCGAGCGCATCTTCAACCTGGTCTCCGTCACCCGCCTGGAAGAGATGGCCGATACCCACAACCCGCTGCTGCAGGAACTGAGCGCCAAGGCGCCGGGCACCTTCCAGCACTGCCTGCAGGTGATGAACATGGTGGACGCCGTGGGCCGCGCCACCGATGCCGACGTTGCCCTGCTGCGGGCCGCCGCCCTCTACCACGACATCGGTAAAATGCAGAACCCCCTCTGCTTCGTGGAAAACGAGAGTTCCAGCCCCGAGGCGGAGAAATACCACGACGGAAAATCGGCCAAAGAGAGCGCCCAGGACATCATCCGACACGTGGACGACGGTCTGGCCATTGCCACGGAGCACCGCCTCCCGGACCAGATCAAGGCCTTCATCCGCTCGCACCACGGGACCACCTGCACCGCCTATTTCCTCAATAAGTATTTGAACGAAGGGGGAGACCCGCAGGATACATCGGCCTTCTACTATCATGGGCAGAAGCCGGTGACCAAGGAGCAGGTAATCCTGATGGTGTGCGACTCTATTGAGGCGGCGTCCCGGACCATGAAGGAATTCACGCCCGAGGCCTGCGACCGCTTTGTGGAGAACATTGTGGCGGGCAAGGAGAAAATGGGCCAGTTCGAGGACGCGGACATCACCCTGCACGACCTCAACCTGATGAAAAACATGCTCAAGACCTACCTTCTGCAGATTTTCCACGGAAGGGTGTCTTATCCCAAGAGAAAAAGATAAATAATTTATAATCAATAAAAAACTATGAATGTAACCCACATCCAACCCGATGCGCTCAACTATACGCTGACCATCGAGATTGCAGCAGAAGATTATGCCGAGCCGCTGCGCAAGCGCCTCAATGAGTACAAACGCAAGGCCGATATCAAGGGCTTCCGTAAGGGAATGGCCCCCATGCAGCTGATTCAGCGCATGTACGGAGACCAGGCTCTTTACGAGAGCGTGAACGGCTTGGTAGGAGACACCATCGACAAGTTCATCGCCGACAACAAGGTGCGCGTGCTGGGAGAGCCCATGCCCGCCGAAGACCAGCCCCAGCTGTCCTGGAAGGCCGGTGAAAGCTTCACCTTCAAGTTCGACATTGCCCAGACTCCGGAACTGAACATAGAGGTGGGCAAGGATGACAAGATTCCTTACTACGAGATTAACATCACCGCCGCCGAGAAGAAGGCCCAGAAGGAGCAGCTTCTCCAGCAGTACGGTTCCCTGCAGGAAGGCAAGAAGGCCGGTGAGCAGGACTACATTGTGGCCGATATCGAGAACGAGGGCCACAAGGCCGAGGGCGTGTATGTTTCCGTCTCCCATGTGGCCGAAGAGGCCCGCGGAGCCTTCCTGGGTAAAAAAGCCGGAGACAAGTTCCAGGTGGATGTGAACGCCGCCTTCCCCAACGAGACAGACCGTGCCGCCATGCTCAAGGTCCAGAAGGACCAGCTGGCTTCCCTGGACCCGATGTTCACCTTCACCGTTGTGAACGTGAAGACTTATGTGGCCGCCGAGGAGAACCAGGAAACCTACGACAAGATTTTCGGCGAGGGCAAGGTGACTACGCCCGAGCAGTTCGAGCAGAAGATTGAGGAGCGCATCAAGGCTTCCCACGAGCAGGAGGCCAACTACCGCTTTGGGGCCGACGTGCGCAAGTACTTCGTTCAGAAGGCCCAGCTGGAACTGCCGGAGGCCTTCTTGAAGAGATGGCTGGTATATGCCAACGAGGGCAAGTTCACCGCCGAGCAGGTGGAGAAGGAGTTCCCGGCTTTCCTGGAGGACTTCAAGTGGCAGCTGGTTCGCGGTTCGCTCATGCAGAAGTTCGGTCTTAAGGTATCCCAGGCCGATCTGCAGGCCGCCGCAGAATCCTTTGTGGCCTATCAGTATGCCATGTACGGCATGGCCGGTGTCCCGGAGAACATCATCAAGTCTTCCGCGGAGAATGTGCTTCAGGACCAGAACCAGCATCGTCGTCTGGAAGAGCAGTGCGAGGACAACCTCACCATCGCCAAGGTCCGTGAAGAGGTGACGCTCCAGACCAAGAAGATTTCCCAGGACAAGTTCCGTGAACTTAAATAACTACAGAAATTTTTGTTTGAAAACCGTCGGCTTCGCCGACCCCTCCCACCGCTTCGCGGCGGGCCCCTCCCTCTTACAGGGCCGAGGGTGGCCATGGGTTTTCAAACAATAAATTTCTTCCGTTAATTGAATATGACAGACTTTGACAAATTTGCCGTGAAGGGCCGTGGAATCAGTTCCATGACCCTTTCCAGGTATACGTCCATTTATGACGGATACATCAATCCCACCATTACGGAGGAGCGGAAACTGAATGTGGCGCAGATGGATGTGTTCAGCCGTCTGATGATGGACCGCATCGTGTTTCTGGGGGTTCCCATCGACGACGATGTGGCCAACATTATCCAGGCGCAGCTGCTTTTCCTGGCCTCCAATGACCCCAATGCCGATATCACCCTGTACCTGAATACCCCCGGCGGGCAGGTACACAGCGGCCTGGGTATCTATGATACCATGCAGCTGGTGCAGCCGGACGTGGCTACGGTGTGCACGGGCATGGCGGCCTCCATGGGCGCCGTGCTGCTGTGCGCGGGGCAGAAGGGCAAGCGCAGTGCGCTGCCGCACTCCCGGGTGCTTATTCACCAGCCGCTGGGCGGTGCCCAGGGCCAGGCCACGGAGATTCTCATCGCCGCCAAGGAGATAGAGAAAACCCGGACGGAACTCTTCGGCATCATTGCCTCCCACACGGGACAGAGCGTGAAGAAGGTGGCCCAGGACGGCGAGCGGGACTATTGGATGACGGCCGAGGAGGCCAAGGCTTACGGCATGGTGGACGAAATCCTGAGCCGTAAAAAATAAGGATTAGCATGCCCAAGAAAATTCAAGACCAGCACTGCGTGTTCTGCGGCCGGTCCGGGGCCGAAGTGCCGTTCATGCTGCAAGGCCTGAACGGCTATATCTGCTCCGACTGCGTGCGCCTGGCGGCGGAGTACCTGGACGAGGCCGAGAGTACGGTGGCCCGGAAGGGCAAGGCCGCTCCCAAGCTGGGTCCGGCTCCCAAGCCCCAGGAAATCAAAGACTATCTGGACCAGTATGTGATTGGCCAGGACCGCGCCAAGAAGGTGTTGGCTGTGGCGGTGTACAACCACTACAAGCGGGTGCAGCATAACCTCATAGAGAAGCCCCAGGACGGGGTGGAGCTGGAGAAGAGCAATATCCTGCTGGTGGGCCCCACCGGCACGGGCAAAACCCTGCTGGCCCGTACCATCGCCAAGCTCCTGGACGTGCCCTTCACCATTGTGGACGCCACCGTCCTCACGGAGGCCGGCTATGTGGGCGAAGACGTGGAGAGCATCCTTACACGCCTGCTCCAGGAGGCCGATTTCGACCAGGTGAAGGCGGAGCGCGGCATCGTGTTCATCGACGAAATTGACAAGATTGCCCGTAAGAGCGACAACCCCTCGATTACCCGCGACGTGTCCGGCGAGGGCGTGCAGCAGGCCCTGCTGAAGCTGCTGGAAGGCAGCGTGGTGAACGTTCCGCCCAAGGGTGGCCGCAAGCACCCGGAGCAGGAGTTCATCCACGTGAACACCCAGAATATCCTCTTTATCTGCGGTGGCGCCTTCGAGGGCATCGAGCGGCACATCGCCCTTCGCAAGAACACCCAGATTATCGGCTTCGGGGCTGAGGAGAAGCAGCGTATAGCCAAGGACAACCTCCTGGAATATGTGGACGCCATGGACCTGCGGGCCTATGGCCTGATTCCGGAGATTGTGGGCCGTCTGCCCGTGATTACCTACTTGGACCAGTTGGACCGGGGCAGCCTCCGCCGCATCCTCACCGAGCCCAAGAACGCCCTGATTCGCCAGTACCAGAAGCTTTTCGAACTGGACGGCATCAAACTGGAAGTGGAGGACGAGGCGCTGGATTTGATTGTGGACACCTCCATCAAAAACAAGCTGGGCGCACGCGGCCTTCGTTCCATCTGCGAGCGGGTCATGGCCGATGCCATGTTTGAGGCGCCATCGGCCAAAAAGAAAACATTCCAATTGACAGCCGATTACGTGAGAAAACGCTTGGCAGATTGACAAAAACTTTGTATCTTTGCGGGCTTTTAAAAGGCTCCTTTGGCCTTTTGGTGCAATGGGGTGCTTGAAACAAAGCACTGAGTAACACATTTTAACAAACAAATTATGAAGCATTTTACGCTTAAAGGCGAGATTCGCCAAAAAGGCAACAAGGCCGTGCTGAAGGCCTTCCGCGCCCAGGGTCTGGTTCCCTGCAACCTCTATGGTCAGGGTGTAGACAACATCCTTTTCACCGTTAACGAGAAAGAGCTCAAGGGTCTTACCCACACTCCCGCTTCCTATATCGTGGATCTGGAGCTGGGCGGAAAAACCTACACCGCCGTGGCTCACGAGTACCAGTGGCATCCGGTAGATGACAACTGCCTCCACGTGGATTTCCTCTCCGTGAACGAGACTAAGCCCATCGTGATTTCCGTTCCGCTGAACATTACCGGTCACCCCAAGGGTGTGCAGGCCGGTGGTAAGTTTGTCCAGAGCGCCCGCAGCCTGAAGGTTTGCGCCCTCATGAAGGACCTCCCGGATCAGCTGGACATCGATGTTACCCCGCTGGAGCTGGACAAGCGCATGGTAGCCGGCGACCTCAAGTTCGAAGGTCTTCAGATTGTCTCCGACAAGAATACCATCATCTGCTCCGTGAAGACCACCCGTGCCATGCAGCAGGCCGCTCAGGAGGCTGCCAAGAACGGTGGTGAGGCTGCTGCCCAGTAAGGATGGCTGCCACCTACCTGGTTGTTGGGCTGGGAAATATTGGCGCCGAATACGCCAATACCCGCCACAACATGGGATTTATGATATTGGATGCCTGGGCTCAGGCATCCAATGTCCTTTTCAAGACGGAGCGTTACGGCGCCGTGGCGGAGGTCTCCTTCAAGGGCCGATGGTTCGTCCTCCTCAAGCCTTCCACCTACATGAACCTGAGCGGCAACGCCGTGCGCTACTGGATGCGCCAGCTCAATCTGCCCCTGGAGAATCTGGTGGTCATTTCCGACGACCTCAATCTCCCCTTCGGCACCATCCGCATGCGTGCAAGCGGCTCTGCAGGCGGCCATAACGGTTTGGAGAACATTGCCGAATGCCTGGAAAGCCAGCAGTGGGCCCGTATCCGCGTAGGAATAGGAAACGACTTCTCCCGCGGCGGACAAATAGACTTTGTGCTTGGGGATTTGTCGGCCGCCGAGAAGGAGCAGATTCAGGACATTTCCGCCCGGGTAATCCAGGGGGTGAAAGACCTTTCCACCGTGGGTATCGCACGGGCCATGAATACGCTCAATACCAAGAAAAAGCCTTCGGAAACGGCTGAAAGTTAAATTTTATTGCCGTAAAACGTTAAAACGTTGCAAAAAATTCATTTTTTTTGCAACGTTTTCTTTTTTTCTGCATCTTTCATATAGGTTTAGGTTTTAGTACACGTCAAAAGACCGGGTGTTTGGATTCGTTCAAATGTCCGGTTTTTTGCTTTGCTCCTTATTCCGAGGATGGTGCTGCAGCACGGACTTGTGCCAGGTTTGGGTGTCAATATGGGTGTAAATTTCCGTGGTGAGGATGGATTCGTGTCCCAGCATTTCCTGGACTATCCTTAAATCGGCCCCGTTTTCTATCAGATGCGTGGCGAAGGAATGGCGGAAGGTGTGGGGAGAGATTTCCTTGCGGATGCCGGCGGCCATGGCCTGGTCCTTCACCAGCTTAAAGATGGAGATGCGGGAGAGGGGTTTCCCGAAGCGGTTCAGAAAGAGGATGTCATCGCTCTGACGGTCGGCCGGGGCGGGCCTGTCTTCCAGATAGGCGCGGATGGCATCGGCCGCCATTTCTCCGAGGGGCACCAGGCGCTGCTTGTTCCCCTTGCCGATTACATTGACAAAGCCCTCGTCCAGGTATACGTGCGAAACGCGGAGGGTAGCGGCTTCACTCACGCGCAGGCCGCAGCCGTAAAGCACCTCCAAGATGGCCCTGTTGCGTTTTCCGAAGGGGGCTTTGAGGTCTACGGATTCCAGGATGGCTTCCACTTCCTCAAGACTGAGCACCGCCGGCAGGTACTTTCCCAGTTTGGGGGCGTCCACCCTGTCGCAGGGGTTCTCCTTTACCTCGCCCTCCTGGATGCACCAGTCAAAAAAGCTTCTGAGGCTGCTCAGGAGGCGGGCGGTGCTTCTTTTGGAGAGGCCATCGGCCCCGGTTTTGCCCAGATAGTCCGCAATATCATCTGAGGATATCTCCGAGGGCTTTTTGTCCACCGCTTTCAGGAATTCTTCCACGTCGTGCCCGTAGCTTGCCACCGTGTTGGGTGACAGGCCCCGTTCAATCCGCAGATAGTATTTGAAATCCTTTATCATTACGCAAAATTAACGAATTATTGTTAATTTTGTAAAATGATGCGTAAAACTGTCATATTCATGCTGGCGGCCCTGTGTGCCGTAAGCTGCTTCAAAGACCCTAATTTTGACCCGATTTCCGGCGAGTCGGGCTCGGTTTCGCCTGCTTCGCGGGTGAAGACGGAGGAAACCCGGCACGTGCTCCTGATGGTATCGGCCGGATATAACAGCCTTTCATCCTACCTGACCGACGATTTGGAAGACCTGGCTTCCGGCTCTCTCCCGCTTTTCAACCGGCAGGCCGATGTTCTGCTGGTTCTGAGCCGCCTGCCGCAGAACCGCCTCTCCAGCACCAATGCGCCGGTGCTGTTCCGGATGTATGCCGACAAGAATGGGGAAGTGGCGCGGGACACCCTTCTTACCTGGGGCACTTCTACACCGCTCTGCACACCGGACATGCTTGCCGATGCGCTCAACTATGTCAAGGACCATTTTCCCGCCAAGGGCTATGGGATGGTGTTTTCCTCCCACGCTTCCGGCTGGATTCCGCAGATTGAAGCCAAGTCCGGGACCAAGACGGTGGGCCAGGACAAGCAGGGGAGCAGTTCCTTCGAAATCGACATGGAGGAATTTGCCGCCGCCATCCCGCTCCGCATGGACTACATCCTCTTCGACGCCTGTTTCATGGGCTGCGTGGAGGTGGCCTGGCAACTGAGGGAAAAGGCCGATATAGTTGGCTTCTCTCCGGCCGAGGTGCTGGCGGAAGGTTTTGTGTATAAGACGCTTACCCAGCGCCTGTTTCAGAAGACGCCGGACCCTGTGGCTGTGTGTCGGGACTATTTTGAGCAGTACAACCCTGTGAGCGGATCGGCCACCATTACCGTGGTGGACACCCGGAAGATGGACCGCCTGGCAACCGTTTGCAAGCAGCTCTTCCAGAAGTACCGGGAAGGCATCTATAGCCTGGAATGGACCGATGTGCAGTATTACTTCCGTCCCGGTTTTGCGTATTCGGCCGATGTAAAGCATCTGTTTGATATTCAGGATATTCTGGTGCAGGCCGGCATTTCCGCAGAGGATAAGGCCGGTTTTGATGCCGCCCTGAAGGAGTGCATCCTCTACGAGGCCCATACCCCGCAGTTCCTGAGCGTCCCGCTTACGCGCGCCTGCGGCTTGTCCATGTATCTGCCCACTTCCGGGACCTACGAACTTACCTCGTATTATGCCGGGCATGTGGCCTGGAACAAAGCAACGGAATTGATTGTAATGAAATAATATGAAAGATTTTGTCAAGACCATTGTGGCCGTGATTTGTGCCTTTGTCATCTGGGGCATCATTCGCGGCATCTTCTTCCTCATTATGCTGGGCTCCATGGCCATTACCGGCAGTTCCACGCCCTCCATCCCCAAGACGGGCGGCGTGCTGGACTTGAACCTCTCCACCTTCTCGCTGGGAGAGCAGACCCAGAGCGAGCCGGCTCCTTCACTGAACTCCATGTCCCTGGAAACCACCCCCACGGTGGGCATCCGCGACGCCATTCTGGCCCTGCAGGAAGCGGCCACGGACCCGGCCATCAAGTTTGTATTTTTGCGGCCGGACGGTGCCATGGGCGGGCTCTCCCAGATGGAGGAGCTTCGTGGGGCGCTATCGGCCTTCCGTGAGTCTGGAAAACCTATTCTGGCCTATACGGAAACGCCCGGCAATGGTTCTTACTACCTGGCTTCCGTGGCCGATAAAGTCCTAATGGGAAGCGCCCACGGAGGTACTTACGGCCTGCTCGGCCTGGCCTCCCAGTCCTTCTTCTTGAAGGACCTTCTGGACAAGGTGGGCGTGAATGTGCAACTTATCCGGCACGGCAAATACAAGAGCGCCGGCGAGATGTTCATCCGCAACTCCTCCTCGCCCGAGAACCGTGAGCAGAATCAGGTGATGATCAACTCTTTGTGGAAGGCCATGTCCTCTGTGACGGCCGCATCCCGTGACATGAGCGAAGAGCAGTTCAATGCCATTATCGACAATTTGGTGTTGGTTACTCCGGAAGATTTTGTCTCCAACGGGCTGGTGGACGAGCTGGTAGATTATGCCGGCCTGCAGAATAAGATAAAAACCCTGGCGCAGGTGGAGGATTACAAGAAGGTTCACCTGGTTTCCCTGCCTTCCTATATTGACGTCAAAGTATCGGCCAAGCCTTCCAAGAACAAGGTGGCCGTCCTTTATGCCGACGGCGAGATTGTGGACGGCAGCGGCAAGTCCCAGGTGGCCGGAGACCGCTTCATGAAGCTGGTGGAAAAGCTGCGCAAAGACAAGAACGTGAAGGCCGTGGTGCTTCGCGTGAACTCTCCGGGCGGCAGCGTATCTGCCTCGGTGAAGATTCGCACGGCGCTGGATTCCCTCATGAAGGAGAAGCCCTTGGTGGCCTCCTTCGGCGATTATGCGGCTTCCGGCGGCTATTGGATTTCCAGCGGTTGCCAGAAGATTTATGCCGATGCCACCACCATCACCGGTTCCATCGGCGTGTTCTCCCTGATTCCGGAATTTTCCAAGGTGGCGGGGAAAGTGGGCGTTGGCGTGGAAACCATCGGCTCCAACAAGCACAGCGACATGATGTCCTTGATGCGGCCCTTCGACGCCGCCGAGCTCTCCTACATGCAGGCCTCCGTGGAGGATATTTACGAGCTCTTTGTGAACCTGGTGGCTACTTCCCGCGGGCTCTCCGTTGAGCGCGTGGACCAGATTGCGCAGGGCCGAGTCTGGGCCGCTGCGGATGCCCTGGAGATTGGGCTGGTGGACGAGATCGGTACCCTTCAGGATGCCATTTCCTACGCAGCCGCCCTGGCCGACCTGCCCTCCTCCGATGACTACGCCGTGGCTTCCTATCCCGCCGTGCCGTCTTTCTTCGAGCAGCTGATGAGCCAACTGGGCGGTATGGGTTCCGGCATGGATTCCCGCCTGGGCCTGGATGGCCGCCTCCGCGCATTGAAGAGCTATGAGCCGGGCCGTTTCTATGCCCGTTTGCCTTACGATTATGAGATTCGGTAAGTTATTGGTTCGTTGCAGGTGACGCTTTGTTGTGTCGCAGGTCTCCGTTTTTGGGCTGGCCTGCGACGTTTTTTTGTCCCTGTTGCCGATTGGTGTCGCCGGTCGGCCGAATTTTGGGGACCTGCAACGGTTCCGGGCCAGACCGGTTACGGTTCTTTGTTTGCCCTGTGACGGCGCTTTTTTATCGGCCTGTTTTTAGGACTTACGTTGCAGGTGACGTCGTTTTACGTCGCAGGTCCTCTTTTTTTGCGTGACCTGCGACGTTTTTTTGTCCCTGTGGCCGATTGGTGTCGCCGGCCGGCCGAATTTTGGGGACCTGCAACGGTTCCGGGCCAGACCGGTTACGGTTCTTTGTTTGCCCTGTGACGGGGCTTTTTTATCGGCCTGTTTTTAGGACTTACGTTGCAGGTGACGCTTTGTTGTGTCGCAGGTCTCCGTTTTTGGGCTGGCCTGCGACGTTTTTTTGCCCCTGTTGCCGATTGGTGTCGCCGGCCGGCCGAATTTTGAGGACCTGCGACGGTTCCGGGCCAGACCGGTTACGGTTCTTTGTTTGCCCTGTGGCGGGGCTTTTTTATCGGCCTGTTTTTTTATTGACGGAAAATACCTATATTTGTAAGGTAAGAACCGCATTTTACGGGAAGGGCAATCGGCGGGCTGCTGGGTCAGTAGCGCAAAGATGGAATTCGCTGAGTTTCAAGCCTTTACTTTTCTCCACCTGCCTTTTTTGAGACGGGTGGGGGAATTAAAGAAGTGACTAATCGCTAAACATATATGCAACGTTCAATTATTATCACCGGTGGTGCCGGGTTTATCGGCAGCCATGTGGTCCGGCTTTTTGTGAACAAATATCCGGAGTACAAGATTATCAACCTGGATAAATTGACCTATGCCGGCAATCTGGCCAACCTGAAGGATATCGAGGACAGGCCCAATTACAAGTTCGTGAAGATGGATATCTGCGACTTCGAGGGGGTGCTGAAGCTGATGCGGGAGGAGCAGGTGGACGGTATCATCCACCTGGCGGCCGAGAGCCACGTGGACCGCTCCATCAAGGACCCTTTCACCTTTGCGCAGACCAATGTGATGGGTACGCTGAGCCTCCTGCAGGCCGCGAAGACGTATTGGCTGGAGGAGGGTGCTCTGTCCCAAACCTCCTCCATTCCCTGCAGGTTCTACCACATTTCCACGGACGAGGTGTACGGGGCGTTGGAGATGACGAATCCGGAGGGGATTAAGCCGCCGTTTACCACCAAGGCGTCTTCCGGGACGCACCACCTGGCCTATGGCAGCAAGTTCTTCACGGAGGACCTCAAGTACCAGCCGCATAGCCCGTACAGCGCCGCCAAGGCGTCGAGTGACCACTTTGTGCGGGCCTTCCACGACACCTACGGCCTGCCCACCATCGTGACCAACTGCTCCAACAACTACGGTCCCTACCAGTTCCCGGAGAAGCTGATTCCGCTGTTTATCAACAACATCCGCCACCGCAAGCCCCTGCCCGTCTATGGCAAGGGAGAGAACGTGCGCGACTGGCTGTACGTGGAGGACCATGCACGTGCCATCGACCTCATCTTCCATGAGGGCAAGATAGGGGAGACGTACAACATCGGCGGCTTCAACGAGTGGAAGAACATTGACATCATCAAGGTGCTCATCAATACGGTGGACCGCCTGCTGGGCCGTCCGGAAGGGGCCGACATGGACCTGATTACCTATGTGACGGACCGCGCGGGGCACGACCTCCGCTATGCCATCGACTCCTCCAAACTGCAGCGGGAGCTGGGCTGGGAGCCGTCCCTGCAGTTCGAGGAAGGCATCGAGAAGACGGTGCGCTGGTACCTGGACAACCAGGACTGGCTGGACAACGTGACTTCCGGCGACTACCAGAAGTATTACGAAAGCATGTATAAAGGCCGATGAATTTCATAGCAAAACTTGCGTGGACCGGGCTGATGGCCATCTTGCTGGCCGCCCCCCTGCAGGCGCAGAAACAGATTGTGGTGGCGTATGTGGGCGCCGGGAGCGACGAACTGCCGGACATGAGCCTGATGACGCACATCGACTATGCCTTCGGGCATGTGAACGAGACCTTCGACGGCATTGTGATAAGCCGGCCGGAGCGTTTAGAGGCCATTGTATCGGCCAAAGGAGAGGTGAAAGTGTGCCTTTCCGTGGGCGGCTGGGGGAGTGGCCGGTTCAGCGAGATGGCGGCCACGGAGGCCGGCCGGAAGGCGTTTGCCCTGGACTGCGCCCGGGTAATCCGGGAGTACGGGCTGGACGGGATAGACCTGGACTGGGAGTATCCCACCAGTTCGGCCGCGGGCATATCGTCTTCGCCGGACGATACGCAGAACTTCACGCTGCTGGTGACGGAGATCCGGGAGGCTATCGGCCCGTCCAAATTGCTGACGCTGGCAACGCCCGCCGGAGCGCAGTACTTCGACTTCCCGGCCATCCTGCCCATCGTGGACTGGGTGAACGTGATGTCCTACGACATGGGCCGTCCGCCCATGCACAACGCGGCGCTGTACAAAAGCGGCATTTCCCGCTGGATGACCACCGACGGGGCCGTGAAGGCGCATTTGAAAGCCGGCGTACCGGCCGACAAGATGGTGGTGGGCATGCCGTTCTATGGCCATGGGGACCGGAAGACGTACCCGGACTATGTGGACTACAAGGACATGCAGCCGCCGGTGGAAGGCATCCATGAAGTATGGGACAGCACCGGTCATGTGCCGTACTATGCCAATGCGGAAGGGCGCATGGTGCTGGGCTTCGACAACGTTCAGTCCATCACGGACAAGTGCGAGTACATTGTGTCGCAGGGCGTTTTGGGCGCCATGTACTGGGAGTACAACTGCGACAACGCCACCCACGACCTGGCCCGCACGGTGGCGCGGATTGTTTTGGGCCGATGATTTACCGGCCGGGTGCGTGAGGTGTCCGTAATTTTGGGACACCTCTACCAAAAAAGGCCTTTTTTGCGGGAGGTGTCCGTGTTTTGGGGACACCTCACACGGTTGAATTTATTTTACATCGAACAATATGAAAATTGCAGTAGCAGGAACGGGCTATGTGGGCCTGTCGATAGCCACACTTCTGGCGCAGCACAACGAAGTGGTGGCGGTGGATGTGATTCCGGAAAAGGTGGAGAAGATTAACCGCCGGGAGAGTCCCATCCAGGACGAATACATTGAGAAGTATCTGAAGGAGAAGCCGCTGAATCTGGTGGCGACGCTGGACGGACGCAAGGCCTATGCCGATGCGGATTTTGTGGTGATTGCGGCTCCTACCAACTACGACTCCAAGAAGAATTTCTTTGACACTTCCCATGTGGAGGAGGTGATTGAGCTGGTGCTGGAGGTGAATCCGGACGCGGTGATGGTAATCAAGAGCACCATCCCGGTGGGCTACACCAAGGCCGTGCGGGAGAAGTTCAGCTACCGGGAAAGGCTCTCTGACGGCAGTTTCCGGGTGGTGGTTCCCAAGATTATCTTTGCGCCGGAGTTCCTGCGGGAAAGCAAGGCGCTGTATGACAACCTGTATCCGTCACGTATCATTGTGGGTTACGATGAAGAATCTCTAGCGCAGGCCGCTCACACCTTCGCCTCTATCATCAAGGAAGGCGCCATCAAGGAGGACGTTCCGGTGCTGTTCATGGGCTCCACGGAGGCGGAAGCGGTGAAACTGTTCGCCAACACCTACCTGGCCCTGCGGGTGAGTTACTTCAACGAGCTGGACACCTATGCGGAGATGAAGGGCCTGGACACGCAGGCTATCATCGAGGGCGTCTGCCTGGATCCGCGGATAGGCACGCATTATAACAACCCCTCCTTCGGGTATGGCGGGTATTGCCTCCCCAAGGACACCAAGCAGCTCCTGGCCAATTTCAACGATGTGCCGGAGAACCTGATTAAGGCCATCGTGGATTCCAACCGGACGCGCAAGGACTTCATTGCGGACCGGGTGCTGGACAAGGCAGGGTACTACAGTTACACGGGCGCCAATGCCTTCGACTCCGCGAAGGAGCACGAGGTGGTGATAGGAGTGTATCGGCTCACCATGAAAACCGGAAGCGACAATTTCCGGCAATCGGCCATCCAGGGTATCATGAAGCGGATTAAGGCCAAGGGCGCGAAGGTGATTATCTATGAGCCCACGCTGGAGGACGGCTCCACCTTCTTCGGAAGCCGCGTGGTGAACGACCTGGCCTCCTTCAAGGATCAGGCCGATGCCATCGTTGCCAACCGTTATGATGCGGCCTTGGACGATGTGGCTGGCAAAGTTTACACCAGAGACATTTTTAAGCGTGATTAAGATAATAAAAACGGCGATTCCGGAGGTGTTGGTTCTGGAACCCAAGGTGTTCGGGGATGCCAGGGGGTACTTCATGGAGTCTTGGAGCCAGCGGGATTTTGACGCGGCGGTGCGGCCTGTGAAATTTGTGCAGGACAATGAGAGCCGGAGCTCCTACGGGGTGCTGCGGGGCCTGCATTTCCAGAAGGGCGCCTGTGCCCAGAGCAAGTTGGTGCGGGTTATCGAGGGCCGGGTGCTGGATGTGGCGGTGGATATCCGGAGGGGGTCTCCTACTTTCGGCCGATATGTGGCGGTGGAACTGAGCGGGGAGAATCACAGGCAATGCTTTGTGCCCAGGGGCTTTGCGCATGGCTTTGTGGTGCTGAGCCCGGAGGCCGTTTTCCAGTACAAGTGCGACTTCCCGTATGCGCCCGAGGCCGAGGCGGCCATCGCCTGGAACGACCCTTCGCTGAGCATTGACTGGGGCATCCCGGAAGCCGATATCCTCCTTTCCCAGCGGGACCGGAGCCATCCGTTTTTGGCCGATGCGCCGGAGCTGTTCGACTATAACATAGACTATTACGCGCAATGAAAATACTGGTAACAGGCGGCTGCGGACAGCTGGGAATGTGCCTGCGTCGGGTGATGCCGGACGCGCTTTTCTCTGACATTGTGGAGGCCCCCGGGACACTGCGTCTGGACATTACGGATTTGCAGGCCGTCCGCGAACTGGTGGCCCGGGAAGGGATTGACACCGTAGTGAACTGCGCGGGCTACACCAACGTGGAAAAGGCCGAGGAAGAGCCGGAGCTGGCGGAACTGCTGAATGCGAAGGCGGTGCAGAACCTGGCCGTGGCCATGAAGGAAGTGGACGGTCTGCTGCTGCATGTGAGCACGGACTATGTGTTTGGTAGCAAGTACAATACGCCCATTCCGGAGGAGGCCGCCCCGGCTCCGGAGAGCGCTTACGGGCGCAGCAAGCTGCACGGGGAAGAGGCCCTTGCGCGCGTGGGGTGTCGGCATGTCATCGTGCGTACCGCGTGGCTGTACAGCGAGTTCGGGAAGAACTTTGTGAAGACCATGCTGCAACTCACGGCGGAGCGCCCCGGCCTGAAGGTGGTCTTTGACCAGGTGGGAACGCCCACCTATGCCGGCGATTTGGCCGATGCCATTCTGCGGCTTCTCAAGATGGATGCGCCGGCGGGAATATACCACTTTACCAACGAGGGCGTATGCTCCTGGTATGACTTTGCGCAGTTAATCGGCCGGTATGGCGGGAGGACGTGCGACATCCGGCCCTGCCATAGCGGGGAGTTTCCCTCGAAGGTGAAGCGTCCGGCCTATTCCGTGCTGGACAAGTCCAAAATCAAGCAAAGCCTGGGCCTCCGTATTCCGCATTGGACGGAGTCCCTTCAACTATGTATCAATCATCTAAACAAACATTGAACATGAATCTGAAAGGAACAAAAACCGAAAAGAACCTGATGGAAGCCTTTGCAGGCGAATCCCAGGCCCGCAACAAGTACACGTATTACGCCTCCAAGGCCAAGAAGGACGGATATGTCCAAATCTCCAAGATTTTCGAGGAGACGGCCGCCAATGAGAAGGAGCATGCCGAGATTTGGTTCAAGTACCTGCACGGCGGCAGCGTGCCTTCTACCGTGGAGAACCTGAAGGATGCCGCCGAGGGCGAGAACTTCGAGTGGACCGACATGTACGACCGCATGGCCCGGGAGGCCGATGCCGAGGGCTTCAAGGAGATTGCCGCCAAGTTCCGCATGGTGGGTGCTATTGAGAAGGAGCACGAGGAGCGCTACCGCAAGCTCCTGAAGAACATCGAGGACGGCGTGGTGTTCTCCCGCGACGGAGACTGCATATGGCAGTGCTCCAACTGCGGCCACATTGTGGTGGGCAAGAAGGCCCCGGCCGTGTGCCCTGTCTGCGACCATGCCCAGAGTTACTTCCAGCTGAAGCCGGAGAATTATTAATCGGCATGAAAGGTATTGTACTGGCCGGGGGGTCGGGAACCCGCCTGTATCCCATCACCAAGGGGGTGAGCAAACAGCTGCTGCCCATTTTTGACAAGCCGATGGTGTATTATCCCATCAGCGCGCTCATGCTGGCGGGGATACGGGATATTCTCATTATCTCCACCCCGTATGACCTGCCGGGCTTTAAGCGGCTGCTGGGAGACGGCTCCGACTACGGCGTACATTTTTCGTATGCCGAGCAGCCTTCGCCGGACGGTCTTGCGCAGGCCTTCCTGATTGGGGAGGAGTTTATCGGCCGCGACAGCGTGTGCCTGGTGCTGGGAGACAACATCTTCCACGGAAACGGCTTCACCGAGCTCCTGCGGAGCGCAGTGGCGGATGCCGATGCCGGAAAGGCTACGGTTTTCGGCTATTGGGTGAGCGACCCGCAGCGCTACGGCGTGGCCGAATTTGACGCGGCCGGAAACTGCCTTTCCATCGAGGAGAAGCCGTCGCATCCCAAGAGCAACTATGCCGTGGTGGGCCTCTATTTCTACCCCAACAAGGTGGTGGAGGTGGCCAAGGGCATCAAGCCATCGGGCCGAGGAGAACTGGAAATTACCAGCGTAAACCAGAAATTTCTGAAAGACAGCGAGCTGAGGGTGCAGGTTTTCGGTCGGGGCTTCGCCTGGCTGGATACCGGCACCCACGACTCCCTGTCCGAGGCCTCCCTCTACATCGAGACCATCGAGAAGCGCCAGGGCCTCAAAGTGGCCTGCCTGGAGGAAATTGCCTTCCGGCAGGGCTGGATAAGTGCCGATAAACTCCGTGAGCTGGCACAGCCCATGGCAAAGAATCCCTACGGGCAGTACCTCCTGGGCCTGCCGGGGAAGAGTATTACGGATAGTTAGAAGGTGGCGTTGTGGTCGGGGAGCCAGTCGGTTTCCAACTGAAAGGAGTTGGCCTGGGCTTCAGCGGAGTAGAGGGTGCCAGTGAGTTTGGTGGTGCGGTTGCGCTGGAAAGGGACGCCGGTAGCCACTTTGCTGGAAAGCACCTGACCCTCCGCATCCAGCACATCCACGGTGACGTCCAGCGTCTGCTCGTCGGAGGCAAGGAAGAGGTAAGTGATGGAGCTTGAGGTAGTTCCCGCAGCAACACTGATATTTACGGTGTTGGAAAAGCCGGTGTTACTGGTGGCCAGGCCAGTCGTAGGATTGAAAGCCTTCCCGCCGCCGCTCAGGGTCATTCGCACGTTGGTGGCATCAGCCGCCCGGCCGTCGGTAGAGAGCACCTGCAGTTTGGCAATGATACGGTCCAGGGTGGCCGATAACTCCACCCCCTCCGTGCTGGCAATCTCCACCGGACCGGTGGCCGCGAACGTCTCGCGGGCGCGTGCTCCGGTATAGGCCGCCACCGTAGGACTGGTGAGCACCAAGTTATCGTCCTCACCCATGCCGTAGCCCAGCACCACCATGGTGTAGGTCCCCATTGAGAGGGAGAGATTGAATTCCCCGAAGGTTTCGCCTTCTTCCAGAGCGCCCTTCACCTGCGAGTGCTTGTAGACCTCGGTGTCGCCATCATAGAAGGCCAGCGTGAGCCCCTTGACACCGCTGTACTCCGTTGCCGATTGCTCAGCCTTGGTGTCCGAGAAAGTGTCCACCGTAACCAGGAAGTCGTCCACATGGACGGAAACAGGAGCGGTGCAGAGCACGCGCTCCTCCTTGACATTACAGCTGGCGGCCACGAGCCCCAGCGCTGCGAGAATAGAAAGTTTTTTGAACATAACGATAAAATTTTAAAAGTTAATATTGAGGATAAAGGGTATTTAAGGGTGTTGTAAATCAAAAGGGGCCCCCAATGGTAGGCGACCCTTTTGCCGGATGGGTGAATGGAATTGCGGCTAATGCCGCCCAGGAGTTAGGTTATCTTTCGATAACGGGTCCTGATGGTTTCCGTCGCAACCCTCAGAACCTTTGAGATTGAACTGAGTGTTTCCTTGACCCGCTGGAGTTCCAGGGTAAAGCCAAAGGTAAACGTGGTTTTGAGTTTTACCATAGTGCAGAACGTGTTTGCTTGTTAGTAAAGAGTTCCATTGGATTAGAATGAGGACCAATACCTCAGGGAGTACGCATCCGGATAAAAAAGTAGAGCACCTTCCGGTTAAGGAAAATGCTCTATGACTAGTGCCCTTTCTCAAGGGGCGACCAAATACAACTTATGCAAAGGTATACAATGTTTTTGGAAAAACAAAGATACGCCGATAAAAAAGTAGAGCACCTCCCGCTTATAGGAAATGCTCTATGTTAAGTTGCCCTTTCTCAAGGGGCCACGTTCTGTACTGCAAAGGTATGCAATGTTTTTGGAAAAACAAAGGTACGCGGATAAAAAAGTAGAGCACAATTTCAGCCTGTCAAAGATCTTTCTGGCCCGCAAGGTAAGAAGAGTTATCCGTTTCATTGCAAAAAGAAACGGATAATTTATAAAACGCTGAAATTGTGTAAGTTACAAAGGTTGTGAAACGGATAAATGCAGCATTTTACGTGTTTTTTACGTTTTCCGCGTGCTAAGTGCCTGATTCAGAGTGAACAAAAAAATTTATCCGTTTCACGGAAAACGTGCATAAATGCACTTTTCCACGGCCCTGCCCGATGACTGCAAGAAATAACCTGTCATCTGTCACCTGCGGATATGAAAGAAGATTCTACTCAGGATGAACTTGGTTCAGCGCGATATAGAGGTGCCCGCTCGGCGACGAAAGGAGACGCTTGCTACCGTAGGGGCGCAAGAAGTTTACGGAGGCACATCAGCCAGTGAAGCTGGTTTACACTGAAGAAATAAGCTCGCTTGATTACCCACGAGCGTGAGCAGGCTCGACACGAGGCACGCATGAGAAAGCTACAGCTCCACGGATGGAACAGAGCCAAAAAAGAAGCCCTCATTCGTGGTGATATAGAAACGTTAAAACAACTATCAAAGAAGAAGGATTTATTGTCGAAAGAAGGTAGTGGTAAGATAGTGGTAAGATAGTGATAAGATAGTAGGTTCGAAGAACTTGGAATTTGGAACCTGGATCTAACAGGGTGGCCGATGAGCAACCGCTCCAGGCACAAATGTCTGCGCACAGGGAGCAGATAGCCCGTCTTACCGGCTATGAGCCAGTAGAGGCGTTGACAGAACATGCCTTGTCTTCTTTTGTCTCCTGGCTGCTGACGCTGGTCAGACGCCTGGAGAATGTGTTATTTGAGAATGAAAACCAATATGCCCTGCTGGCGCTCCACTCTTGCAGTGGCCGCGAAATAGGGGTTTGGCAGGCTTGACTAACTAAAATTATCCTTATATGTCCGTACGTTTTCAAAACCTTGTATCCCTTTTGACGGATATGGAAAATAAAGGATGGGTAATCGATTCCTTCCCATTCTTATACAATAATGTTAACACTGTTGTGGTGATTACTCGATATACCGAAGAGGATAGTAAACCTTCTGGGTATGCAAAAATTAAAGTGTGCTTTGTTTTGAGAAAAGACATCAGCGTGTGTCTAAGGGGATGGGCTGATTTGTGGGAAGTCAAATTCGATTCGTCTCAAGATTTTCGTAACTTTTGGCATATTCAAAATAGAGAGAATCCCCGAAACTTGTTTGTTGAGTTCGCGGAGCACTTCGCCCGTTTTATTCCCCTCAGGAAGATAGAGGACAAGACCGATGATGTTGAACGTAGGATTCTGGCCGGCTATGCCGAGGGAAATGATCCGCGAGCAATCTATTGCTTCGATGTCCGTCGGAATGGAAGTCGGGATGGCGTTCCAAACAAACGAAGCAGAGTAAACAGTGATAAGGCAAGGCTATTAAGACCTAATCTGTATCAATACTACATGGGAGACCAGAATCTAAGTTTTTTCTTCTCTATTAATCCAGAGGATGAAAAGACAGATAAAGAAATAGTGAGTCAATTTGCATTAAGATAATCACGACAGCCATACCCATTCCCATCGTCTCCATACCGCAACAATAAAAGAACAAATAGTCAGAGAACCCCTCCCTCAACCGATAGAATGCAGAAAACGGGGTAGAGATAGTTAAGGGTCTCCTCCCGTTACTGTCAGGCTCCACCACTGTGCAAGATGTCTGCGTACTGCCCATAGACTACAACAAGGATACTGTCAAGAACGATACAATCATCGCCACCAGTTAACCGGACATCCTACTCCTCCGCGAAAACCACATCAAAGGAAATACCATCCCCTCGGGCTCAAAGACATTGAAGCACTCAAGAACAACAAGGCATCAACCAACACAAAAACTTTAATCAACATTAGCATTGAAGGGGAAGTCCAAAATTAAGGCCGATACCCCCCCCAACCTCCCGCCGATAAAGAAACATCACGCAGAATACTTCTAACCGCATAGGTGGTCTCATGGCGAAGCAAACCGATACCGCCGTCAATAACAATAGCCGAAACTCAAGCTCCTCACCTCGGCAGAGTAGAAAATCCTGATAACCTAACTTGGTAAGGAAATCATAGCATCCTATGGAGAAAAATCCGAAAAATATCATTATATTTGTAGGTCATTCCATCCCCATCGGAAAGACGGGCAGTCGTCCAGCCTGCTGGGTCAGTGGCCGGCCGATGAAACAGACACGGTTTCAGATGCCCTACCCGTTTCCCTCCACCTCTGAGCGTGGGTAGGGGAATTAAGACATAGATAGACAGTTAGGCCTATGTTTACGCTGATTGATTTACCCTACAAGTCCCTGGCTCCGGTGATTAGTGATGAGACGCCTTACATATGGTATTGAATCCAGATAATTTACATAACCAAGTGCGTGCGCTACTCGAAGTAGTTTCCGGTGGAGCTACTGAGAGTGTCGATTCGCCGCTGGCAGCTATTGCAAGGGCTATACTTGAGAGTGGAGCAGATATCTCGTCTGGTGATATGCCACTTTCTGCTTTCAATGTGCGATTATCTCAGGAGCATGGTACGGACGGGATACCAGTTATCTCCATCCCCGCTTTGGGCGAAAGGACGGATGTAAGGAACGCTATCACGTCTGCTATTGAAAGTTTTGTAGTGAGTGAGGCTGGGTTGACAAGTAGCATTGCCACGGCGTTCAGATATGTGGCTGATGAAATTATTGACAATATTACTGAGCATGCCGATACTCCTCTGGGGTATTTGAATGCGTCGTGGGATGGCGTTTTTTTGACGGTCTGCATTGCCGATGGCGGTAAAACCATCTATGGCAGTTATCTGGACAAGTCGATGGAAGGCATCACCAGTGACCAGGCTGCTCTGCACGCTGCAGTGTTGGGTGTATCCACCAAAAACAGACCCGGTGCAGAGAACCGCGGATTTGGCATTTCTACCTCAGTTGATATGATTATCCGGGGATTGGACTCCGCGATGATTATCCTGTCTGGCCGGGGGCTTCTCATCCGTACGAGAGAAAGGAACGATTTCACAGAGTTGCCAGAGCCTATCTATATGCCAGGTACGCTTGTGTGTTACACACTGCCCGTACAAAAAGAAGGGTTCAGTATTTACGATTATATAGGAGGATAGCTTATGAAGACGATAGATATAACAACTATCCTTGGCAGTGAGCTCAAGTCTAGGACATCTGCCCGAGATTTTGCCAAGTATCTGCAGAATATGCAGATTAGTGCGGCTCAAGTGGATTTCTCACATGTCAAGTCGGTGACTCGCAGCTTTATGGACGAGTTCTATTACCTCCTGGTGATGGAAGGTAACGCCCAAGGCGTGCAGTTGGAACTGAAGAATATGGGGCAGCAGGCGCAGGAGTTCCTGCGGGCAGTTAGAGCCACTGCCAGTGCGCCCCGTAAAA